>ENA-UOOA01000298-UOOA01000298.1-human-gut-metagenome-genome-assembly--contig:-P61old-NODE-298-length-107030-cov-6.808881_pt1 | contig 107030 bp, 101 predicted proteins | sample MGYA00242467_ERZ724014 | MGnify/ENA metagenome assembly ERZ724014 | reverse complement strand
TGCGAACGATATCCCGTATACAAAGTTCGGGCTTTCCGCCGATCAGGTGCGGCACATCTATGTCGGCACGAGCGAAACGCCGCCGAGCGAGTGGCAGAGCGGTGACTTCTACGCGCAGATCGTGTGAGGTGAGTTGAATGGGATGGAGCTTAACCGCCCCGACACTTCCCGGCGGAAGTGAGTGGGTGCAGAAGGATACAATATACATTCCCAACAACCAGGTGGACGTTACGGGAACAATATCCATTGCACGACTTGAAGGGACAAACTTTGCCTTAAAAATCGTTGAGACCCGCACATTTCATTTGACGAATCCCAACTTCACGGACTTCTACAAAACATATCATCGCTGCGATGTTGCCGGTGTTACGGGCGAAGCCTACACAGAATCGCGCTTCGGCAGCAGCGGGAGCACAAAGACGTATTATTTCACCGGTATTGCGGCAGCCGGAGCGTCTATCAAAGTCGTTGTTGGCGTGAAAGTGGACAACGTCACAAAGGAATTTTCTTTTGCTGCCCCGGCGCTTCTCGGCTTGCCATTCGTGTTTAACGACAACGGAACGCCGAGAAAGGTTGCAAAGTGGATGTACAACGACAACGGCACAGCAAAAAACGTCATTTTGAAATACCACACATGAGAAAAGTTGGCGGGACGTGGAAGCATTCAACGCTGTACCGCAAGGGCGGTACTTGGAAAAATGCGCTGGCAAACTTCAAAGCAGGAGGTATATGGAAATGAACGGTATAGACATTTCCCAGTGGCAGGGCGACATGGACCTGACGCCCTATAAAGACGGCTTTGTCATCATCCGCGGCGGCTACGGCATCCGAAATGCCGACAAATGGGCGGAGCGCAACATTGCCAAATGCGACGCGCTGGGCATTCCGTGGGGCATCTACTGGTACAGCTATGCGCTGAATGTGCAGACGGCCAAATTGGAGGCGGAGCGGTGTCTGCGCTTCCTCAATGGCCGGAAGCCGCGGCTCGGCGTGTGGTTCGACATGGAGGACGCCGACGGGTACAAGGCATATAACGGCTTTCCGTCTAACGAGACGATCACCGCGATGTGCAAAGCGTTCTGCGCGGCTATGGAAGACGCGGGGAACAAAACCGGCGTGTACGCGAATCTCGACTGGTTTGAAAACCGAATCGGGGACACGGGGTATGACAAATGGATCGCGGCGTGGGGATGGAACGACGGGGAGCATTATCCCGATCTTTCCGGGAAATGCGTCTTTCACCAATACCGCGGGGAGCCGCTTGACCTTGACATCATGCATGTCCCGCTTTCGTACTTCGGGGAGTGGGAGGAGCAGAGCCCCTCCCCTACGGACCCAGATGGGAAAGACGGGATGCTTGTGAGCATTCCGGCGATGGCGCAGGAAGTGCTCGACGGGAAGTGGGGCAACGGCGAAGAGCGAAAGCAGAAGCTCGGCGCGTGGTTTTACGATCTCGTGCAGAGCGAAGTGAACCGTATCTTGGGGGTATAACATGCGAAAAAAGAAGCAGAGCAATGAGCGGGTGATCGTCGGGTACGACTACTCCACCCGCGAGATGCGCGAGGAGACGGCGGACGCGCTGTTCCGCCGGGCGAAGAACGCCCGCACCGCCGTGGAGATCGAGTGGGAGCGATGCAACGACTACTACAACGGCATCCACGACGCGACGAAGGAGATGGTCGAGTACTGCCGGGCGAACGATGTTCCGTGGATCCCGGCGAACATGCCGGATCCGTACATTCTCGTGGAGACGCAGATCAATCCGAACGTGCCGGAGCCGGAATTTCGCGGGCGCGACGACGATCTCGACAGCGCCAAGGCGAAGCAGCGCGAGTTTGCCGTGCGCTACATCATCGAGAACAACCGGCTCTCCGATATGAATACACGCAACGAGCGCCGGCTTTTGAAGCTCGGCGATGCGTTCTGGAAGGCGTACTGGGACCGGGACATGCGCTGCGGCGTGAACGAGGGCGACATCCGCATCCGGGACATACCGACGGAGGCCATCTTCCCCGACCCCGCCATCCGCGACGGCGGATTGCAGGACGGGCAGTATGTGGATTATGTGTACACGATGCACAAGGTGAAGTTCTGCCAGGTGTTCCGCCGCGAGCTGGAGGAGCTGGGACTGACGGCGGACGACATTCTCACGGAGGACTACGTTTCCCGCACCGGCGTATTCGATCTCACGACGGCCATCAACGATCTGGACGACACGGTACAGGTGCTCGAGCACTGGTTCCGGCAGCCGTGCGACACGGAGGAGGACGGCGAGAGAGTGCCAGCCGGAGCGGTGGCGTGCTCGATCCTCGCGGGAGGACGCGAGCTGCGGTACATCCCGAACTACTGGAAACGAACGTGCAAGCAGAACCGGCTCTTCCCGTTCGTGCATTACTGGCGCATTCAGGATGAGAACCGCTTCTGGAACAAAAGCGAGCTTATGCCGATACTCGAGCTTGTGGACGCCGCGGACCGTAAGCTCGCCATGAGCATTCTGAACGACACGTTCCTCGCGAACGATATCATCCTTGTAGAGGACAGCGCGCTTGCCGACGGCGAGGAGTTCACCAACGAGCCGGGCGCGGTGATCCATCTCAAGCAGAACCGCATGGGCGGCGTGCAGCGGCTCGGCGGACTGCAGAGCATAGCGAACGGCGCGATGGGCGTGGAGTTCTTCAAGAGCCAGATCGAGCGCGCCAGCCGAAACTACGACATCAATCAGGGCAGAGAAACGACCAAGGTCACGACGGCGACCGGCCTTGCCATGATGCGGCAGGACGCGCAGAGCCAGGCGGACATCAAGGGTGCGGACCGCGACGCAGGATTCGAGCGGCTGTATGAGCTGCTCGACTGGCTGGCGCTCGAGTTCTTCGACGACGATAGGATGCTGTTCATCGGCGCGGACGAGATGAAGGACCGCGCGCCGCAGGCAATGCAGTTCAACGCCGACAGCTTCACGGCGGTCATGCCGAAGGTGCTGGACGCCGCTGGGAACGTTGTGCGCGAGGAGTGGCAGTACTTCCCGCGCGTGGACGTGACGATCACGGCGGGCGACAGCATCGCCCACGGCAAGGCGCAGACGCTGCAGGCGCTGCAGACGCTCACGCAGAGCCAGATCACGGCGGAAAACTGGAAGCTGTTTGCCGCGCAGCTTGAGCTCATCGATCTGCCGGGCAAGCAGGAGATCATCAACGAATGGCAGCAGAAGTTCGCCGTACCGGCTATGCCGGAATCCGCCGGAGGCGGCGGAGCGGGAGCGCTCGGCGAGGCGGCCGCCGGCGGAGCGATACCGGGGGCGCAGACGCGGCCGCGGCTGGGAGGTGCGCCGACGGCATGAAGTGTCCGAAATGCGGCATTGAGATGACGAAAAAGAACGCGGCGGAATGGGAGTGCCGCAACCCGAAGTGCGTTCGGTATCAGGGAGGAAAGAAGAAGGATGGCTAAGTTTTGGGACTGGGTGAACAAGCAGGCCAACAACCGGTATGAAAATCGCTTCACCGATGCCGCTACCGGAAAAGGCGTAGGGATCAGCAAAACGGATTATTCGAGCCCGAGGTCGAATAACAACCAGAGCGGGAATCTGTATGCGGAGGCGGTGGCAAAGAACGCGGAGAGCGGGGCTCCGTGGGTATCCTCCGCAGAGAAAGCCGCTGCGGCCGCAGCAGCCGGGGGACTGTATGGCAGTCTCGCCGGAGCGGGACGCCTGCCGAAGCAGGACGGAGCGCAGCAGCCGACCACGACGCCGACGCAGCCGACCACGACGCCGACGCAGCCGGGTACGTCCGGCGGCGGCAAGGTGACGTATATCGACCCCAACGGCGACGCGCAGAAGGGCACGACGGAAGGAACGCCGGAGGAGACGCCGGGCGAGCCGCAGCGGACGTATCTGGACGAGCTGCGCGATCAGTACCAGAAAATGTACGACGACGCGGTGAAGGCCAACAACGACGCGGCGAAGGCCGCCGCCGAGCGGGCTCTCGCGCAGGCGGAGAAGGGCGTCGGCGAGCTCGGAGACCAGTACGGCAGTCTCAACAAGCAGCTCTACCGCGACTATATGGAATCGCTGCGCGTGCTGCCGCAGGAGATGGCAGCGAGAGGCTACAGCGGCGGCATGAGCGAATCGGCCCGGCTGGGGCTGGATACGGCCTACGGCGAGCGGCTGAACGAGAACGAGGCCGCGCGCATCGCCGCCATTATGCAGCTGCGGCAGCAGGGCGCGGACGCCGAGTATCAGGCAAACGCCGCGCGGGATCAGGCGAACGCGCAGGCGCAGCAGAATCTCTACGCGAACATGATGAATCTCATTCTTCAGCAGCAGCAGGACGCCGCGACGAAGGCACAGAACATGGCGCAGTACGGCGACTTCTCCGGGTATCTCGAGCTCGGCTACACGCAGAGCGAGATCGACCAGATGCAAAAGGCGTGGATCGCGGCGAACCCGGAGCTTGCGCGGACGCTGGGGTATGTCAAGACGCCGGAGCCGGTGTACAGCTCTTACAGCGGATCCGGCGGCGGGAAAAACAACACGCCGAGCGCTGAGCAGAAGGCGAACGGAAGAGATCTTCTGAACGAAGCGATACAGCTTAAAAATGGCGGGACACCGTACAGCCAGATCGCCAAGGCACTCGACGAGGAAGCTGCCGCGGGAACGATCACGACGGCACAGGCGGAAGCGGCAAAGCGAGCGGCGATAAGCAGCGGTCTGGATAACGCCTATGCGTCGATGAAGAAAAACACAACGCAAAAGGCCCCCGTCTCCATAGGGAGACCGATCACTGAGGGCGACTTTTACAGCCAAATTCTCGGAGGTAGAAAATGAGCCTTACGGAAAGAATCTACGGAAAAGAGACAGCCGGAAAACCGGCTGTCTCTTCGGACACTCGGAAGAACCTGTATACTGCGGCGGCGAATAAAAAGCCGTCGCTCGCAAACCGCATTGCGCAGAACGGCGGGCAGCCGACGCTCTACGCTGACGCCGCAGCAAAGCAGAAGCCTTCGCTTGCAAGCCGCATCGAGGCCAACGGCGGGACACCATACGCCGACGCTGCGGCGCAGATGAAGAGCGGGAATGCGGCGAAGGGCACGAGCGTCGTTTTCAACAGCGTGTACGGAAAGGCGGATGACCGGGCGAGCTCGGCCGGCTCCGGGAAGTATGCCGGCATTCTCAAAGCGAGCGACTATACCGAGCTTTCCAAAAGCGGCGAGAGCAAGAGGAAGCTCTTCGGCGACGCCCGGTATGACTACATCAACAACATCGGGAACTTCCGCGCGCAGTCCGACGTGCAGCAGGCGCAGGGACGCGGGCAGGACTACGGGAAATACGCCTTCATGACCGATGATGAGATCGGCGTATACAACTACCTATACGCTACCAAGGGAAAGAAGGCGGCGAACGCCTTTTTGAGCGATCTTGAACCGGAGCTCGATAAGCAGTGGTACACCGGCACGAACCGGGCGACGACGGAGGCGCTCGGAAAGAACGCGGCGACGCGGACGCTGGCAAGCGCCATGACCGTTGCGGCGCAGCCTACCCGGACGATCACGAGCATGATCGCCATGGCGGACGATGCGGTGCGCACGGCGAAGGGGCAGGAGATCAACCCCTATTCCAAGTGGCGGCAGGCGAGCAACATCACGCAGGATCTCCGCGCCGACACCTCGCAGCACATCGAGGAAACAAATCCGGGGATGGGCGGCAAGGTCGGGAGCTTCGTCTACAACACGGCGATGAGCGCCGCGGACAGCGCGATGAACGCGCTTGTCGCCAAGGGCATCGGCGAGGCCGTGGGGCTTACCGGCGACACGCTGATGAAGGCGACGAACATTCTCGGCTCGGCGCTAATGAGCTCGGAGGCGGCTTCCCTGTCCATCGCCGAGAGCAAGGAAAAGGGATACTCCAACGCCGGAGCGCTGGCGCTCGGTCTGACGCGCGGCGCGATAGAATACGCCTCGGAGGCGGTCGGCGGCGAATGGGTCATCCGAAAGATCAAGGCAAACCCGCTGAGCTTTGTGAAGAGCATGGCACTCACGATGATCCCTGAGGGCATGGAGGAGGTCATGTCGGACGCGGCGAACGGCGTGGTAAACCTTGCAATCGACGCGGCGTTCGGCACGGAAGAGAGCGGGATCCCGAAAATGCTCGAATACTACCGAACCAGCGGCACGGATTGGCAGAAGAAGCACGCGGAGCTTGCGACCGTGCTTGCCGTTCTCGGACAGGAGGGGCTTTCGTTCCTCGGCGGCGCGCTGGCAACACTGGGGTCGAGCAGCGTGCAGTACAGCACGAACCGCGCGAACATCAACCAGACAGCCGAGCGGCTGGACACCACGCCGAAGAACGTTGTGCAGATGATGCAGGACGCGCAGACGGAAAACCCCGGCGTTATATACGCGCTGGCCGAGTTGACCGACGCGGAGAACGCCGACGATCTCCGGCGGAAGATCGGCACGAAGGAAGATATGAAGCGCGCGGCGGAGTATCTGACGCAGCAGATGGGAGCAAGCGGACGTTCCGGCACGCAGGAAGGTACTTATATTGCCGGGACGCAAAACGCGCCTGTGGGCGCGCAGAGGGCGCAGAACGAAGGAATCAGCACGACGCCTACGGCGGCGATCAACATTCAGGAGGAAATGAACAATGAACAGAGTGCTTATCAGGGACGAGAAAACGGGTCTTATGATCTCCGTACCGGCGGACAAGCTGCCGCAGAAGGAGGAGCGCAAGCTCTCGCCGGAGGCCGAGCGGAAATTCCGGGAGGCGTGGGAGCGGACGCGCAGGCGGATCTACGGAAAGTAACCCCGGCGCAGCTCGGAATCCGAAACGGCGGCACGGAGGCCGTGACCGTCGTGGACGCGCAGAAGCTCGGCGGGGACGCGGCGAGAGCGTATAATCTTCTCGCGGCGAACAATATCGAACCGGTCGCGGTGCGCGGAGCCATTCAGGTAAACAACGGCTACGCGAACGCCTATACCGAGAGCGGGAAGGTGTTCTTCCGCGTGGACGCCGTGGACAGCCGCGGCAACGCCATCAGCCCGGAGGCGCTGGTGCGGCACGAGCTGTTCCACAACTACATCTCCGAGGAGGTTTTGCAGGCGTCGGACGAGGTGATCCGCGAGAGCATGACCGCCGAGGAATACGACGCGATGTATGAGAGCTACCGCGACGCCTACGCGAGCATCTACGATTTTGAGAACATGAGCGAGGACGAGATCGAGCGGCTGCTCACCGAGGAGATCGCGGCGGACGCTTACGCAGGGCTGAACTGGTTCTCCGGCGACGCGCCGGTGCAGGAGGCCGTGCGCGCCGAGACAGAAAGAAACGCCCCGGCCCGGAGGGCAGAGGCGCAGCAGGAGACGACGGGACCGCCGGAAGGACAGGGCGCTGTATACATTGAAAAGTCAAAGTCGGCGTTGGAATCAAATCCAAACAGCAACGCCTATGTTCTGGCGAGCAGCATACCGCTTCTGCAAAATTCGGAAGTCGTAAAGCACCTTACGGGGGAAGAATTGAATGATGCGTCGAAACCGTTGGATCAACAGATTTCTGATTTGTTCGCGTCTGTGGGGAACGTCGCGCACCGCGAAGGATTCGGCAAAGTGGAGCTGAACCGCTACGGAGTTGACGGAATTATAAACCACAAACCGAACCGGTCAAAGGTGCTGGGCGTTGCAGCGATAAAGGAAGTAATCGAAAAAGGCTACATCATCAAGACGAATCTGAATTGGAAAGGACGAGGGTACGACAGCTACATGATTGCTGCTCCGGTAGGATTGGGAGACGCAACCGTTTATGTAGCCGCTGTAGTAAACCGAGATCAGAGAACAAACAAGTTCTATCTGGACGAAGTTGTTGATCAGGACGGAAACTACATAAACATAAAGAACGAAGCCCCCGGCAACACAAAAACTGGGGTTACCGTTCAAGACGGGGTCACCAGAGGGCCGAAGGCTTCGTCTGATGCTATTATACACTCTGATGCCGGGGATAGTCAAGAAAAATCTTCCGGCAAAGCGAGTGTGGAGGTGGAAAACCGGGATTCCAATAACGAAAAGGCGGCTTTTGACGCTGAAACCGCAAAGGAGTTCATCCGGTCGTACACATCGCTCCGGCGGGTTGTGGAAGAGAGGACGAAGGCATACCAGAACGCGATAAAGGCCGACGATCCAAACTACGACTACACGACGGAAAGCAAGTGGATTTCCAAAGCGGAGCAGGAATTGAGGGCAGGCGAGGCACAATTCAAGGAAGCACAAAGGGTTGACAGGCAAGCCCGCACGGAAAAGAAGCGGCCGCGTTCGGTCAAAAGCACGAAGCGCGACATTATGCAGCTGTTCAGCACGGACCGGGCGAACCGCACGGACGTGGAGCGGGTACTCAACCGGAACATCGGCGAGATGATGGCGCAGGGCGAGATCCGAGGCGACGCGCTGGACACGCTTGTAAACGAGCTGCTGCAGACCGGGAGCGTTGTGTCCTCCTCGAAGAACAGCCCGTGGATCGATGAGACCTACGAGAGCATCCGGAGCGATCTGAAGGGCAGCAAGCTCTATGTATCGAAGGATATGTGGCGCGATTTCAGCAAAGACGAGGCGCGGGAGCTGCGCGAGCGGGCGAGAGCGGCAGGGATCACGCTTTCCGATAACCGTCGATACACGCCGCCGGATGTGCGGAATATAGAGCTTGCCGAGAAATACGGCGAGGCGCTTTTCCCGACGGATATTTCCGCACCGGATATGCTGCGAAACATCATCTACTGCGCCGAGCAGGGAGCGAACGAGAAGCAGACGCTCGCGGATCGGCTGTGGGACGAGGCGCAGCAGGAGGGGCTCGGCGAGGCAAGAGAACACGCCTTCGAGAGAATGGTGAACGATCTGCGGGATAAAACGGAGGTCATACTGCGCGAATTTGCCGAGGACAATCATCTGAAGCTGAAGGAGCAGACAAAGGCCGAAGCAAAGCCTGTATCCTACTTCGACCTGAAGAAAGCGCCGGCCAAGGAGTTTGACCGCAAAAAAGGAGACTACAACATCATCGGCGAGATCGGCTCCTACACAAAGGAGATCGCGGAGCTGGAAAACGCGCTCGAAACGGAAAACCGGTATGTGATCTCCGAAGGCGAGGCAAGATATGAGGCACGCATCGAAGAGGAAAACGGCGTGCTGTATGCCTCTGTTTGGAAGAACGGCGAGCGCCTCGCCGGCGCGTCGAGCCGGAAGCGGAAAAATCTCCCGAACTGGGCGGCGATGGAGATCCGAAAGGACGTCGGCGCACGGATCATGTTCCATCCGGGCCTTGAAAACCGGGGCGAGAGCTACAACGCCGATCTCAAGGCCGCAGAGGAAGCCGGGTATCCGGTGTTCGAGAAGAAGAACGGCGAGAAGGTGCAGACCGTGCCGTTCTGGACGTGGCTGAAAAGCAAGGAGTATGGAAACTACGGACTGGTCATCGACAAGACCAATGCGCAGGACTCGGACGGGAATCCCATTGTATTCGCGTACTACTTCAACAAGAAAAAAGGCACCGGAAAGGTCGTGATGGAGAGCAGGGAAACGGCTTACGTCGTGGACGGCAAATATTCAGACCCGGATGCTGCGGAAAAAAGAGCCGCCCGGATGAAGGACGAAGAGTCCGAGGCGATGCGCGCCGAGGAGCGCGAGGCGCTGTGGAGAGAGACGCAGAAGGGCTCGCCGTTTAAAGCGCAGCCGAACGCCACGACGGACACCAGAGAGCGGGTCACGAAAGCGACGTCGGCGGGCGTGCAGCGGCTCTTCCAGCAGCTCATCTCCAAGGGAAAAACCGAGGTATCCACACAGGGAGAGAGCGGGATCCGGACGTACACCGCGAAGATGAACACGAACGGCGTGGAGTACTGGGTCGATATTTCCGACGGCCGGCAGGACGTGCAGCGGTTCCGGGAATTTGAAAAGGAAAAGGCCGCGCAGCTCGCTGTGGAGTGGATGGACAAGGAGGCCAACCGCGCGTACACCGCCGCGAACGAGAAGCGAGCCGAGGCGAGACGGGCGGAGCTGAGCGCGGAGGAGAACGCGAAGATCGCCGAGTTGTTCGGAAATACCGAAGAACTCAAGACGGCGGAAACGCCGGAGGACGCGCCGAGCCCCGGCGAAACGGCGGAGAGCCGCGTCACGGACGAGATCGTAAAGGCGGAAAAGAGCTTCCGCGAAAGTCTTGCAGACGTCACGCACGGAGCTATGCGTATGTTCGTAAACGCCGGGGAGACGGTGCGCCGGATCTCCAAGCAGACGAAGAACAAGAGCCTGGAGGGGTACTACTTCAACGCCGGGGCGTACTCCCAGCGGGCGGGAAACTGGATCGCCAAGGGCGGCGCGCGCACAGACATCAGCGGGCACAAGACCGGCGAAAGCCTTATGGACATTCTCGGAGATATCATGAAAACCCCGGAAAAGTACAAGGACTTTCAGCTGATGCTCCTGCACCGGAACAACGTGGACCGCATGCGGTACGACAGCACGGAAGAGGTCCAGAATCTCACGAAGTGCGTGACGACGATCGAAGATCTCTACCCGAAGCTGCGCGGGCTGGACAACGACTATCTCTACCAAACCGCCGTTCCGGGAGACAAGCGGGATATGCTTTCGAGAGAATGGAAAGAGACGGTGCTCGATGAGCTTCTCGACGGCGAGATGCCGGAGATCGCGGACATATCCGAGGCGGCGCAGATGCTCATCTTCACGCGGCAGAAAATCAGCGAGGCAAAAAAGAACGGGCTGAAACCGGTGTTCGGATACGAGGTCACGGCCTACGATAGCCAGCTGGAAGCCGAACGGCTGCTGAAAGCCAACCCGGAGTTTGACGCTCTCGCAAAGAGGGTGTATGCCTATTTCGACGATCTTCTGCAGTACCGCATCGACGCCGGACTCGACACACAGAAGCATGTGGACGCGATGAAGAAACGGTACCCGAACTATGTGCCGACGATGCGCGTGGAGGGCACCGAGGGAAAGACGGCGCGGCGGGCGCGGAGAAACGGCGGCATCGTCGTATCAAACGCCATCGGACGCGCCGTGGGCGGTGACGCCGTCATCATGCCGCTGCACACGGCGATGAGCCGAAAGACGGTGGCGGTGATGAAAAACGCCGGTCTCAACCAATTCGGTGAACAGCTTGTGCAGTCTTGGAACCAGGACAAAAGCATTCCGGGCGTGAACAAGGTGGATCTGGTGGACTATTCCTCGACCGATCAGTATGTGGACAGCGAAGAGCTGTATGTGCCTGTCACAAACAATGTGTTTTCCGTTCTGCGCGGGAATGACCGGTACAACATCACGATGGACGAGGGGCTGGCACAGGCGCTGAATGCATTTCAGCCGGACAAATACGCAAATTCCGACATTGCGAAGCTGCTGAAAAAGGGCAACGACCTGTTCAAGGCGCTTTGCACCGGGTATAACCCGATCTTCATGGTGCGAAACCTTGTGCGAGACGCGCAGGACGCGGCGTTCTACTCTACGGACTCGGCAACATGGGCGAAAATGTTTCCGTCGGCGTGGAAGCAGATCGTAACAAACGGCGAGATCTGGCAGCAGTACAAGGCGCTGGGCGGCTCCTACGCCTCCATGCTGGACTATACGACCGGCATGGTGAAGGAGCCGAAGAGCGCCGCCGGAAAGCTCGCGGCAAAATATGAATCGCTGGGGCAGGCTATTGAAGCGGCTCCCCGCCTTGCGGAGTTTATGACCATCCTTGCCAACAAGGGCGGGAGAAAGACGGTGGACGGGGTGAAAACCGGGAAGTTCACGCAGAGCGACCTCATGGAGGCGATGCTCGGCGCGGCGGACATCACAACGAACTTTGCCCGAGGCGGCACGGTGACGAAGATGCTGAACAAGTACCTCGTTCCGTTTCTCAATCCGTCCGTGCAGGGCGCGGACAAGTTTGTTCGGAACATCACCGACCGGAAGGGCTTCAAGGCGTGGGCGTCTCTTGCGATCAAGGCGGCGGCGCTCGGCATTCTGCCGGAGCTGCTCAACGGGCTGCTGTACCGAGACGATGACGAGTGGGACGACATCCCCGACCAGACGAAATCGAACTACTACCTTTTCAAGCTCGGCGACGGCTACTGGATGAAAATTCCGAGGGGCCGAGCGCTGGCGGTGTTCTCGGCCGGAGCGACGTATGCGCAGGAAAAGGCAAAGGGGAACGACCCGAAGTTCTCCGACGTGATCGAGGTCGTGAAGAGCAACGTCGCGCCGACGGACATTTTCAACCAGAACATCGCGACGGCGTGGACGCAGACAAAGCTCTTCAATCCCGACAACCCCGGCACGACGTGGTACGGCGGGAACATCGAGAGCGACCGTTTGCAAAACTACCGGCCGGGCGAGCGGTACGACGAGAAAACGGACGAGCTCTCCAAATGGATCGGAAAAACGTTCAACCTTTCGCCGAAGAAGATCAACTATCTGCTGGACCAGTACTCCGGCGTGGTCGGCGATCTTCTGCTGCCGTGGTTCACGCCGTCCGCGACGGCGAGCTCCCCGGCGCTGGCTCCGCTCAAGCAGGCGTTCATGCTCGACAGCACGAGCACCAACAAGACCACCGGCGAGTACTACGATCTTCTGGACGATCTCAAGTACGACGCGAACGACGGCGACATCGGAGCGGGCATCACGCGGAAATACGTTTCTCATGCCGGCGACGAGGTGAACGACTACTATCAGCAGATCCGCGCGATACAGAGCGACGAGAACCTGACCAAGGGCGAAAAGAACCGGCTTGTCCGGGCGCTGAAAGCGCAGCTCATCGAGCGGCAGAAGGAGATCATCGCGCAGGCTGAACCGTACCGCGAGGCGGTGAGCGACTATCTCAAGGCGCACCCGGAGCTTTCGACCGACAACGACGCGGCCATCGCCGAGTACGCCGAGCAGTATGAGATCACCGAGGACCAGGCGGAGAGCCGCATGGACGCCATCGTATACCGCGAAGCAAACCGCGACGTATTCGGCGCGGAGTACGCGCTGCGAACCTACAACGCGGACGTCTACGACAAGGCCCGCGCCGCGTATGCCAAGGGCGTTTCCTACGAGACGTACTACGACTACTACTTTGCCACAAAGGAGATGCACGCCGACAAGGACGAGAACGGCAAGAGCATTTCCGGATCGAAGAAGGCAAAAGTTGTGGAGTACATCAACAGCCTCGACATTCCGCCGGAGCAGAAGGACGCCCTTTATGTCGCCGCCGGGTACACAGCGAAGAGCGCGAGGAATCAGAAGTGGAACGGCGGATCGGGCGGCTCCGGAGGCCGGCGCGGGAGAGGAAAGAGGACGGCGCTCAAGGCCCCGACGCCGAAAGCGCCGGAGATCATCATCCCGAAGTCCGGCACGGCATCCTCCGCGAAGGCGGGAGGAACGTCCAAAACGCCGAAGGTGAGCGGGAACGTGATCGCGGACTTCACGAAGACGGCGAGCGGGACGGACATTCAGAAAGCCGTGACGCAGGCAAAGAGGAAGGCGCTCAAGGCAGGAAACCGGACGGTGTACGTTGAGGAGGGCAGCCCGATCGACTACTTCCTCAAGTACGGGAAGCTGCCGAGCTTGAAGTAAAAAAAGGCTCCCCGAAAGGGGAGCCGGACAAAGCGCAGAAAACGCGCCTTGTGACGCTTGCAGCGTGTGCCACCACGGGCGCTCCGAAAGAAAGGAGCGGCAATGCAGTTAAGCGATCTTACGCGGCGAAAGAGGGAGCTTCTCGACAGGGCGGCTCTCTCTTTTTCTGCAAGAACGAGGAAAAGAAGCCCGGCGACATTATGACGGGAAATAAAAAATAGAGCCGCTTATAACGGAGCTGTTTTGCTTATGATTTTACTAACGAATTCGAGAAAAGCTTGTGATTTCAATACTTTTATGCGGTACATGATGGGTTCGATTCCCATTATCCGCTCCACGGAATATCCCCCTCGGTCAAACCGATGGGGATAGTTCATATGACCCCATGACGCTTGCAAAACGCTGGGAACACCATTGCGGTGCAATCAATATTTGAGAGAGAAGAAAGGAAGCTGCCGGAAGATTTGCGCGGCACCAGAGAAAATATAGGGGGAATCCAAATGCTGGATTATAACGCGGGCCATTATTGCCCGGTGTACAAAAAGGTCATCTGTGCCGACTTGTGTTATGATTCAGTCTGCTGCCTGAATGGCGAGTTCAAGATTTCATCCACAAAGGAACTTGCCGTAATAGAAAGATATCGACGAGGCGCGAAAGGTTTGTGAAGACTGCCCATACAGCGACCTCGGCGGCGGCATGGACGAGTTGGTGCCGGATTTCTAATGCCCTTCATTTACAAACTCAACAATAACCGCCGATGTCCTGAAAGCCGCCGAACAACAGCTGCGGGCGCTTGAAGCCGTAGGCAAACAGGCCGAAGGCGACATAACGGACGAGATCATCGAAGCAAATAACCGAATAAAGAAATCAGCTTACAGCGATGACCGCCGTAGGCTGATTTTTTTACTGCCGCTGTAAAACACCGCAGTCAGTGAAAAACAAGATTGATGAGCAAACACAGCAGCGCGCCGCAGAGCGTCGGCAGCACAGCGGCGAGCGCCGTCCATGTCCGGCTGCCGGTCTCTTTTTTTATGGAGAGAAGCGTTGTAGAGCACGGCCAGTGCATCAGTGTAAACACAATGACGCACGCTGCTGTCTTTCCAGTCCAGCCGTTGGCGAGCAATATTCTGCTCATGGCTGCGGCAGAAAGCGTCCGGTTGAGCGCGCCCTCGGCCATATAGATCATCATGGCGATGGGGATCACCGTTTCATTGGCAGGGAATCCCAGAATGAAGGCCAGCAGGATCACGCCGTCCATACCGAGAAATTTTCCGATTGGATCGATCACGTCCGACAGATACCGCAGCAGGGAGACATTTCCGACGGAAAAATTTCCCAGAAGCCAGAGAACCAGACCGGCGGGCGCGGCAACGGCGGCGGCCCGCCCAAGGACGAATACCGTCCGGTCAAGGAGCGAGCGGACAAGGATCTTTCCGAGCTGCGGCTTTCGGTACGGCGGCAGCTCCAGAACATAAGAGGACGTCTCCCCGCACAGAACCGTGGCGGATAAAAGCCGCGTTGCCCCAAACGTAGCGGCAATGCCGAGACATACGACACCCGTCAGCATAAGCGCGGACACAATAGGATTACGCGAGGAAAAGAAAGCGCCGAGCAAGAAAATCAAAATCGGAAAGCGCCCATTGCACGGGACGAAACTGTTCGTGAGTATGGCAAGCAGCCGTTCGCGCGGCGAATCGATGATACGGCAGCCGACAACGCCGGCGGCATTACAGCCAAAGCCCATCGCCATTGTAAGCGCCTGTTTGCCGCACGCGCGGCAGCTCTCAAACGGCTTATCGAGATTGAACGCCATGCGCGGCAGATAGCCGACGTCTTCAAGGAACGTGAACAGCGGAAAGAAGATCGCCATCGGCGGCAGCATGACGGATACGACCCATGCGGTCACCCGGTATACGCCAAGGATCAGCGCATCATGCAGCCAGAGCGGGATTCCGGCGGCGAGAAGCCAGCGTGAGAGAATATCGCCAAAGGCGAAAAGCATGGAGGAAAGAAACGCCGAAGGGTAGTTTGCGCCCTGCACCGTCAGATAAAAGAGGATCAGAAGCAACAGCAGCATGATCGGAATGCCGAATTTTTTTCCGGTCAGGATGCGGTCGGCCTTCCGGTCACGGGAAAAGCTGTTTTGATGCGCCGCTGAAACGACCTCCGCTGCAATATCGGCTGCACGGCGGAGAAGCACCGCTGCCGCCGCTGCCGCGGTTTCTCCGGCGCGGTCGATGCGCTCTCTACCGAGACGGACAGCTTCCGAAAGAAAAGGATCCTCCTCCAGCGGTCTTCCGAGCTTTTTCTCCAGTGCGCAAATCGCAGTATCGCCGCCGGTCAGAAGCTGCATTGCTATCCACCGGTGATTTGGCATAGACCCGGGAAGCAGCTCATCCAGCCGCGCCTCGATTGAAAAGAGCCCCGCCTCGATCGCTTCGCCATAGCGCACCGGAACCGGCTTGCGGTGTCTCTCCTGCGCGGCGGACACCGCTGCACGCAGCAGGGGAGGGAGCGTTTTTTTCTGCCTCGCGCTCGTTCCGACAACGCGCACGCCGAGCAGCTGCGATAGCCGCGGAAGATCCACGGTGATGCCGCGCTTTCCGGCCTCGTCCATCAGATTCACGCATATAACAACGTGATCCGTGATCTCCATGACCTGCAGGGCAAGATAGAGATTCCGCTCGAGCGCCGTGGCGTCGCAGACAACGATCACCGCGTCGGCGCTGCCGAAGGAGATATATTCCGCCGCGACCTCCTCTTCCGGAGAACGGGCGGAGAGAGAATACGTTCCCGGCAGATCAATGAGCTCAACGGCCGCCCCGTCGATGCTGCATGTTCCCGCCGCCGTCGCGACCGTTTTCCCCGGCCAGTTTCCGGTATGCTGATGCAAGCCGGTCAGCGCGTTGAAAAGCGAGCTTTTCCCAACGTTCGGGTTCCCCACCAGCGCAAAACGGTAAGTTTCCGCCATTACGTTTTCGCCTCATGCTGCAGGCGGACGAGCACGGAGGCGCTGTCCCCGGCGCGGAGCGCGATCACCGTTCCGCAAATTTCGTAGGCCGTCGGATCACCGAACATGCTGCGGAAGAGGCATCGTATTCCCGCGCCCTCCGCGAACCCGAGATCGAGAAGGCGGCGGCTTAAAGCACACTCCGGCAATATATCCGTGATAATTCCCTGCGTACCGGGCTCCATATCTCTCAGAGAAATGTTTGATTCCATGGAAAATTCCGCCCTTTCCGGTAATGTCTTTCCTCTGTATTCTATTCGGGCGCACTCGTCCGGTTCCTTGACTTTTTGCGCGGAAGAGTCTACCATAAAATAAAAAACATTGAGGATATGACCATGGTTGAAGTCGTTGCAGCGCTTGTCCACGATACGGAAAATCCGCGGCGCTTTCTCATCTGTCAGCGCCCGGCGCACAAGGCGAGAGGACTGCTCTGGGAATTTGTCGGCGGCAAGGTCGAGCCGGGGGAAACGAAAAGGGAGGCCCTCGCGCGCGAATGCCGGGAGGAGCTTGGCGTCGCAGTCTCGGTCGGTGATGTCTATATGGAGCTGACGCATGTTTATCCCGATCTCACCATCCATTTAACGCTGTTCCATGCGGAGATCACGGACGGCGTGCCGCAGCTTCTGGAGCACTGCGCCATGGACTGGATCACGCCGGAGGAGATCGGCGGCTACGATTTCTGCCCGGCGGACGAAGAGATCCTCGCCCGGCTCCGGCTTGCAGGAAAAACGGCAGCGGAATAATTCTTCCGCCGCCGTTTTCTCTCTGCTTCAGCGTCCGGGGAACGCCGGATTCATATAGTAGACGTTGTTCTGGTTGAGCTTTTCCGTCACGAGACCCAGCGCCTCACCGAAGCGCTGGAAATGGACGACCTCCCGCTCACGCAGAAATCGAATCACGTTATTTACGTCGGGATCGTCCGAGAGCCGGAGAATGTTATCGTAAGTGGCACGCGCCTTCTGTTCGGCGGCAAGGTCCTCGGTGAGATCGGCGATCACATCGCCGCTGACGCCGATGCTGATGGCGTTCCACGGCACGCCCGCCGCGGCCTGCGGAAATACGCCGAGCGTATGATCGACGAAGTAAGCGTCAAAGCCCTGCGCCTTGATCTCCTCCGGCGTCAGATTCCGCGTGAGCTGGTGGACGATCGAGCCGACCATTTCCAGATGCCCGAGTTCTTCCGTGCCGATGTCGGTAAGGATCCCCTTGACTTCATCGCCCGGCATGGCAAAGCGCTGGCTCAGATAGCGAAGCGACGCCCCCAGTTCGCCGTTCGGTCCGCCGTACTGGGAGATGATGACCTTGGCAAGCGCCGGGTTCGGATTGGCAATTCGGACAGGATACTGAAGATTCTTCTTATAAATAAACATGCGTCAACCCTCCGTGCCGCCGCGGTATTCCCACGGCCAGGGACTTTTCAGCCAGGTATACGTTTCCGCGTTGAGAAGATCGCGTTTGGTGATCGGCCCATAGAGCTTTGCATAGCGCTGTGCGCCTTCCTCGGCGAGCCGGAGCAGATCCTGATAGGCAGCAAACGCCTCCGCGTCGCCGGCGTGCGTGTCGAGATACAGGGAAAGATCGTGCGCGGCAAAATCGATCGCCATGAGCTCGGCAAGCGGAACGTTCGGCGCGGCGTCGTTGACCACGTTCCCGAACGGCAGATCGAGCCCCGGGAAAAGCGTGCCGCGTGCAAGCGCTTTGTCCGGCTCATACTGCGCCTGCGCGTTTTCCTGCGCAGGGACGAATGCAGCTGCCAGCGGCGCGCAGGACGGCAAAGCACCGCATTTATATCCGCAGACGGCCTCCGCGGATCCCTTACTATTCAAAACGATTCCTCCAAAAAAACCGGATAGAGAGCTCAGCTCTCAGCCCATCGTATGCCGAAAGGAAACGCCGTGACCGTTTTTTTGAAAAACATAAAATCACGGTTGCTTTTTGGCATGTAAATGTTATACTATTATGTAAAGTGGAATATTACGGAACCATGGAATGGGGTTAACGATATGAAAGAGATTTTTAAGAAGAAAACGGAAGAGAGCGGCGCCGGTTCTGCGCCTCTCGGCGGGACAACATGGTACGGTGTGGACAAGCTGTTGTTTGTCCGGATCGGCATTGCCGCCGTTTTGCTCTGTCTCGGTCTCTTTCTGCAGCTGGGAGACGGTATAACGCTTCTCCTGCTGCTGCTCAGTACGCTCATCAGCGGTTTTGACGTGCTGTATCAGGCCTGCGTCCGGCTCGTCCGGGAACACCGTCTCGGGGAGGAGCTGCTCGTTTCCATTGCAGCGATCCTCGCCTTCACGATCAACGAGGGCTATGAGGCCGCCGCCGTCATGCTGATCTATCAGGCCGGGTGTATCGTCCGCGCGTACGCCTCCGCTCTTACGAAGTCCAGCTTCCGCGACCGTGTAGACCCCTATGTGGCGAGTGTCACCGTTCTCCGCGGTGAGGAAAAGACCTCCATTCCGCCGGAGAATGTCCAGCTTGGCGATATCCTTATTCTCGAACGCGGCCAGCGCGCTCCGGCCGATCTCGAAATTCTGGAAGGCTCCGTCACGCTCGATCTCGCCCCGATCTTCGGACATACCGCCCGCCGCGAAGTCACGGCCGGACAAAAGATCCCTGCGGGCGCTGTCAACAGCAGCGCTGCCGTGCGCTGCACGGTGCTCGCCCCCGCCTCCGATTCCGTTTTCGCCCGCGAGATCGACACCGTTTCCGATCCGGAGGCTGTCTATGGCCCCGAGGCCGATTCGGTGGAACGCTATGCGAGAGTTTACGCCCCGTTCGCTCTCGGTGTGAGCGTCCTGATCGCGCTTCTCCTTCTGATCTTCTCCACGGTCCCGACCGAGGAAGCCATTCACCGCGCGCTCGTTCTCCTCATCATTTCCTGCCCGACGGCTTTCCTTGCGCCGCTGCCGTTTATGTACCTTGCCGGACTCTTCCGTTCGCTGCAAAGCGGCGTTGTCGTGAAGGACGCCTTCGTTCTGGACGGCCTTTCCCGCGCAGGCGCGGTTGTGTTCGATAAGGACGAAATGCTTTCCACCGGCTTTTACCGCGTGGCCTCCGTGAAGTCGGAGCGGCTCGACCCCGCGGTGCTGCTCAAGGTTGCCGCGCACGCCGAATCCGGCTCTTCCACCGCTGTCGCCGCGTCCATCGCCAAGGCGTACGGACAGGCGATCGACGCCTCTCTCATTGAAGAATTCACCGAAGAGCCCGACGGTATCACCGCCGTGATCGACGGGATCGACATCCGCATGGGCGATGCGGCCTATATGGAGAAAAACGGCGTCACTGTTACCGACCCAGTAGGGGACAGCATTACCGTGTATATGGCCGTCAATGACCAGTATGCCGGCTGCATCTATCTCTCCGATACGATCCGCGACGATGCCAGAGCCTCCTTCAGCGCCGTGTCCGGCGCGGGATGCGAGTGCATCATGCTCTCGGCGGACAGTCCCGAAAAGACCCGTACCGCTGCCGTTTCCGCCGGTGTGCGCGAGTATTACGCGCAATGTATGCCGATGGACCGTCTGGAAAAAATCCAGGAGATCAAGGAACGCTTCCCGGTCAACAGCGTTTTGTATATGGGCGAGGCAAACGGCGATACCGCGTGCTTCAATGCGGCGGATATCGGCGTGTGCATCGACGGTCTCGCGTCCGAGGCCTCTATGCAGACGGGCAGCGCCGTTATCATGGACAAGATGGCTACGCCCATCGCCGGCGCGATCGACGCGGCAAAGGCCACGCGCTCCACAGTACGGCAGCTGATCCTTGCCGTTCTCGCTGTCAAGGCCGTGCTCCTCGTTCTGGCGCTCCTCGGCGTTACCTATCAGCTTTGGTTCGCGGCCATGGTCGATACGGTTGCCGGTATTGCGGGCATTCTCTATTCCTCCCGCATCTGGTCTGAGCAGAAATAAGTTTTCCAAAAACTTTTGAAACGGGTTGGAATTGTTCCAACCCGTTTTTCCTCTCTCGGAAAAGCATTGCCATGGGAACGGTTTTATGGTAGAATTAATAAGATAAGAAAGGGGAGCGGTATGAAAATTCTCGGCATTGACCCCGGCGTCGCTACCGTCGGCTTTGGGCTGGTGGAATCCTCCGGCATGCATCAGAGGATGATTTCCTGCGGCGTCATCACGACTCCGGCGCATACCCCGCTCTCATCGCGCCTTGACCGGATCTATTCGGATCTCGAGGAGCTGATCCGCTCCTGCGATCCGGATGCTATCTCCATTGAGGAGCTTTTCTTCAGTAAAAACATCACGACAGGCATCCCTGTTGCGCATGCCCGCGGCGTCATATTGCTCTGCGCGTTTCGCTGCGGCGTGCCGGTGTATGAGTATACGCCCATGCAGGTGAAGCAGGCCGTCGTGGGATACGGCATGGCGGAAAAACGGCAGGTCATGGACATGGTCCGCCGCATTTTACATCTGACCGCCGTTCCGCGGCCGGATGACGCGGCGGATGCGGTCGCCATCGCGCTCTGCCACGCCCGCAGCGCTACATCGCTTTTAACAAGGGAAGGAGACCGGGATCTGTGTTCTACTATATAGAAGGCGTCGTTTCCCTGATCGACGGCCCCGTCGCCGTCGTGGACTGCGGCGGTGTGGGATATGCTGTCAATACCACGGTCAACTCGCTCTCGCGGGTACGCATCGGCGAGAAGGCCCGGTTTTATACCTGCACGATCATCCGTGAGGACTGCTTTGACATTTACGGCTTTGCGACAGCGGAGGAAAAGCGCTGCTTTGAGCTGCTGATCGGCGTTTCCGGCGTCGGCGCGAAGGCCGCGCAGGCAATCCTCTCCGCGAACACGCCGGAATCCCTCTCTCTCGCTATTATGTCCGGCAACGAGAAGGCGCTGACGGCAGCCCCTGGTATCGGAAAAAAGATCGCGCAGCGCGTGATCATGGAGCTGAAAGATAAATTCTCCGGCGGCGCCGTCGGGGACAGCTCTTTCGGCTCATCCGACGATTATGCGCCCGCGGCGGCATCCGGCGGAGACAAGCTCTCCGATGCGGCGGCGGCGCTCGGCGTGCTCGGCTACGGCGGAAACGAGATCGCCGCAGCGCTCAAGGGACTGGATATTCAGAATCTGTCCGTCGAGGATATCGTGCGGCAGGGGCTGAAGAAACTGATGAAGTAAAAGGAGGCGGAGCAGCTTGGCGATCAGCTTTTCGGATGCGGAGCAGGAAAATGAATTGATAACCCGATCCACGGCTCTGCCGGAGGATGCCGGCGAGGGCTCGCTCCGCCCGCGGTATCTGAACGAATATATCGGGCAGGAGCGCGCAAAGGAAAACCTCCGCATTTTCATTCAGGCAGCAAAGATGCGCGGGGAAGCGCTTGACCACGTCCTTCTCCACGGCCCTCCCGGACTCGGCAAAACGACGCTCGCCGCCGTTATCGCCAACGAGATGGGCGTAAATATGCGCATCACCTCCGGGCCGACCATTGAAAAACCCGGCGATCTTGCGGCGCTTCTCACAAATCTGCAGGAGAACGACATTCTCTTCGTGGACGAGATCCACCGCATGAACCGCGCGGTCGAGGAGATCCTATATCCCGCGATGGAGGACTTCGCCATCGACATCATCATCGGCAAGGGACCTTCCGCGAACTCCATTCGGCTCGATCTGCCGAAATTTACGCTCATCGGCGCGACAACACGCTCTGGCCAGCTTTCCGCGCCGCTGCGCGACCGCTTCGGCGTCATTCTCCGTCTGGAGCTGTATACGCCGGAGGAGCTCCGCCGCATCGTTGAGCGCAGCGCCGGTATCCTCGGCATAAGCATTGAGCACGACGGGGCGGAGGAGATCGCCCGCCGCAGCCGCGGCACGCCGCGTATCGCCAACCGCATCCTTCGCCGCGTGCGCGATTTTGCGCAGGTGACGGCAGACGGCGTTATCACAAGGCAAGTGGCAGACGAGGCGCTCAACCGGCTGGAGATCGACCATCTCGGGCTCGACTCTCTCGACCGGCGCATGCTCCGCAGCATCATCGAGTATTATTCCGGCGGTCCGGTCGGCGTGGAAACGCTCGCCGCCACGATCAACGAGGAATCCGTTACGCTCGAGGATGTCTACGAACCCTACCTTCTGCAGCAGGGATTTCTCACCCGTACCCCGCGCGGCCGGTGCGTTACGCAGAAGGCATATGAGCATCTCGGCATCCCGTTTCACGGTCAGCAGCAGCTCGATCTGTGATTTTACCGGGGAATTTGGAAAAAACTTCATAATTCATTCATATTTCTCTTGACTTTGTTGATAAAAACAAATATAATCCGTTTATAAAATGGTTTTTTTATGGAAGATTTTCAGTGCTTCAGCGATGAGCAGCTTCAGCAGATGTCTGTTTCCGGCTCGGTCGGGGCGGAAGATGCGTTAGCAGCTCGGTACAATCAGCTTGTCCGGATCTGCGCAAGACCGTATTTTCTTGCCGGAGGGGACAGCGAAGATCTCACGCAGGAGGGAATGCTTGGCCTTCTCTCCGCGATCCGGGAGTACAGACCCGCGCAGGGCGTCCCTTTCAAGGCGTATGCGGAACTGTGCATCCGGCGGCGGATCTTCAGTGCGATCAAATCGGCGTCTTGTTTGAAGCATATCCCTCTCAACAGCGGCGTATCGCTGGAGGATGCGTTCGGCAGCGAAGGCATCCGTCCCGGTATGTATGCGGCCCTTGATTTACGGAACTCCCCGGAAGAACAGGTTTTGGCGAGAGAGCGCACAGACGAATTTTTCCAGACATTTTCCCGGTGCTTGTCACCCTTTGAACAGAAGATCCTGCCGTTGTATTTAGCGGGATATTCTTATTCTTACATGGCCGCTGCCAGCGGACGAACCGAAAAAGCGGTAGACAACGCCATACAGCGGATCCGGCGCAAGCTCTCCCGGATAATTTCTTCAGGCGACAACAGCGAAAGCTGAACGCAATATCAAGCCCAAGGGCAGAATCAAAGAGAGGATCAGCAAATGTACGAGGACAAGACCCTGGTATGCAAAGAGTGCGGCAAAGAGTTCGTTTTCACCGCCGGTGAGCAGGAGTTTTATGCGGAGCGCGGCTTCCAGAACGAGCCCCAGCGCTGCAAGGCCTGCCGTGACGCGCGCAAGAACTCCGCTCGCGGCCCCCGTGAGTACTTCACGGCTACCTGCGCCGCCTGCGGCGGCGAGGCTCGCGTGCCGTTTGAGCCCAAGTCTGACCGTCCGGTCTACTGCAGCGATTGCTTCGCCAAGATCAAGGCGAACCAGTAATTCGCATTTTGGGTCATCTGACACAGGAAATGGGAGCGGATCTTCCGCTCCCGTTTTCTTTTTCCCGATTTCGTCGAAACCGGTTGAAAAATAGGAACAGCATGGGTATAATACGTCTATATACTTCTTAGGAGGTCAAACAATGTACCAGATTGAAAAGACTACTCTGATCGCCGAGATCATGGAGAACGCTCCGTTCGTCGCGCCGATGTTCCAGGCGATCGGCATGCACTGCATGGGCTGCGCCATGGCGAGCGGCGAGAACGTCGAGGAAGCCTGCGCTGCGCACGGCGTCGATGTCGATAAGTTTGTCGAGAAGGTCAACGAGTTTATCGCGGCTCAGGGCTGAAATTCAAAGGAGTAAAAACGGCGAGGGCATATAGCGTCCTCGCCGTTTTTCATAAGGCTTATGGATCATACATTTAAATTACCGCCGCGCCTTGCGGCCATCGCCGCGCTCGTTCCGGACGGCGCGCGCCTTGTCGACGTCGGGACAGACCATGCGCTGCTTCCCATCCGCCTTTTGCTGGACGGAAAGATCCAAAGTGCCGTGGCTACGGATATCCGGCCCGGTCCGCTCTCCCGCGCGAAGGAAAATGCCTATGCCGCCGGCGTGCAGGACCTTTCCTGCGTCCTCTGCGACGGGCTGACCGGCATCTCGCCGGACAGTGCCGATACGGTCGTGATCGCCGGTATGGGCGGGGAGAATATCGCGGCGATCCTTCGCGCCGCGCCGTGGGCGTGCCGGAACGCCCTTTGCATCCTGCAGCCGATGTCGAGGCCGGAGGAGCTTCGCGCCGCGCTGCCGTCGCTCGGGCTTACGATCCGTGCAGAGCGGCTTGTGCGTGACGCCGGACGCCTTTATTCTATTCTCACCGTGCGCGCCGGTGCTCCGGAGGCTCTTTCCGCAGGAGAGCTGTATTGCGGGAAGCATTCGCTGGTCTCGGACGACACGCTGTTCTCCGATATTCTCGCGGAACAGGACAAACGGCTCAATATCGCCGTTCGCGGTCTGGAACGCTCCGGACGGGAGTGCGACCGTGAGCGGCTGAACGCGCTGCGCCTTGCCGCGGCGGACATTGCGGAAATGAGGAGGAAATACCATGGCGACGGTTCGTGAAATAGCCGCTTATCTGGAAGAGCGTGTACCATCCTCGCTCAAACTGGATTTTGATAATGTTGGGCTGCTCTGCGGCTTTCCGGAACGCGAGCTGAGCCGTGTGCTCGTCGTGCTGGATATCACGCAGCAGGCCATCGAGGAGGCGCTGTCGCTCCATGCGGAGCTGATCGTCTCCCATCATCCGGTCATCTTTACACCGCTGCGCCGCGTCTGCACGGACACACCGGACGCAAAGCGCGTCATTGCCCTTTTGCAGGGGAATCTCTCGGCCATCTGTCTGCACACGAATCTCGACGCGCTTGAGGGCGGCGTAAATACGGCTCTTGCCAACGCCGTCGGCGGGGAAGAGCTGGAGTATGCGCCGGACATCGGCTGCTTCTGCCGTCTGCCGGAGGCGATGCCGCTTTCAGAGTTCCTCGCCCAGACGCGCACAGCGCTCTCCGCGCCCGATATGCGATATTACGACGCCGGACGCCGTGTAGGATATCTGGCGCTCTGCGGTGGCGCGGGCGGGGACATACTCTATGAAGCAGCACAGCGCGGCTGCGACACGGTGCTGACCGGTGAGATCAAACACCACCAGTGGATCGACGGCGCGGAGCAGGGGCTGAATCTCATCGAAGGAGGCCACTTCGCCACCGAAAACGTTGTCATGCCGTCCCTCGCAGAAATGCTGCGGCAGGGCTTCCCGGAGATCGACGTATGTCTTTCACGGCTGCAGGGGCCGCTCTCGCGCGGATTCGGATTCTAAAACAAGCATATTTGCGGGCTTATCCCCATAGGATGCATTGAAATCATGTACAGGGGGTCTGACCGTGTCTGAATCAACGATTTACGAGGACATCGCTCTCCGCACGGACGGAGATATATATCTTGGTGTGGTGGGTCCGGTTCGGACGGGCAAGTCCACCTTCATCAAGCGCTTCATGGAAACGCTCGTTATTCCGCGCATAGATAATGTCTACCGGAAAGAGCGTGCCCGCGATGAGCTGCCGCAGAGCGGCTCTGGACGCACCATTATGACAGCGGAGCCGAAATTCATTCCGGAAGAAGCGGTGACGATCCGTCTCGGCGAAGATACCGATCTTTCCGTCCGGCTGATCGACTGCGTCGGCTACATGGTCAAGGGCGCTTCCGGCCAGTTTGAAGACGGCGTTGAACGTATGGTGACAACGCCGTGGTTCGATAAGGAGATATCTCTGACCGAAGCAGCGGAGCAGGGAACCTATAAGGTCATCGCCGAGCACTCGACGATCGGGCTGGTCGTCACCTGCGACGGCACGATCTGCGAGATCCCCCGTGAGGACTATGTCCCGGCGGAGGAGCGCGTGATCCGCGAGCTGCAGGAGATCGGAAAGCCGTTCACCGTTGTTCTCAACAGCGCCGAACCAAACGCGGAAAGCGCAAAAGCTCTGTGCCGATCGATCCGGGAGAAATACGGCACGGGCTGCGTCTGCGTAAACTGTCTGGAGCTGTCGGAAAACGATATCAGCGAGATCCTCAAATCGGCGCTGTGTGAATTTCCGCTTTCCGAGCTGGACGTTTTCCTGCCAAGTTGGGTGGATGCGCTGCCGATCGAGCACCCGCTGCGTACATCGCTCTATAACGGCGTGCGCGCCTCGGCGCAGAGCATTCACCGTATCCGTGACGTCTATCCGATGGCGGACACGCTGCGGGCGGAGGATAACATTCTCTCCGTATCTGTTGCGGCGCTGCAGATGGGGCGCGGCATCGCGGATATCCGGGTGGACCTGCCGAGAGCGCTCTATTATCAGACGATCAGCGAGCAGTCCGGCTTTGCTATCCGCGATGACGGCGATCTGATGGCGCTTCTGACCGAAATGCGCGGCATCAAGAACGAATACGACCGCATCAGCAGCGCTCTGAAAGATGTCCGGGAGACCGGATACGGGATCGTTGTGCCGTCGCCGGATGAGCTCAAGCTCGAAGAGCCGGAGATCGTCCGGCAGGGAGGACGCTACGGCGTGCGGCTCAAGGCATCTGCGCCGTCCATCCATATGATCATGGCGAACATCGAAACCGAGGTCAGCCCCGCGCTCGGCGGGGAAAAAGCCTCGGAGCAGATCATCAACTTTCTCCTGCAGGGCTTTGAGGGCGACACGAGCCGGATTTGGGAATCGAACATCTTCGGCAAATCGCTGTATGATATTGCGAGCGAAGGCGTTATCACAAAGCTCCGGCAGATGCCCGTCAATGCACAGGCAAAGCTGCAGCAAACGCTTACACGCATCGTCAATGAAGGCGGCGGATCCCTGATTTGCATAATCATATAAGCAAACTTGCACGCCGAGGCGAAAAAAACGCCTCGGCTTCGCATTTTTTACTAAATTAGTTCTTGCATTTTTGTTATCTATGCCATATAATGACGCCATACTTGTATGGAGGGCTTTGCCATGAAAGAATTATCCAAGATCCGTTCCGCCGTTGCTCCGTCCGCAACGCTGGCGGTCAACTCGAAATTCAAGCAGATGAAGGCGGAGGGTATCCCCGTCGTAGGCTTTGGGGCAGGGGAGCCGGATTTTGATACGCCCGACCATATCAAGGAAGCGGGGATCCGTGCCATCCGGGAAGGGCAGACAAAGTATACGCCGACGCCCGGCACAATCGAAGCGCGCAAAGCGGTCGCGTACCGCATGAAGGAAGACCTCGGCGTGGACTTTGATTATGACGCCATTGTCATCTCCAACGGCGCCAAGGCGTGCCTGTACGCCACATTTTTCACGCTGCTCGATACCGGCGACGAGGTCATTGTTCCCGCGCCGTACTGGGTCAGCTATACCGAGCAGATCCGCATGGTCGGCGGCGTTCCGGTAATCGTCCCGACGACGGAGGCGCAGCATTTCAAAATGACGCCGGCACAGCTTGAAGCCGCCATTACGGATAAAACAAAGGCGCTCGTGCTCAACAACCCGTCCAACCCGACCGGCATGATCTACTCTAAAGAAGAGCTGGAAGCGCTTGCGGAGGTCTGCCTGCGTCACGATATTTACATCATCGCTGACGAGATTTACTACCGCCTCTGCTACGACGGACGAAAATTCACCAGCGTCGCAGCGCTCGGCGAAGAAGTAAAGAAGCACACGATCATCATCAACGGCGTATCCAAGAGCTATTCCATGACCGGCTGGCGCTGCGGCTTTGCCGCCTGCGGCGAAAAGCGCATTGCCAAAGTTATGACGAACTGCCTGAGCCACGCGCTCGGCAACATCGGCGCCATGAACCAGGCGGCGATGGCGGAGGCCATGCGCGGCCCGCAGGACAGCGTGGAGGAAATGCGCAAGGTGTTCGAGGAGCGCCGGAATTATCTCGTAGAGCGCATGAACCAGATCGACGGTGTGAGCTGCCTGAAGCCGGACGGCGCTTTTTACGTGATGATGAATCTTGAAAAGCTCATCGGCCGCACGCTCGGCGGGCGTGTGATCCATAACGCCGACGATTTCGCCATGGCATTTCTGGAAAAAGGCCTTGTCGCGGTCGTATCCTGCTGCGCGTTCGACGCGCCGAACTTTGTCCGCTGGACGTACGCCACGTCGCTCGAGACCATCAAAGAGGGTCTTGACCGGCTGGAGAAATTCCTGAAGGAAGGCTGAGTCCTTCCGCTCATAAAATGCATCGCCGCTCTCATAGCATAGCTTGAGGGAGGCGATGCATTTTGTTTGTTAAAAAGCTGTATAGAAGCGTCCACGCAGAAGATGCCGCACTTTTCACCTTGTCATTCCTTTGGATTTGTGTCATAATACAATGTGTGTTTTTATCGGGTACGGATACCCGATCCGTGTCGGCAAAGGCCGCAGGCTCGCCGCCTGTGCTGATCCTTGATCCCGGTCACGGCGGCGCGGACGGCGGCGCTGTAGCGCCGGACGGGACGGCGGAAAGTGCTTTGAATCTTTCCGTGGCGCTGCGCGTACGGGATCTATGCGCTTTTTTCGGCGTTGATACCGTTATGACGCGCGATACCGAGGAGATCACCTATCCGTCGGAGGCAAAAACCATTGCCGCCATGAAAAAATGGGATACACGGCGGCGGGTAGAGATCGCCGAAAGCGTGGATTCTCCGGTTTTTTTGAGCATCCATCAGAACATCTATCCCTCATCCGGGCCGCACGGCTCCCAGGTTTTATACGCGCAGAATGAACCCAGCCGCGCTTTGGCCGAACTCATCCAATCCCGGCTCACCGCGGCGCTGCTGCCGGAAAACCGGCGCGTCCCGGTGCCGGCAGGGAAGGACATTTACATTATGTCCCACGTTCAATGTACCGCCGTGCTGGTCGAGTGCGGATTCCTTTCGCATCCGCAGGAGCTATCGCTTCTGCAAAGCGCGGACTATCAGAAAAAGATCGCGTCCGTCTTGACGGCGTGCTATCTCCAGTTTACAGAGAAAGGCGTTTTATGAAAGCCAAAAGTGTGTTTTTCTGCACGGAATGCGGCAATGAAACCGGGAAATGGTTCGGCCGCTGCCCGGCGTGCGGTGCGTGGAACACGATCGTGGAAGCGCCCTCCGCGCCGTCCGGCAGTGCTGCAACGAAAAGCGCCGCCGTAAAGATCGCCGGAACGCGCCGGAGCGTCCCGAAGCCCGTTGCACAGCTTGACGACGAGGAAGAAATTCGTTTTTCCACCGGCATGGCAGAAATGGACCGCGTTCTCGGCGGCGGCGCTGTTCGCGGCTCGCTTGTACTGGTCGGCGGCGCGCCCGGCATCGGAAAATCCACGCTGCTGCTGCAAATATGCGGCAATATCCCGGACGCGAAGATCCTGTATGTGACCGGTGAGGAAAGCCAGCGCCAGCTTAAAATGCGCTCACAGCGGCTCGGCGTATCGAGCGACGATCTTTTCGTCCTTGCAGAAACGGATATCAACGCCGTTACACAGAGCGTGGAGGATCTGAAACCGGATATTCTGATCATTGACTCGGTACAAACGATGTACAATAACGACATCGCCTCCGCGCCCGGCAGCATCGGCCAGGTGAAAGACTGTACCATGGCGGTGATGCAGCTTGCTAAAACCATGAATATCACCGCGTTTGTCATCGGCCACGTCAATAAGGAAGGCGCAATCGCCGGACCGAAGGTTCTGGAGCACATGGTGGACTGCGTGCTGTATTTTGAAGGCGACCGTTCGCTCAATTACCGCATTTTGCGCGCCGCAAAAAACCGTTTCGGTTCCACAAACGAGATCGGCGTATTTGAAATGTGCGATACGGGGCTGCGTGAAGTTCCGAATCCGTCCGAGGTCATGCTGTCCGGCCGTCCGGTCAACGCGCCCGGTACATGCGTTTCCTGTGTGATGCAGGGCTCGCGGCCGATCCTCGCCGAGGTTCAGGCGCTGCTTTCGCCGTCGAATGCTAATCAGTCCCGCCGCACGGCAAACGGCGTGGACTTCAACCGGCTGATGCTTTTGCTTGCCGTACTGGAAAAACGCGGCGGCGTACACGTCGCCGGATGTGACGCCTACGTAAATGTTGTCGGCGGTCTGGAGCTGGACGAGCCCGCGGCGGACCTTGCGATCGCGCTTGCGATCGCTTCGAGTCTTCGGGACAAGCCCATCGGGGAAGATCTTGCCGCAATCGGTGAGATCGGACTCACGGGGGAAATACGATCCGTTCCGTCGATCAACCAGCGTTTGCAGGAGCTTGCACGGCTCGGATTCAAGCGCTGCGTTATACCGGCGCATTGCAAGGATGACATAAAGCTCCCAAAGGACATGCAGCTGTTGCCGGCAAAAAACGTCCGCGATGCCGTTACCGCCATATTCATTTAAAAAGGGCTCCCCTAAATTAAACAAAATCTTTATTTTGTTTAATTTTATGTATAGCCGGAAATGTCTTCCCCTGTCCGGCGGTTTTTTGCTGTGAGGTTCATCTATGGACTACCGCTATGAAGCGCCCCCCATTCTGCGGGACTATTTAATATACCATGAAACAATCAAGGGTCACTCCCGCGCTACGGTCGATGAGTATTTTCTCGATCTGCGGAATTTCTTCCGCTTTTTGAAGATCGAGCGCGGGCTCGTTCCCCGTGCCGCGGAGCTTTCCGAAGTTTCGATCCTCGATGTGGATCTGGACTTTGTCTCCCGCGTTACGCTTGCGGAGGTTTATGATTATCTGGCGTTTCTTTCCCGTGACAAAGCCAAATTCACCCGCGCCCGCAGCGAGGAATTCGGCCTTAACGCCGCGTCCCGCGCCCGAAAGGTCTCCAGTATCCGCGGCTTTTATAAGTATCTCACGACAAAAGCCAAGCTCCTTGACGAGAACCCTTTGCAGGATCTTGACTCCCCGCGCTCCAAGCGGTCTCTCCCCCGCTATCTGACGCTGGAGGAAAGCGAGCGTTTACTAAACAGCGTGGACGGGATGCACAAGGAACGCGATTTCTGCATTTTAACGATATTCCTCAACTGTGGCCTTCGTATTTCCGAAATCGCCGGGATGAATCTCTCAGACATTCGGAGCGATCATATCCGCGTGCTCGGCAAGGGCAACAAAGAGCGCGTCGTCTATCTCAACGACGCCACGGCGCAGGCGATCAACGATTATCTGATCGTCCGCCGGGATATTGCCGCCATTGATCGGAACGCTTTGTTCCTTTCCAGCCGCCGCACGCGCATTACCCGCGAAGCGCTGCACGCCATGGTGAAGAAATCTCTCCTGCGTGCCGGTCTGGACGCCGACAAGTATTCCGCACACAAGCTGCGCCATACGGCGGCAACGCTGATGCTCTCGAACGGTGTAGACGTGCGTACATTGCAGGAGCTTCTGGGCCATGAAAATCTGAACACCACGCAAATCTATACGCATGTGGATAATTCCGAGCTGCGCATTGCGGCGCAGGCCAATCCTCTCGGCAAATTTTCCCCGGAGAAATCCGATAAATAGATAACGCATTACGGAGAGTTGTACACCTATGGTCTTTTCAAGCATTCTTTTCCTGTTTGTTTATCTGCCGGTCGTGCTGGCGGTATATTATATCGTGCCGGCGTGGTATCGGAATCTCTGGCTTTTTATCGTAAATCTCGTGTTTTACGGCTGGGGCGAGCCGGTGTACATCCTGCTGATGGTATTCTCCATCGCGCTGAACTATGCTGCCGGACTCCTCATCGCCCGCTATAGGCTGACCGACGATAAAAAAGCGCGAGCCGTTCTGACGGTCAATACCGTTGTCAACCTCGCGCTGCTCATTTTCTTCAAATACTTCGATCTGCTCGCCGCGACGCTCAGCCGCATTCCCGGCATAAGCATCCCCGCGCTCGGGCTCACGCTGCCGATCGGCATTTCCTTCTACACGTTCCAGACGATGTCCTATCCGATCGACGTTTACCGCGGCGACACGGAGGAACAGAAAAACTTTATCCGCTTCGGCACATTTGTCGCCCTCTTCCCGCAGCTGATCGCCGGGCCGATCGTCCGGTATAAGGACGTGGCCTCCCAGCTTGGCACGCGGCGTCTCAGCTCCGAACAGTTTTCCTCCGGCGTGCAGCGGTTTGCCATTGGTCTCGGGAAGAAGGTACTGCTCGCCAACAACATCGGCGCGCTCTGGGATATCTATGCCGCTGCTCCGGAGCTGAGCTTTGCCGGAGCGTGGCTCGGCGCGCTCGCCTTTTCTCTCCAGCTCTACTTTGATTTTTCCGGCTACTCGGATATGGCCATCGGTCTCGGACGGATGCTCGGCTTTGAGTTTCTGGAGAACTTCAATTATCCGTACATCTCGAAGAGCGTCACGGAATTCTGGCGGCGCTGGCATATGTCGCTCGGCACATGGTTCCGTGATTATCTCTATATCCCCCTCGGCGGCAACCGCCGCGGCCTGCCCCGGCAGATATTGAATATTCTCATCGTCTGGGCACTCACCGGCCTCTGGCACGGCGCAAACTGGACATTTCTGCTTTGGGGACTGTACTATGCAGTGTTTCTGATTCTGGAAAAGGTTTTCCTTCTCAAAAAGCTCGAAAAAGTGCCGGTTCTGGCACACATCTACGCGCTGCTCGTTGCCGTCGTCGGGTGGATGCTCTTCCAGCTCAACTCCGTCGGCGAGGTCGTGCACTATTGGGGCGCGATGTTTGGCGCAAGCGGCGCTGCGGCCACGACAGCCGACGCATTTTACGCGCGGAGCTATGCCGTCATTCTTTTTATCGCAGCCATCGCAGCGACACCCGTTCCCAAAAAGCTCTTTCAGCGTATTCCGCAGAGAGTACAAAATGTACTCACGCCGGTGCTTGTCGCGCTTTGTCTGGTGATCTCCACGGCATATCTCGTGGACGCAACGTACAATCCGTTCCTGTACTTCCGGTTCTGACGGAAGGAGGCCAAAATTGATGTCAAAAACGACCAATCGAATTATTACCGCCCTCTTTTCCGTGTTTATCGGCGGATTTTTTCTGCTGAATCTTCTTCTGCCGGACAAGGACTTTTCGGAAAAGGAAAACCGGCAGCTGCAGACGCTGCCGAAATTCAGCTTCTCTTCCCTTTTCTCCGGCTCTTTTGCCACTCGTTTTGAATCTTATTGCAGCGACCAATTTGCCGGACGGGATACATGGATCGAAACAAAAGCGGGCGCAGAGCTTGCGCAGGGAAAGCAGCAGAATAACGGCGTGTTTCTCTGCGACGGCGGCCGTCTGATCGAGCCGTTCGAAGCGCCGGAGGAAGACGCGCTCGCGCGCGCCGTGCAGGCAGCGGATTTACTCACGGACACCGGTGTTCCGGTCTCGCTCGCCCTGATCCCCACGACGGCGCAGCTTTATGCGGATATCCTGCCGGACGGTGCTCCGAACGACGATCAGCAAGCGGTGATCAACAGCGCCTATGCGCAGACGGCTCTGGAAACGATCGATCTTTCCTCCACTCTCACGGCACACAGCAGCGAATACATTTTCTATCGCACCGACCACCACTGGACGTCCCTCGGCGCCTATTATGCCGCCAATGCCCTGCGTTCCTCCTGGGGGTTGCCGGAGATCGATAAAGATACACTCACACAGGAAACCGTCTCCGAGGACTTCTGCGGAACACTCTATTCCTCCTCCGGTTTTTTCTGGATCGCTCCGGATGAGATGGAAACACTGATCGCAGCGCCGGAGAATTCGTCCGTTACCCGGTACGAAACAAACGGGACCGAAGAGACGCTGCCGCTCTACAATTATGACAAGCTCACGATCAAGGACAAATATACCTTCTTCCTCGGCGGGAACATTCCCCGCGCCGTTGTGGATACAGGAGCGGACAATGCCCCTTCCCTACTCATTCTGCGCGATTCCTACGCCGATTCGCTCGTGCCGTTCCTTACAGATGCCTTTTCCGAGATCCACTTGATTGATCTCCGGTATTATACCGGCTCCGTCAAGGAATATATTGCAGAAAATGCCATCGACCGGGTGCTTTTGCTCTACAGTACCGATAACTTCTGCTCCGATTCCAGCTTCCGAATTTTTTAAAGTCAATGCATATGAAAATGCGGCAGCGATCCCATCGAGATCGCTGCCGCATTGCATCTTTTTGTCGGTCAAACCGCGCCGAAGAAAAGCTGCCCACACGGGAGTACATATTCAAGGAACTGCGCGTAGAGCCGCGGCATCGGGAGTCCCGAGGCCGCCGGATACATGAGGACAAAATACGCAGCGGCGACGCTGAGCCAGATCCACTTGACCCTTCCGGACACTTCCCCGCTCTCTTCCATGTGCTGCAAAAACAGAATGGCGGCAAGCATGACAAACGGGAACGTGGTAAAGAAATGATACTGGAACGTGCAGCGCGGCACGAGCGTCCACGGCAGATAGTTTGCCGCGATCGCAATGAGCAGGATATATCCGGCCTGCTTCCAATGTGCAGACTCTTTCTTTGTCCGACGGAACAATGCTTCTACGGCCAGCAGAATGGCTCCGATAGCGGAGACCCACCACACGGCCGGGCTGCCGGTTGAAGAAATGCTGGAAACGCGGTTTTCTCCGAGCGACCGGAAGTAAAACCACACGGAGCGGGATGTGAACGGCCATTCATACCATGCCGACTGACAGGTGTGCGTTGCGGTCAGATCGTGATGGTAATGATACATGGACTCCTGCTGCTGCAGCACAAGCGCTATGCTGCCGACGCCGTTCGGCTTTGTAGCTTCATAGCGGAAAAACGGAATATACGAAAGATAGTAGATAAGCGCCGGGATCGCGAGGAAGAACACGCAGCAGAAACCGACCGTCGCCCATGTCCTGCGCCAGAACTCCCTGCGCGCCGCAGTATCCTTCCGGCAGGAAATACCGGTGCGTATCATGTGCGCGAAGAACATCACGGCGAGCCCGGCTCCGGCGTACAGGCCCGTCCATTTGGATGCCACGCCGAGACCAAAGCTTACGCCGCAAGCGCCGAGCGGAAGAAAGAGCTTTTTGAGCGGCTCTTTCATGTAATCCATCTGGATATAGTCTGTCATGAACAGAACCATGAGCAGAATGAAAAACAGGATGAACACATCGACCGTGGCAATACGCGTCTGTGTAAAGTGCATCGTGTCCAGCGCAAGGAGCGCCGCGGCCAGAAACGCCAGATCTCTCCGGCGGAACAGCCGCTTTGCCAGCGTAAAAAACACCGGCAGCATTGCCGCGCCGAAAAGCGCCGGAACGACGCGCCACCCGAACGGCTTCATGCCGAAGATCACAACGCCGAGCATGATGAGGATCTTGCCGAGCGGCGGATGCGTCCATTCGTATACGCTCATCGTATGGAGAAACTCATACGACGTGCGGGCATGGTAGATCTCGTCAAAGTACATGCCGTTCAGATAGCTTGGCTCATCCGGTACCGTGTCCGGCTCATCGAGAAGCGCCGCGCCCTCCGTTGTTCCGGCGGCGATCACAGCGGGGAGGCGGTTGCCGGCGGCATCGAAGAAGGCAATCTCGTTGAGAGAGACCTTTCCCGCCGTGCATTGCAGTGTTATATACCGCGTGTGCATGGCGGCGGTCTGCGTGCGCCAGGTAAACATGGTCGCGTATTTCTGCGTATACTCCGCCGTGGAGCCGTCGTCGCCGGTGAACACCGCCGAGCCCTCGGCAATGTTTCCGTTCGTCCATATTTCGACAACATCATATTCCGCACCGAGATCGATGCGTACTGCCGCACCGCTCTGCGCTGTCCACACGCTCGTCGGGAACGAGAGCGTGCCGAGATTCAGAAGCGTGAATACCGTATAAATGAGCGTCAGCGCCCACATCAGGCGCTTATCCCCACGGTCTAAGCGGGTACTGCGCTCCTTGGAAGAAAAAATTTCCTGCACGGCTCGTCACCTCCGATCGTTCTGCCCGAAACCGCGTTCCAGACAGACCTTTGCTGTATAGAAAAACGTCAATACTTCAAAAAGCGAGCATACGCCGATCACGATCTGGTGCTGCTGCGTGCCGCGGACGGCTGCCGAGGCAACGTTGGATACGACGTACATCGCCGTCGTCTCATTGAGCGCAAGAACAACGCTCAAAAGCATGGACGAAACGAGAAGCCTGTTATCCCGTGTTGCAGCATAAGCGAATGCCAGCAGCGCCATCACGGGGAACACATACCGCTCATGCATGTAGTGGCCAAACGTGAAGATCATGAACATGCAGAACGCCGCAGGGATCAGCAGCCGCTCGGGACGAGCGCGAAGCGTTTCTCCGCCTTCTCTCCGGCGCGAAACGACCTGCATCGCAACGGAGAGTACGATAGCAAGCACGATCATGACCATGCCGAAGGCTTTGTACGGGATTCCCGGCACAAGGGAAAGCTCGGCGGATTTCCAGTTTCCGCCGCAGAGCGCAAGGAAATTGTATGACTCCACGCTCGCATAATCGTAGCCGCCCGCGGAATTCAAAAACCGTCCGACGACCCAGAAAAAGCCCTGATCGCCCCGGAACGGAAGCGAAACGGCGAAGATCACGAGAAGCGCCGCCGCAACGCCGCCGGCCGTGCGCAGAGCATCCTCTTTTTTCCGGATGGAAAGGAGATACTCCGCCGCAAGCACGGGACCATAGATAAGCGCCTGCCACTTTGTCATAATAGCAAGGCCGTAGATCGCTCCGGCGGAAATGCGGCGTCCCTCGAAAAGTTCGGAAAAGCTCAAAAGGAGAAGCAGCGTTAAAATCGAGTCGATCTGCCCCCAGGCGCCGGAGAGAATGACCGCGGCGGGGTTAAAGACCGCCAGTCCGCCGAGATACAGACACGCGCTTTCGGAAAAGCCCCGCTTGCGGGCAAAGCGCATGAGAAGGATCGCGATGCCGACATCCGCGGCGTAGGCCGGGAGCATATAAGCAAACACTGCCGCAGCAGATCCGGAAGGGATACGGAAAAGGTCCAGCAGCCAAGTGACGGCGGCGAGAACGAGCATATATCCCGGCGGATAATCGTACCACTCGTGGCCGGGTGCGGTATAAAACTGTGCGGTGCCGTTCTGCACGATATCGCGTCCCCATGCCTGCCAGCAGGTTATATCGTAATCATGGCCGCCGAACAAAAGCGTCAGAACCAGACGAAGCGCCGCGCCGGTCAGGACAAGGAGGATGAAGCAGCGTTTTACTGTTTTCGGATCCGCGGAAAGCGAATAAAAACGCTCGCGATTCCGGTAAAAGCCCCAGAGGAGGACGCATGCGAGGACGATGGCGCAGACGATAAACAGATGCAGATACGACCGGAGACGGATCGCACGGGCCTCGTCCGATTCGTTGACGGTTTTTACGGCCGGCTGCGTCGGTTCATCGAGCGGGACCGCCGACGCTATCTCCTCCGGATCGTTGGTTTGGGCAAGCTCCGCTGCACGAAACCGCGCCGTACCGGCGGATGTCTCACTGTAGGAGCCGAGCCGGAGGGCGAAATTGATATAGCTCTGCTTTGCGCCGGTGCGGACAATCAGTGTTTCGCGCGTCCAGTCAAAGCTGCCGGTACGTCCGGCGCTGACGGCATAAGAGCCGTCAAGCGTGTAATTATCGACCGAAAGACACACACCACGCCCGCCGTGGACGCCCTCGGCGGAGATCTCCGCCGAAAGGCGGTATACCGTATTCGGCTCGACTTGGACCATTTGACAGACGCGCACATCGTTTTCCGCAGCGGAAGCGATGACAAGTGCGCCATTCTGCGTATAAACGGAATAATTCTCCGCTTCGTATGCCACGGTATCCCACCCGTCCGGAAGCTCCGGCAAAGAGAAATCCGCATTGGATAAAAGTGAGCCGTCGGCAAAGGCGGCGCTTTGCAGCACCACGCAGAGGATCAATAGAAATATTAGAGAAAGAATCGGTTTTCGCCGCTTCATGGAATGGCCTCCTGAAAGGACTGTTTCCTGGATTATTGATTAATTGCATTTTAACACAGAGCGTCCGCTATTGCAAACGGGTCATAATCCGCTATAATAGGATTATATCCACAAGAAAAAGGATGACAACGGTATGCTTGGAATTTTATGGTTTTTCCTGTGGCAAAGCGCAGGGATCGCCGTTTCGTATTATCTGTTTCCCGAAAAGAGGATCGCTGTCCGGCTCTGGCTCGGCAGCGTGATCGGTACGCTTCTCTCCATGTGGGCGCCGATCCCGTTTGCGTTCCTCCGGGGCTTCGGCATCACGGCGCACATCGCCGCGGCGATTTTTGCCTTGGCGCTGCACGCGCTGTGGTTCGCGCGGCGGGGGAAAACCGTTCCCTGCGCGGAGGATGCCGCGATAGACCGCCCCCTCCCCTATCTGCTTGTTCCCTTTATGGTGCTTGCGATCTATCTTGTAGGCTCGCATACGTTGCAAAACGTGGACGGAGCGCTCTATACCGGTCAGTGCACCTACGGCGATATGGCGATGCATTTGAGCTTCATCACATCCATCGCCGGGCAGCAAACGTTCCCGCCGGAGTATAATCTTCTTCCCGGAACGCCGGTGAGCTATCCGTTCCTCTGTGACAGCGTTTCCTCAAGTCTTTATCTGCTTGGGACGCCGCTTCGCTGGGCGTATATGATCCCGATGTTCTTTGCCTTTGCTCAGGTGTTCTGCGGCGTATGGTTTCTTGCCCGGGAATTTTGCCGGAGAAAGTACGCGCCGGTGCTCGCTTTTCTGCTCTTCTTCCTCAACGGCGGGCTCGGCATGGTCTATTTTCTCAACGGTGAGTACTCCCTGCATGATCTCTTCACCGCGTTTTACAAAACGCCTACGAATCTCACCGAAAAGGGCATGCGCTGGGTCAACGTCATTGCGGACATGCTGCTGCCGCAGCGGGCGACGCTTTTCGGCTGGGCGGCGCTGTTCGCTGTTTTGTACCTGCTTTTCCGGGCGGTATTTCGCGGCGATACGCGGCTGTATCTCCCGGCGGGCATTCTCGGCGGCCTTTTGCCGATGGTCCACACGCATTCCTACTTTGCCCTTGGCCTGATGGCGGCATGCTGGCTCGTGTATTCCGCTGTGCGTGACCGGTTTTCCCGCGAATGGTTTCTCCGTTGGCTCCGGTTTGGGCTTCCGGCGGTACTGCTGGCGCTGCCGCAGCTCTTTCTCTGGACATTTCCTTCCGTCGGCGGAAATGAACACTTCGTCCGTGTCGTGATCGACTGGGTGAATAACGGAAAAGAGCCCTGGTTCTGGATCAAAAATGTCGGCCTCGTATTCGTTCTGACGCCGTTTGCTTTCTTTGCTGTTTCTAAGGAACAGCGCGCGGCGTTCTCCGGCGCGGTATTTATTTTCGTTGTGTGCGAGCTGCTCGTATTTCAGCCGAACGAATACGATAACAACAAGCTCCTGTACGTTGCCTATGCATTCGGATGCTTTGTGTGCGCCGACGCGCTGGCCGGTTGGCTCGGACGGCTCCGGAGCCCGGCAGCGCAGGGCGTGCTTCTCGCTCTCACACTCTTTATCAGCACCAATGCTGCCGTGTTTACTCTTGGACGTGAGGTTGCCTCCGGTATCCCGAAATACGGTTATGAGCTTTTCTCCCGTGATGAGGCCGCCGCGGCGGAGTACATTATTGAGAACACCGAGCCGGACGCTCTTTTCCTGACAAGGGATAACCACGATAACACCGTAGCAACCCTCACCGGGCGGAACATCGTCTGCGGAAGCGGCTCCTATCTCTACTTCCACGGCCTGAATTATCAGGGGCAGCAGCGGCTTGCCGAACAGATGCTCACTAACGCGGAGGTGTTTGAAGCAAACCGCGAAAGCGAAGGACTGGACTATGTGTACATCGGCTACCACGAGCGCGCGCTTACCGGTGTTATCACCGATTATCTGACGGAAAATTATCCCATTGCGTTCTCTGCCGGAGCGATCACGATCTATGATCTCCACGCGGACGCGGTAGGCTGAATAGCCGTCCGGCAGCAAAATATTTGTACCTTTTTCGCATATACGAAAACCGCCCGCGGTACCTGCCGCGGGCGGGTTGACATATTTCAGAGAATGAAGCTTTCCAGCTGTGCCTTCGGCACAAAGCCGACGGAGGTTTTGACGGCTTCGCCGTTTTTGAAGAGGATGAGCGTCGGGATGCTCGATACGCCGAAGCGCATGGCAAGATCCATTTCCTCATCCACATTGACCTTGCCGACCTTCACTTCGGCATGCTCGTCCGCAAACTCGTGCAGCACCGGCGCGAGCATTTTGCAGGGGCCGCACCAGCTTGCCCAGAAGTCCACGAGGACAGGTTTATCGGCGTGCAGAATCTCTTCTTCAAAGTTGGCTTTTGTAATGGTAATTTCCGACATGGTAAATCGATCCTTTCGATGAAGTATTAATAGTTTTCGGCGTGGATCTCAAAATAGCTCTGCGGATGGGCGCACGTTGGGCAGATCTCCGGCGCGCTCATGCCGACAACAATGTGTCCGCAGTTGCGGCATTCCCAGACCCTGACCTCGCTCTTGGCAAACACTTCGGCAGCTTCCACGCTGTGCAGCAGCGCGCGGTAGCGCTCCTCATGGTGCTTTTCGATCGCGCCGACAAGACGGAATTTCTGCGCAAGCTCGCGGAAGCCCTCTTCCTCGGCGGTTTTGGCGAAGCCTTCGTACATATCCGTCCACTCGTAGTTTTCGCCCTCGGCGGCGTTCAGAAGATTCTCCGCCGTATCGCCGATGCCGTTGAGCTCCTTGAACCAGAGCTTCGCATGCTCCTTTTCGTTGTCCGCGGTTTTCAGGAAGAGAGCGGCGATCTGCTCATAGCCCTCCTTCTTTGCTTTGCTGGCGAAAAACGTATACTTGTTGCGGGCTTCCGATTCCCCGGAGAATGCGGCGCGGAGGTTCTGCTCGGTCTTTGTCCCGGAATACTTGTTCTTTTCCGACATTTTTTCTACTCCTTTACAAAGCGTATTTTCCGTTTCGTAGTATGCCCAGATACGGCCAAAGAACCGCCGAAAGGCAGTTCTCTGGCTGATTTTTTATTCCGCTTTTTTCAGCTCGCAGAACGCCGCGGCAATGCGCGCAGCGCAGCGTGCGTTATTCAGCGCAAGCTGCACGTTCGTTTCAAAGCTCTCGCCGCCGGTCAGCTCCTTGACCTTGGCAAGCAGGAACGGCGTGATGTTCTTACCGTGGACATTCGCCTCGTCCGCGGCCTGCAGCGCCACGTTAATGATACGCTCCATATATTCATGATCGAGCGCGTATTCCTCCGGCACGGGATTGCCGACGAGGATGCCGGCGGTGAAGCCGATGCCGCGCTGCGCATGGATGATCGAGGCGATCTCCGCTTCGCTCTGCGCCGCGTAATCCACGCCGAAGCCGCTCTTGCGGCAGAAGAACGCCGGAAAATCGGCGGTCTGGTTGCCGATGACGGGAACGCCCATCGTCTCAAGATACTCGAGCGTGCGTCCGATGTCGAGGATCTGCTTGGCGCCGGCGCAGACGACCGTAACAGGCGTGTGAGCAAGCTCCTGCAGGTCGGCGGAAATATCCATGGAATCCTGACCGCCGCGGTGCACACCGCCGATGCCGCCGGTAGCAAACACGGGGATGCCCGCCATGGCCGCGATGATCATCGTAGAAGCGACGGTCGTCGCGCCGGTGCGGCCGAGAGCAACATACACCGCCACGTCGCGGCGGCTGACTTTGCCGATGTTCTCGGCGCGGCACATGATCTCCAGCTCCTCCGCCGTGAGACCGACCTTGAGGCGGCCCTTGACGATCGCGCAGGTCGCCGGAATGCCGCCGAGCGAGCGGATGACCTCTTCCACGCGGTGCGCAAAATCCAGATTTTCCGGATACGGCATGCCGTGGCTGAGGATCGTGCTCTCGAGCGCGACGACAGGCTTATTCTCATCCAGCGCCTGCTGGATCTCGGGAAGAACGTCCAGATACTTTTCAAAGCTGTTCATAGTTCATTTTCCTCCAGAATTTTATTGACGAGCTCCGCGCTCATCCCCGGACTGACGGTACCGGCGCTGGTGACGGCGATGATGCCCGCCGCGAGAGCCCAGCGAGCCGCCCGTTCGGGGGGAAAGCGGTGCAGGTAAGCATATAAAAGCCCGGCCATAAAGGCATCTCCCGCGCCGGTGGCGTCCACCATCTGGCTCACGGGACGGAGCGCGGCATGGAATTTTGCGCCGCTGCGGTCGGCCCAGTAGCAGCCGCGCTGTCCCATGCTGACGACGATGCAGTGCGTACCGCGCTCGAGAAGCACATCCGCAGCGTGCTCCATATCGGCGTCGCCGGTGATCTCGCAGCCGGTCATAGCCGCGAGCTCCAGCACATTGGGCTTCAGGCAGTGGAGCTTTCCGGCAAACGGGGCAAGACGACGGGCATACGTTGTGGAAACCGGGTCGGAAAAGATCGGCACGCCCGTGAGAGCGTCGGAGGTGATCCATTCCAAGGCCTCCGGCGTCAGGCAGGGGTCGCAGACGATCGCGTCCGCTTTCCGCAGCGCATCCTTTTGCCCTTCGAGCCAGTCGGGGGTGATGTGCTCCAGAATGCGCATATCGGACATGCCGATGAACATGTCGCCCTCGGGGTCGATGAGCGCCATATAGCTGGAGCTGCCGCAGTCCGGGCAGCGCAGCATGTGCGACATATCCATGCCGACCGCCTCGCCGGAGGCGAGGATCTCGCGGCCGTATAGATCGTTGCCGATGGCGGAGAACAGAGCCGTCCTCTCGCCCATGCGGGAGAGATTTTCGAGAATGTTCCGCGTGACGCCGCCGGGCGACGTGTGGAGAAAGCCGGGGTTGGAATCATGCAGGATCAGCGCGGCACGGCTGCGGCCGTGCAGATCCATGTTGGCCGCGCCGATGCCCGCGGTAAAACGTTTTTCTGCCATTATTTCAAAATCACTCGCTTGAAGTTCTTCTTGCCGCGGCGCAGGACAACGCCCTTGCGCAGTTCCTCACCGTCAAACGCTTTGGCGATGTCGGTGACCTTTTCCTCTCCGCACAGGACGCCGCCCTGCTGGATGTTGCGCCGCGCGTCGCTGCGGGAAGCGCAGAGACCGCTCAGCACGAGGAGGCTCATAATGTCGGTCTTGCCGTCTACGAGGTCACTCTCGGAAATGACGGCTTCCGGCACATGCTCGGTGCTGCCGCCGCCGAAAATGGCACGCGCTTTTTCCTGCGCGGCGCCGGCCTCGTCCTCACCGTGAACCATTTTGGTAAGCTCGTAGGCCAGAGTTTCCTTGGCGGTGTTGAGCTGCGCGTCCTTCCACGTCGCCATTTCGTCGATCTGCTCGAGCGGGAGGAACGTGAGCATACGGATGCACTTCATAACGTCCGCGTCGTCCACGTTGCGCCAGTACTGGTAGAAATCGAACGGAGAGGTCTTGTTCGCGTCAAGCCAGACGGCGTTGCCCGCCGTTTTGCCCATCTTCTTGCCCTGCGAGTCGGTCAGGAGCGTAATGGTCATGGCGTAGGCGTCCTTGCCGAGCTTCTTGCGGATGAGCTCCGTGCCGCCAAGCATGTTGCTCCACTGGTCGTCGCCGCCAAACTGCATGTTGCAGCCATATTCCTTGAAAAGATGGTAGAAATCGTAGCTCTGCATGATCATGTAGTTGAACTCAAAGAAGCTCAGACCCTTTTCCATGCGCTGCTTGTAGCACTCGGCACGGAGCATGTTGTTCACGCTGAAGCATGTACCGACCTCGCGCAGAAGCTCAATATAATTGAGATCGAGCAGCCAGTCGGCGTTGTTGACCATGATGGCCTTGTCCTCGCCGAATTCGATGAAGCGTTCCATCTGGCGGCGGAAGCACTCGGCGTTGTGGTCGATATCCGCCTTGGTGAGCATCTTACGCATATCGGTGCGGCCCGAGGGATCGCCGATCATCGTGGTACCCCCGCCGATGAGCGCGACCGGCTGGTTGCCGGCCATCTGCAGGCGTTTCATGAGCGTGAGCGCCATGAAGTGACCGGCCGTCAGGCTGTCCGCCGTGCAGTCAAAGCCGATATAAAAGCGAGCCTTTCCGTTGTTGATCAGGTCGCGGATCTCCTGTTCATCGGTGACCTGCGCGATAAGGCCGCGCCGGACAAGCTCTTCGTAAATCTGCATCAATCTGTCTCCTTTTTATTCTTTTTCCGCGTAATACGGATAAATTCCTTATGACAGGGACGCGCGGAACCGCTCATCCCGTGCGAGAAGCTCCTCGGCTCCCGCAAGCTGTATATCGGTGATCATGTCGCCGCCGCTCAGGCGTGCCAGTTCATACCGGCGGCCCTCACGGTCAAGAAGGCGGATGTTCGTATACGTGCGCCCGCCGTGCTCGGCCTTCTCCACCAGATACTGCTGCTGCGCCATCGCCGCGATCTGCGGGAGATGGGTCACGCAGAGCACCTGCTTCGTCCGGCCGAGGGAAGCGAGCTTTTCTGCCACACGCTGCGCCGCAACGCCGGATACGCCGGTGTCGATCTCGTCAAAGATCAGCGCGTCTACGCCGTCCTTTTCGGCAAAGACGTTCTTGAGTGCGAGCATGATGCGCGAAAGCTCGCCGCCGGAAGCGATGCGGCTGATCGGCCCAAGCGCTTCACCGGCGTTCGCCGACATGACGAAGCTGACCTCATCCGCGCCGGAGGCGGACAGGGCGTTTTTCCCTTCGCGGGAAAGAAGCCGCACCTCAAAGCGGACCGACGGCATGCTGAGATCACGAAGCTCGCCGACGACGCGCTCCTCGAGCCGCTTTGCCGCAGCTTGCCGGATATCGGTGAGCGCGCATGCCTTCTTTTCGGCAAGCGCATACGCCTTCGCCGTTTCCTTTTCCAGCTGCGCGAGCCGGTCGCCTGCGTATTCCAGCTCGTCGAGACGGCGCTCGGAATCCGCAAGAAGCGCAGCGAGTCCTTCTTCGTCTGTGGAATATTTCTTTTCCAGACGCCGCAGCTGGGCGAGCCTTTCCTCCAGCCGGTCATATTCCTCCGGGGAAAAGTCCAGAAGCTGCTGCTTTTCGCGCAGCCGCTCGGAAGCGTCCTCCAGCGCGAGCCGCGCAGAGCGGATGATCTCTTCGGTCTCCGCAAGATCGGCGCTCCACGCGCCGGCACGGGAAACATTATACTCCGCATCGCCGCACTGTGCAACAGCGCTGCTGTCTGAATCGTAGAGCGCGGCAAGGGCGGCGGAAATGTGCTCCGTCAGCTTTTCGCTGTTGCGGAGAAGATCACGCCGTTCCGTGAGTTCCGCTTCCTCGCCGGGGCGGATCTCCGCCTTGGAGAGCTCGGCGATCCGGTAGCGCAGGCTCTCTTCCAGACGCTGTTTTTCCGCTTCGTCCATGGAGAGCCGTTCGCTCTCGCGAACGAGGGCGCGGTAGGCATCATACGTCTCGCGATAAGCCGCGAGCGCCTCACCGCACTCGCCGAAGGCATCCAGATAGTCGAGATGCCGCCGCTCGTCGAGAAGCTGACGGCCGTCGTTCTGCCCGTGGATATCGAGCAGAAGCGCCCCCAGCTCGCGCAGCTGCGACGCCGTGACGGGCACGCCGTTCACACGGCCGGTGCTCTTGCCGTCCGTTGAAATGCGGCGCTGCAATATGATCTCGCCGTCGTCCGCGTCGATCTCGTTATCGGCACACCAGCGCTCCGCCTGCGCCGATTCAAAGGACGCCGTGACGGACGCGCGCTCCGCCCCGGAGCGGACAAGCTCGCGGCTGACGCGGTTGCCGAGTACAGCGTTGAGCGAGTCGATGATGATCGATTTGCCTGCGCCCGTTTCGCCGGTCAGTACGCTCAGTCCGGCAGAAAATTCCACATCTGCGCGCTCGATCACGGCGATATTTTCAATGTGGAGTGTTTTGAGCATTACAGCATATCCTCGATTTCCCGGCAGAAGTCCAGCGCCGTACCGACATCGCGCATAGCAAGGAACGCGGTATCGTCCCCGGCGAGCGTCCCGACGAGATTCGGAACATCCAGATTGTCGAGCATAGACGCCGCGGCGTTGGCGAGGCCGGGCAGTGTGTGGATGACGACGATGTTCTGCGCCGTATCAAAACTTACGACACATTCGCGGAAGATCTTGCGCAGCCGGTCGAGCTGATCGCCGGAATCCTCCCGCGCGGGGACGGTATAGCGGTAGCCGCCATCCGGGGAAAGCTCCTTTACCAGACGAAGCTCGCGGATATCGCGCGAGAGCGTCGCCTGCGTGCTTTTCACGCCGCGCTTGCGCAGCGCTTCGATCAGCTGGTTCTGGGTCTCAATGTTCTGCTCCTGAATCAACGCAAGAATCTCTTCCTGTCGCTTTGATTTCACGGGGCGTTCACCTCTTTCATTTATCGACTAATTTTTCAAAAACAATGTCAAAGAAGCTGCGGTCTTTAACGCGCGCCATAAGAAGCGTTTTATCGGAGCGCGCCACGACGAGCTCGTCCCCGTCAAGGAACGGAACGGCCACGCCGTCCACGGAAAGAAAGACCTCTTTGTCTCCCTGCTCCACGGTGCGGATGGATACTTCGCGGTCCGCTTTCAGTACATACGAGCGCGCCGCAAGGCGGAACGTGCAGATCGGTGTGAGAATGATGCAGTCGGCGCACGGCTCGACGATCGGCCCGCCCGCCGCCATGGAGTAAGCGGTAGACCCGGTCGGCGTGGAGGCGATCATTCCGTCGCCGGAAAACGCCGTGACTTCTCTTCCGTCGCTGAATGCTTCAAGCTTCACAACGCTCACCGAGGCACGGACAACCGCTTCGTTGAGAGCGCTTCCCTCATAGACCAGCTCGCCCTTACGGAAGAGCTTGAGATCGAGCATCATGCGCGTCTGAACCGTGTAATGGCCGTCGGCCACTTCCAGTATGCAGTCCGTCTCTGTCTGCTCCAGTTCGGCGAGAAAGCCCTTGTTGCCGAGATTGACGCCAAGGATCGGAACGCCGGAACCGGCGAGATACCGGGAAAGCTGCAAAATCGTACCGTCGCCGCCGAGAGAGACGACGAGCCTCGCGCCGGGCAGCGCCATCGGAAGAGCAGCGGTCGGGATATCGCGCGGCCAGGTGTTTTCCAGCCCGTCGCTGAGGAAGGGCGAGATGCGCACTTCATGTCCGTGCTTGCGCAGCGCCTCGGCAATGGCGAGCGTGGAAGCAAGGCCGTGGTCGCGGTGGGCGTTCGGACAGAGCAGAACATATCCGTCTTTCATTTTTCGGAGTCCTTTCCATGTGCCGCGTGAGACGCGGCGACGAGCGCGTCAATGTCCGGCTCCGGAATGCTCTCCGCACCCTTTTTGAGCCAGGCAAGATACTCTATATTTCCCTCCGGGCCGCGGATGGGTGAGAAATCCAGCCCCCGCACGCCGAAGCCGCATTCCGGCGCATAGCGCAGAAATTCGCGCAGCACCTCTGCGTGAACGGCAGGGTCACGCACCACGCCCTTTTTCCCTACCTTGTCCTTGCCCGCTTCAAACTGCGGTTTGACAAGGCATACCATCTCGCCCTCCGGCTTCAAAAGCGCGCCGACCGCGCCCAGAATGAGACGGAGCGAAATGAAGCTCAGATCGGCAACGGCAACGTCCATCTCCTCCGGGATCTGTTCATGCGTAACATAGCGGATGTTCGTCCGCTCCATGCAGACGACGCGCGGATCGGTGCGGAGGCTCCAGGCAAGCTGACCGTAGCCGACATCGACGGCATAGACCTTGGCCGCGCCGCTTTGCAGCAGAACGTCCGTGAATCCACCGGTGGAAGCGCCGCAGTCGATGCACACGGCGTCTTTCACATCGATGGGAAACACACGCAGCGCCTTTTCGAGCTTCCATCCGCCGCGGCTGACATACGGCAGCGTTTCACCCCGCATCTCCACGGCGGCGTCCTCCGCTACGGAGGTGCCGGGCTTTGTCTCCTTCTGGCCGTTCACATAGACGCTGCCCGCCATGATATACGCCTTGGCGCGCTCGCGGCTCTCGGCGAGGCCTTTATCAAAAACAAGCTGATCAAGCCGGATCTTTTTCATGCAGTATCTCCTTTGCTGCGGCGGCAATGCCATCCGCATCCAGATGCAGGCAGTGCTGCAGCTCACGGACCGAAGCGTGCTTAATAACGCCGCTGCCGAGATCCAGCAGCCGGGCGCCGCGCAGCGAAATGCCGTTTGCCGCGGCGTCTGCAAGAAGAAGCGTACCAAGACTTCCGGAGCGGCAGGCTTCCTCCGCCATAATAAACCGTCCGGTTTTCCGCAGTGACTCACGGACGGTCTCCGGGGCGAGCGGCAGCAGCCGGTTGAGCTTGATGACCTCGGCGCGGATGCCGTCGGCGGAAAGCGTTTCCGCCGCGGCGAGCGCTGCGTTGACGCTGATGCCGTAGGTGGCGATCGTTACATCGCCGCCGCTGCGCAGAACGGTCGAATCCTCGCGGGAGTGGTCGTCGGTATATGCGCCCTCTCCCCCACGGGGATACCGGAGCGCTACGGGGCCGGATTTTTCACGCACGGCGATGGATAGCATGGAGTCCAGTTCGCAGAAGCTCGCCGGAGCATATACGGTCATATTCGGCACGGAGCCGAGATACGCGATATCAAAAGAGCCCTGATGCGTGACGCCGTCGCGCCCGACAAGCCCCGCGCGGTCCACAGCAAGCACAACATGCAGCCCCATGAGCCCGATGTTCTCGATGAGCATATCGTAAGAGCGCTGGAGAAAGGTGGAGTAAACGGCAAAAATGGGCGTCAACCCCTGCTTTGCCATGCCGGCGCACATCGCGGCGGCATGCTCCTCGGCAATGCCGAGTTCAAAATACCGGTTCGGAAAACGGCGGGCAAATTCGGACAGCCCCGTGCCGTGTTCCATCGCCGCGGTAACGGCGCAGACCGTCGGATCCTTTTCCGCAAGCGCAATCGCCGATGCGCCGAATGCCGCAGAAAAGTCGTTGGCCGGAACGGTCGTGACGCCGGTCTTCCGATCGAACGGGTTGACGCCGTGGTACGTCTGCGGGTCCGCCTCCGCGGGGGCATAGCCCTTTCCCTTCACCGTCACCACATGCACAACGACCGGGCGATGAAGATCCTTCGCCCAGCGCAGCGTAGTTTCGAGCGCCTTTTCATCGTGGCCGTCCACCGGCCCGATATAGTAAAACCCGAGATCGTCAAATATACCGGACGGCAGAAGGCGCGCTTTGATGCGCTCCTTGAGCCGGTGCAGCTCTTCATAGGCGTGCGGGTGCTTTTTCATAACGCGGCGGTATGTCCGCTTGAAGCGGAGATATCCAGGGCGCGTGCGTGCGCGGCGGAGCAATCTCGCCACGCCGCCGACATTTTCGTTGATGGACATGCCGTTGTCGTTGAGAACGACCACGGCAGCCTCGCGGCTCGCACCGAGATCGCTCAGTCCCTCAAAGCACAGGCCGCCAGTCATCGCGCCGTCACCCACAACGGCGACAACGTCGTAATTTCCGTGCATGAGCGTTCGGGCTCGTGCCATCCCCGCGGCCAGCGACACGGAATCGGAGGCGTGTCCGGCAAGAAACGGATCGGCGTTGCTCTCGCACGGCTTGGGAAAGCCGGAAATACCGTCGAGCTGGCGCAGCGTATCGAAGGAATCTCTCCGACCGGTCAAAATTTTGTGGACATAGGACTGATGCCCGACATCGAACAGGATGCGGTCCTTCATCGGGTCATAGACGCGGTGCAGCGCCACCGTCAGCTCCACACTGCCGAGATTCGATGCAAGATGCCCACCGGTGTGCGACACGTTTTCCACAAGAAACTCGCGGATGTCCCGGCAAAGCTCCGGAATGTCCCGTTCCGGTACGGCACGGAGATCGGCATTGCTGTTTATTCTATATAAAAGTTCTTTTTCGTTCTGGTTCAACACAACTGCATCCCCTCATACTCTTAACTTAAGTATAATAACAAAAACAAACACCCTTTACAAGAGCAAAGGGTGTTTTGACAAAAAATATTCACATTTTATCCGGAAATTATTCACTTCCTGCGGTCCGCCAGAAGGTCGGCAAGCCAGCAGAGAAATTCCGTATCCGCAAAATGTCCGGCAGCAGCGGCTTTTGCCTTCTCCGTATGGAGATGTACGAGCCGGCCGCACTCCTCGACGCCGAGAAGCGAAACGAACGTTGTCTTTTTCTCTGCAGCGTCCGAACCGATGGTCTTGCCCAGCTCATCCTCCGTGGAGATCGTGTCGAGCACATCGTCGCGGATCTGGAAAGCCAGACCGAGATTCATCGCGTACTCTTCCGCAGCCGCCACCTGCTCCGGTGTACCTCCGGCGCACTGCACGCCCATGACGCACGCGGCGCGGAGCAGTGCTCCGGTTTTCAGGCGGTGGATCTCATAGAGCTCCGCCTCCGTGACCGGAAGTCCCTCTTTGCTCGTGTCCAGATATTGTCCGCCGCACATGCCCTGCTCGGCTGCGGCAAAGGCCAGCGTTTTAGCCATCGCCGCGGTTCGCTCCGGCGCAGCCGGCGCGGACAATACGGCGCAGTATGCCGCCGACTGCAGCGCGTCTCCGGCGAGAACGGCATTGGTCTCGCCGAACATTTTGTGGCAGGTGGGCTTTCCGCGGCGGAGATCGTCGTTATCCATGCACGGAAGATCGTCGTGGATCAGCGAATAGGTATGCAGCATTTCGATGCCGCAGGCCGCAGGCAGTGCCGCGGCGCGGTCTCCGCCGGAGATCTCGCAGAACTTCACGAGCAGCAGCGGGCGGATGCGCTTTCCTCCGGCAAGGAGAGAATAGCGCATGGCGTCCAGAAGCTCCTTCTGCGGGCAGTCCGCCGTGAAATACGTCTCCAGCGCGGCGTTGATCTCATTCTGGATGGCTTTATATTCGCTGAAATGATCCATGGTCATTCATTCTCCGATGCAAAGGATGTTTCGACCGGTGCGCCGTCCGCGCCCTTTTGCAGCTTCACAACGGTCTGCTCGGCCTCGTCGAGCTGCTTTGTACAGGTGCGGATCAGCTCCGCGCCCTCGGTATACAGCGAAAGAGACTCCTCAAGCGGAGCGTCGCCCTTTTCGAGCGAGCGGACGATCTCGTCGAGACGGGCAAGCATCTGCTCAAAGGTCTTCGGTTTTGCGGTTTTCCGTTCAGCCATGGTGATCCTCCTGTCCGTTTCGATCAGCTCTTTTTATCGGTAACGCGGACGATGGTTTCGCATTTCACGTCGCCGACGGTGCAGATGACCTTGGTCGTTCCCGCCTTCACGCCGGTGACGACGCCATTTTCGTTGACAGTGGCGATGGCGGTATCCTCGATCGTCCATGTCTCCTTGTTCGTGCTGGGATCGATGTTGTACATCGTGCAGTTGAGATCGACCGACTGTCCGACAGTAATGGTAAAGTCGGAATTCGGCAGGCCGAAGCAGGTGATGATGACGCGCGGCGTCTTATCGTTCGGGTCAGGCGTCGCCTGCGGCGCGGCACCGGCTGCCGCGGGCGGATTATCGGCCACGCGGATGATGCAGACCGCTTTGGCCGTGCCGGACTTGCAGACGATGTTCGTATAGCCCATCTTCTTACCGGTGACGAGACCGGTCTCGGATACCGTCGCAATGGCGGGGTCTTCCGAGGACCATGTGACCTCGCTTCCCTCCGGCGTAACGGCGGCGGTGAGCTGGATCTCATATCCCCACTGGCCGCTGAGGCTGATGTCGGTCTTTTCCACACCGCCGTAGCAGATCTTGATCGTCGGCTCCGTAACGGTCAGTGAGAGCGACGCGGACGCATCGCCGATGGTATAGGTGATCTTGGGATTGCCGACCTTCCAGCAGGTGACGATGCCGTTTTCGTCGACACTGGCGGAGGACGCGTCGCTGGAGGTCCAGATGCCGCCGGTGGAACCGTCGCTCGCAACAGCCTGCAGACGGATGACCGTGGAGGTCTGGAAGCTCAGCTCCGTCACGGCCTTGTTTTCATAGAATATCTCGACCTTGACCGGCTCCTTCGTTGCCTCCGGTGTTGCGGAGACTTCCGGAACATGCGTCGCCGCTTCGGGCGTCGTTGTCGAAGCCGCCGAGGGAGACGCGTTCGGGTCATCCTGCGTTTTGTTGTCCTTGTTTTTGAAAAAGTCGGAGATGCCGCAGCCCGTCAGAGAAACGCAAAGAGCCGCTGCTGCCAGAGCAAGCGCAACCATGCGATATAGCTTTTTCATCATTGTACCTCCGATTGATGCTCCACACGGCAGTCAAGCGCGCCGTGTTCAAGCCGTATATGGACGCTGTCGCCGGGTGCGACAGCCTTGGCGTCTCTGAGGATCGCGCCGGACGCGTCGGTCGCCACGGAAAAGCCGCGCGCGAGCACCTTGAGCGGGCTCATCGCCTCGAGCGACGATACGAGCCGGACATATTCCTGCCGTTTGGCGAGCAGGAGATGCTTTTCCGCCGCGTTCAGACGGTCGGAAAGGCGATCCACATCCAGCCGCCGGTTCTGAAGAAAGCCCGTCGGGCTCTGCAGCACCGGCCGTGCCGAAAGCTCGTTCAGCCGCGAGGCGAGAGCATCCAGCCGCTTCCGCTCCGCCTGACCGAGCCGGTTTTCCAGCGAGAGGAGAAGCGTACGGACGTCGGCCTGCTCCGGTACCGCGATCTCCGCACCGTTTGACGGCGTTGCCGCGCGTACATCGGCGACAAAGTCGGCGATGGTCACATCGGGTTCATGCCCGACGGCGGAGATGACCGGTATCTCGGACGCAAAGATCGCGCGGGCAACGCGCTCGTCGTTGAACGCCCAGAGATCCTCGATGGAGCCGCCGCCGCGGCCGGTGATGATAAGATCGGCCACATTCCACCGGTTCGCGTACCGGATCGCACCGGCGATCTCCGCGGGGGCTTCCGTTCCCTGCACGCGCACCGGCATCACAAGGATCTTTGTGAGCGGCCAGCGCCTGCCGAGAATACGGATCATATCCTGTACAGCAGCGCCGGCCCCGGAGGTGATGAGCGCGATCTTCTCCGGCATGGCGGGAAGCGGTTTTTTGTGCTCCTGCGCAAACAGCCCCTCCGCGAGCAGCTTTGCCTTGAGCTGCTCATACGCCGCGTGAAGATCGCCCAGGCCTTCCGGCTGAACGGCGGTGACATAGAGCTGATAGGCTCCGTCCCGCGGATAGACGGCGACGCGCCCGGAGCAGATCACCGCCATGCCGTTTTCCGGGCGGAAACGCAGCCGCGAAACGTCGGCGCGGAACATGACGCACCGGATCGACGCGCCCGCATCCTTGAGCGTGAAATAATGATGGCCCGAGGGATAGATCTTATAATTGGAAAGCTCGCCGCGGACATAAACGCGGCGCAGCGCGCCGTCGCTTTCTACGATGTCGCGGATGTGCTCCGTGATCTCCGATACGGAGAGCGGCGAAATCTCCGTCATTCTTCCGTCGTGGGTCCATTCCCCGCCGCTGCCGCGTCTTCCGCGGGTTCCGTCTCCGCCGGCTGCTCCTCCACAGCCTCGCCGCGCGAGCGCATGAAGCTGCCGAGGATGCCGTTGATAAAGCGGACGGTCTCCGGCTCATCGTACCCCTTGGCCAACTCGACGGCCTCGTTGATGGACGCCGCCGCCGGGATATCCGGCATATAAAGGATCTCATAAAGCGCAACGCGCAGCACGGCGAGAGCCGTACGCGAAATGCGAGAGAGCTTCCAGCCGTGGGAGAACTGCTCGATGAGATCGTCCAGCTCCTCGCGGTGGTCGCGCACACCGGTCACAAGGGCGTTGATGTAAGCGCGCTCCTCCTCCCCGGGGATCTCCGTGAAAAGAGCATCCTCCGCCGGAAGGGCGCGGAAATAGTCCTCGTCAAAAAAGGCGTCCGGTCCGACGTCGCTGCCGGCACTAACGGCAAAGCTGAGCTGAAGCGCCAGCTGCCGTGCATTCGTTCTCGTCATAGAGAGACTTACCCCTTCATATCGGTCTTATCAAAGGCAATGCCCGTGATATGCACGTTGACGACGGTCTTGAGTCCGGTCATGTCCTCCACGCTCACGGCGACCTGGTCCTGCACCTTCTTGGCAACAACCGTGACGCCGTAGCCGTAGCGGACCATGATGAGGATGTCAATGACGGCCTGTCCGTTCTCCGCGGCGATCTTCACACTCGGCGGCGTGGTCGCGCTCTTGATGCCGAGGAACTCGGCGATGTCCGCGCCGGGCACGGACGAAAGCCCTGCAACGCCTTCGATCTCCGAAACAGCGGCGTTGACCATCACCTGGATAACGTCCTCCGAAATGCTGATATTTCCTTTTTCCGTCTGGCTGGTGATATAGTTTTCAGGCATAGCTGCTAACCTCCCAATGTATTCACGTCATTGTAACACAACGATTACAAAAAATAAAGAGGCGTCCCAAAAAACTTTTGGAACGCCTCGCTGCCGATATAGTTGAAGCGGCTCGAAATCAGGCACGCGGATGCGATTTCTGGTACACGTCCTTGAGCTGCTTTTTGACGAGCTGCGAATAGACCTGCGTGGAGCTGATATCCGCATGGCCGAGCATTTCCTGGATCGCACGGATATCCGCGCCGTTTTCCAGCAGATGCGCCGCAAAGGAATGGCGCAGTGTGTGCGGCGTGATGTCCTTCTCGATGTGCGCCTTGGCCTGATAGGACTTGATGATCTTCCAGAAGCCCTGCCGGGACATGCGCTCGCCGCTGACATTCACAAAGAGAGAGGTCTCATCCTTTCGCGCCAGCATCTGCGGGCGGACAAACTCCATATACTCGCTCAACGCCCGGATCGCCGCCGGATAGAGCGGGATAAACCGTTCCTTGTCGTGACTGATGCAGCGGATGGCGCCGGCTGTCAGATTCACGTCCGTCACATTGAGCGAAATGAGCTCGCTCACACGGATGCCGGTGGCATACAGCAATTCCAGCATTGCCTTGTCGCGGTAGCCCTTGAAGTCGGTACACTCCGGCTGCTCAAGAAGCAGCTCGACCTCGCTGCTCGTGAGGATCTGCGGGAGCTTCTGCTCGCATTTATCCGGAACCAGCTTGCCGGTCGGGTTTTCGCTCACGATACGCTGGAGAATGAGGAAGGTATAAAAGCATTTCAGCGACGCGATGGAGCGGGAAACGGTCGCTACCGATTTTCCCATCCCGCGCAGCCAGGAAATGTATCCGTTCAGGACCTCCTCGTCCGCCTCGGTGTATCCGACAGTTTCGTGTGAGTCAAGGTATTCTCCGAACTGACGGATATCGCGGAGATACGAACTCAGGGTGTTGCTGGAAGCCTTTTTCACATTTGTAAGGTAGTCTTTGAATTTTTCAAAGCATACGGAATTATCCATAGCAACGCCCTCCTTCCTCTTTTCTTTCTCTACTCACTATGCTGTGCTTTATAGTAGTAACGGGATCAAAAGCTGCCGGACGAATGCCGCGGCAGACACGAGCAGCGCGGCGATCAGAAGCCGGTCTGCGGAAACGAACGAAAACCGGACGGTCGGATAGCCACGGCAGGTTCGGTATATATCCAGAGAGGAGCAGAACGCCTCCTCGCCAAGCAAAAACAAAGCCGTAAGAGAAAAGAGAGCCGGGAGCCCTACGATGAGACAGGCCCTTGCCGCGGGGACGCCGCCCGTAAGCAGCACCGACACGCTATAGGAAAGAAGGAACCCCCGAAAAAGAAAAAGGATCGGGAGAAGCAGAAAGCCGAATAAAACGGCGGAAAGAAACACCGCGATGAAACACGGCGCGGAATATGTCCAGAGGAGCCGGAGGTATCCGGCCGAGCCCGAAAGAGAGGCGTCGGCAAGCGACGCGACGGACTCCGGAACCGGCGGGAAAATGCGTGATCCGGCAAGCGTCCCGAGCGACGCGCCGAAAAGCATCGCCAGCGGCAAAACGCGGCGGGCCGGTCGCGCAAGGCGTAAAATGCGCGGCGCTGAGATCGCCGCGTCATCCGGTGAAACGTTCATGTCGTCACCTCGCCTCGCAGCAAAAGAAACAACATAAAACAATAATTTACATAATCTGTTGTACGCACACTATACCGCAGATTCATAAAGTTATCAATCCCTTTTTCCGCGTTTTTAGAATTTTGTGAATTATGTCCAGTTTTTATGTCAACTGTATTATGTTATCCCATGCAACCAGATAACGAAAAACCATTGAAAATCAAGGATTTTTCACCGTATTTTGCGATTACGCTTTGTAATACCCCCAAGATATCGGTGAAACAGCTCCGCTTATGTCAACTCTGTTGTTTGATTCCTATTTGTAATAGCCCGCGCGGCTTTTTCGTGATTTTTTGTTATTTTTGTTCATTTTTATGAAATACACGCCCGTCATCATCGCCGTCATAACGCACAGCGTTTTCAAAACGCAACCGATATCCCAGCCGTTCATCGGAAGGCAGGCTCCGACAAGAAGCAAAATGAGCGCCGCGGCCAGCGCGGAAAGCGGAATATACGCATACCCTCCCCTTCGCTTCCCGAAGCAAAGAACTTCGGACAATAGTGCCGCAAGACCGGCGCATACAAGCGCAGTAAGCTGCACCGACGTTTCCGGCAGCACTCCCTCGCGGATCAGCAGCGCCGCCGGAAGCGCAAGCAGAAGCGACGCTCCTGCCATAACGCTTCCCGACCGCACGGCGTCCGCAGCCTGCCCTTTCCGGTTCGGCTGTTGTTTGACCATAAAAACACCCCCGCAGATAAGTACATTCATACTTATTCCTGCGGGGGTGTTTTTATACGCCTGTGTCCGGTGCGATCAGTTGCCCAGAGACTCCTCGGAATCGGAGGTCTCCTTGTTGGCGCCCTTGCCCTCATTGCTGGAGACCGCCCACTTGGTGATCTCGATGCGGACGCGGTCTTCGCCGGTCTCGAAGGTGAGCTTGTCGCCGGTGACGTGGACGACCTTGCCGACCATGCCGCCGATGGTGACGATCTTGTCGCCGACTTCGATGCTGTCACGCATCTCCTGCGCTTTCTTCTTGCGCTTCTTTTCGGGGACGATCATCAGGAAGTAGAACACAGCGATGATGACGACCATCATAACGATGCTCGTAATGCCGCTGGCGCCGGTAGCGGTTCCGTCCGCCGCAGCCATATTGCAGCCGGCAAACGCGAACATGGCAAAAACTACGCCAAGAACAGTTGCAAGGATTTTTTTCATGGGTTAACCCTCCAATGTGAATTACAAGTATTGATTATACCGGTGTTTTCCGATAAAAGCAAGAAAATTATATCCGCTTATCCAACTTTTCGACATACCGGTCGTGGAACGCCTGATACTGCCCCTCGTCGAGCGCTGCGCGGATCTTTTCCATCAGGGAATTATAGAAATAGAGATTGTGCATCACGCAGAAGCGAAGCGCCAGGATCTCCTCCGCCTTCATCAGATGGCGGAGATACGCGCGGCTGTACTTGCGGCAGACGGGGCAATGGCACTCGGGATCAATGGGGCGCTCGTCGCGCGCGTACTTCTCGTTTTTGATATTGATGACGCCTTCCCAGGTATAGAGATGCCCGTGGCGGCCGTTGCGGGCGGGCATCACGCAGTCAAAGAAGTCCACGCCGCGGTAGACTGCCTCGATGATATTTCCCGGCGTTCCGACGCCCATGAGATAGCGCGGCTTGTCCTGCGGCATATATTTCTCGACCGCAGAAATGGTATCGTACATTTCCGCGGCGGTCTCCCCTACCGCGAGTCCGCCGATGGCATAACCGGGGAGATCAATCTCCGCGATCTGCTGCATATGGCGGACGCGGAGATCGTGGTACACTGCCCCCTGATTGATGCCCCAGAGCACCTGTCCGGGATTGACGGCGTTGTCCTCCGAGGTATAGCGCGCGAGAGCCTCCTTGCAGCGGGCGAGCCAGCGCACCGTGCGGTCGCACGACGCTTCGCAGTACTCCCGCGGTGCGGGAATGCCGACGCACTCGTCAAACGCCATGGCGATATCCGAGCCGAGATTAGCCTGAATGCGCATGCTCTCCTCGGGTCCCATGAAGATATGCCGACCGTCCACATGGGAATTGAAGTATACGCCCTTTTCCTTGATTCTGCGCAGCTGCGCAAGGGAAAAGATCTGGAATCCACCGGAGTCGGTCAGGATCGGTCCGTCCCAGCGCATGAACTTATGCAGCCCGCCCATATCGCGGATCAGCTCGTCGCCCGGGCGGACGTGGAGATGATAGGTGTTGGAAAGCTCGACCTGGCAGCCGATCTCGCGCAAATCATCCGCGGAGAGGCCGCCCTTGATCGCCGCCTGCGTGCCGACGTTCATGAATACCGGCGTCTGCACCGTGCCGTGCGGCGTGGTGTATTCGCCCCGTCGGGCATGTCCTTCGAGCTTGATTCTTTTATACATTTGTACTCCCCTTATCGTTAATGGATAAACATCGCGTCGCCGAAGGAGAAGAAGCGGTAGCGTTCCTTTACCGCCTCCTCATAAGCGCGCAGGACGTTTTCGCGCCCGGCCAGCGCGGAGACGAGCATGATGAGCGTAGACTCCGGCAGGTGGAAATTGGTCACAAGCGCGTCAATGGCCTTGAATCGGTAGCCCGGATAGATGAAAATGTCCGTCCAGCCGCTTTTCGGCTGCAATATGCCGTCTTCGCCGGTAAAGCTCTCGAGCGTTCGGCAGGAGGTTGTTCCGACAGAGATCACTCGCCCGCCGTTTGCGTGTGTGCGGTTTACGATGTCCGCCGTCTCCTGACTCACCATACAGAATTCCGCGTGCATCGGGTGATCCTCGATATTGTCCTCCTTGACCGGGCGGAATGTGCCGAGTCCGACGTGCAGCGTAACATAGGCGAGCGAAACGCCTTTATCTGCGATGCGCTGCAGAAGCTCCGGCGTGAAGTGCAGCCCCGCCGTCGGCGCTGCCGCGGAACCGGGGTCGCGGGAATATACCGTTTGGTAACGCTCCTTGTCCGTCAGCTCTTCCTTGATATACGGCGGCAGCGGCATTTTGCCGAGCTTGTCCAATAACTCAAGAAAGATACCGTCATAGTTGAAATGCAGCACCTTGTTGCCGTCCGCTTCCGCACGGATGACCTCCGCCGTCAGCTCTCCGTTGCCGAAGGAGATATGCGTTCCGGGCTGCGTTTTGCGCCCCGGACGGGTGAGGCATTCCCAGTCCCCGCCGCCGAGATCGCGCAGCAGCACGACCTCCACGCTGCCGCCCGTCGGCCGCGTGCCGAAGAGCCGCGCCGGGATCACGCGGGAATCGTTCATCACAAGGCAGTCGCCCTCGTTGAGAAAGTCCGGGAGCTCGTGGAAGACGTGGTGCTCGGTTGCCCCCGTGCGCTTGTCCAGCGTCAGAAGGCGCGAGGCGTCGCGCCGCTCGAGCGGCGTCTGGGCGATAAGCTCCGGAGGGAGATCATAGTAAAAGTCCGATTTTTTCAAAGCTGCTCCATCTGCCGGTATGTCCGGCTGCTGTGTTTTGCCGCCGTGCTCACCTTGACGGGAGTACGGCGGAGTGTTATTATACTTTAAAATATTATATACATGTTCCGCTCCCTTTGCAACCGCAAAAGCGCCGAACTTCCGCTCACCGCGGCCCGTCCCGCTGCATACAATGGCACGGGAGTATTTTTTGCCGTTCCCTTCCCTGCCGCACGCCGTGCGGCACGGACCGGCAGAAAGGACGGAACATGAAAAAACCTGTTTTCACCGGCAGCGCAACCGCGCTTGTTACCCCATTCACTGACCGGGGCGTAGACTACGACCGTCTTGCCGCAGCGCTCGACCGGCAGGCCGAAGGCGGCACCGCCGCCGTTGTCGTGTGCGGCACGACCGGCGAGGCCGCGACGCTTTCGGAGGCGGAACGCGCTTCCATTATCGAGTTCACCGCGGTTTACACCCGTTCCCGTATGAAAGTCATCGCCGGGATCGGCGGGAACGACACGCTCGCCGCGGCAAACGCCGCACGGCGCGCCGAACGACTCGGGGCGGACGCGCTTCTGCTTACAACACCTTACTACAACAAAGCGAGTTCTGAAGGAATCGTCCGGCACTTTGCCTACGTCGCGGAGCATTCCGAGCTGCCGCTCATCGTTTACAACGTCCCCGGCCGGACCGGCGTATCCTGTACACCGGAGCACTACGCGCGTCTGGCGGAGATACCGCGCATCAACGGCGTAAAGGAAGCCTCCGGTGACATTTTCCTTGTCTCCCGAACGAGGTATCTCTGCGGCGATGCGCTGAACATCTGGAGCGGAAATGACGACCAGACGCTGCCCATGCTCGCGCTCGGAGCAAAGGGCGTGATTTCCGTGGCGTCAAACATCGTGCCGCAGGTCATGGCGACGCTCTGCGCCGCAGCGCTCAGCGGTGATTTTTTCACCGCCCGCGCCATCCACGAGGCGTACGCCGGACTTTTCGACGCACTCTTTTACGAGGTCAATCCTATCCCGGTAAAAACCGCGATGCAGATGCTCGGCTGGGATTCCGGGCGGCTTCGTCTGCCGCTCTGCCCGATGGCGGAGAGGAACGCCGCAAAACTGCAAAACTGTTTGGAGAGCCTGCAGCTTCTCTGATTTTTTAGATTACGAAAGCGAGTGTACCCATGAAGCGAGTATTATCCCTGCTGCTGACCGCCGTTCTTCTTTCCGCACTGTGTCTGCCGGCCCGTGCCGACGGCGAGGAAGAAATCAGCCGGCGCGTATCCGAATACTGCGAGGCCGCCTCGATGTCCGACTATCGCGAGCTCTTCCGCGACGCGGAAAGCGGGGGGATGGGCAGAGACATGACGCGCGCGATGCTCGCCGGTATTCTCTATAACATTTTCGGCAGCGCGGAGGACGCGGAAACGATCCCCTCGGACGTGGACGCTTCCCGGTGGTACGCCGCCGGAACGGCGTGGGCGCTGAAGAAAAACATCATCCCGAACGACGGAAACGGTACATTCAGCCCCGATATGCCGATCACGCGCGAGGCGTTTCTCATCACGCTCTACCGCTGCGCTAACGCCTACGGCGTGTCTCTCCCCGCGATCAACGCCTGGTACTCGTTCCTCGACGGCGGGCTGATGACACCGGAGGCGCAGACCGCCGCCTTCACCATCCAGCGCGCCGGTGTGATGATCGAGGATACGGACGGATACTTCCACTATCGCGACGCCGTGCCGCTCGCCGATGGCGAAGAGATCATCCTCCGCTTTCTCGGCTCCCAGCGGGATATCCTGACCGCGCTCCCCGTCTCCACCGTTGCGGAGAGCGAGCCGGTATCGGACGATTGGTTTAACGATGTGTGCTTCATCGGCCATTCACAGATCGTCGGCATGCAGAAATACTCCGGCCTATCCGGTCCGGATTACTACGCCGTCGTCGGCCACACGGCACAGGCCGTTGTAGATTACGAATTCTATGAGCTGCCCGATGGACGATACGGCACGCTCAGCGACGCGCTGCACGCCAAGTCCTACGGAAAAGTTTACATAATGCTAGGCATCAACGACAGCTCGCTGCGCGACGACCGTGTGGAACGGTTCATGAACCCCATGCGGACGATCCTCGATCTTGTAAAAGAAACGCAGCCGGGCGCGAAGATCTATCTCCTCTCGCTCGTTCCCGTCGGGCGCTACACACCAATGAACGAGCTTTACAATCCTGACAGTACGGTGTTTTATTCCCAGCTCGTCAAAACGCTCTCCCGTGAATATGACACGGAATACATTGATCTTTTCCGCATGATGTGCGACAAGGCCGGATATTTTCTCAGCAGCTTCAACTCCGGCGACGGAATCCACATCCAGTCGGACCGGTATCCGGAGATCGTAGAATACCTGAAACGGCACACATAAGCCAAACCCCGACTGTCCGCAGACAGTCGGGGTTTTGTTATACGGCGGGATTTACTCTTCGTTCTCCCAGTTGTGCCAGACGTTCTGAACATCCTCGTTATCGTCGAACATCTCGAGCATCTTGGACATGTTCTTGATATCGCCCTCGTCGGTGAGGGTGATGTAATTCTGCGGAACCATTTCCACCTGCGCGGAGAGCAGACGGTACTTGGCGGAGAGTGCCTCGGCGACGGCGGCAACATCGTCCGGCTGAGTATAGACCGTGAAGATGCCCTCTTCCGCTTCGAGATCGTCCGCGCCGGCCTCCAGCGCCGATTCAAAAACGGCTTCCTCGTCAAGATCCTCGTCCTCGTTATCAATCACGATGACGCCCTTCTTATCGAACGACCACGAAACGCAGCCGGCGGCACCCATGTTTCCGCCGTACTTGTCAAAGTAATGGCGAACATCGGACGCGGTGCGGTTGCGGTTATCGGTCATGGCGTCCACGATGATGGCGACGCCGGAGGGGCCGTAGCCTTCGTAGGTAACTCTTTCGTAGTTATCGGTCGCGCCGCTGCCGAGCGCCTTTTCAATGGTGCGCTTGATGTTGTCGTTCGGCATATTGGTCGCCTTCGCCTTGGCGATGACCGCCGCGAGACGGGAGTTGTTCGCCGGATCGCCGCTTCCGCCTTCCTTAACGGCAACGATCATTTCACGGGCGATCTTGGTGAACGCCTGTGCGCGCTTGGCGTCCTGGGCGCCTTTGGTTTTCTGTATGTTATGCCACTTGGAATGTCCGGACATGCTGTAATTCCCCCAAACAAAAATACGTTTAAAGAAATTATAGCACTTTCGTTGCCGGATGACAAGGGGGTTCCTTATCTCCCGTGCGGAATAAGGATCAGATCCCCCGGGTTCACCGGCCCGGGATTGGCCGATTCGATCAGCTCGCGCGTAGAGCCGAATTTCTTTGCGACCGTCCAGAGCGATTCCTCGCCGAGCCGGATCACGATCAGGGACGGACGCTCGGTCTCGTCCGCGGTCTCCCCTTCCTCCAGTTCCATTTGACTCACATAGGTGAGCTCGGAAACGTCCGCCGCGTCGAGTGAGAGTTCGACCGGGCAGCGCAGCTCCACAGCTCCGTCTCCGGCGGCGGCGTACACCTCGCCGAAGCGTGCTGTTTCCGGCAGCGTCATCCCGGTTGTCCCGCCGCCCTCGAACGTGAGCGTGAGAACGCGGCTCATGGACGAGAGACTGCCGCGCTGGGTGCGGTAGAGCACGCGGATGCAGATGTTTTCCGAAGCGCCGTTCTCCGTCCGGACAGGAAACGCCGCCGTCACGCGGGTATACACGATCTCCTTCGGGGAATCCGGTGTTTCCAGCGTCTCACGCACCGACTGCCGAAGGACCGACGCTCGCGCCGTATTCAGCGTGCGGATGACGTCTGTTTTCAGGCGGCAGGCGTTTTTGAGACTGTAGGCGTCCGCGATATACCGGATCTCCGTTTCGCTGCGGCAGAGCGTCTGCGCGCACAGGTGCAGCTCCAAATGCAGCGAGGTTATGCCGTCGCTCCCGGAGAGGGGTTCCAGATAGCACCCGCCGGAGGTCAGTATCACGGTGGAAAGCTCCGCTTTTCCGTTCGCTATGTCAAGGATCTGGGAGAATGGGATGCGAAAGCTCTGCTGCTGCGGCGCATCGTCTCCGGCCGTCAGATACAGCGTATCGAGCCGAACCGTTCCCTGCAATATCATCTTTCCGCCGACCTGCTTGAGCTCCTCCACGGTCTCCGTATGCGAATAGCAGAGCAGTTTTTCCATCGGCGGGCATCCGGCGGGAAGCTCTGCCTCGTCGGATACAAGAAAACTCTTCTCCTCGATGCCGGAGAGAAAGCTGACCGTCTTTGTGTCGGTCAGCGTATAAAGTCCCGGCGTCGGCTCCGCCTCTGTCGGGAGCTCCGCCGTCACGCTGCGATACGCCGCGACCGCGGCGCAGACCCCGGCGCGAAACTGGATCTTCCGCGGGTTTAAAAGCCTGGCGTCCGCCGACGATACGCAGAGATTCGCGGCAAGTATATCGGTATCCTCCGTGCCCTCCGCCTCCGCAGAAAAGCTGACCGGAAGCTCCGCTTCGATCCTTTGCAGCCGCTCCGAATCCTCGCCGATATAGAGCACCGTTCCGCGGATGCTTCCCTCGATCCGGATGCTCCCCTGCAGCAGCGTTTTGGAGCGCAGATACACCGCGGCATCCACGTCCAGAATACGAGCGACGTCCGGCAGCGTATCGGAAACGACCGTTTCGAGCGTCTCCTCGCGGCTGAGTGTATCGGAATAAACAGGAGTACAGTATTGAATGGCTTCCCGTTTCAGATTGACTTCCATAGACATTCCTCTCCTTGTCCGTTTTCAATATACCGTATGAGGAACGCCCGATAAATATGTCACAGCTTCGAAAGCATCCGATACAAAAATCCCGGAAGCCGGATATAAATGACCTTCATATACATATACGATCCTCCTCAACAGCAATTTCGATTGATACATATGCCGACGCCGATCAGACACGCGCCGAGCAAAAGCCACCAGAACCCCTCCGGCAGGATCTGTGAGAGCAGGACGATGACCCCCACCGTTACGATGATCCACCCTACCGGTTTTTTTCGCCGATTTCCGCGCCGCATAAACAGTCCCCCGATGCGCACCTTGTTTATTACATAGTACGCACCGGGGGACCATATGTTCTTATTCCGTTTGGCGGACTTCCCAGTCCTTTTTCCGGTTCGCCTGCTCCCACAGACGGCGGTAGGAGTCGAGCCGCGAGGGATGGATCGCCCCCTCGTCCGCCGCAGCGTTCACGGCGCAGTCCGGCTCGTTCCGATGCGTGCAGTCCGTGAACCGGCACGCCCCGAGATACGGCTCAAACTCCGGAAAGCAATATTGCAGCTCTGCCGGGCGGATGGATTCCATCTGCTCGATATCAAAGGAGCCAAAGCCCGGCGTATCGGCGACGTACCCGCCGTTCGGCAGAGCAAAAAGCTCCACGTGGCGCGTCGTGTGGCGGCCGCGGCCGAGCTTCTGGCTCACCTCGCCGGTAAGCAGGGAAAGCTCCGGCGAAAGCGCGTTCAAAAGGCTGGATTTTCCGACGCCGGAGTTGCCCGTAAATGCACAGACTCTTCCGGCAAGCCGCTCGGAAAGCTCCGGGAGCCCCTCGCCGGTGACGGCGCTCGTCCGCAGCACGGGGATGCCTGAGGCGGAGTAAATGGAGAAAAGCTCGTCGCCGGAATTGAGATCGGCCTTATTGATGCAGAGAAGAAAGTCGCAGGAATGATGTGCCGCGAGCGCGGATACGCGGTCGATGAGAAACGGGTCCGTGACCGGATTGACCGCCGCAGCGAGCATCACCATGAGATCGATGTTGGCGACAGCCGGACGAATGAAATAATTCCGCCGCGGGAGAATCTCCCGCACACTGCCTGTGCCGTCCGATGACACATCCAGCCGCACACGGTCGCCGACAAGCGGGCTCGTTCCGTCGAGACGGAACTTTCCCCGCGCGCGGCAGGTGACGAGCTCCGCGCCGGTATCGACATAGTAGTAGCCGCTCAACGCCTTGATGATCCGTCCTTCCATGCGCGTCACTCGGCGTTCGGATCCTGCGTCGGGACCGGCGAGGGCGAGGGTGTCGGCGTCGTTTCGGGTCCGAGCGAGATCTGCAGATAGATCTTGGAGTACGCGGGGATCTCCGTCCCGGCCTCGACCGTCTGGCTGACAACATAGTCCACAGGGATCGTGTTGTTGTAAACGTAGCTCACGGAAACGAGCGTCAGCCGCGCCGCGGCAAGCTCTGCTTCCGCCGTGGCATAGTCCTTGCCGACGAGATACGGCATGATGACCGTTTCGGTCTTGGCTCCCTGGCTGATCGTGAGATAGACCGTCGCGCCCGCGGGGAGCTTCTCCCCCGGCGAGGGGCTGATCTGCATTACACAGTCCGCCGCGACATCGTCGGAATCGGCAAACGTTTTGTCCACAACAAAGCCGAGCTTTTCCAGCTCGCTCGTCGCTTCGCGATAATCGTAGTTGATCAGATTGGGTATTTCGGTTAACATAACGCCAGTGCTCACCGTAAGCGTCACATGGATGCCGTCCGAAGTCAACATATAGCTCTTTCCCGCGTCGGGCGACTGGCCGATGATGATGCCGCGCTCGACGTTCGGGTCGATCTCGTAAATGAGATCAAAGTTGTATTTCCCCTTGAATTCTTTGCTGTTGATGATGGTCTCGTAGTTGCTGCCGACAAAGTTCGGGATGGCGACACGCTGGTTAACAACGAATATATCGCTCAGAAAATAGTTCCAGAGAAAGACGGCAATGATCAAAATGGCGGCCATCACGCCGAAAAAGCCGGAGAGCATGCTGACGCGGTGGGCGCGGCGGCGGCGGCGGACATAGTCCTCCCTGCCAAGCTCCCCCGCCGTGCTCAGCGGCGCAACGTTTCCCTCGATCCTGTCAAGCGAGCCGGTGAGCGATTTCTGCAGCGCCTCGAGATCGGCGGCAAGCGCGTCCGCCGTCTGATAGCGGTTATCGAGCGAGGCTTCCATTGCCTTCATCACGATCTTTTCGAGCGCTTCCGGCACCGACGGCGCGATCTCGCGCAGAGGCGTCGGGACAGCCGAGAGGTGCTTGAGCGCTACCGTCCGGTCATCGTCGCCATCAAACGGCAGCTTTCCGGAGAGCATTTCGTACATGACGATGCCGAGCGAATAGATATCGCTCCGTCCGTCCACCGGAAGGCCCCTGGCCTGCTCCGGCGAGATATAATGCACCGAGCCGATGGCTTCGTTCTCCACGTCCGGCACTTCGGACTGAAGGTTGGCGATGCCGAAGTCCGCGACCTTGATGACGCCGTCATTGACGACAAGGATATTCTGCGGCTTGATATCACGGTGGACAATGCCTTTTCCGTGCGCGTGGGCAAGCGCCCGCGCGATCTGCAGCGAGAAATCCACTGCCTGCACCGCGTCAAGCGGGCCGTGGTCCTGCAGATACTGTTTGAGCGTGATGCCGTCCACGAGCTCCATAACGATGTATTCCACATGATCGGTGCGGCTCACGTCGTACACGCCGACGATGTTCGGGTGGCTGAGCTTTGCGATCGCCTGCGATTCCGTCTGGAAGCGGCGGCGGAACTTTTCGTTCTTCGCAAGCTCCGGACGCATGATCTTCACCGCCACATAGCGGTTCAGCCGGTGGCACATCGCTTTATATACGACCGCCATGCCGCCGCTGCCGATCAGCTCTACGAGCTCATACCGGCCATCGAGCATCATGCCGCGGTATTTATCCTGATTTTTCGTATCCATATCATTCCCCCGTAGGTTCATCGGCGCACGAGCGCCAGCGTGACGTTGTCCGGCGCGCCGCGGTCGAGCGCCATGCGCAGAAGCTCGCGGCAGACCGCATCGTCATCCGAGGACGCCAGAAGAAGGGATTCCATCTCCCCGGCGTCAACAAGATTGCTGAGTCCGTCGGAGCAGAGCAGCAGCGCGTCGCCGGGACGGATGTCCAGCCGGAAAATATCGCTGCGAATGGTTCGTTCCAATCCGACAGCCCGCATGATCACGTTCTTTCGCGGATGGGAACGGGCTTCATCCTCGGTGATCAGCCCGCGGTCGACCATGCTCTGCACGAGCGAATGATCCCGCGTGACCTGCTGGAGCTGGCCGTCCGCCAGCCAGTAGCACCGGCTGTCGCCGATGTTGACGACGGCGGCGTCTTCCGGACGCACAAGCGCAGCCACAAGCGTTGTACCCATACCCCGGCAGCTCTCGTCGCGGAAGGCGCGGTCATATACCTTCAGATTGGCATATGCCGCCGCTTCGCGCAGGACCTGCGCCGCATCGGATTTCGGTTCACGGCGCAACATATCTTCCGCATACTGCATGAATGAGTCCGCGGCGACCGCCGAGGCGATTTCGCCGCCATGCACGCCGCCCATGCCGTCGCACAGCGCCGCAAGAACATATTCGCCATCCGGCGAAAGGCTCAGGCGGTAGGCGTCCTGATTGGCGGAACGTACTTTTCCCTTGTCGGTAATGCCGAAAGCGTTCATTTTGCTTCCCTCGTCATTTTGCGGCGCAGCTGTCCGCAGGATGCGTCCACATCGCTGCCGAGACGCCGCCGTATGGTCGTGTTGACTCCGTTCTTCGTAAGTATATTCACAAACCGTTTGAGATTCTCCGGTTTGGATGGCTCAAAGCTGCGCTCATCCACATGGTTGAGCGGAATGAGATTGACATGCGCCGCGAGCGGCTTTACCCGCCGGGCAAGCAGCTCCGCCTGCTCCGGGGAATCGTTCACGCCGTCGATCATCGCATATTCAAACGATATGCGCCGTCCGGTTTTGTCATAATAGGCTTTGCATTTGCGGAAAAGCTCGTCCACGCCGCGGCCGCGGTTGGCCGGCATAATGCGGCTGCGCGTTTCGTCGTCCGGCGCGTGCAGCGATACGGAAAGCGTGATCTGGAGATCGCGCTCCGCCAGATCGTCGAAGCGCTCCGTCAGCCCGCAGGTGGAGAGCGATATATGACGCATGCTGATGTTGCGTCCCTCCGGGTGGTTGATGAGCTCCAAAAACCGCATGACGGTATCAAAATTATCCAGCGGTTCGCCAATGCCCATCAGAACGATGTGAGAAACCGGCAGACCGGATTCCTTTTCGGAAAACAGCACCTCGTCAAGCATTTCCGACGGCGTGAGATTCCGCACAAGACCGCCGATGGTCGAAGCACAGAACGCGCATCCCTGCCGGCAGCCGACCTGCGAGGAGATGCAGACCGTATTCCCGTAGTGATACCGCATGACGACCGTTTCCACGGCGTTTCCGTCCTGCAGCTCCCAGAGGAACTTGATCGTGCCGTCCTCGGCGGACTGCTGCTTTTTAAGCACCCGCGGCGCGGAGAGAGTGCAGCGCGCGGAAAGCTCCTGCCGGAGCGCACGGGGGAGATTCGTCATTTCATCCCACGAGCCGCAGCCGGCGGAAAACCAGCGAAAGAGCTGCTTTGCCCGATACGCCGGCTGTCCGAGCGAGCGGAGATACTCCGCCAGCTCTTCCGGAAGCATGGATTTTATATCGATTTTTTCGGTCAGTTCAGCCATTTCGTCTCATACGGCAATAGAAAAAGCCGTCCGTATCATATTCCTGCGGCAATATGAGCCGCTGCTCCTCGCGGACAAAGTCCGGATGATCGTGAAAAAATCGTTCCGCAACATCCTCGTTTTCCTCATGGAAAACGGTGCAGGTGGAATAAAGAAGGATCCCCCCCGGCCGGACGCACGCGGCAAGCCCGTCCGCGATCCGCTTCTGTATTGCCGGGAGACCGGCAAGCGCTTTGGGGTCCTTATAGCGGATCTCCGGCTTTTTGCGGATAACGCCCATGCCGGAGCACGGAACGTCCGCAATGACAAGATCGAAGCTCCCGCGGAGCGCTTCATACGGTTTGGAAGCGTCCATCGGCGCAGTGCGGATGATGGAAAAACCGAGTCTCTCGGCGTTTTCCTCTACAAGCCGGAGCTTTTTTTCGTGAAGATCACAGGCGAGAATTTCCCCTTCGTTTTCCATCAGCGACGCGCAGAGAAGGCTCTTTCCGCCGGGCGCGGAGCAGGCATCCAGCACGCGCATCCCTTTTTGCGGCGCGGCGCACAAAACACTCATCGCTGCGGCGGCATCCTGCACAAAGAACTCGCCCGCAGCAAAGCCGGGGAGCGCGGCAGCGCTGCCTTTATCCTCCACGCACACGGACACGGAGGAAAGCTCGCTGACATGCGCGCGAACGCCCGCCGAGGAAAAACGCTCCACAAGTGACGGCGCGTCGCCGTACCGGGTGTTCACCGAGACTGTGAGCTGCGGCGCGCGGTTACTTGCCGCGAAAAAAGCGTGCGCCCCGTCATAGCCAAGCTCGGAAACCATCCGCTCACAGAGCCACAGCGGGTGGCTGAACCGGACGGAGAGCTCCTGCGCTGTTCCGATGTTTGGGATCTCCGGGAGGTTTTCCCTGTTTTCCGCAACGCGGCGCAGCACAGCATTCACCAGACCTGCGGCACGGGAGCCGGAGCGTTTCGTCTGTTCGACCGCTTCGTTGACCGCCGCCGACACGGGTATTTTATCCATAAACAGGAGCTGGCAGACACCGAGCCGGAGAATATCCAGAAGGTTCGGCTCGAGCTTTGCGGCCGGAACGCTGGAATAGCAGCCGATGTAATAATCACAGAGCGCCGCGTTCTGCAGCACGTCCAGACAGAGCTTTGTGCAGAGCGCCGTGTCGCGCTCATCCAGAGAAAACTTTTCCGCCGCCGTCTGGATCGTCTGCTGCGACCAGGCGTCAAACCTCCGGCAGCGGGCGAGGACATACAGCGCCGCCTCGCGGGCGCCCGCCGTGCCGTTAGCCATCGGCCTTCATCGGGTGGCCGAGCAGAAAAGCCGCTGCGCTCATGTGCTTCTTCCCTGCCGCCTGTATCTCGGTGATGCGAAGAGTCTGGCCGCCGCCGCAGGCGACTTCAATGCCCGCTTTTCCGGCGGATACGATCTTTCCGGGCGCAAGCGCCGTTTTCGTATCGGTGTATTCCGCGCCGAACACGCGAAACGATACACCGCCGAGCTCCGCCGTGGCCACCGGCCACGGATCCAGACCGCAGATGTGCTTCACGATCTCACGCGGCGATTTGTTCCAGTCGATCGGACACATTTCCTTATGGAGCATTTTCGTGTAGGTGGCGTCCGACTCGTTCTGCGGTACGCGAACAACATCACCGGAAGCGATCTTCCGCACGGTCTCCACAAGAAGCTCTGCGCCGAGAGTTTTGAGCCGGTCAAAGAGCTCCCCGGACGTTTCAAACTCGCCGATCTCCGTTTCGCGCGAAGCGATCACGTCCCCGGCGTCCATCGCCGCAGCCATGTACTGCACGGAAACACCGGTCGTCTTGTCCCCATTGAGCACCGCCCATTGAATGGGCGCAGCGCCGCGGTATTTCGGCAGGAGCGAGCCATGGACATTGATGCTGCCGTATTGTGCCACGTCAAGAAACGTCTGCGGCAGAATACGGCCGTAAGCCACGACCACAAGAAGCTCCGGAGCGAGCGTGCGCAGAAGCTCCGTTGCCGCGCCGTCCTTGAAGGTTACGGGCTGATATACGGGAATGCCGCGCTCCACGGCCAGCGTTTTCACCGGAGAAAAGCTCTCCTGCATGCCGCGTCCCCGCGGCTTGTCCGGCTGCGTGAAAACCGCGGCAACGTCCTCACCGGCCTCGAGAAGCGCGCGCAGCGATTCTTCCGCAAAGTCCGGCGTACCCATAAAAACAATTCTCATTTTTTATCGTCTCCGCCGTAGAGCTCTTCCATTTCCTCGTCTGTGTACATATGCGTCGCGCGGTCGGTAAAGAGAACGCCGTCGAGATGGTCGATCTCGTGGCAGAAGCAGCGGGCGGTAAGGCCGGTGCCTTCGACCTCAAACGTGTTGCCGTTCCGATCCTGTGCGCGGACTTTGACATGGTTCGGACGCTTGACGACGCCGTACCGCTCCGGCAGGCTCAGGCAGCCCTCGCCGCCCTCCTGCTCGCCATCCCGTTCGATGATCTCGGGGTTCACGAGCTCGATAAAATACTCGTCCTCCCCTTCCGGGACGTTGGTTTCCATCACAATGCAGGCGCGGCGGATAATGCCGACCTGCGGCGCGGCGAGGCCGACACCGTTCGCCTGCGAAAGCGTCTCCTTCATATCGTCCAGCAGCTGATGCAGCCGCTCGTCGAAGGCCGTATACGGACGGCAGACCTTCCGCAGCGCAGGGTTTTCCTCAGTCAGAATATTTCTAAGCGCCATAGTATTCACTCCATTGGGTTATAGTCGGCAAAGACCGACACACCCTTGTATTCTTTTGCGGTATTGCATTGAATGAGAAGGCCGGATACAAGCGTCCGGATCTCCTTGTCAAACCGGCAATGCAGCGTTACACGGTAGCGGTAGCGGTTGCTGACGCGCACGACCGGCAGCGGCGCGGGGCCGAGCACAGCGGCGTCCTTTCGTCCGCGAAGCTCCGATCTTATCCGGTCGCGGATGTAGGTGCAGCACCGGAGGACGGCAGATTCATCCTCCGCCGACACCGTGACGGTCACGATATCCGAAAACGGCGGACAGTTCTGCAGCCGCCGCAGCTCGATTTCTTCGGCATAAAAGCCCTCGTAGTCCTGCCGGGACGCCATGCCGATCACGGGATTCTGCGGCGTGAACGTCTGGATGATCGCCCGTCCGGGCTTCGCGCCGCGTCCCGAGCGACCGACGACCTGCGTGATCAGAGAAAAGCAGCGCTCTCCCGCGCGGTAATCGCCGCAATACAGGAGCTGGTCGGCGGAAATAACGCCGACGAGCGTCACGTTCTCAAAATCCAGACCCTTTGTGACCATTTGCGTGCCGATGAGGATCGGCACCTTCTTCTCCCGAAACTGGGAGAGGATCTTCTCGTGCGAACCCGCAGGGGAAACGGAATCCGCGTCCATACGCAGTATCTCCACATCCGGCAGTGCCTCGCGCAGATGCTCCTCAAGCTTCTGCGTACCGGTGCCGAACTGGTTGAGCAAGCCGCCGCATTCGGGACAGGCATCGTCGAGCGCTCGCGTATAGCCGCAGTGATGGCAGACGAGCCGCCGGGTGACGCTGTGCCACGTGAGATTCACGCTGCAATGCGGACAACTGTAGGTATAGCCGCACTCACCGCAGGCGACAAGGCTTGCCGCGCCGCGGCGGTTCAAAAACAGGATGCTCTGCTCGCCGCGGGAAATATTTTCCCGCAGTTCGTGCAGCAGCACACCGCTTACTTCGCTGCCGTTTCCGCCGCGAAGCTCCTGCCGCATATCTACGATGCGGACGGATGGCAGCTGACGGGCGTTGAAGCGGTTTTTCAGGGTAAACAGATGATACACGCCCTTTTCGGCGCGGTAACGGCTTTCCACATCCGGCGTCGCGCTGCCAAGAACCAGAAGTGCATTGGAGGATGCGCATCGGAACTTGGCGGCGTCGCGGGCGTGGTAGCGCGGGGAATTTTCGGATTTGTAGGTATACTCCTGCTCCTCATCCATGATGATGAGCCCAAGATCGCTGCATGGGGCGAAGACGGCGCTTCTCGTACCGATCACAACGCGCGCTCTTCCGGTCTTGATGCGCTTCCACTCATCGTAGCGCTCGCCAACGGCGAGAGAGCTGTGGAGTACCGCGATGTCATCTCCGAAGTATGAGGAGAAAATGCGGATCATCTGCGGCGTGAGCGCGATCTCCGGCACGAGCAGGATGGACGCCTTCCCTTTTCGGCGCATGGCGTCGATCAGATGGACGTACACGGATGTCTTGCCGCTTCCGGTGACGCCATAGAGGAGCGACGCCGATGCATGCTCGCCGTCGTACAGCGATAGGATGCCCTCAAACGCCGCGCGCTGCTCCTCGTTGAGCTCCGGCAGCGGGGATTGCTCCTCACTGCGGAGAACGGAGCGGCGGAACACCTCGTCCTGCGTGATCTCCGCCAGTCCCGCTTTTACCAGCGCATTGACGGACGAGGACGAAGCGCCTGTGAAATAGCAGAGCTCGGAAAAGGAAACCCGATCCAGCGTACACAAAAGACGCAGACACGCGCTTTGCAGCGGCGCGCGCTTCTCGCGGCGGTCCGCCGCGACCTGCGCGTCCTCCGCCGAAACAGTCAGAGAGACCATGCGGATCTTTTTATCGCCGACGCGGCGCTTTTCGCGGCTGTCCGTTTCCAGAACGCCCTTGCGCACAAGCGACTGCAGCGCCCGTGCCGGGCTCACATTCTCAAAAAGCCGCTCCAGATCGACCAGCGGACAGCTTCCGCCATGGGCAAAAACGGCATCGAGAACAAGCTGCTCCTGCGCAGACTTTCCCGCTGCAGCATACGCGCTCTCCCGGTCAAAACCGGCGCAGAGCGTATATACCGACTCCATCTGGTACCAGAGTCCGGCGGGCAGCATCGCGTGTACGGCATCGTATACCGTGCAGAAATACCGCTCGCGCAGCCAGACCGCCAAGCGGATCATCTCCAGAGAGAGCACGGGCGACGCGTCCAGCACCGAGGCAATGCTTTTCAGCCGCATGCCGGGCTGCGCCGTACCGAGAGACAGGACGATCCCCTCCGTGCGGCGGTTGCCGCCGCCGAACGGGACAACGACACGCACGCCCGGCATGACTTTATCTGCGAGCGCAGGCGGAATGCGGTAGTCAAACGGTCGGTCTACCCAATATGTCGCGGCGGCGACAGCGATTTTTGCCGTTGCCGGCGAATCAGTCATCCGTCTTTTCCAGCGTCAGTTTGCCGGAATACACTTCGTCGATCGCCATGGAGACCGGCTTCTTATCGAGGATCTCGCCGTTTTCCTCGGCTTCGTTCGCGATCTGGCGGGCGCGGCGCGCAACAAGGTTCACGAGAAGGTAGCGGCTGCCGACCTTATCAACAAGGCTCGCCATCGGGGGATAAAGCATCATAACAGATTCCATTCCTTTCTGATCCGGCGTTTACCGGTGCAAAACATTGTATGCGATTTATTTGTCGAGGATGGCTCCGAGCTCGCGGGATGCGCGGTCCGGGTCATCGTTGATCACAGTATAATCATAGCTTGGAGCCAGCGCCATCTCGCGCCGTGCTGTGTCGAGCCGCGCACGGATCGTCTCTTCCGATTCCGTCCCGCGGCCGCGGAGACGGCGTTCCAGCGCATCCAGCCCCGGAGGAGCAAGGAACACGGTAACGGCTTCGGGCAGCTTCTGCTTCACCTGCGCCGCTCCCTGGACCTCAATATCCAGAATCACGGACACGCCGCTTTCCAGCCGCGCACAGACCTGCGACTTCGGCGTGCCGTAGCAATTGCCGACAAACTCGGCATGCTCTAACAACTCGTCATTTCGGAGCATTTCCTCAAAGCGCTCTCGGGAAACGAAAAAGTAATCGACGCCCTCCCTCTCTCCGGGGCGCGGGCGGCGCGTTGTGGCAGATACGGAGAACTCCACATTCTCCCGCCCCGCCATCATCTTTCCGATCACGGTGGATTTTCCGCAGCCGGACGGCCCGGAAATCACCAGCAGCTTACCGCGTTTCATTCCTCGTCCCTCTCTTCCGCCGAAGGCTCTTCGCTGCGGCCGATCATGCGGGCGCTGACCGTTTCGGGCTGGAGCGCCGAGAGGATCACATGGCCGCTGTCCATGATGATGACCGCGCGCGTGCGGCGGCCATAGGTCGCGTCGATCAGCTCGCCGCGCTCGCGGACATCCTGAACGATGCGCTTGATCGGCGCGGATTCCGGGCTGACGATAGCGATCAGCCGCGAGGCGGAAACGAGATTGCCGAAACCGATGTTAATGAGCTTCATATCCGCACCTCATTCCACGTTCTGCAGCTGCTCGCGGATCTTCTCGATCTCGGATTTGAGATCGACCACGACCTTGGCGAGAGATGCGTCGCTGCACTTGGAGCCAATGGTGTTGGATTCGCGGTTGAATTCCTGCACAAGGAAGTCCATCTTCCGGCCGATCGGAGAGCCTTCCTCCAGCATGGTGCGGAACTGCGCAATGTGGCTGCGGAGCCGGACCGTCTCCTCGTCCACGGCGGTGCGGTCGGCGAAGATCGCGGCTTCGGTGATGACACGCTGCTCATCGAGCGAGCGGTCGGCCAGAATGTCGCGCAGACGCGCTTCGAGACGCTCGCGGTATTCCTTCACCGTCTGCGGGGATCGCTCCTCCACAACGGAAACAAGCCCCTCAATGGTTTCGAGCTTTCCGAGCATGTCCCGGCGCAGCCGTTCGCCTTCGCGCTCGCGCATGGCGTTGAATTCCTCCACGGCTTTTGCCGTGATCTCCGAGAGCGCCGCGGCGGCTTTGTCTTTATCCAGCTCGCGCCGCTCGACCGTGAGCACATCCGGGAACCGGGCAAGACTGAATGCATTGAGTCCGCTTTCGAGTCCGAGCGTTTCGGCGATGCGCGCGACCGCGTCGCGGTAGCCGCGGGCAAGTTCCTCATTCACCGAAACGACCGTCCCGGAATCCTGCGAAGCCTGCGCCGATACAAAAACATCCACCTTGCCGCGCGAAACGCCGGCGGAGACCGCCTGCTTTACCGTATCCTCGGCAAAAAGGAAATTACGCGGCAGCCGGACCGAACAGTCCAGATAGCGGTTGTTCACGCTTTTCAGCTCAACGGTGATCTCCTGACCCTCTACGGAGCCCTTGGCGCTTCCGTAACCGGTCATACTGAGCAGTTTTCCCATTTCTTCCCATCTCCCCAAATATGTGAATCAAAATGTTATCAACAGCAGCAAATAAACGGCGCACAGCTGCCGGAGGCGGCCATCAGCGCCATGCACGGGCAGAACGCGCCGCAGTCGAGCGTGTTCATTCCAACGGCGCGTCCGCCCGCAAACGGGCCGTTCGCCTGACTTTCCATCTGTACGACCGCCTGACGGTATTCCGCATTGCCGGGATCCATCGACGCCGCCTGGCGGAAGTATTTGGACGCCTCGTCCATCCAGCCGCGGTGATATGCCACCGCACCCATAAGAAAATGCCATTCCGCATTCCGATCCACGATCGAGCCGAGGATCATCTCCGCGCGGGCGAGATCGCCCGCCATGATCGCCGAGCGAACATCCCGGTAGGGGCCGCTCGCGCTGCCGGAGGATGTGCTGCCGGGCTGCGTATAGGTCTTATACTGCGCCCCACCGCCTGCACGTTCCTTCGTGATCGCGTCGTATGCCTCGTTGATCTGCTTCATCTTCTCCTGCGCGAGATCGGCGAGGGGGTTGTTGGCGTAGTTGTCCGGGTGGTATTTCCGGGCAAGCTCGCGGTATTTCTTTTTTATCTCCTCATCGGATGCCGTTCGGGAAACGCCCAGAACAACGTAAGGATCTGTCATTCACTTACTCCCTGTCGGACGGATCAGAGATCCTCCGTATTTTTTCTGTTTTTCTTCCATGTTCCGGCAAACACCGCATCGGCAACATGCGGGACACCGCGGGATAGGATGTTTTCGATGATGGGCGTCCACGCGCTCTCCGGCAGGAGCGCCGCGGCGCTCATCGCGCGGGAAAGGGAGAGATTCAGCGTGGCGCGAATCTCCGCTTTTTCCTCAGCCGTCATGACTTCGGAGCCGAAGCGCAGGCAGAGCGGGTTGTACCGGCCGTTTTTCCGATCGTCGGAGTAATCGTCCGCCGCGTCCAGAATATATACGGCGCGTCCGACGTGATAGAGTATCTCGTTTTGCAGCCGCCGCTGCATCTCGTCCGCCAACCGGTCCGCCGGAAACGCCATAAGACGGGCAAAGCAGTCCGCCGCCTCGTCGAGAGACGCGCTGCCGTGCTCCTCTACTGCCGCGAGCTGAGAAAGGCACTGCCGGACGTTCTCGTCAAATTTCGGCTGTCGGGCCGCCGCTTTGCGGCAGCGGCTTCGCAGGAGACGGAGAGCAAGTCGGGCGCGTATCGACCGAAAGCCCTTTTCGTCGGCGGCATCGTCCTGCATTTTTTGATAAGCGAGGATGACCGTGTAATCTGCGGCGTCGAAAAGCTCCGTCATGCCGCAGACGCAGGGCTGCTTTCGCAGCGGATGGACTACGCAGCGGCGCTGCTCGATCGCCGTCTCCGGCGATAGCGAGAGCAGTGCGAGAAATGTCATGTCGTACCCGATGAGAAAGCGGGCCAACACCCCGTACCGCTGCCGGAGCGCCTCACAGAGACCGCAGTACGCCGAGCGAAACCGGCGGTATTCATTTATGCGAAGCTCGCCGATATCCGGTCGAATGTAGCCGTACATACTCTCTTAATGCTTTTCCTTGAGCGTGATATAGATCTTATATTCGCCGACGCAGCCCGCTTCGGGGAAGCCGTCGATCTTGATCTCGACCGTCGGGGTGAAAACGCCGGAGGCGTTCGTGCCGAGATTGGAGAGATCCGCCACAGCGCGGAGATTTACCTCGCTGATCTGGTCAAGGACTTCCTGCGGGGCGCGGACCGTTACGTTGAGCGCCTGCGTGATGTTCTCCGCGGTGTAGCCGTCGGGAACGTTGATGCAGACGATATTTTCCGGATTCACGGAGAAGGACTTCGTAGCAACGCCCGTGATGGATACTCTCACCGTTGCCTCGGTAACGCCGGTCATATTCTCGGTGCCGTTCGGCGGGATGATGGTGTAGGTGGCGGAGAAGTCCGTGGCGAAGCTCGAAAGATTGATCGTGCCGAGAATGAGCTTCGTCGTGCTGTCGATGGCGGAGGCATCTCCCGCGAGCATGATCGTCTTCGGTTCAATGTCAATGCGGGTGTTGGCGTCGCGCGTTGCGCCGCCGCCGTCGATGATCGTTACGTCAAGCGGCACTTCCTTCGTGGAAAGCACGTTCAGCGTCACGGTGACTTCTTCCGTTTCACGCTGAATGGAAGAGTCTTCGATCGGGTTATCGTCGGAATCGACGAGAGAATACGTCGTGGAATAGCTCAGCGTGCGGTCCACGTCCTCACGCGTAATGGCCACAAACGCATGGTCGACTTTGGAGATGACCGTCTTCGGCCCGCTGATGGCAACGACCAGGGGATCGAACACCATACTCTCGTCGGCAAGATATCCGTCCGCCGTGTTGCCGGTGAACGCGCCCTTGACCTCAATGGTCTTGCGGGCTAGCTTGTCCACATAGAAATTCACGACGTCCGATGACGTGTGGACGAGCGTTATTTCGTTCGCGTTCACGCCGGCGGGATAGGAGATATCGTAGGAAACCGAATACCGTCCGTCCGCCGCAACGTTGCTGAGATTCACCGTTGCCGTCACGTTGGAGTTTGTGAGCTTTGAGAGCACGCGGCGCGTGCCGGAGAGCGTCAGGTTAACGGTGGTGCGGTCCTGCTCGGTGACGATGAGATCGCTCGACGCGCGCATCGCGTCCGCGCCGAGAAACTCGATCTTTACGCCGGTGAGCGTTTTTTCCACCTCAACGCCCTCGGTCGTCGTCACATACATCCAGAGAAGCGACGCCGCAAGCAGCGAGAGGATCATCCAGAAAACACGGCTTTCCGTGATTCGTTTGAGATCCAGCTTTTTCCTTTCTTTCGTTTCGTTTGAATTATTCATCGGCTTTGTCCTTTTCTTTCCGGCGGAGGAAGCGGAATGCGCCCGTCGGTTCCTCTTTCACTTCGGGAATCAGCTCATTGCGGAGGATCTTTTCAAAGGTGTCCTTTGTGAGATGCCGCTTGAGCATTCCGTTGACCGCCACGGAGATCGCGCCGGTCTCTTCCGATACGATCACAACAACGGCGTCTGACGCTTCGCTCATGCCGATGCCGGCGCGGTGGCGCATGCCGAGTTCCTTGCTCAGGTTGGGGTTGTTGGAGAGCGGAAGCATACATCCGGCCGCCTGGATCCGTCCGCTGCGGATGATCGCAGCGCCGTCGTGCAGAGGCGCTTTGGGATAGAAAATGTTTTTCAGAAGCTCCGCCGTCGTTTCCGCGTCAAGGATCGTGCCGGTGCGAATCTGGTCGTCGAGACGGTTATCGCGCTCAAAGATGATGAGCGCACCGGTGCGCGTTGCGGACATATCCACGCAGGCAAGCACCGTCTGCGTAATGGCGGCGTCGGCATTCAGTGTGTGCGGCGCGCCCAAAAGCCGGGAGAAAATCGACCCTGTGCCGAGCTTTTCCAAAAACCGGCGGATCTCCGGCTGGAACAGCACGACCAGCGCGAGAAGGCCTACCTGCACGGCGTTGCGGAGAATATAGTTCACGGTGTAGAGCTGCATCTCGCCGGACAGCCAGAGCGCAAGGAGTATATATACGATACCCTGAAACAGCTTGTTCGTCTTCGTGCGGCGGACCAGCGTGATCAGGAAATAGAAGAACGCTGCGACAAGAAGGATATCGACGATATCCATCACGCGGATCGTGCCGAGATGACCGAACGCCTGTCTCAGCGATGACCAGAAATTATCCATAGGACTGTCCCTTCCTTGGTTTTTGCTGTGTAAATTACATTATACTGGATTTAACGGATTATAGCAAATAATTGGTTACAATTTGTAGCTATTTTTTAAAATATTTTCGATAACGTCCGCCGCGCGGTCAATCTCCCGCGGCGTATTGAACAGCGAAACGCTCAGCCGGACCGTTCCGGTTTGGAGCGTGCCCGCCGTATCATGCGCGAGCGGGGCGCAGTGCAGCCCGGACCGGACGGCGATCCCAGCCGCTCCGAGCCGTTCGGAGAGCGCATCGCAACTCATCTTCTCCGGCACAACGGAGAGCACGCCGGACTGGTCATTCTTATCCGAATAATAGACGCGCAGCCCCGGCAGAATGTTCAGTCGCGCGGCAAGGCGGCGCATAAGCCGCTCTTCTTCGGCATAAATGCGCTGCGTTGTCCTCCGTCGTATATAACGGATGCCTTCACGCAGACCGGCAATGCCGCAGACGTTGTGCGTTCCGGCTTCCAGCCGTTCGGGCAGCGTTTCGGGCATAAAATGGCTGCGGCTGTCGCCGCCGGTCCCGCCGGACAAAAGCGGCATCCCCGTGTCCCGGCAGAGCAGGATCCCTGTTCCCTGCGGGCCGAGAAGTCCCTTGTGCCCCGGCATGGCGGCAAACGCCGCGCCGAGCCTCGGAAAATCGAGATCCAGAATACCGGCGCTCTGCGATGCGTCCACGATCAGCGGCACACCGAATCGCCGGCAGCGCGCCGCGATCTCCCGCCCCGGCAGAATGAAGCCAAACACATTGGACACGCAGGTGCAGACGGCAGCGTCACACTCCGGGAGATGCCGCTCAAACCAGTCGATCAGCGCCGCTGAATCGAAAAGCGGCGTATCCGAAGTCAGAATGCTCGCGCCGGAAGCGTAGAGCGGACGCATAACAGCGTTGTGCTCAAAGCCGGACACCGCAACGCGCATTCCTTCCCGCACCAGAGAATGGACGGCAATATTGAGTGCGTGTGTGGCGTTCATCGTAAAGACCACGTTTTCGGACTGCGTCATGTAAAAGAGTGCCGCCGCTTCCTCCCGGCAGGCAAAAACCGTTTCCGCGGCGCGCATGGCGGCGGCGTGGTCGCCGCGGCCGGGGCTCGCGCAGCTCTGCATGGCGCCTACCACGGCGCGCGCTACTTCCGGCGGCTTCTGGAGCGATGTCGCCGCGCTGTCCAGATAGATCACAGCGGCACCTCCCGGTATTCCCCGGTAAGGCGGGAGAGCAAGAACGCCCTGCCGCGGTCGATGCCGCGCTCATCGAGCAGCGCGACCGCCCGGCGCAGCTTTGCTTCGTTCAGCCGCACACCGTAGCCGCAGCCTTTTTCGGTGATTCCCTGCGGCGCTTTCATAACGTACGACGGAATTCCGGCCAGACTTAACGCCCGGCTCCCCCGCTGCGCATACGTCAGCGAGCGGAACAAAATGATCGCATACATAATAAATCCCCCTGCATACGAGATGGCACCCCATTCTATGCAGAGGGAAAAACTATGGTTTATTTCTCCGAGATCAACGCCACGGCCATGGTGGAAATGCCCTCGCCGCGGCCGGTGAAGCCGAGGTGCTCCTCCGTCGTAGCCTTCACGCTCACACAGCCTTCCGGAACACCCATTGCCTCCGCCAGACGAAAGCGCATCTCCGGAATGTACGGCATGAGTTTGGGCCGCTGCGCAACGATCGTAGCATCCGTATTAACGATCTCCCAGCCGTGAGAGCGCAGATGTGCGCACACAGCGGATAGGAGCTTCAGACTGTCCGCTCCGGCGTACCGCTCGTCCGTATCCGGAAACAGCTGCCCGATATCGCCGAGCGCCGCCGCGCCGAGCAGCGCATCCATGATCGCATGGGAAAGCACATCGGCATCCGAATGACCAAGCAGCCCTTTGTCATATGGAATATCCACGCCGCCGAGAATGAGCTTTCGCCCCTCGGTCAGCCGGTGAACATCGTAACCCTGTCCGATCCGCATCCGCTTACTCCCCGCGCGTTTTTAAGATCGCCGCTGCCGTCGGGATATCGACCGGTCCGGTGATCTTGATGTTTTCGGGCGAGCCCTTGGAGAGATGGACTTTCACCCCCATCGCCTCCACTGCGGCGCAGTCGTCCGTATATTCCTTCTTTTCCGCGATAGCGCGCGTGAGAGCGGCCTTGATGATCTCCGGAACAAACGCCTGCGGCGTCTGGATGGCGGCCAGCGCGCTGCGGTTTAGCGTTCGCACAACGGTGTCGTGATCGGTCTCCTTGACCGTATCGGTAACAGGCACAGCCGGAGCGGCGCATTTATAGAGCGCGGCGCTGTGCATCGCATCGTACACGATCTCCTCCGTTACAAGCGGACGAGCGCCATCGTGAATGAGTACATATTTTGCATTGCGCCGGATCTGTACGAGACCGGCCAGCGCGGATTCGGTGCGCGAAGCGCCGCCGACAACGACCTTCCCAACCTTATCGACACGGTATTCGCGGCAGAGCGCAGCGACCTTTTCGAGCGATTCGAGACGCGTTACCACAACGATCTCGTCCACACAGCTGCAGGCGTTCAGCGCGGTAAGAGTTCTTGCAAGCACAGGCTTTCCGGCGAGATCCATAAAGAGCTTGTCCTCGCCCATCCGTGTAGAAGCTCCGGCTGCAACGACAACAACGCTGCAGGAGGTGTTTTTGGCTCGGCGAAGAAAATCAGAAAAGCGACTCATCGGTTTAATACACTCCGTTTTTTCGGTTTGCGCAGGCACTGATCCAGCTGAGCCTCCGCGAAGTCATACGGACAATTCACGGAGAGGGATATCTCCGAGAGCAGGATCTGCCGCGCCTGATTGAGCATCCGGCGCTCGCCGGTGGATAGAGGGCGTTTTTCATCGCGCTGCGTAAGCGCCTTGATCACGGCGGCAAGCTCGGTAAGGTTGCCGCTTTTAATGCGCTGCATGTTTTCGCGGTAGCGCTTATTCCAGTTGTCCGCCATGGAAACGTCCATGTCCGGAATACGCCGGAGCAGGTCGTATGCCGTGTCCGCATCGACGATCGGGCGCACACCGACCTCATCACAGGCGTTTTTCGGCACCATGACGACCATGCCGCTTCCCTGCAACTTGAGAACGAAGTATTCCCTTGATTCCCTGCCGATACGCCGGCTTTCAATGCGATCGATCACCCCTGCTCCGTGAAGCGGATGGGCAATGCGATCCCCGATCTGGAAACTCATCGCGATCCTCCTGCCTTATGCGGCGGCACTTCCGAAAGGTGAAAAATCCTACAAATGTAATTATACACAAAAATGCTGATTTTGCAAGGCTTTCCGGCGGCGGATATATGCAAAAAATCCCTCTGTCAACGACAGAGGGATTTTTAGTTCGGAATTACTCCACTTCGGGGGCCTCGCCGGAGGCGGTGCCGTCGGAAGAAACGGAGTAGACCAGCGCGTCCTCGCGGGGCTCGTCCTCGGTCTCCTCGCGGGAGGCGGCAGGAGCGGGCTCGGAGAGAGCGCGGATCGACAGGGAGATCTTCTGCTTCTCGTTGTCGATGTTGGTGATCTTCGCTTCGACCACATCGCCGACGCTCAGCACCTCGGAGGGCTGGCCGATGCGGCGGTTGGCGATCTGGGAGATGTGGATCAGGCCGTCGGTGCCGGGCAGCACTTCCGCAAAAGCGCCGAAGGGCATCAGCTTGACGATCTTGACCTTCGCGATATCGCCGACGGAGTAGGTCTCCGTGAACACCTTCCAGGGGTTCAGGTTCGGGTCGCGGTGGCCGAGAGAGATCTTGTGGTTCTCCTTATCGAAGTTGATGACGTAAACGTCGATCTTGTCGCCGACGTTCAGGACATCCGAAGGCTTGTTGATGCGGTTCCAGCTGATCTCAGACACGTGGACCATGCCGTCGATGCCGCCGATATCAACAAACGCGCCGTAAGAGGTCATGGACTTGACCACGCCCTCGTAATGCTTGCCGACCTCGATCTCGTTCCAGATCTTCTCGGCACGCTCCTTGCGCTCGCGGTTGGCCACGGCGCGGATGGAGCCGACAACACGCTTGCGGCCGCGGTTGACCTCGGTGATCTTCAGACGGACGGTCTGACCGACCAGCTCGGACATGGCGGCTTCGCGCGGCAGACCGGTCTGGGAAGCGGGGACAAACACACGCACGCCGTGCACGGAGACAACGACGCCGCCCTTGTTCTCTTCGGTGACCTTGCCTTCGACAACGGTGCCGTCGGCGGCAGCGTTTTCAATGTCGGCCCAGGACTTGATGGTGTCCAGGCGCTTCTTGGAGAGCATCACAGTGCCTTCCACATCGTTCACGCGCACAACGCAGGCCTCGATCTTGTCGCCAACGTGGATAACGTCTTCCACCTTGGCAGCGCCATCCTCGGTGAACTCGGTCACGGGGATATAGCCGGAATGCTTGGTGCCCAGATCGACGGTGACTTCCGTGGGCGTGATGCTGACAACATAACCGGAGACGGTGTCTCCGTTATATATCGTTCTGATGGAATCTTCCAGCAGCTCATCAAACGTCTTTTCGGAGTCGGGCTTCCCGGCGGCATTCTCCGCAGCGGGCTCGGCTTCAACGTGTGCGGTCTCTTCGGCCGCGGTCGCAGCGACTTCCTCTGCCGTGGTCTGTTCTACCTTGATCTCGTCGCTCATTTTTTTTACTACCTCCTTAATGATCCAGGACGGCACCGAGGCTCCCGCCGTAATTCCTATACGGCCCTCGCCCGGCAACCGGGATGTGTCCAGCTCCGACGCGTCGGCGACAAAGAAAACGCTCGCACATTTTTCGCGGCAAAGCTCTGCCAAATGCAGGCTGTTCGCGCTGTGCGCACCGCCGATGACGATCATTGCATCGCATATCCCGGCAAGAGAGGTTGCTTCTCTCTGCCTCTTGGACGTTGCTCCGCATATAGTATCAAATATTTTGAAATTTGTACATCTTTTTTTTAATATTTTTTCTGCCAAAATGTGATTTGCTTGAATTTGTGTAGTCTGAAATACAACTGAGAGGGGTTTTTCGGGCATTTCCACGGACGTCGAGAGCCATTCGTCCAGCGCCGCGGCGTCCGGCAGCACGACAGCGCCGGTACACCAGCCGCAAATGCCCCGAATCTCCGGGTGCTCCGCGTCGCCGATGACAACGATCTGCCGCCCTTTTTCGGATTCCTCACGAACGATTTTATGGATGCGCTCGACCAGCGGACAGGTCGCGTCAATCACTCCGGCGCGGCGGTTTTTCAGCTCGGTATATACCGCGCGGGAAACACCGTGGGCACGGATAATGACCCGTTCCCCCTCCGGCAGCTCCGAAACCTTCTCGATGACCGAAAGCCCTTTTTTCTCCAGCGCGGTCACGGCGTCGCGGTTGTGGATCAGCTCACCGAGACACCGGCACGCGCCGGAAGCAAGCGCTTCCTCCGCCATGCGGATCGACCGCTCTACGCCGAAGCAGAATCCCGCGCTGCGGGCCAGAATATACTTTGCTGCCACGCGCTCATTCCTCCGGCTTGAGTGCCCAGATGCGTTCCATCAGCTCGCGCGCCAGCCGGTCATAATCACGGTGGTCGCCCAGCTCCGGATAATACGGCTCGCCGATCACGGTCGGCACCTCGTGAAAGATCTTCTTGTCGCGCGGGATATATACCGGTACGATCGGCACATGCATACGCACAGCCATATGGATCACGCCGGATTTCGGTTCTACGACGGCATCTCCGTGCACGCGCGTCCCCTCCGGGAACACGATGAGTTTCTCCCCCGCCTTGAGCACACGCATGCACTGCTTGAAGGAATCAATGTCGCGCTCGCCGCGCTTGACGAAGATCGACCCGGCTTTTTTCATGAGCCAGCCGAAAATAAACATCGTTTTCGACTCCGCCTTGGCAAGGTGATGCACATAGGTCTTGCGTCCCAGAGCGAAGGAAATGAGGATCGGGTCGGCGACATTGGAATGCGGTGCGCAAAGGATCGCCGGCCCCTCCGGAATGTTTTCCAGCCCATAAAATTTCTGCGGATACAGCAGCGCCCCGATGGGACGAAGAACATCATAAACAAGACGGTACCATTTTTCTTTTGTCATAGTGCAAAACGCTCCCGAATCAAGGATTCCACCGCCGCGCAGCTCTCGTCAAAATCGAGCTGCGTCGTATCCAGACGCACCGCATCCTCCGCCGGGCGGAGAGGCGCCGCAGCGCGGGAGGAATCGTTTTTGTCGCGGTATTCCATATCGCGCAGTACTTCTTCAAAGGGGAGGATCTTCCCCTTCTTCTCCAGCTCCAGCTGGCGGCGTTTGGCGCGCGCCTCCACGGACGCCGTAAGAAAGATCTTCAGCCCCGCGTCCGGCAGCACGACGGTGCCGATATCGCGTCCGTCCATGATGACGTTCTGCGTACGTGCAAACGAACGCTGCATCTCCATGAGAAACGCGCGGACTTCCGGAACAGCGGACACGTCGGAAGCATAAATGGATATCTCCGGCATGCGGATGGCATCCGAAACATCTTCCCCGTCAAGAAACATCCGCTGGAGACCGTCGGCGCCGTGGCGCAGTTCAATGTGCAGCTCCGGCAGCATGGCAATGACCGCGGCGCTGTCCTTGGAGGCGATGCCGCGCCGGTACGCCGCGAGACCGACCGTGCGGTAGATAGCGCCGGTATCTACATAGATAAAACCGAATTTTTCCGCGCTTTTGCGGGCGATCGTGCTCTTGCCCGCGCCGGAGGGCCCGTCGATGGCAATGGATATGGGTTTCATTCCGTAATCTCCTTTTCCGGTATCGCCCGTCCGGCCGCATAGCCGGTGCTCCAGGCGATCTGCAGATTGTATCCGCCGGTACAGGCGTCCAGATCAAGGATCTCCCCGGCAAAATACAGTCCGGAAACGATCTTCGATTCCATAGTGCGGGGATTCACCTCCCGCACATCCACGCCTCCGGCTGTCACGATGGCTTCCTCCACCGGGCGGCGGACGGTGAGCCGGATCGTAAAGCGTTTGATCGTATCGCGCAGCGCGAGACGCTGCTCACGGCGGATGCTGTTCACCTTGAGCCGTGCCGGGATGCCGGATCGCTCGATCACGACCGGGATGAGCTTCTGCGGCAGGAGAGCGTCGAGCGCGTTCGTAAAATCGCGGTTGATGTTCTCGGAAAAGTCCCGCAGCAGCCGCTCATCGAGCTTTTCCGCCGTGAGCCCCGGCTTGAGATCGATCTCCAGACGGCAGGAAGAGACTTTTTCCGGCAGATGCGCGCTCGCCGAAAGCACGAGCGGCCCCGATACGCCGAAATGTGTGAACAGCATTTCCCCCTGCTCCCGGTACAGGACCTTATCGCCGCAGAAAAGCGTCAGTCCGACGTTCCGCAGAGAAAGCCCCTGCATCCGGGCGCAGTCTGTCTCCGCCTCCAACGGCACGAGTGACGCGCGCGTCGGAACGATGGCGTGGCCCAGCTTCGAGGCAATGCGGTAACCGTCGCCGGTGGAGCCGGTCGCGGGATACGATAAGCCGCCGGTGCATAAAACGATCGCCCGGCAGGGATATTCATCGCGGTCTGTTACCGCTGCGGAAACGTGTCCGCCCTCTGTCCGGATGTCAACAAGACGTTCCCGGACAAAGCGAACGCCGGCGCTTTTTGCCATGCGCTCCAGCGTATCGGCAATGTCGTTGGCGTTATCGGAAACGGGAAACACGCGCTCGCCGCGCTCGGTTTTGAGCGGCACGCCCGCCTCTTCAAAAAAATCCTTCACGGCCTCCGGCGGAAAGGCGTACAGCGAGCTTTTGAGGAAGCGCGCATTGGTGCACACCTTCTGCAGAAATTCCTGCGGCGCGCTGTCATTCGTAACATTGCACCGGCCCTTTCCGGTGATGCGGAGCTTCTTCCCCGTTTTTCCGTTCGGCTCGAGGACCGTTACCGAAAGTCCGCGCCGTGCCGCCGTGATCGCCGTCATAAGCCCGGCGGCTCCGGCGCCGGCAATTATCACATCAGTCATTGAGATTTTCGTATACCTCATATTCGCTCCAGATCCCTTCGAGCTTCCGGAACGTATCGGAGAGGTTGTCGGGACGCTGGTAGCCGATGGCAACAATGAGCGCATTGATGAGACTCATCGGCGCTACAAGCGAATCCAGGAACGAAACCATATCGCTCTTGGCAAAAAGATTTATATCCGCCACGCCGACGAACGGCGAGGACTGGCCGTCCGTAATGCCGATCGCCGTTGCGCCGGTGGATTTGGCAAACTGCATTGCCTTGATCGTGCGCGAGGAATAGCGCGGGAAGCTGATGCCGAGAAAAACGTCCCCTTCATGGATGCGGAACACCTGCTCATAGACCTCGCTCACGGACGTATCATGGATCAGCCGCACATTGTCGAGCAGAAGATTGAGATAAAATCCGAGAAAGCTCGCAAGCGATGTGGACGAGCGCATGCCGACGATGTAAACGGTCTCGGCCTTGAGGATCGCATCGACCGCGCGGTTGAAGTCTTCTTTGCTCACCTCGTCGATCGTGCTGCGGAGCTTGTCCATATCCGCGGAGAGCACGGCGTCGAGAATGTTGCCGCGGTCGATCTGTTCCTTAGCGACCTCAATGCGCTGCACCGCCGTGAGACGGTTGCGGATCATCTCCTGCATGGCGCGCCGCATACCCGGATACCCGTCATACCCAAGCTCCGTAGCAAAGCGGACGACCGTCGATTCCGAAACGCCGACCGTCTGCCCGAGCTTTCCCGCCGTCATAAAGGCGGCTTTGTCGTAGTTTTCCGAAATGTACCGGCAGATCATCCGCTGGCCCTTGGAAAATTTATGATTCTCTTTATTGATAAGCGCCAGAATATCGCGTTCCATGGCAGGCCCCTCATAATTCCTTTACAAAAAATCTCCCGGATGATATCCGGGAGTTTCATTTTAGACCTATTTTCCTGCAAATGCAAGCTAATTTTGCAATTCATGTTGACAAATCCTGCAAAAAGAAGCCATCAGCGCAGACTTTGCAAGTATTCCAGCTCTTTTGCCGTCAAATACCGCCACTGTCCGGCGGGCAGATCGCCAAGGGAAATCTCCCCCTGTAGGATGCGGAGAAGCCGCTGTACCTTGAGCCCCGCGGCGGCGCACATGTTTCGCACCTCGCGGTTTTTCCCTTCGCGGATCGTGACATCGATAAGCGCCCGATCCTCCGTGGAGCGAAGAACGCGCACCTCCGCTGCGCGGTACCGCACCCCCTCATATACGATCGGGCGGCGCAGCGCTCCGGCGGCTTCCGCCGCGTCCGGGCCGCTCACCCATACGCGGTATGTTTTGCTCACGCCGTGCGACGGATGCGCCAGACGGTTCGCCATCTCGCCGTCATCGGTGAAGAGCAGCAGCCCTTCCGACATGCAGTCGAGCCGACCGACCGGGAAAAGGCGCACACCGGCGTCCTGCACAAGCTCGGCGACCGTCGGGCGGCCGTGCGTGTCGCGCAGCGTTGTAACGTATCCGCGGGGCTTGTGGAGAAGAACATATGTATGCTCCTCCGGCAGCGAAAGACGCTTGCCGTTCAATAAGACAACGTCGCCTTCTTCTGCGCCCGATCCGAGAGAGGCGGTCACGCCGTTGACCGTGACTCTCCCCTGCTGGATATATTCCTCCGCCTCGCGGCGGGAGCAAACGCCCGCCGCGGCAATGTATTTTTGAAGTCTCATTCTCTTTCTTCCTTTGCTGATCGGTTATGCCGGGTATATGCCGGAAAACAACGATTCACGCGCGCTTTTCTCCCCGGCCCATCGGAGCGCCGCCGTACACACGGCCTCTCCATCCGCCCAAATAACAAGTTCGCCCGCTGCGGCTCCCGCCGGAACCGGCGCAAAGATAAAATGCGGCAGACGGACGGTAAGCTCAATTTCCGCGCTCTTCGGAAGGCACAGGCAGACGCCGCGGTCGAGCACGGCAGCGCTTTCCGCTTCCGGACCGCCAATGACCGGCACATGCTCCACCGGCTTCCCTTCCGGGAGTCTGAACTCCGCGTAGGCATCAAATGCCCAGTCGTAGAGCGCGGCATGATCCTTCCAGTCGTTCGGGTCGGAAAGCGTTACGCAGATGAGCTGCATACCGTCGCGCTCACAGCTCGTGACGAGGCATCGGCCCGCGGCTTTCGTGTACCCGGTCTTGCCGCCGTTCACGCCGCGGCAGCTCCAGAGCAGCTTGTTGTGGTTCACATACGTTACACCGTGGATACAGCTGCTGCGCATGGAGAGGATCTCCGCGAGCACGTCGTTTTGAAGCGCCGCAGCCATAATGAGGCCGAGATCGTGCGCGGAGGCGCGGTGTCCGTCGGCATCAAGCCCGTGAGGATTGGCAAAGTGCGAGGCGGTAAGGCCAAGTTCCTCCGCTTTGCGGTTCATCTGCTCAATGAACGCATCACCGCCGAGCGAACCGGCGATAGCGAGCGCGGCGTCGTTGCCGGAAGCGAGCAGCAGCCCCTCTAAAAGCTCGCGGAGCGTATAGCTCTCCCCGGCACGAAGGTACATGGACGAGCCCTCTACCGTTGTCCACTCGCTCTGCACCGTAACGCTGCGTTCCGGCGAGGCGAGATCGAGTGCGGTAAGCGCTGTCATAAGTTTTGTTGTGCTCGCAATGAGCATCGGCGTATCGGCGTTTTTCTCTGCAAGTACCGCGCCGGATCCTGCGTGGAGCACGATCATCGCTTCCGCCGAAGTGCCGGGCGGCGAGAATGCCGCCGGAGCGGAGGCGGAGAACAGGATCGCCGCTGCCAGAGCCAGAATTACCGTTTTCTTCATAAATAAGCACCACCCATGGATTGATTCGGGCGGTGCTTAGTATGACCGTTATGCCGGGGAAATTATTCCTTGTTCTTCTTATTTACGATGTTGTCGATGCGGTCGAGCACATCGGGCATCATCTCCACAACGCGGTCCATCGTCGAAAGCGGATTGGAGGAAACGCTGATCATGCGGCAGGTGCCGTCCTTGATGACAAAGAAGCCGACCGGCTCGACCTTGACGCCCGCGCCGTTGCCGCCGGTAAAGGAAATGCCCTTGCTGCCGGTCGTACCGCCGGTACCGATGCCGAAGCTCATGCGCGAGACAGGAATGACGGTAATGCCGTCGGGCGTGCTGATGGGTTTGCCGATAATGGTGTCTGCGTCAACCAGCTGCCGGATCTTACTGACGGTCATATCCATGAGGGCATTGATCTTATTCTCTTCCATTGTCGTCTTTCCTTTCATTCATCGCCGCGGCGGGTTCATCCCGACGGCTGTTTATTTTCCATTTCAAAAACTCCACGCCGAGCGCTACGGCCAGATGCACCAGCCGGAACAGCTGCAGCGAAAGCACGATGCGCACAGAGATCGTAGGCTCCTCCGCGGTATAGTCCGCGCCGATCTCAATATCACGCCGGAGAACGCGGATCTTATTTCCTGCAAGCACCGGGAGCGTCTCCGCCGCAGCGCATGCCATGCCGTATTGGATCGCCGTATCGTAGGGATCCCGGCAGGCAACGGTATAGTGCAGCTGGAAGAAATTCATGGTGAAGCTGCGGAAAAAGCGGCGGATCGCGTGCGATCCCATCCGGAGCAGCGCAACGATGGTATCAAAGTCGAGCTCGGGCTTCGGCTTGACGGTCACGCTGTCGTTGATCTCCTTTTCCTTGGCAGCGGCGGCCTTCTTTGCGGCCTTGGCAGCGCGGCGCGCTTCCTTTTTGGCTTTTTTTGCCTCGGCTTTCAGCCGCTGCTTTTCCGTGAGCGGCTTTTTCGGCAGCAGCCAGATGCGCAGCGGTCCGGCCTTGATCCCCACGCGCAGCACCTCATCCGCATAGCCGACGTCCACGCCGTACGGCAGGAAAAACACAAGCAGGATCAAAATCGCCAGTACCGCCAGTATGATCCATCCAACCAATCACATCACCTCGTCCGGAGTCATTCGATCTCCGTGATTTTGAGCTGTTCGTCTTTATCGCTTGCCGCGTCAATGGCGGCCTGGAGTTCCTGTATTCCCTCGCCCGTGGCGACATTCGGCAGCGGCGGCAGCTCCTCGATAGAGGAAATGCCGACAACGCGGAGAAACTGATCGGTCGTCCCGAAGAGAACCGGCCGTCCCGGTGCCTCCAGACGTCCGCAGGGAGCGATCAGCCCACGCTCGGAGAGAAGTGCGACGGTATAGGAGCTGTCCGTACCGCGAAGCTGCTCTATGTAAGAGCGTGTCACGGGCTGATAGTACGCGACGATCGCCAAAACCTCCAGCGCCGTCGGCGAGAGCTTCGGCTGCGCGCGCTTTTCGAGCGTGCGGCTGACCACGTCGCTGTATTCGCCCGCCGTAACGAGCTGCAGCCGGTTTTCCATTCTTGCCAGACGAAAACCGCGGCCGTTTTCCTCGTATTCTCTGGCAAGCTGTTCCGCAGCCTGCCGGACGTCCCACGGCTCCGCGCCGAGGACCTTGGCAATGCGTTCCGTTTCCACGCTGTCCCCGGCGGCGAAGAGGATCGCTTCCAGCGCCGGGCGGATCTCATTGATTCCTACCATTTATTCTTCCGTATCCGTGAGCGCACGGCTCACATCGTAATTTCCTTCTTCTCCGCTGACGCGGATATGCCCGTCGGAGCAGAGCTCCAGCACGGACAGAAACGTTGCAACCAGCTCGCTGCGGCTTTTGCAGATGCCGAACATGGAGCCAAGCGACATATGCCCGTTTTTCCGGAGAAGGCCGAGCAGCTGTTCGCTCTTTTCCCGAACGCTGAATATGATCGGCTTCGGCGCAGCACGGCGCAGCGTTTCATTTTCCTCCGGAGCCGATTCGCCGGTGCCGCGGAGCAGGATCTGCGCGAGCGCGCTGAGCAGTTCCGCCGGCGTATGACGGTAGTCATACGGACGCTCCGGCAGCGGAAGCGGGCCGCGGGTCTGCATTTTCATGCCCACCTCGGCAAGCTGTCCGATCTCCGGGGCGATCTCCCGCACAGCGGCGATCGCATCACGGTTTTTAAGCTGCTCGAGCGCTGAGACGAGCACTTCGAGTTCCGTCGGCTCTTTCTCCTCCGTCAGGAGCATTTTGGTTTTGATGTACATGAGATGCGACGCCATCTGGACAAACTCGCTCGCGATTTCCAGATCCATCTCCTGCATCTTCTGAAGATAGGCCAGATACTGGTCAAGCAGCTGGGAGATCTGGATATCGCGTATTTCGATCTTATCTTTGGCGAGCAGCATCAGTATGAGGTCGAGCGGGCCGGTAAAATCCTCCAGCTCGTCGCGCGCATGCACGACGCCTTCCAGATGATAGCTCGGTTCTTGGATCATGGGTATACCGTATGCCTTTACACGAAATGCGTCACAAGCCGAAAGCCGAGTTCGGCAAAGACAGAAAATTTGTCAAAGAGCCAGGAGGTCGCCGTGGAGAGCGGCCCGCCGAGTATCTTTGTGGAGACCAGTACGAGGAGCAATATCATGCCATAACGCTCGTAGCGCATGAGCTTGAAATAGCTCTCATCCGGAATAAAGGAGAAAAGCACCTTGCTCCCGTCAAGCGGCGGGATCGGGATGAGATTGAACACCGCCAGCGCGAGGCTGAGATATGCCGTTGTATAAACGAGCTGAAGAACCGTTTCGGCGACCGCTCCCCCGTGAACATACAGCGGGTAATACAGCAGGCCGTACAGGAAGAGAAAGAGCAGCGCGAGCAGAAAATTGCACGCCGGCCCCGCCAGCGCCGTCACCGCCATGCCCTTTTTCGGGTTTTTGAACCGGTACATATTGACCGGCACCGGCTTTGCCCAGCCGAAACGAAACACCACCATCATGAGAAGACCCATGACGTCGATGTGCTTTATGGGGTTGAGCGTCAACCGGCCGGCATCCTTTGCCGTCGTGTCACCGAGCCGGTAGGCCACATACCCGTGGCTCAGCTCGTGCAGCGTGATGCACAAAAGCGATGGGAGAATATTCACCACGATCTGCACCGGAACCGACCAGTCCAGATTCTTCCAGATATTTACAAAGTCACTCATAGATAAGTTAATATTACCAAAAACTACGGCGAATTACAACAGCAAATACAACACTAAATATTATTTTCGATGAATCCGAGCAGCTCTCGGCGGCCGACCTTTGCCGTGCAGGAATACAGAAGCAGCGGAAAATCGTCGTCCAGCCCCAGCACGTCCCGTATACGCTCGAGATTTGGCTCGATCTCATTTTTTTTCAGCTTGTCGCACTTGTTTGCCACAACGACGAACGTCCGGCCGGCATCGAAGAAATACTCCGCCATCGTCACATCGTCCGCCGTGGGCGCATGGCGGGAATCGACGATCAGGACACCCATGGTAAAGAGGTTCGGCTCCTGAAAGAAATCTTCCATGAGCGCGCCCCAGCGGCGGCGCTCGTCGCCGGAAACGCGGGCGTAGCCGTAGCCGGGAAGGTCGATGAAATATGTCCCGTCCACGAGGAAATAGTTGACCTGCACCGTCTTTCCCGGCGTCGCGCCGACACGGGCGTAGTTTTTCCGGTTGATCAGACTGTTGATGACCGAAGATTTGCCGACGTTGGAGCGCCCGGCGAACGCGACGGCATGGCGGCCGTCGCGCAGAAACGCCTTTTTGTTCGCGGCGGATTTTATGAAATCTACCTTCTGTGTATTCATTCCGCCACCTTCTCCCCCGCCGGGCGAAGCGCCTTTTTCAGCACCTGATCCATGTGGGAAACCGCCGTAAAGTTCACGGCGTTGCGCACGTTCGGATCCATCTCGGCAAGATCGCTCACGTTGTCCTCCGGCAGAAGCACCTCGTGGATCCCGGCGCGGAGCGCTGCCATCGTCTTTTCCTGAATGCCGCCGATCGGCAGTACGCGGCCGCGCAGCGTGATCTCACCGGTCATGGCGATATCGGCGCGGACCGGACGGTTCGTAAGCGCGGAAACGACGCACAAGCAGATCGCAGCGCCGGCACTCGGGCCGTCCTTCGGCACGGCGCCTTCCGGGAAATGCAGATGAATATCGGTATTCTTATGGAAAGCCGGATCAATGCCGAGCTCGGAAGTGCGGCTGCGGATGTACGTTACCGCCGCCTGGCACGATTCCTTCATCACATCGCCGAGATTGCCGGTCAGCTCAAGCTTTCCGCTGCCCGGCACGACAGAGCACTCCACATCGAGCACCTCGCCGCCGACGCTCGTCCACGCAAGGCCGTGAACAAGACCTACGGAATCGGTCGAGAAGTTGACCTCCGGCTTGAATTTGACGGGGCCGAGCCACGGCTCGAGCTCGCCCGCGCGCAGCCGCAGAGACCTTCTCTCCCCGGAGGCAATGCCGCGGGCCGTCTTCCGGCAGAGCGCGGCCAGCTCGCGCTCGAGCATGCGCACGCCCGACTCGCGGGTATAGAGCGCTATGATCTCGCGGATGGCATCGTCCGAAACACGCAGCTGGTTTCCGGAAAGGCCGTGCTTCGTCCGCTGCTTCGGCAGCAGATGCTGCTTGGCGATCTGGAGCTTTTCCTCGTCGGTATAGCTGCCGAGGGAAATGACCTCCATACGGTCGAGCAGGGCGCGGGGGATGGTGTCGGCGGTGTTGGCCGTCGTGATGAACAAGACCTCGGAGAGGTCGAACGGAATCTCCAGAAAATGATCGCGGAAGGAGCCGTTCTGCTCGCCGTCAAGCGCTTCGAGCAGTGCGGCGGACGGGTCGCCCCGGTAGTCCGAGCCGAGCTTATCGATCTCGTCGAGCACGAGCACGGGATTCCGGGAGCCGGCCTGCTGAATGCCGGCGATGATGCGTCCCGGCATCGCGCCGACATAGGTTTTCCGGTGGCCGCGGATCTCCGCTTCGTCGTGCACGCCGCCGAGGGAGATGCGGGCGCATTTCCGGTTTGTGGCACGGGCAATGCTCATGGCGATGCTCGTTTTTCCGACGCCCGGAGGCCCTACGAGACAGAGCACCCCGCCCTTGACCTGCGCGGAGAGCTGCCGTACGGCAAGATACTCCAATATACGGTCCTTGACCTTCGTAAGACCGTAGTGATCCTCATCCAGAACCTTTTTCGCGTGGGCGATATCGGTGACGTCCTTCGTCCTCTCGTTCCACGGAAGCTCGAGACAGACGTCAAGATAGGTCCGCAGCACCGCGCCTTCCGCCGACCCGAACGGCTGCTTGGCGAGACGGGAGAGCTCCTTGAGAAGCTTTTTCTCGATCTCCGCATCGAGTCCGAGATCAAGGATCTTCCGGCGGTATTCGTCGATATCGTCCGTTTCGGACGCTTCCCCCAGTTCCTCCTGGATCACGCGCATCTGCTCGCGCAGGAAATAGTCCTTCTGATTTTTCGCCACGCGCTCCGCCGCCGTGGACTGGAGATTCTGCTGGATATCCATGATCTCCAGCTCGCGGTGCAGCATATCGCAGAGCATGGTGAGCCGCTGAAGCGGCGAGCACTCTTCCAGAAGCAGCTGCTTTTCCGCCGGCTGCAGAAAGACGTTCTGTGCAATGTAATCCGAGACGAAGCTCGGCTCCTTCCGGTCCGCTACACGAAGCAGAGTCTCCGGTCCGATCGTTCCCGACGCGGAGGCGTACTCGGCAAAGAGGTCGTTGCACGAACGGATAAGCGCCGTGCATTTGAGCGTGTCCGCATCGACCGGCTTATCGGCAAGCACCCGGACATTTGCCCAAAGCGCCGGGGTTTCCGCCGTGAGGCGCAGGAGCTTCGCGCGGTATAGCCCGTCAACGATGCATTTGACGTTTCCGCCGCCGGGCGCGCGCAGGATCTGGCTCAGGCGGCAGATCGTGCCGACCGTGTAGAGATCGTCTGCGCGGGGCGTATCGCAGGCGATGTCACGCTGCGCTACAAGAAAGATCATCCGGTCGGTGCCGATGGCGGCGTTGAGCGCGGCAATGCTCATCGGGCGCTCCACATCAAAGTGCAGCACCGTTCCGGGAAATACTGAAACGCCGCGGAGCGCGAGCGTCGGCAATGTCATGATTCGGCTGGTATTTTCGCTCATATGTTGTCCTCCATAGCAAACGAGCGGGGACGTGCCCCGCTGTCTGCCATGTGTTCCGTTTGGTTACACACTGTCTGAATTATCGTTCCGCAGCGCTACGGGCGGCTTGCCGTCCTTCACGCAGTCAGCGGTGATGATGACGCGCTTGATGCTCTTGTCCGAGGGGACGCGGAACATGATATCGGTCATGATCTTTTCGAGAATGCTGCGCAGGCCGCGCGCGCCGATCTCCATTTCGAGCGCCTTATCGGCGATGGCCTCGATGGCTGCGTGGTCAAACTCAAGCTTGACGCCGTCGAGCGCCATGAGCGCTGTATACTGCTTGGTAATGGCGTTTTTCGGCTCGGTGAGGATGCGCTCAAGCGCTTCCCTGTCGAGCGAGTTGAGCGGCGTAATGACCGGCAGGCGGCCGACCAGCTCGGGGATGATGCCATACTTGATAACATCGTGCTGCTGCGCCTGCGCGAGGATCTCGCCGAGGTTCTTTTCCTTCTTGCTCGTGATCTCCGCGCCGAAGCCCATGCTCTTGCGGTCCATGCGGTTTTCGATGATCTTGTCCAGACCGTCGAACGCGCCGCCGCAAATGAAGAGAATGTTCGTCGTATCGATGTGGATGAACTCCTGCTGCGGGTGTTTGCGTCCGCCCTGCGGGGGGACCGCAGCGATCGTCCCTTCCAGGATCTTCAGCAGCGCCTGCTGCACGCCTTCGCCGGAAACATCACGCGTGATCGAAACGTTCTCGCTTTTGCGGGATATCTTGTCGAGCTCGTCGATGTAGATGATGCCGCGCTGGGCGCGTTCCACATCAAAATCCGCCGCCTGCAGAAGGCGGAGAAGGATGTTCTCCACATCTTCGCCGACATAGCCCGCCTCGGTAAGCGTGGTGGCGTCGGCAATGGCGAACGGCACATCCAGCACGCGCGCGAGCGTCTGCGCAAAGAGCGTTTTGCCGCTGCCGGTGGGGCCGATGAGCAGAATATTGGACTTCTGCAGCTCCACATCGGACTGCTGGTTGTAATAAATGCGCTTATAGTGGTTGTAAACGGCGACGGAAAGCGCGATCTTCGCCGTCTCCTGCCCGACGATGTATTCGTCGAGGAATTTCTTGATCTCTGCCGGCTTCGGAAGGTCGTCCACGGACGGCGCGCTCGGCGCGCTCTTTCCCGGATCGGTTCGCTGCGGCAGGTCTTCATCCACGATGTTCATGCAAAGACGCACGCAGTCGCTGCAGATGTAGGCGCCGTTGCCGGCGATCAGCTTGTCCACCTGATCCTGTGTCCGACCGCAGAAAGCGCAGCGGATCTTTCTATCGTCTGATCTTGCCATTCGATCTCCCTGAATTATCTTTTATAAATGACCTTGTCGATGAGGCCGTATTCGCGCGCCTCTTCCGCCAGAAGCCAGTGGTCGCGCTCGGAGTCGGCTTTGATCTGCTCCGGCGTTTTGCCGGTGTTCTCCGCCATGATCCGGTTCATGCGCGCCTTGATCTTGAGAAAACGTTCCACATCGATCTCCATATCGGTGACCTTGCCCTGCGTGCCGGCGGAGGGCTGATGGATCATGATCTCGGCATTGGGCAGCGCGATGCGCTTACCCTTCGCGCCGGAGGACAGCAGAAACGCGCCCATCGACGCCGCCATACCGACGCAGATGGTAGACACGTCGCACTTGATATACTGCATCGTGTCGTAGATCGCCATACCGTCCGTGATGGAGCCGCCGGGGCTGTTGATATACATCTGGATGTCCTTGTCGGGGTCCTGCGCTTCCAGATACAGAAGCTGTGCCACGACGAGACTGGCGGACGCGCTGTTGACCTCCTCACCGAGAAATACGATGCGGTCGTTCAGCAGGCGGGAAAAAATGTCATAGGAGCGTTCTCCGCGGGACGTCTGTTCTACAACATACGGTACGAGACTCATGAAATAAATCCTCCTTTGCGGGGTTAAAATGCGATGATACGGGAAAGGGCGGATCGCCCTTTCCCGTGTATGTCAGTTTACGGTGGGGAGACGGATCACTCCTCCGTCTTCTCCTCGGTCTTGGTGCTCTTGCGGGTGGTCTTCTTGGCCTTGGGCGCTTCCTCGCCCTCGGTCTCTTCGGTCTTGGCGGCCTTCTTCGCGGCGGGCTTCTTCTTGGCCTTGGACGCCTCCTCCGTCTTGGCGGGCTCCTCGGCTTTCTTCTCCACGGCAACGCCACTCTCGGAGATGATGCTCATAGCGCGCTCACGGCGCAGGTCAGCGGTCAGAGCGGCGACATCGATGGCCTTCGCCACGTCCTCGGCCTTCATGCCGTAGGCTTCACCGAGCTTCTCATACTCGGCCTGCAGATCCTCTTCGGAGATCTGGACATTCTCGGCTTCGGCGACGGCGGCGAGCAGGACCTCGGTGCGGGCCTGCTTTTCGGCGGTGGCGCGCATGCTCTCGCGGAAGGTCTTCATATCGGTGCCGATCATCTTGAGATAATCGTCGATGCGGATGCCCTGGTTGGCCATGTACTGCGCGTACTCGCGGACAATGCCGTCCATACGCTCTTCGATCATGCCTTCGGGCATATCAACGGTCATGTTCTCCACAGCCTGATCGACGAGGGCGTCGTCAAAGGCGTTCTTCGCTGCCTTTTCCTTCTCCTCAACGGACTTGGCGCGGATGTCGGCCTTGAGATCGGCGAGCGTGTCAAAGTCGTTGTCCTTCGCGAACTCGTCATCCAGCTCGGGCAGCTCTTCAAACTTGACCTCGTTGCACTTGACGTGGAACACGACGGCCTTGCCGCCGAGATCGTGGCCGTAGTTCTCCGGGAAAGTAATATCAAGATCGCGCTCCTCACCGGCGGAAATGCCGACGAGCTGGCTCTCAAAGCCGGGAACGAAGGTGTTGGAGCCGAGAACGAGATTCTGGTTCTCCGCCGTGCCGCCGTCGAACGGGATGCCGTCGAGCATGCCGGCGTAGTTGATGTTCACGGTGTCGCCGTCCTGCGCGGGACGCTCCACGGTGATGAGACGGGCGTTCTGCTTGCGCAGGCGCTCGATGTGGCCGTCAACCTCTTCGTCGGTGACTTCAACGGAGGGCTTCTCCGCCTCAAGGCCCTTATACTGGCCGAGGGTGACCTCGGGGTAAACGTCAGTGCTGAAGCTCAGAAGCGCGCCGTTCTCCTCGGTGACCTTGGAATCGGTCATGGTCGGACGGCCGACGGTCTCGAGCTTGCCCTCGGCGACGCCAAACGCAAAAGCGTCGTTCGCGGCGTTATCAAAGGCGTCATCATAGAACACGTCCTTGCCGTACATGCCCTCAATGACCATGCGGGGCGCCTTGCCCTTGCGGAAGCCGGGGACCATGATGCGGCTGCGAGCCTTCAGATATGCACCGTTGACATACTTTTCAAACTCGGCGGCGTCGAGCTCGACATCAAAGGTAACGGTGTTTTTTTCTTTCTTGCTGTTCTTGACAATCATGTGGGGGTTACTCCTCTCTATATTTCAGCAGGGGCTGAATATGCAAATTTCAAGCCGATACATTATAGCAAATCAAAATGCAAATTGCAACGGATTATCTGAGCTTATACGGAACAAAATCAAGAAAATCTGCGGAAACAAGGCGGTACCGGACGCCATCGCTCTCGCCGATGAACGCGCTGCGGCAGCCGTAGCCGTGGATATGGCCGTAACAGCACTCATGCACGCCGTATTCGGAGAGCACACGCAGTATCTCCGGACAGGTATAATGAAGATACAGCGGCGGATAATGGAGAAAGACGAGCTTTTCCCGCTCGCCGGCGTATTTGAGCGATGTTTCCAGCCGCCCGACCTCGCGCCGGAGGACTTTGGCGTCATGCTCCGTGCCGGTCTCTTCGTCTTTAAACCAGCCGCGCGTGCCGCACAGCGCCAGATTTTCCCATTCCGCAGAGTTATTATGCAGCAAAGAGATGGTGTCCAAACCGTTTTGCGCAAAAAAAGCGTTCATTTTTGCCGCGGTCGTCCACCAGTAGTCGTGATTGCCCTTTACCATCAGCTTTTTGCCGGGCAGACTATTGAGGAATTGAAAATCCGGCAGTGCCTCGGCAAGGCTCATTGCCCAGCAGAAATCGCCGCAGATGACGCAGGTATCGTCCTCATGCAGCAGATCAAAGCCGCGGCGGATCTTGTCAACATAGCCGTTCCAACGTCCGCCGAAGGCTTCCATGGTCTTGTCCGGTTCGCCGATGGCAAGATGCAGATCTCCAATGGCAAAAAGGGACATATTCCCTCCCTTCTCCGAATAAAGCGGGAATTTACGCAGAAACTACTCCCCGTAATCCAACAAGGGAGGATAAAAACATGAACGAAAAAACGAACTGCAAGATCGACTGCTGCGTAAAAGACTGCAAGTATCACACCGCGGCGGACCAGTGCACCGCTTCTCACATCAACGTTTCCAACGAGGACGCCCAGCGCAAGGCAGAGACGTTCTGCGCCACGTTTGAGAACCGCTGCAATTGCTGACCGGACGGGGCTTTCGCCCCGTACATATTTTTTTAATCCAGCGTGAATGCGTTCTCCCAGTGGCGGATGTCGGGTTTTATCGTGTCCACCCCGTCCGGGGCGTATATTTCGATCACATCGAACCGCGGCTGCAGCTTCTGCGGATTCTTTTGCAGCCATTCCTCCGCGGCGGCGGCCAGTTTCTGCCGCTTGGCAAAGGTCACAAACTCACGCGCCTCGGCAAATGCGGCGTTTTTGCGCAGCTTCACCTCTGCAAAGATCACATATCGCCGGTCGGCGGCGATCACATCCAGCTCGCCGAGGCGGGTACGGTAATTCATGGCAAGAATGCGGCAGCCCTTTTTCCGCAGGTATTCCGCCGCGAGCGCCTCGCCGTAGCGGCCGAGCAGCATCGTGCCGCTCAATGCATCTTCCTCAGATACGTCGGGCGGTGGATCGGCGACGGGCCGTATTCACGAAGCGCGGCATAGTGCGCCGCCGTGCCGTAGCCCTTATGCCTGGCAAAGCCGTACTGGGGATAGAGTGCGTCCATATCATCCATATACCGGTCTCGCGTGACCTTGGCAAGCACCGAGGCCGCCGCGATCGAAGCGCACAGGCTGTCGCCCTTGACTACCTTAATCGCCGGGATGTCAAGCTCGTTTTTATCATTTCCGTCCACGAGCGCGAGTACGGGCGCAGGCTCCATATCCGCAATGGCGCGGTTCATGGCGAGATACGTTGCGCCTTTAATATTCAGCGCTTCGATCTCTTCGACCGTGGCAAATGCGATGCCGAACGCCACGGCGCTCTCGCAGATGATGTCGTAGAGCGCGTCGCGTTTTTTCGCCGTGAGCTTTTTTGAGTCGTTAAGCCCCGGGATCACGAGCCCCTCCGGCAGAAGGACCGCCGCAGCGCACACCGGCCCGGCCAGCGGGCCGCGCCCCGCCTCGTCCACACCGCAGAACGGCGTCTTGCCGTCCGCGAGAAAACGCTCGTAGGCATACATATCCATTTCGGGGTGTTCCATCGTCACGGCCTTTCCAGCGTCATGCGCCCGAGCTTGCCCTCGCGGAATTCATCGAGCAGGACGTGCGCCATGCGCTCGGTATTGACTTCGCCGCCGGAAATGAGAAAGCCGCGCTTTCTCGCCGCGGCTTCGAGCAGCTCGTAGCCGGGCGCTTCCGGGTCGGGCGTAAATTTATAGCGCGCTTCGATCGCGCCGGGGTAAAGCTCGCGCAGCCGCTCGAGCAGCCGGCAGGCGACAAGCTCCACGTCAAGGATGTTATCGTTGATCGCGCCCGTCCAGGCAAGCGAATACCCGACCTCGGGCGACTCAAACTTCGGCCAGAGGATGCCGGGCGTATCCAGCAGAAGGATGCCGCCGTTGAGCGTGATCCACTGCTTGCCGCGCGTGACGCCGGGGCGGTCGCTCGTTTCGGCGGCCTTCCGCCCGGCAAGCCGGTTGATAAAGCTCGATTTTCCCACGTTTGGGACGCCGAGAACCATGAACCGGAGGGCCTTGCCCACCTGTCCCTTTGCCTCGGCGCGCTCGATCTTCTCCTTCAGAAGAGAGCGTGCCGCGGCGGGAAAGGCGTTAACGCCGCGCCCGCTTTTGCAGTCCATTTCCAGCGCGAGCGCTCCCTCGCCGGTCAACGCTTTTTTCCAGAGCGCCGTCGCGTCGGCGTCCGCCTGATCCGCGCGGTTGAGCACGATCAGCCGCGGCTTGCTGCCGACGATGCGCTCCACATCCGGGTTGCGGCTGGAATTGGGGATGCGCGCGTCGCGCAGCTCCACCACGGCATCCACAAGACGGAGACTGTCCTCCATCATGCGGGTCGCCTTTTTCATATGGCCGGGATACCAGTTGATCGTTTCGTTGGCCATCAGTCGATCACTCCTATGCGGCTCCAGTCACGGCTCTCCCCGTGCTGGGAATCGCCGCCCGGAACGAGCAGGAAAAACGCCCGCCCGATGACAAGGCGCTCATCCACACAGCCGATGCGGTCATCACGGCTGTCGGTAGAGCCGTTGCGGTTGTCGCCCATGACAAAGAGACATCCCTCCGGCACGGTGACGGAATCACCGAAATCGATGCGGCGGTGTGTCGGCTCAAGCGTATAGGGCTCATCCAGCGCCACGCCGTCCACATACACGATGCCGCCTTCAAAGTCAATCGTGACCGTTTCGCCCTCGGTGGCGATCACGCGCTTTACGATCGGCTCGCTGTTGAAGCTCTCCTTGCGCAGCACGATAATGTCGCCGCGCTTCGGCGTATAGAAAAGATTGGAGACGAGAATGCGGTCGCCGGGGTGCAGCGTGTTGAGCATGGAGGTGCCGACAACGCCGACCACGCGGACAAGAAACGTGAAAATCAGAACACAGGCAAACAGCGCCACCACGAGCGACTGGATCCAGTCAAACGTCTCGCCGCGGCGTTCTTTCAGTTTTCTCTTTTTGATCTCAGGCCAGGTTTCATTCATAAAGAGCACACTTCCGGTATTGTAATTACAGGCATTATACTACATAATGCAATTGTCAGCAATAGGGAAAAAGGACGCCTCGATGAGGCGTCCTTTTTCTATGCGGCCGGACTTCAGTTGATGAGGCCCTTGACCTTCGCAGCCTTGCCCACGCGGTCGCGCAGGTAGTACAGCTTCGCCCGACGGACTTTGCCGCGCCGGATGGTCTCCACGGAGACGATGCTGGGAGAATGCACGGGGAAAACCTTCTCGCAGCCGACGCCGTAGGAAATGCGGCGGACAGTGATGGTTTCGTTGATGCCGCCATGCTTTCTGGCAATGATGGTGCCTTCAAACACCTGGTTGCGCTCGCGGGAGCCTTCCTTGACGCGCAGAGTGACACGCACGGTATCGCCGACGTTCATCTGCGGAAGCTCCGGCTTCATGTAGTTCGCGGTGAGAGTTTTGATGAGATCCATGATGATCCTTCCTTTACATGAGACGTTCTTACCGCGTAAGCACTGCGGCAGCGGACCGCCTTGATATGCCGTGCCCAAGGCACGCGCCATAAGAGGATACCATATCCTGTCCGGTTTTGCAAGTATTTTTTCACAGCCTTTTCCGACCGGCTGCGCATATTTCACCCGAAATCCGGCAGAATAGGAAATGACTTCTTTACCGGAGGGAAAACCATGAAAAAAATACGAGAAATTCTGCTATTTTCGCTCTGCGTACTGCTGTTTTCCGGCTGGCTCACCGCGGCGGCAGCGGACGGCGCTCCCATCGCGGAGAATCTGGAGATCATGACCTACCGCGGCATATCCGTCGGCGGGCAGCTCAAAGCGTTTGATCCGGAGGGCGAAGAGGTACACTTCCGCATTACGACCGAGCCGAGAAAGGGCACGCTGACGCTTGAAGAAAACGGCGAATTTGTCTACACCCCCGCCGAAGGCAAGCGCGGGCGAGATTACTTCGGCTACTGCGCCTCGGATCCGAAAGGCAATGTTTCGCAGGAAGCTACCGTCGTCATCACGATCCGCAAGGCCGGGAAAGGCGCCGGCTACGCCGATACCGCCGGTCTCTCCTGCGAGTACGCCGCGTGCGTTCTCGCGGAAGAAGGACTCTTCACCGGCCAGTGCGTGTGCGGACAATATCTCTTTGAGCCGGAGGAGACAGTCTCCTGCGGCGAGTTTCTGTCGCTCTGCATGGAAACGGCAGGCATCGAGCCGGTGGAAACGACTGTTTCCGCAGAAAGCAGCGCCACCGCCGCCCCCGTGTGGATACAGCAGTATGTTGATGCCGCCGTGTCCGAGGGCTGCCCCGTGCCGACGTTTGGCGGAGCCTCCTTCGACGCGGACGCGCCGGTAACGCTCGGCGCCGCGGCGCAGACACTCTCCAAAGCGCTGCGCATCACGCCGCTCTCGTCCGCGAGCAGCGAAGAGAGCGCCGCGGCGCGCGCCATACAGGAGCTGGTGGCGTGCGGTCTTCTGCCGATCGGAATGGATGCGGAAGCGTCTCTCACGCGCGGTCAGGCGGCGGAGCTTTTCCTAAAGGCGCTCGATCTTCTGGAACAGCGCGGCTGACAAAAACCGGCAGCATTCAACTTCGGTTGGGTGCTGCCGGTTTTGGGTGTTTAAGGGTGGAAAATCGCTTGTTTTTTCGCAAAGATCGCCTTTGCCGTGCAAACTGTCTATTCATGACTTCTCAAATGGCTTTAACCAGAAAAAAGTTGCTCTTTGATGCAGCACAATCCGGAGAACCTCTTGACTTAAAAAGCAGGTAAAGTATATGGTTGATGTGTTATAATTGTTAAAACAATTAACGATAGCAGGTACATATAATGAAAAAAGACAATAGAAAATACTACGCCGCCTATGAGGAACGCTACAAAACCGCCCATGCAAACGGTGTTAGTTGGTCAAGCGATGTAAATACGCCTATCGTGATGGAAGTGATTGACAGGTATAAAATCCGTCGGGAGCATAAACTCCTTGAGATCGGATGCGGGGAAGGCCGAGATTCCAGGACGGTCTTGGACCATGGTTTTCCGTTAATGGCAACGGATATTTCCGAAGAAGCCATTGCGTATTGCAGGCAGCAGATGCCCCGGTACGAAAAACATTTCAGCGTTTTGGACTGCTTATCTGCCCGACTGGAAGAAACGTTTGATTTTATCTTTGCCATAGCCGTTGTTCATATGCTGGTGCTTGACGAGGACAGAGACGGCTTTTATCGGTTTATCCGCAGCCACCTGACCGCAGAGGGAAAAGCTCTGATCTGCACCATGGGCGACGGAGAATTTGAAATGCAGAGTGACATTTCCATTGCATTTACCTTACAGGAGAGAAACCACGACTCCGGCAAAATGATGGTCGCCGGAACATCGTGCAGGATGGTATCATGGAATACATTGGAAAATGAGTTAGCAAGAAACGGCCTGACCATCATTGAGAAAGGGATCACAAGCTCCCTTCCTGATTTTAACTGCCTGATGTATGCTGTCGTTAAAGCATAAGGGAGCGTATATACGAGGATTTGGCAGTGAATAAAGAAGAATTATTGAAGCTCTCTCCCGGGGAGTTGACCGATTTGGGCATCTGTCCGACCTGTTTCAACCGGGAAAACGGCGGTGCGCTTTATGGCGATAACTCGGATAAGATGCTCTATGAGGATGAAGATATTGAATGCTTCTTTGTCGGCAATCCGAGAGCGGCCGGTCATATGTGCATTTCCACTATGGAACATTATCACGACATGAGCGAAGCTCCCGATCTCATCAATGAGAAGATCATTCGATTTGCGAAGCGATTCATGCAGATCCTTTGCGAGGTTTATGGGTGTGAGCGGGTCTACCTGTGCACCATGTGCGACGGCCCCAACAATCATTATCACATCCAGCTTATCCCCCGCTACCAGGACGAAAAGCGGGGCAGCCAAAACTTTGTAAAGCCCCGCAAAGCGTATGTCCCGGATCACGCCAAATTGGAAAAAGTAAGAACACGAATTCACGAATATACGCAAGAATGATTTTCAGAAACATACTTGCTGAAACGCTTACCGGCAGGGTCTCCCCTGCCGGTTGAGCTTGTCAAAAAAGTGTTTTTGACAAGCTCTCAAACGAGACCCACTGCGTTGGGCTCTCGTTTGAAAAGGC
>ENA-UOOA01000280-UOOA01000280.1-human-gut-metagenome-genome-assembly--contig:-P61old-NODE-280-length-110667-cov-106.419683_pt1 | contig 110667 bp, 104 predicted proteins | sample MGYA00242467_ERZ724014 | MGnify/ENA metagenome assembly ERZ724014 | reverse complement strand
TTCCGCACAACATCGAACTTTACAAGCTGGCTTTGATTCACAAGTCAGCTTCTTTAGTTTTAGCCGACGGACGGCAGATCAACAATGAACGGCTCGAGTTTTTGGGCGATGCCGTGATCGAAGCCGTGACATCGGACTATCTTTATATCGAATTTCCCGACCGGCAGGAGGGATTTCTTACGCAGTTGCGCTCGAAGATCGTTTCGCGCCAGTCGCTCAATACGATCGCCCGGACGATCGGGTTGGACCGGTACGTGATCGCCAACCCGACCGGAAGCACCAACCAGAAACATATCTACGGGGATGCTTTCGAAGCGATGATCGGGGCGATCTACCTCGATCAGGGATATGAGTTCGCCAATCGATTGCTTATCAACAATATATATTACCGTTACCTGAATCTCGACAACCTGACGGACGAGGAGACGGATTTCAAAAGTCGGTTAATCGAATGGTGTCAGAAGACGCATCATACCATTGCTTTCGAAACGGTGCACGGCCGGAATTATTCGTCGAATCATCCGATATTCGACGCTACGGTCGTGATCGACGGTATCCGTGTGGGACATGGGCAGGGCGAGTCGAAGAAGGAGGCCGAACAATGTGCGGCCCACTCCGTGTCGTGTGCTATGAGTGACGAAGCGTGCGGGGATATTCTGGATAAAATCGACCGGCTCTACCGGCCGAAAGGAACCGGGGTGTCATGAGCGAGGCATCTGTAAAACTGCTTTCCCGGGGCGTTGAAACGCTGACCGATCAGGAGTTGTTAGAACTGTTGCTGGATGACGGTGATTCGGAGCGGCTTGCCGGGGCGCTGCTGTCCAGTTTCGAAGGGCGGCTCGCTGCATTGGGATATGCCGACATCGCGCGGTTGCGTATGGCTGCCGGGATCGGCCTCAAACGCGCTGCCCGGATTCAGGCGGCTGTCGAATTGGGCCGGAGGGTGCTTGCTGCCAGGGAGTTGGGCCCCGATCCGATCGGTTCGAGCAACGATGTGGTCCGAATATTCAGACCCCTGCTGACGGAGATGAAGCACGAGGAGTGCTGGTGCCTGTACCTCAATACGGGCAACCGGATCGTCGAGCGGCAGCGGGTAAGCCAGGGCGGGGTGCAGGCGACGGTGGTGGATCACCGGTTGGTCATCAAACGGGCCCTCGAACTGCTGGCCACGCAGATTATCCTGGTTCACAACCATCCTTCCGGTGCTGCCTTGCCCAGCGAGCAGGATAAGATTCTCACGAAGAAAATTGCCGAGGCGGCCGCGCTGTTCGATATTCGGCTGCTCGATCACCTGATTATCGCACGGGGCGGTGAGTACAGTTTCCGACAGAGCGGTTTGCTGCAATAGTTCCGGCTGTGACGAAGCTGTCTGCCAAATCCCCGAAATTGAGAATTGCCCCTGGCGGAATAAACTCCGACGGGGGCGAAAACATTAAAATCGGACATGTTAGACAGCTTTTCGTTCTGCCGCTGCGGTCCATCGTTGCGCAGGTTGTGGGCAGGAAGAGACGGGACCATCGTAACGGGGGCGTGCGACTCTTTAATCGTTGCGGGAAGAGTTGGCTGTGGATTATCGTCTTCCGGGTTCACTTTGTTTTGTCGTAGAAAGGTTTTTCTTCCGAAGGGAGAACGTAAGTTTAGACTGCCGGGAAATTTTTGCCGATCTGTGCCGTATTTCTTTTTTGAGGAAGAGCATAAGGTGAATCTTTTTTCGAATGATCGGAAACTCTGAAATAAGGACTGCAAGTCGAACGAATGGACGATTATCCCGGAGATGGGAGCGAAATGACCGGACCGGGCATCGGTAACGAAAAGCGAGGAATGGCAAGAACCTTTCCTCGCTTTTCGTTGCCGGGTGCGCACAGGCTGGCCGCAAAGTACGAATTTCTAATTTTGGAGGTCGAAGCGGCGGAATTGAATCTCGAATCGACAGACGCTCTCCCGCTCGTCGCTTCGGGTCGTGCGGGTAATGATGAGCGGTGTCGCAATTTCAGCATCGTGTGCGACTGTCTGACGCGTGTATTCGAAGGTCTGGGTCGTAACCGCGTCGTCGGAACGGGTCGTGACCGTTCGGAAAAGATCGTTGTTGAGACTGCTGAAGAAACCCAGTCCGCGCAGGATATCCGGTTCGGCAACCAGCAGCAGGACCGGGTCGCTGTTGAGGAGGGGAGTGCCTTCCAATTCGTAGATGAAATCGCTCCAAGCCGTCGTTTCATCGTAGTCGTAACCGTACTCTTGCCGGAATGTTTCCGTATTTGGCTCGTTCTCGAGCGTTCGGATGACAGCACTGCAATTATCCCAAGCCTCCAGCGGACCCCAGGGATCTTTTTCCCATTCGTATTTTTCGCAGATGGGTTCCAAAGTCAGGGAATTGTAACGCGATATGGAGGTGAGTTTGTCGGAGTTGAAGGTGCCGGTGCCGTATGTGCAATCGAATCCGTACGTTTCTATTTCACTGCCGGAAAGTGTCGAGGTGAGTTCGTATCCTCCGCTTCGTACATCGCAGAAGTAGCCGTATAGGGTTCCGTCTGCAGTTTGCGTATAAGGTTGCTCGCCATCGATTTCCCGGGTGAAGGAGAATCGGATGCAATCGTCTCCCTCGTAGGTGAACTGCCATGTTTCGACGGGACGGAGCGTGCCGTTCTTGTCCGCTGCGGATATTTTGAAACCCGTGATACGGTACTCCTTGCTGAATTCCGCCGGAAGTTCATAAGTATATTCCATTTCAGCAATCAGACTTCCCGAAGCGTCGCGCCCGACGATCTTGTGCAGTTGCCAATACCGAACCTGTTCTCCGATGTTGGGTTCGTCCGGTTCATTGGTATCCTCTCCATCGATTCCCGACTGGGTGATGGTGATGAGAATCGAGTTCGTGCCGCAGGTGATTTCGATAAAGGCCGTGCGGGATTCTTCGGCGGTGTTGGGATCCGTTTCGACGCGGATGTCGTAATCGCCTGCCGCATCTCCGTGATCGGGATTTATGCGTACCCACGTCGGGGCTTCGGCGCGGGATTCGTCCGTGATGGCGGAATTCCAGGCATCGTTCGTCGAAAAGAAAATTTCCGAATTCCCTGCGGTTTGTCCTGCGGGGATCTTCTGGGAGAGCTGTCGCGTATCGGGGACCTGAATGGAGCCGAAATCTCCATGCCATTCATCCGTTGTGTCGTCGCTGCAAGCCGTAATCGCGAGGGTTGCGAACGTGAGAAGAAGAAGTTTCAATCCTTTCATTTGTGTATTTTTTGATGGTTATTCGTTCGGGTACGATGAATATGAAACAGATGTATTTGTCTTCCGCTCCGGATATTTCCGAATTTTGGCGTAAAGATAGAAAAAACGGTTCGGAGTACCTTACATTCCCATTTATTTTGTACTTTTGTTTTTCAGAAAATAGTAAATGCAAAATACGATGACTCAGGAAGAACTTTTCAAAAAATTGGTAGCCCACTGCAAGGAGTACGGCTTCATCTTTCCTTCCAGCGAAATATACGACGGACTGGGTGCCGTGTACGATTACGGGCAGAACGGCGTCGAGCTGAAGAACAATATCAAGCGTTACTGGTGGGATTCGATGGTGCGTCTTCATGAGAACATCGTCGGCCTCGATTCGGCGATCTTCATGCATCCCCGCACGTGGGAGGCTTCGGGCCATGTCGGGGCGTTCAACGACCCGTTGATCGACAACAAGGATTCGAAGAAGCGTTACCGCGCCGACGTGTTGATCGAAGAGTGGCTGGCCAAGCAGGACGACAAGATTCAGAAAGAGGTCGATAAGGCGAAGAAGCGCTTCAAGGAGAACTTCAACGAGGAGCAGTACCGCTCGACTTCGCCCCGTGTGCTGGAGATCGCCGCAGCGCGGGACGCCGTGCACAAGCGCTTTGCCGACGCGTTGAACGCCAACGATCTGGAAGAGCTGCGGCGGATCATCCTCGACTGCGAGATCGTCTGCCCGATTTCGGGTACGCGCAACTGGACCGAGGTGCGGCAGTTCAACCTGATGTTCTCGACCCAGATGGGTTCGACGGCCGAGGGGGCCAATACGATTTACCTGCGGCCCGAAACGGCGCAGGGTATCTTCGTCAATTTCCTGAACGTGCAGAAGACCGGCCGCATGAAGCTGCCGTTCGGTATCGCCCAGATCGGCAAGGCGTTCCGCAACGAGATCGTGGCGCGTCAGTTCATCTTCCGCATGCGCGAGTTCGAACAGATGGAGATGCAGTTCTTCGTCCGCCCGGGCGAGGAGATGCGGTGGTGGGCCGAATGGCGCGATACGCGTATGAAATGGCATCGGGCGCTCGGCTTCGGGGCGGATAACTACCGGTTTCACGACCACGACAAGCTGGCCCATTACGCCAATGCCGCGACCGATATCGAGTACAATTTCCCGTTCGGGTTCAAGGAGGTGGAGGGCATCCACTCCCGTACGGATTTCGATCTGTCGAACCACCAGAAATTCTCGGGCAAGAAGATCCAGTATTTCGACTCCGAAACAGGCGAAAGTTATGTGCCTTACGTCGTGGAAACCTCGATCGGCGTGGATCGTATGTTCCTGCAGGTGATGTCGGCGGCTTATACCGAGGAGAAGCTCGAAAACGGCGAAGAGCGCGTCGTGCTGCGGATTCCGGCGGCTCTTGCTCCGACGAAGGTGGCCGTGTTGCCTTTGGTGAAGAAGGACGGCATGCCCGAAGTGGCGCAGCGGATCGTCGATCTGTTGAAGTATGATTTCAACGTCGTGTATGACGAGAAGGATTCGGTGGGCAAGCGTTACCGCCGGCAGGATGCGATCGGTACGCCGCTGTGCGTGACCGTCGATGGCCAGACCCTCGAGGATAATACCGTGACGGTGCGCCACCGCGATACGATGCAGCAGGAGCGCGTGGCGATCGATGCCCTCTTCGGACTGGTCGATGCGGAGTGTTCGCTGCGCAGCCTCCTCAAGAAATTGAATGTCTGACAGGGCTGTTGCGGGTTTCGCGCCGGGTGCGTCGGACGGCGAGTACAGTGTGTTTCGTATCGGGAATGTTCGTGAGGGTGTGTGGGCCGGTGTTGTTCGAGCTATTGGATAAGGTAAGATCGTGGGACGTATTTTGGCCATAGATTATGGAACGAAGCGCACGGGAATCGCCGTGAGCGATCCCTTGCGGATCATTGCCGGAGGGCTCGAAACCGTCGAAACCAAAGGGTTGGAACGCTGGTTGGCGCAATATTTCGCGGCGAACGACGTTTCGACCATAGTGATCGGAAAGCCGATGCAAATGAGTGGCGCTCCGTCCGAAACGTGGCGTTACGTGGAACCGTTGGCGGCCCGCCTGCGCAGGGCCTATCCCGACAAGGAGGTGGTGTTTTACGACGAGCGTTTCACCTCGGTCATCGCTCACCGCACGATGCTCGAGAGCGGTATGGGCAAGATGGCCCGCCGGGACAAGGCGCTTGTGGACAAGATATCGGCGACCATTATCCTGCAAGGATATATGGAGAGCCGAAGTTAGTTTTCCGGCTGCGGCCGGGTTAAAAATGGAAAAAAGTTATGATTTATCCGATAGTTGTTTTCGGGGCGCCGGTACTGCGCGAAAAATGCCGGGAGATCGGACCCGACTATCCCGAAGTTAAAAAGTTGATCGAGGATATGTTCCTCACGCTCGAGGAGGCCGAGGGCGTAGGGCTTGCGGCTCCCCAGATCGGTAAAAGCATCCGCCTGTTCATCGTGGACTGCACGCCTTGGGGCGAAGATCATCCCGAACTGGCCGATTATCGGCGTGCGTTCATCAATCCCGAAATTTACGAAGTTTCCGAGGAGACGAAACTCTACGAAGAGGGATGTCTTTCGCTGCCGGGATTGCACGAGAGCGTGCGGCGTTCGCTTGCGATCCGGATGCGTTATCTGGACGAGAATTTCGAGCCGCACGACGAAGAGTTCACCGGGTTGCCTGCCTGGGTGATCCAGCACGAATATGACCATCTGGAAGGAGTCGTCTTCACGGACCGCTTGTCGCCTTTGCGCAGAAATCTGATTAAGAGTAAGTTGATGAGCTTGACGAAGGGCCGTTACAAATGCTCGTACAAGACTAAATAGGGGGCGTTCCGGTAAAAGTTACGGGATTGACCGAAAAGAGAGCGACATTGGCCTAAAAGTTGAAATTTTCTGGAGAAAGGGGTAAACTCCGGAAAATTTTTATTACCTTTATATATCGGAAATAGGACATATAATATTTTATCATTTTAAATTTTCATACGATGAAAAAACTTTTACTTACATTGGCAATGGGCTTGCTCGCGTGGTCGGCATCTGCCCAGAATTGGACGGTCGGTGGTCGTATCGGATCCGGTTTCCAGGCTGTCGGACAGTATGTATTCAGCAACGATAATTATGTGGAAGCCCGTTTCGGTGCTTATTGGGCCAATGCCGGCGGTACGGTGACGGCCGATTTCTCGGTATTGTATAATTGGAATGTTTGCAATATGGATTGGACGCCGTCGGCAGGTCGTTGGTTCTTCGATGCCGGTGCAGGTATCAATGTGGGCGGCAAAGGGCATTACGCTTATGTAGGCGTGGCCGGCTCGGCCAAACTGGGTATTGCCTTCAAGGGGGCTCCGGTACGTCTTTCGTTCGACTGGTCGCCGGCTTTCGGTCCCGGAATCGCTTATTGGGACGGGGGATCGCATTCCGAGTTCAACGAACGGGCATTGTGTAATTTCGGTATTACGTGCGTTTATTGCTTCTAAAGAGAGAACCCGAGGAAATAAGAAGCCCGGAGCAATTTGCTCCGGGCTTCTTTTATGCTGTCGGTTCGGTGCTTTTTCTGTTCGATCATTTCCCCCCCCCCTTGCTGATGAAGAACGTTTTCCGAGGGGAGGAATTGAGGAACTGAACGTAATATGGACCCGGAACGGTTGCGGTCGGAGGCGAAAAACGGGCTGGACTTTCGGGTATTCAACGACGTGTGTAGAATTGTCTTTGGAGGTTGTATTCGTTTATATCGGATTTGTTTCGGGCGACGAAACTTTATTTTGCTTTGGGCGGCGTTTCTCTTGGCTGCGGTTGTAATCTTCGCTGCACCTGTAGGTTCTTTTCGGGAGGGAGGGTGCGTGTACACTCCGCGATCCCGTATAATCGGCAAAACGAGATGCGACGAAGTTCAGAACCAGATGCGACTTTTAGAGGGTTGAAGTAATCCAAAACGAAAAGCGACTGAAATTTCGCACACGCGCAGAATATATGTAAAGCAAATGCACGATCCGTTTACATATCGCGGGAAATATGTAAAGCGAATCAAGAAAACATACCGTTCGAATGGCGTTTAACTGCCGCTCGAACGGTTTTTTATTTCAAGATGAATCAATACCAGCTCCATCTATTCGCCTAAATACTCACCCTGGAACAGAGATGCCTGTGCCCGTTCCTCGTAGTTGCAGACCATCCACTCCTCTTGTCTGCGGCGATTTGATTTCGAGGCACTGATCGTCCGCTCGATACGATGGATAATCCATCCGTTCTTCCGGGCATACCGGTCGATCATATCGAACGGGAACATCGTGAGCATAAACTTTCCCTTGACGGTTTCAAGCAATTGCAAGAGTTGCTCCATATTCTGTTCGTTGAATGTATCCTCATAGTGTCCGCAATCGGAGTTCACATAAGGCGGATCGACGAAATGAAAGGTATCGGGAGCATCGTAGCAGTCGATCACGTCGAGAGCGTTTCGGTTCTCAATAGTCACTCGTTCGAGCCGCTGACAAAGCCGCTCTGTGAACTCATCCTTCGCGTTACGCAGTTTCTTGGTCATTGTGCCGCTGAAGTCATATCCAAATGTCCCGTCCATCATTGACGCAAACGACATTTTACAGAGCACCCATACGGCCCATGCCCGTTCGACGGGAGTAAAGAACTGCGGATAAGAGTTGATATGTCCGGCATGGGCGTGCAGGTCCCGGCTGTGTAGTGTTTTGTTAATCTCGTGTTTGAGGTCTGAATAGTAAACTTGCATACACCAGTAGAAGTTTGTCAACTCCATGTTGATGTCATTGATGATTTCAGCTTCGGAGGGCCGTTTGGCGAACAAGACGGCCGCACCGCCGCAAAATGCCTCTGTATAGATCTTATGCGACGGGATCAAAGGCAAAATGTGCTTGAGCATTGTCTGTTTGCCGCCATAGTAGGAAATAGGGGTTCTCATAGTTTGCTATTTTATTAAAATTAGTATCTTTGCGTATCTCATCTACATACCAGCCGTCCCCTGTACAGGAAACGACACAAAAAATTACTCGCAGCAGGAGGTTTTATCCCCCGGTCGCTGCGAGTAATCGTGCATTTGTTGGTATGTAGGTGAGATGACTGCTAACAAACCGGGGGATTTTTTGTGTCCTCCCCCGAAGGACTTTATTTGTCAGATTCGATGCTGACCGTCTACTTCGTCTTTCACTTTTCTGCCGACAACCGACGTATTCCATACATGGTCCATCGCAGCCATTAAAAATTCTTCAATTAATTTACGACTGTCTCCAATGGCGGTTCTCAAATCTTTGTCCAGGTCGTATGGTCGGTATCTCTCTTATAGACATACCCGTTTTGAATACGTAATCCGGCTTTTCCGATCAGGACTTCGAAAATATCTCCCGTGAATACCGCATAGTTGCTCGATCCTTTCACAACGGCTACTCCGTTGGGAGCGATCAGGTTCTTGCGGATGTCTTTCACGAAGTTGAATTGGGCGGCATTCATCGTTGCAGAGGCCGTAAGTTTTCCGGCTGCCGATGCTTCGACCGTAATCCGGATGTAGTACTTCTGGGCTGCTCCAGTGAAAAGATATGAAATCGTCTCGTCGATATTCAAATTCGTGTTTTGGGCTTCAGCCGTGCTGTTTCGGTACAGGGGATCGGCTTTCCCCGTCAAAGCGTTTACCACCTCGATCTTTACGCCCCCGCCACCTCCTTCGGCATTGCCTGTGATGCGGGCTGTAATCCGGGCTGACATCTGTACTCCCTGCCCACAGGTAAACGGCGGACTTGACTCGTAAACATTTCGGACAAAAGGATTGCTTTGTCCCGTAGCCAGTGCGCTCACTTCTTTCGTTTCTATGACACCCGGTACACTCACAGCACCCAGAACCTGCGATATGGACGTAATTCTGTATGGGGTGAGTATGATTTTATCTCCGCTTGCGGCCGCATCGCTCACCTCTACGGAATCGTTTTTGACCTGCAGGATTCCGACGGTTCCTTTGGTTGCGTGTACTTCCCCGTCGGCGTGTACTCTGAACACGGCTTTTTTCCGGTTTGTGTAGTCGGCTCCCGACCAGAAGGGCACATCGTCTTCCTGCAAGCCGCTCACGCCGGCCGTCACGTCGCCTTCAGCATTTTTCAGCAACATCACATTGGTCATTATCAGACCGCCTTTCACCTCGGTACTTCCGTCTTCCATAGCCTTCTTGAGGTACTCTGTCGATTTGATGGATTCGTCTATCGCGTCGTCGATCAAGTCCGACATGTTGCTGCTTATTTCATAATAATCGGAGAATACTTTTCTGAACTCGGTGCCGGTTATCTCGGATGTCGTACTCATATCGGCCAGCAGGGGCGTGAGATAATCTTCGAGTGCCTGGAAATAGACCGTAAATGAATCCGTGGGGACATCATACTTTTCGGCATTCGCCATGATGCTCCAGTATTCGCCTTGAATCCGCACCCATTCATTAGCCACCTGCTGTTTGTCGGATGGCGTCAGGCTCGAATCCGAGGCAATGTAGTCCACATCCAGCTTCACCTGCTCGATCTGCGCCTGCACATCCTCTTCGGCCGTGATGTATCCCGTGGGGGCCTTGTTGCCTTCCGTGAGCTGGATGTCGTAAATGTAAATCGGTCGCCAATAATCGACGTAAAGTACGATTTTTAACAAGGACTTTCCGGATTTGGTCGTATAAACGGCTTCATACACATCAGAATATGGAGCAGATGGCGGGCGTGATATAATGTCGTATCCGTCTTCATAAACGGCACAGAACACGCAGCCGGTCTTGGTTTCCGGCAGTTTGATGCGTGCCTTGAAGACATAGGACATGCCGGCCTTGTAGGCGATCTTACCCCCGAAGCAATCCGTCCAGTTTACGATCTGGCTCGTAGCCGCAATAGCTACCCCTGCATTGCTCGCTTTGTTGGCATCGATCTTCATGTAGGCTCCGTCTGCGTCCGATCCCGAAGTCACCACGTCCGAAACACCCTCTTTGGCGCTGTTCCACGCATAGAGGAATTGTCGGGCTATATAGTTGCGGGCGCCGAACTGAAGATTAGCAATCTCGTCTTTGGCTTCGTTGGCTGCCGTATCATCGGTGTATTTGGATGCTTTGTCCCAATCCGAGCTTTCGAAATTGCCCGTTGCACGGGATTCGATACAGCGCATGATGTCGCCACCTTCGCCCTGCGTCCAGATGTCACCCACATCGTAGGGTGTAGTCGGTGTTACGACGAATACACGACGTTTGGCATCGGCCGTGTCCTGCGCCCGCGCCGCCTCTTGCAGGGCCTTTACCGCATCGCTGTCGGCGATCGGCGTCCATTTATAGGTTCCGTCCTCTTCTTTTACCCACCGCCACGATTTGCCCGCATCGGGGTTCGTCGTCTCGTCGCTCGATATGGTGAAGTGAATCTGCGGGTATTCCGCCGGAGTGATTTTGGCATTATCGGTTTTGCGGATGACAAAAGCCATGTAGGGATTGTCGCTTCCGACAGTATAGCTCTGGCTCCATACGTAACTTGCTATAACCGCTCCGGATGACGCTATCGGATTGTAACCCATCGTATAGCCTTCGCCCACCGACAGTACGGCGCCTTTGGGTATTCCTCCGACCGGAGTTTTGAGCCGGATGCGGGTGCTGTCGGCGATTTTGATCTGATCCCAGGTCTTAATGCCGTCGATATAGGATGCACCGATGCTGCCCTGCTCCCAGCAGCCTGCGTCCGTCGGGTCGAAATTCGCGGGCAGCGTATTGGTGAACGTGTCGCCGATATGGTTTTCCTGCTCGCCGTCCGCTATCCATGTTTGGGCCGGTTCATTGTAAAGCGAGGGAGTATAGGGATAGAACCAGTTTTCCACGACACCGTCCAGCCGTTTGTTGATCTCGGACAATTCGCCGGGCAGCGTGTTATCGATGTAATCTTTGGCTTGCTGAGCTTTGCGATCGGCGGAATTGGCAGTGGCCTGGGCTTCGGTGGCCGTCTGATCGATCTGTTCGATGTCGAACTCCTTCTGGAACTGTCCCGTCGCGGGGTCGTAGAGCTTGCCTTGCTTCCAGCCTGCCTCCGGGGTGAAGGCCACGCCGACGCCGTTGTCGCCTACCAGCCGGAACAGCTTGCTCCGGGTGTCCAGCAGCGCCTTCTTGTCCAGGCTGCTGATCATACCTTGCAGATAGATATTATCCAGATAGGCCGAATAGCCCGACATCTGGATCCCGAAGACGGAGAGGTTCGTAAGGTCGCCGAACTGCGCGGCGATATTCTCGGCCGTAAACTCCCAGTCGCTGACATTGCGGAGATAACGCTGGTAGGTGCGCGTCGAGTAGCGCGAGCTCTGCCGGGCGGGATTCGTGAACGATCCGTAGGCTACGAAGGTCATCGATTCCATCGGATCGATCTGCTTGGTAAAGGTGGCCGACAGGGGGCGCAGCCCGTAGCGGAACTGCTCGTTGCGGTCGCCCAGGACCTCCGTGATACGGAAATAGACCGTTGCGAAGCCTGAGAAAGAGAAGTTGCCCCGGCCGTCGTCGGAATCTGCCGTCGCATTGTTCGACGGGTCGAAGTCGTGGAAGATACCCATGCAGATATCCCCGACCGCTACGGCGCCGATCTCGCCCTCTTCGAGTTTGAGCGTTACGAGCTTCTGATCCTTGTCCACACTCTCGATCACCCCGGCGCCCGGAGCGCTCCAGTCATCCCCGACGCTGATGCCCACACGGTTGTACCGAAGCTCCGGAACCTCCAGAAAACGACGGATGAAGAGGCTCTCCAGCTCGCCGGCGCCTCGTCCGTCGATCTGTGCACCGAAGCCGGTGATGCCGCTGGCGAAGTCGCTTGTCCGGAATCCCTCGTCGAGTTGCTGCCGCTTAAGGAATCGGGTGATTCCTTCGACCGTACCTCCCCGGCGCTTGTTCAGAAATTCCCGTTCGCTCTTACGCGACGAATAGAGCGTCGTGTCGCTCGCCGGTGTTTCCTCCCACGATTTAATGATGTCAGGAAATTCCGATGAAACCTGCCGGGTTATCTGCGTCACTTCCGAAATCTGATTTTCGATGCGGGAAATACGGCCTGTGGAGAGGACATCGCTCATTTTAAGAGTCATGCTTCCGGGCTGAACGACGGAGCGACTGATCGCGACGATACGGATATCGCGATATCCGGTATCGGGAAAAAACTTGTCGCTTCCGAGCCGAATCCGTTGCCCTGGCTTCAAATCGAGGTTTCTTTTATCGACAACCGTAAAATCCGTCGATGCCTGGAACACGGATATATCTTTACGGCTGTCGGCCATAAAGGTATCTACCGCAGTTTTGAATTCCTGTTCGGCCGCAGGATAATAACTGTCCGGCATACTGATATTCCAGAGCACGTATTCGTTCCCGGGAGCCGGGACCAACGGTTCCGACGGCAACTGCATATCGTTGTCGTAGGGCCATTGGGTGATGATCTCGAACTCCTTCTTTTCCGAGTCGTAATTCACTTCGAACTCCCGTCCGCGAAGCTCTCCGGTCTGAAAGGTCACCCGTTTGACGAGGCCGCCTATTTCGTATTGATTGGGATCGAACGGAATGTCGGGATCGGTGAAATACCAGACCGTAAACGGAGAGCCGTCATCGCTTGTGCGCTCTTCGGACCGTACGGAACCGACCGTACCGATCCGGCGGGGATATATCGCATCGAACGCTTCCTGCTCGAAATATTCGATGATACCGAGGTGGGTATCCTGTTCGACGTACTTTGCCCCGTCGGGCAATTGCAGCCGGGCATGTCCGTACCGATCCGGATCGATGTTGCGGGAGGAGCCTACCGGGAAGAGCCGAGTGAAAAATTTCACGCCATCGGCCATGCTCCGTTCGATTCCTCCGATCAATCCGTCGCCGTAAGACAACGGGACAGGCTCGCCGAACTCACAGCGGGATATGTTGAGCGTCATCCCGTCGAACCACCACTCTGTCCCGGCGGCAGACGACAATTCCGAAAGAGCATCGGAGGCGTACTTTCCCGTATATTCGATATCGATGTACTCCGATACGACCACTTCTCCGACTTTCCATTCGGTCGTCCCCATTTTGCGGTTCATGTTAGCGATAATCAGCGCCGCATGTTCGCGTGCCGGTGCCGTGAGTGTCAGAATCGGATTGTCGTCATCATCCGGATTGACCATCAGGACCTGCGTGGTGAGTCCTTCGACCCCCGACAGTTGCACCGAATAGCTCCACTCGCTGTCGCAGTTCATCTTCGGCTGATAACGTTCGAGAATCCAATAACGCCGTCCGAGGAAGTCCGCATAATCGTAAACTTCGAGCGTGACGCATTCGAAGGCCGTGAAGGAGAGCGCGAGGACACTCTCCTCCTGTATGCCGCAGGTTGCAGCACTGTTACTATCGGGAGAGACCGTCAGCTTCAAATTCCCTTCTTTCGAATATATTTTGAGTTCCATTTTTTGAAGATTTGAACGTGACCTTTAGATCGACGCAGCGAGTTCGAATGTCGGCTTCGGCTCCCGGAATTTCACCGAGAAGGTCGCCGCAACCTCTCCCTTTCCGAATGGCGCCAGTTGTGAATAATCCGAAAATCCGGTCATATAAACCCGGAATTTCAGCCCTACGTCCGTCAGATGGAGCGCCAGCCACCCGTCGTCGCCCTCCTTGAGAAATTTCACGAACGAGGCGTAGCGCGTGAAGAACGAAACATCGTTCGAGGCGACGATGGCGAATCGCAGCGTAATATCACGGGCTTCATAAGTCTGCGTCAGTATATCGGGCATACGGACGCCGTCCTCCTCCCGAATGGAAACCTCCGCCTGCTGCTTGAGAGCCGGAGGTGCGAGCAGCGAATCGTAGTTGTCGTGTCTGTCTTCGCCGGTTTCCGCGAGGAAAGCCCCGAAACGGGCATATACATCCGTTTGGTTGATCAGCAACAGTCCTTCGAGTATTTCAGCCATAATCAGATCGCTTTTAATCCGTCGCGTTTTATGGTTTGCAACAGTTCATAGATTTGGGGTATCGGTTCGGTATTTTCCCGGATGGCATTCATCGCTTCGAGCGACCCTTTGAGAACCGGGACAATACCTTCGGTGTTTTCATCGATATTCGCGGAATGGATCTGTACCGATGTGACCAGTCCTTCGACGCGGGAGAACGAATCCTGCGTTACAGTCTGAGTGGCTCCGGCCTTACCGTTCTGCTGCGAAGTGCCGGCTTCCTCGTCGATCGAAAATCCGTTCTCTTTTGCAATGCGGCGGAACTCTTCCCACAGACGATTGAAATCGTCCTGTTGATCCATGACGCCCGAAACCAGCGATTTCATCGTTTCGCTCCATTGAGCGAAACGCTCTTCGTCGGAAAGGTCGCTCTGCATGACCTTTTCGATGCGTTTTTGGGTATCTTCGAATAATTTACCGAACACGATCGAGGAGGCCATACGCTTACCCAGCAAGCGCAAGGCTTGTCCGACACTATCAACAAAAGTATTCGCCGCATCGGTGCCGTTTTCGAAAGCATCCACCAAAGCATCGGTAAGCGTACTGCCCAGATCGCCGAAAATATCCTGCAAATAATCTCGGACCGCAGTCAATGCCTCTTCGTAGGTTTCCCAGTCGTCCACCATTTCGCGGAGCATCTCCTGATTCTCCCGTGCCAGGTGCTGGAAAGTTTCTCCGCCCTCTTCGACGAATTGCCGGAGCGCGTCCATATCGACTTCGCCATCCGTGAATAATTCGGGAAGCAGCGAACCGAGGGACTGATATTTTGCCGAACGGAACCAGGTCGAGTGACGTGTCTGAACCTGCATGTTGGCGATCGAATCGGCAATGTTCTCCCAAGTTTTTTCATACCTGAACAAGCCCGAAAGTCCCGTGCCGGCTCCGCCTCGCCACTCTCCCGGCAACTGATATTTTTCTTCCCCGCGCGAGAGGATTCTCTCCCGGACTTTCTCCAGCTCTTCAAGCGAGGTGCGCACCACATCGATATTTTGCTTGTAACGGTCGTACACCCGATCCCCGAAGATATTGTCGAATTCATCGGAGTCGATGCGGCTGCGCTCTTTCATGATCCGAAGTTCTTCGTTGAACTCGCGGGCCAGACGTAGGTTGCGCTCCATCGAAGTTTCACCGCCCTCGAACAAATTGACAATAGTGGTCAGCGCACCGATACCGGCAGATATGCCTCCGAGAATTCCGGAGGCCATGCCGAGTGTGTTCGATGCGGCTTGAGCTTTCCGGTATGCCTGAACGGCATTGATGATTTGCAGGGTAGAGCCGGCGATATCTCCTGCGGTGGCGATGATAGTTCCTCCGGCACCCCCGACGGCATCGCCGACCTCATTGAAGGTGTCGATAACGTCGGTCAATACGCGGTGAAGCTCCGTCCAGGAGGTCGTATCGGTAGTTTCCTGTTTCGTTTGGTTCTGTTTTTTCGCCAGATACCGCCGTTCGGCCATGCGGAGTTTGGCCCGTGCAACGGCAATGGCATTACCGTCATCCGGCGTCTCGCTTTGCAGGTTCTCCAGCTCTTCCTGAGCTTCGATCACCAGGCTTTCCAGCTTTTTGACCGAGGCAGCGACGACCCGGTCGGCCCAGGCTTCGAATTCCGGGAACTGGCTTGCAAATTGTTCCGTGAAGTCGTCGAGCGCTTTTTGTTTGGCCTCGCGAGCGAGTTGCTGGGCCTCCGGATTTGAGGCAAGAGCGGCAATATCCTGATCGTATTTCCGGGCGATTCGCAGACGCCCCTGCTGGTAGGTTTCGTACTTCTCCAGCAACTTGGCGTATGAAGCCTCCTCTTTCTTATCGACATCCGCAAGCTCTCTGTCCCGAATTTCCGCAGCTTGGGCTATTGCAGCGGCCGTGCCAGCCATAAAGGTTTTCTCTGCATTCGAATCGATATCGGCCCCCGACTCCCGGAGTTTGCGAATCAGCGCGAGCGTCTGTTGTTCCTGCCGCTCATATTCCTGACGGTTTTTCTCGTAATTGAGGCGGATCGCTTCCCGTTCCCGGTCGAATTCGTTTTCAATCAACTCGGCCCGCTGGTCGTCGAGGCTCTGCTGTTGGCGACGTACGGCCGCCTTATACTGTTCTTCGAGTTGGTCGATGGAAGTCGGTTCGGGATCGGTCGTCGTGCCGGACGGGTTTTCCAGCAACTGGGCCTGCTCCGCCACGGCAGCCAATTTCGTCCGCTGCTCTGCGAGGAATTGCAGAAATGCCCCGAGGTTGCCATCGAATTTCTCCTCTATCTCATTGATAATCTCTTCTCCTCCTTTGTTCTTCCTGATCTCTTCAAAAATCCTTTCCTGCCAGTAAGAAACACTTTCTTCTGCATCTGACAGAATGGTTTCCGCCCAAGAGAGATCTTTGTACATTTTGGACGCATTGCCCCGTTGGGTCCATGTCGCCGCATCGTAGATTTTCCGTTTGTCAGCAACATCCTTTTGGGCCTCGAGGTATTTGTCATAAGCCTTTTGGAATTGTTCGATATCCGGTGTGTTATTGAAGAACAGCTCTTGCTGTTCGATATCCACCAGACTCTTGAAAGCCGCCTGCGCTTTGGCGTATTTGTAAATGTTTTTGATCAGCTCCTCGTAAGCGTCATTCGCTTGTCCGAGCATGATTTGCTCGTCGGAAAGATTCTTGAAATAACCCGAAAACTCCTCTTTGAGTTTGCGCACGGCTTCCCGGCGATCGTCTGTGGCGCGGGCGTTATCCGTCGCGGCCCGGTAGAGAAGATTCAATTTTACGACCTCCTGCTGAGCGTTCCGGGCCCCTTCAAGCATCGTATTCTGAAAACGTTCAGTCGCCATGCGAGCGGTGTCGAGCGCCTTCTTTCCCCGAAACAGATTCGTCACCCAGTTTCCGATCTCCTTGCCGTACGCAACTGCCAAAGTAATACCCACAGTCAATAAAGTCTGAAAAGAGCCTACGGAGGAAAGTATTTGTCGCCATACAGGAATTGTTTTTTCACCACTGGCAGCCAATAACTGATTTTCGGCCCTGGTACGAGCTATTGCATCCCAAAGAATAGGATAATTATTCGAAACTGCCAGAAAATACAACTGTAATCCCATTGCCAGCGACGGTGATTCACGAATTATTTGCTGAATAGCCATATGTAGGCTATTATAGCTCCTTACGGCTGCCGGAGCGCTTGCAGGAACCAGATCGGTGCGTTTGGTCGCGGCTTGCAAAGCCTGGAGCTGCCGCTGCAATGCTTCTATCTGACGGATGTTTTCCGTCTGATCCATTTCCGGCGTCTGGGCTATGACTTTCTGAAGTCGCACAATTTCATCCTTCAAAGCCTGAATACGGCCTCGCGCCTGCGCGGCATCCTTGTCCACGGCATCAATCCCGCCGGAAACTCCGGAGAGTCCCTGGCGGGTATTGTTCTTTACGAGGAATTCTATCTCGACGGGTTTCATTGCAAGTTGAGTTTCGATTGAAAGAGTTGTGCGGTATCGGGTTTTCCCGTTGCACTCCCGGCTTCCGTACATTCGGCCGGGACGCTTCGATAATGCGGGGCATCGGCCAGCATCATGGCCAGTGTCTGGAAATTGACCTTCCACAGAATGTAATGCACCGACCATCCTGTTGCGGAGGCAATTTGCCAAACGATTCCGAAGGGGCTATGGGAACTCTCGTAAACGGTTCTTAACTCCCCTTTCCTGCTCTTTTGGGGCGGCTCGCTTCGTACCGGAAGGGATCGATCCTCTCGGCCGATTCGATAATACTCGTAAAATCCCGCGTGCCCCGCATTCTGCGGAACCAGCGCTGGGCTTCGATCCGGTACTCGGAGGGCACCTTCCACCGGATCAACCAGGCCACCACGGGGGCCAGCAGGAGTCCGGACAGATAGCCGCGACATATCGTCAGCGCAAGGATCAGCGAAAGGCGTTTGGCATGCCGGTCGAAAAAGGCACGCTCCTCATCTTCGGAGAAAGCATCCCATTCCCGGGCTGTGATTCCCAGCTTCAGGTAGTGGCGTACGATGCGCATCTGCCCTCCCAGGCAGGGGCGCCGCATCGTTACGCGCAGCACCCACTCCCGGCCTCCGGGCAGGCGGAACCGGAGAAGAGGCAGCAGAATCCCCACATCGAGCAGAGCTTCCGCTGCCTCCAGTTCTACATTGCGTTTCATGGCTTAGGCATTGGGCTGCGAAAGCGATACGGTAGCTTTTGTTTCAGGATTGGACTCCAGGATGAATTCCAGATTTCCGGAGCGGGACGAACCCGAGGAATTGGCTTCGGCGATCACCGTGACACGTCCGTTCACGACTTCCACCGAGAAGCCTTCGGGCACAGCACCTACCGAGAACGGACCCGAGGCTTCGATATCGACCGGGAGGCTGCCGCCCGCCTGTTCGAAGGTCAGCGACGTCGGGTCGGCCTCGATGAAGGGCTCCGTCGGCAGAATCGAACCGGGCGAAGAGCCGTCCAGCGGAGCCAGGACCTTCAGTCCGAATTCGATGCCGAGGACGTTTTCGCCGCCCAAGCCGCCGCGAATCTTCGAGGCACGCAACGAAACGCGCTTGAGTTTGACGGTCTTACCCGTACCGGTCAGAATGCGCATATCTCCTTCGACACGCATCGAGCTGGCGGGCATTTGCCACTCCTCACCCGCGACTTTGCCGCCCATCAGATCGACGCAGTTCTGGGGAACCATTTCGATCATCTTTCCGGTAATCTCATTCGTCGCGGCTCGCGTTTCGATATCCAGCACGGGACTGGTCCGAATCTGTGCGGCCCAGAGTTCGACGGTCTGGGCGTCTTCACCGCCCCAGTCAAGGCCCTCTTCCGAAATGTTCCCCATGCGTCTGCCGTTGAAATAGACAGCGTCGAGCAGCATCAGATAGCCGTCGTTAGTTTGAATTACAGATCGTTTAGACATAATTAAATTGTTTTGAAAAGTTTTGCAAATAAGTTTGTTTTATGAGCCCACCAGCCGCCGAGACATCCGATAACGATTCCGAAAAGCATCCACCTTCCCCGATAGGCCGGGGACCGCGTTTGTTGTATTGCTGTTTCCGAAGATTGATGCCTGGAGACTTCGAGGAGTCGGTCGTATGCTTCCCGGGTTTCTGCCAGACTCTCCTTCAGAGAATCTGCATATCGGTCCTGCCGGGCCGAGGTCGCTTTGTAATATTCGACTCGTCGGGCAAGCGAATCGCTGCGTGCTGAAATGCGGATGGTATCCCCGTCACGCCGGGCTTCGAGCGTCAGCCGACCGTCACGGGCAACATAGGCCGCCCCCTCCGGCAGATTACGGAGGCTCTCCTCCGTCACCGTCACCGCTGCTGTCCGAAGCGGAATCGCCTCCGTCCGCAGCGCCCGCAGCACAGAGGTCTCCTCCGATCGAGAGTTCATTGCCGCTCGTGCGGTTTGCTCTACGGCGTTTTGTGCGCCGCGCTGCATGTGCGACACGGTATCCGTCCTGTTCTGCGTCCCTGTCGAGAGGAGCTTCTTCGTCGCAGTGCAACTTGCCAGCAGCAGGATGGAGAGCAGCAAAAAGAGTCTTGTATTCATACGAATTTCGTTTTCCGATGGTCTTGCGGAGGCGCTCCACCTCTTTGGTCAGCCGGTCGATGCGTACGAGCATCTCTTCCTGGTTGGCCTTGAGGTCGATGTTTTCCCGCCGCAGTTGGATGTTTTCCTCGAGAATCTTCTTGTTTTCGCCCGAAAGCAGGTTGATCGAACTCTGCAACTCTTTGAGAAAGTCGTTGTTCTGTTTGCGGCGCGAGAAGATCCAGGTGAAAACGCTGCCGAGGAATCCCCCGGGAAGTGCGAAAGCGAGTATCTGCATCCAAATGCTGTCCATCGTTCAATCGGTTTTTGAAAGTTAGTTTACGCCCGTTCGATCATGCGTGCAATCTTCGAGATCAAATCCGCGTAGGCTGCGGGTTCTGCCGTACAGTACCCGGCCTTGGCAATCTCATAAGCGAAGCGTGTTATGTCGTTACGATACGCCCAGGCTGCTGCGTAGCGTTTGGCGGAAAGGACCTTCGCATGGTCGCGGATGCCCTCCTCCGGTGTGTCGTAGTCGCGAAACTTGCGATCGACCTCGTAACGGTAGCGTCCGTCGGAGGTCCGGGTGATCGAATAAACCTTCTCGAATCGTCCGCTCTGCCGGTCATCCGAAAAGTATTCGAAGGTCCGTTCGGTTCGCCGCTTTCCGGTCCACTTATCTCCGGCCGTGATGCCGAAGAGATTATTTCCGATAGCATGATCGCCCCATCCGCTTTCGAGGGCGGCCTGCGCCGCAACAAACAGAGGATTCAACCCTGTTTCGGCGCAGACCCGCTCGATTGTCGGATAATAGGTGCGCTTGAAATCCGCCGGTTTCATGGCTTACTCGGTTGCGGTGCCGACCAGGGCCATTACACCTGCATTATCGCCGCGCATGATGCTGCCTCCGGCACGTACGAGGAAAGAGTAGACATCCCCATAATAGTCGGGCGCTTTCTCCTGCTCAAAAGCCTTGACTTCGCCCAAGGCGCGGCATACGGACTGATCGTGCCAGGCAAGGGCTGCGGCCAGGTCCGTGGCGGCACCGCTTTCGCCCCACCGCTTCGGAGCTTTATCCGCAGTGTAGAGCGTAGCTTGTGAACGCATCATGACGTTGAACGAGAAGAGTTTTCCGATGATGCCGTTCTGGGCATCCGCCGAGGCGAGGAATGCGGAGTTCTCATTGGCAGTGAGATCGCTCAACAGCTGTGCGTACATCTGCGCATCGAGCAGCAGGTAGCGGCCCTCCTGGGGAATGTTCTCGCTGTTGAATTTCGTCATCAGCGTCAGAATATCCGCCCTGCAAAGCCCTTTTCGCCTGCCTGTCGCCGAAGGTGTGTAAGCATCCACCGGTGCCCCCGTGGTTTCGATCACACGATCCGAGGCAGGACTCCAGGCGAACAGAAAATCCTTGGCCACAGCCTCATGCAGGGCGAGCTTGTCCTGCCGTAATACGGACTCGCGTTTGTTGTACGACAGCTCGACCTTGTCGGCATCGGGGATCAAAACGGGATCCGTCGTGAAAGCAGCCAGCTCGAAAGTTTTGTCCGTGTCGGTACGCTGCTTTACCGTTGCGGGTAATGACGTTCGGTTCTTCTCGACTTTCGAAGCGGCACCTGCCTGCGGGATATGCACGATCTTTCCCGCTTCGACATACTCGTCGGCGTTGAACGCTTTCGAAAGGAAGCTGTTGGGAGCGAACAGACCTTCGACGATCGATTTCTCCCAGATTTCTTTTTGAATAGCCATAATGTTTTTTGTTTTTGATGAGTTCTACATGTTAGGTTCGGTACCGAAGGCCGCTTTGAACTTCTCACGGAAGAGTTCCGGCGCCTTGTCCCTGAGTTCAACAAGGCGCCCTGCCTTATCGAGTTCTTCCCACGACTTGTTTACAAGGTCGGAGAGTTCGACCGACTGCCGTCGTTCACCCTCACGGATAAGCGCTGTGACGGATTTGCGGTGCGGAATGGCTTCGAGGGTGGCTTTGGCACTCTCGAAATCCGTATCAAAGAGTTTCAGATAAGCCTCCTTGCCTGCGGTATTGATCCTTCCGTCGGCAATGGCTGCATCCACGAGGCGAATCGCCTCGGACTTCCGGATCTCCTTGTGCTCGGACTCCGCACGCGCTGCAGCATCTCTGAGTTCCTGATTTTCACGTGTTAGCCGGTCGTTGTTTTCGATCAGCCGGTTCACAGCGCCGATAACCTCGGCATCCTGTGCTGAGTCCTGCAACTTGAGGACTTCCTTCAAAGTCTTGTTCATATTCGAATCGATTTTTGAGTGATTGAGCCTGTCCATAAGCCGGATGACAGTCGAAGCATCCGTGAGATCGAGAGGTTTTCCCGTTTGACGGTCGAAAAGCACCAGGGCATTATGATTGGCCCCGATCGTGACAATGGACGCTTCACGGGCTGTCCAGCGCGTCACGGTCGGAAGCGTCTGCCCGGGAAGTTTCAACTCTGCGGCGTCACTCACCTCTTCGGGAGGCCAGGCTCCCATAGAAGCCATGCGCAGGAATCCGCCTTCGACCTTGTCGGCAATCTTCACCGCCTCGTCATCCTTCTCGTCGAAGAGGGCATCGGCAAGGATCTGCGTACCTTCAATACGGATGTTCTCCCAACGACCGATCGGAAGCTCCCAGTCCTTATGGTTGAGCAGGATCACGGGGTTCTTACGGAACTCCTCGAGATTAGCGCCGCTGGTGAGCATACGGAACCCGTAGGTATTGACCGTCTCGTCGTGCAACACGAATGTAAATCGTTTCATAAAAGCCATCATTTTTCGGCAAAATTGGATTGAAAACACCCGTCTTGCAAATTATATTGTATTGTTTTACAATTTATTACGCTTTAATTGCACTTTACATGCAGACCATTTATCCACGATTCGCTCCGTTCGGGTGAAGAGCTTACCTTTGGGGTGTAAAACAGAGATTTTTCATGACACAAGAGTTGGATAACAAGCAGAAGAAGGAGTGGGCGAAACTACTTTTCCTCACTACGGATCTCACCCAAGCCGAGATTGCCGTGAAGATCGGTGTCTCGAGGATTACTATCGTACGATGGGCCAAAGAGTGGGAGGGTCTCAAGTTGAATTTCCTCCAAACCCGTGAGGCACGGATCAAATCGACACTCATGCAGCTTAACGAACTCGACGAAAGCATCGCGGCGCGTGAGCAGGGTGCGCGCTATCCGACGGTCAAGGAGGCAGATATCCGGCGCAAACTCACCGCCGACCTCGAGGCGCTCGAACAGGAGGCCTCCGTGCGGGACATTGTCAATGTGTCAAGAGATATTCTCGACTATGTCCGAGCTATTGACCTGGAGAAGGCCAAGATGCTCTCGGACTATTTCGATTCATACATACAGGAACGGCTGAAATGGGTAAAGTAGATGACATGCGCGCCTGGAACGAATGGCGTGAATACCACCGTGCCCTGAAGCGCGACAAGGCGGTGGACAAACTCTCACCTGTGGAACGGATGAGGCGACTCGAGAAGCTCGAAAAGGATCCCGTTTCGTGGATGCTTTTCTTCTTCGCCGAATACACCCGGCATCCCTTCACTTCCTTCCAGAAGAAGGCGATCCGGCGGATCACCTCCAATCCGGAATGGTATGAAGTGCTCTCGTGGTCACGCGAGCTGGCCAAATCGACCATCGTCTTCATGTGCATCATGTATCTTGTACTGACGAAACGCAAGCGCAACGTGCTGCTCGTTTCCAACAGCCATGAGAATGCCACGCGGCTTCTGGATCCTTACAAGAAGTCCTTCGAACAAAATTCACTGTTAAAGGCTTACTACGGGGACCTGAGGGAGGCCGGCAACTGGACCGCCGACGAGTTCTCGCTGACCTCGGGCGCGGCATTCCGGGCGCTCGGTGCAATGGAATCGCCGCGAGGCACCCGCAAGGATGCCTTTCGCCCGGATACGATTCTCCCGGACGACTTCGACACGGATGCCGACTGCCGTAATCCCGACATTGTAAAAAAGAAGTGGCAGTGGTTCGAGGAAGCCCTGATTCCAACCCGATCCGTGAGCGGCGACCTGCTGGTCGTGTTCTGCGGGAACGTCATTGCCCGGGATTGCTGTGTGACGCGGGCCGGGGCCAAGGCCGACCATTGGGATATTGTGAACATCCGCGATGCCGAAGGCCGCTCGACCTGGCCCGAGAAGAACACCGAGGAGCGTATCCGCCGCATCGAGCAGACCATTTCCACCAAAGCCTTCCAGCAGGAGTATATGAACAATCCGCTTTCCGAAGGCGAGGTCATCAAGGAGGTGATCTGGGGAAAATGTCCGCCGATGCAACGGCTCCAGTTCGCAGTGGCCTACGCCGATCCTTCTCCGTCAAACGCCCGCAACAAGGCATCGAGTTTCAAAGCGGATTTTCTGCTCGGTTACTGCGACGGGACATTCTACGTCTATACGGGATTTCTCGACCATGTCACCAACGACGAGTTCGTGGACTGGTTCTACAACCTGCGCGATTATGCGAGCGAACGTGTGCAGGTTTATTACTTCATCGAGAACAACAGCCTGCAGGATCCTTTCTATGAGCAGGTGTTCCTCCCAATGTTCGCCGCCCGCGCCCGCGAACGGGGATTCATCGGCATCACACCCGACTGTCGCTGTAAACCGCCGAAATTCGAACGCATCGAGGGAAACCTCGAACCGTTGATCCGCCAAGGGCGCCTGGTACTGAATATCGACGAACGAGAGAATCCGCACATGAAACGCCTCGAAGAGCAGTTCCTGCTGCTCAACCGACAAATGAAATCTCCGGCCGACGGCCCTGACTGCATCGAAGGAGGCGTATGGATCATCAACCAGAAGATCTCCACGCTCAACGAGGGATCCTATACCATCGGTCAACGAGTACGCGCATCAAAACGTTTCTAATATGGCTTTTCTGACACCTGAAGAGTTGCAGACGCATCTCTATAAAGAGAATATCGAAACCATCGCCCGAGAGGACGATGCAATCGTGGCCGCGGCTATCGATGCCGCCATTGAGGAGGCCTCGGGGTATCTCGGGGCTTATGACCGTAAGAAGATCTTCGGCACCGAGGGTGACGAACGTAACGCACTGCTGTTAATTTTCGTCAAGGACATCGCCGTATGGCACTTCATCAACCTGTGCAATGCAGGAACGGATCTCCAGCTCCGGCAGGATCGATACGAACGGGCCGTCGCCTGGCTGAAGTCCGTCCAGCGCTCGGAGATCAAACCCAACCTACCCGTAATGGAGGATGCCGACGGCGACGGAAAGCCCGACCCCGCTGCCGGAGAGTACATTTTCGGGTCGAACCCAAAACGATCACAACATTTTTGATTATGGCACAAATAGGTTATAAGACATCTTCCCGAAAGAGTTCCGGCACGAAAGCCTCAAAGCCGATAGTGGTGCAGCAGATCGTTGTCCAGGCTCCGCAGCGTCGCGTGTACGACATCGGAGATTGGCGGTCAGCTTTGCGCTCGGCCGACAACGGACGGCCGAAATATCTCTACGACCTGTTCGAAGACATCATGATCGACGGAGTTCTCGCCGATGCGATCAACAAACGTATCGAGGCCGTGCTGAATGCTGAAGTCGTCTTCATGAATGCCCGGGGACAGGAAGAACCCGCCATCGCAGCGATGATCGACACGACAGCCTGGGAAACGCTCATCCGCGAAATCATGCACCGGCTGTTCTACGGCAGGGCGGGCGTGGAGCTCTTTTTCAACAGCGGATTCCACGTCGAACCTATCAAACCCAAGTATATCGACCTGGACAACTGTCAGATTCTGCTGAACGACACAGGAGATCGATCGGTACCGTACGACCAGGATCCGAACCTTCTGGTCGTCGGTCGTCCCGGGGACTACGGGCTGCTGCTCAAAGCTGCACCCTATGCTATCTGGAAACGCGGTGGATTTGGCGACTATGCTCAATGGATCGAGCTGTTCGGAATGCCTCAGCGTATCGGAAAATACAACACGTTCGACCCACAGAGCCGGGAACTGCTTAAGCAAGCCTTGGAAGAGGCCGGATCCGCACCTTATCTCGTCATCCCCAAGGAGGCAGACATTGAAACCAAAGAGGTAAATAGGGGGTCTGGCTCGTCATTCAATGAGTTCCGTCAGGCGACGAATGAAGAGATGCTTATCACGATCCTCGGACAGACGCTGACCACCATTCAGGGCGAGCGCGGAGCCCGCTCGCTCGGAGAAGTGCATCTGCAGGTCGAGGATTCGAAACACACGAGCGACCTGCGTTTTGTACAACGTACGCTCAATGAACGGCTGCTGCCTGTTCTGGAGACTTGCGGCTTACCCGTGAAAGGCGGCCGCTTCGTCTATCCGAAGGCAGCCGACCCGCTCTCCGTGGACGAAATCGTGAAGCTCTCGACGATCATCGATATCCCCGCAGCATTCATTCACGACAAGTATTCGATCCCCATGCCGGACAAAGGAGAGGTGATCGCCGGAGAAAAGTCGAATATGGTATTAGGCTCGCACCTTGAAACGGATACGGATGTCGAGGAGAAGGTGCGGAATGCCGACAACCGGAACATTTGGCGCCGCTTATGGGATTTTTTCATCAAAGCCCCGCAGGGCGGGGCGTTCGATGGCACTGCCCTCATGCGGATGCAGGACAGTGATACGCTCGAAGAGAGGCTGATGGGACGTGTGGCCGCCTCGCAGCCCGCGTTCGACACGGAGCTATTTCGATTCCTTTCCGAAGACCTTTTGAAGGCCGTTCAACCGGAAGCTGACAGCATCGGGAATGCTGATATCGGGGTTGTGTACGGAGTACGTGACGACGCTTTACAGACAGCGATGGAGATTAACCTGTTCCAGTTCTCGGCAGCCAAAACCCTGGCCGAATTGCAGGAACTCAACCGCCTCTTCCGTGAAAGTAGTAATTTCGCCGACTTCGAACGTGAGGCCCGCAAGATTTGTACGGCATTCAACCGCGACTGGCAACGTACCGAGTACGACACGGCACTACTTACGGCCGAAGCCGCCAGCACCTACCGGCGGCTGATGGGCAAGACAAAGTTGTTCCCCTACTGGGAGTACCGGACGGTCGGAGACGATCGTGTGCGTCCGTCTCATCGCCAGCTCGAAGGGATCGTCCTTCCCTACAACGATGCCAGATGGAAGAAGATCTTCCCGCCGAACGACTGGCGATGTCGCTGCCGGGTCGTGCCGCGGATGGCCCATGAGGTCAAGAAAGAGACGGTCGAAGCCTCGCAACAGCGCGTGGACGAGTTCTTCGGAACGGCGACGTGGAAAAAAGCCGCAGCACAGGGTTGGGGCGTAAACCGTGCCCTCACCGGCGAGGTGTTCACGCAGAACCAGTTCTACATCCGCCGCTTCCAGAACAAGGCTTCGAAGCTACTTGGCCGACTCTACTACAACGACTGGGGACTCGACTCGTTTGCCAAACGCCTGGCGGCAGCGACGGAACCGATGCCCGAATACAGCGGTTCGGCCGCAGAATGGTACGAGGCTCACAAGACGCTACACGACTACAAAGGCCGCGAAGTCGTTATGGACGAGAAGGTGTTCCGAACTCATACGACCGGGAACTATGAGAAAGTGCGGGTGCCGTTACTGGCATGTGTCGAAGAGGTGCTGAAGAATCCCGACGAGGTTTGGTTGAACGATTATCACAGACCGTTCAGGAACATGAATTTCATAAAATTCTATGACGGAAAGGTGATCGACGTGATCTGTGAAGTGGATGAAAATCTCGAATATAGGATAACGACCTGGTTCGAGATCGTTCAGACTCCGAATTTGAAACAGAAAACGCGAAGCAGCCGCCACATTGACCCGCGATGGAGATACCGACGGGGCTTGCTTATAAAAAAGTCGTAGCGGCATGTCTTTGCGTCCGGACGTACTGTTGTTTACCTTGGGAACACGTCCTGCAGGTATCCGCAACGCCTTGGATAGCCAGTGTCATACCGCTGCTTCGGGTTAACGTACTCATCCGCTGTATCAAGCCCAGACTTTGGTCCCATGCCCCCATCACCCGCGAGGGATAGCAGAATTCGATTCACCCCCGGAATTGTACGCTTCGGAACAAATATACAAAATTTTTATGAAAATAGAAATCGACAAACTCCTCGAGAAGCGTATGGAGGAGATCCTGCAGGGAACGGCTGAAATCGTCGCTGAAACATCCGTCGGATATTTCCAGGACACGTTCCGGCACAAGGCCTTTGACGGGAATCCGTGGGCACCACCCCGGGTCCCCAAACAATCGGGGTCACTGCTCGTGCAGTCCGGAGCTTTGCTCAACAGCATCCGGCCTGTCGTGGTCACGCCCGGGCGGATCGTCATCGCGGCCGGAAACGAGAAAGTGGACTATGCCCGGGTACACAACGAAGGATTCAAAGGTGCGGTTGCGGTTCCGGCCCATATCCGGCACACGCGCCGGGGTGATCAGAGCGTTCGGCAGCACACCCGAAGGGTGAACATTCCCCGGCGACAGTTTATCGGCGACGCCCGGGAACTCGAAACCGAGCTGCAAAAAAGAATCGAGACTTATGTGGAATCCGTATTAAACAACTGATTATGGAAAAAGAACTCTTCATCGCCCTGTGCGATCAGCTGAAAAACAAAGTCCCCGAATTGCGATGGATCGATTCGGATCAGGGACAACTCAATGTTTCGGAACGGCCTCCGGTGGCCTTCCCCTGCTGCCTGGTCGAGATGAGCTACCCGCAATGCACGACCCACATGGCCGGAAAACAACGCGTGCGTGTGAGATTTCAACTGCAAGTGGCATTCAACGTCTGGGGTACGGCAAACGCATCCGCACCGCAAGAGAGTCGTGAAAAAGCGCTTCAACAGTACGACACCCTGCAGAATATACACAAGGCGCTTCAATGGTGGTCTTTCGGACGCAAGATCAATCCGACATCCCGGGTGTCGGTCTTAACGGAGAATAGGTCGAACGGATTGAAAATATTCCGGATGATCTACGAATCGGAGTTTATGGATTAACCCCAGTCGAACCCGGGAAACATCCGACGCAACTGGCGTTTGGTCGTACGTTGACGGATCAGCTTGTTGTAGAACTCGTCCTCGGCGACCAGGGCGTTGCTGATCGTACGGTCCTCGACGAAAAATTCATTGTCGGCAAGGATCTTCAGCACATCGTCGAAACGTCGCCGCTCCAACTCTGTCCAGTAGTAATAACGGGCCGTCAGGAGGCGGTTGCGCTTGGCGATTCGGTCTGCACGCGACGTGATGTTTCCATCTCCCGAACGGGGCAGAGAACGTGTACGCCGCCGGTTCCCGGCTTTCTCAATGGTCGGGCAGTGGAAAAGAATGAGTTGATTGTCTGACGTGTTACCCATATTGCAAAGATACGAAATTTTGCACTGGAGGAAACAAAAACGCTGCCGATTTTCGATTCTTGGCAGCGTTTTTATGTTATCAAACAATCCCCACATTCAGTAGAAAATCAATGCGAAGACGGTTGAAATATGTGAGTTTTATGTCGAATTTACGATATTCCGGATCTTGTGCCTCCAAATATTGTCGGAGTTCCTCCTGACAGGCTTTGCGCATCGCATTGACCGAGAGGTTACCTCTTGGTCGATAAAGGCCTTCGAGATAGCATTTGCGATAGCCGGGCCTTTGCAAAATAAAACGCACTCTATACATATTTACATCGAATCTCTTGACAGGAATAAGAATTATCGCATATAAAAACGGGATAATTATGGTATCAACTGAATGATATTTGCTCCATTCTGGAGTTTTTCAATGGCTTCAGGCATCTGTTTTCCGATCGCCTTGAATCTGGCTCGGCACGCATTTTTGATCGGTCCTATGGATTCGGATGGACCGTGTTGGACGACATGTAATCGCACCTTTTCGACAAAATCTTCAATTATCAATTTCTCGGCGCGATCCATATCTCCAGTTAAAACACAAGCCCGAAGTTGCCAATCAACATGTGGAGAATCATTGCCTTGTGCAATCTTCTTTACATTGTTGGTCATAGCCCATAATTTGAAAAACAGAATAATTTGGAGGAGTCCAAAAATAAAAAACAGAATTCCAAGAATTACGAAATAAAGATCCATAAAATTATATTTTTAGTTAAATACATACAAAGCTACAAAATTTGTTACTTTTCGGCAATGTTCCCGGCGGCGGAATCGAACCGCCGCAGACAACCGTTCGGGACTACTCCATGGCCGCCAACGAGAGCGGCAATGTCTGTTTCACGCCCTTGTCGTCCTTGTAGGAGACGGAAATGAACTGACAGGTATCGACGGGCCGGTAGGCGTTCTGGATGATGTCGGTGGCCTCAATTAGTTGCGGGTAGCCTGATTTGCGGGCGATTTCGCGCAGTTGCAGTACGCGGCTGGCCTTCAGATTTCCCTTGCGATCCTTCGCCAGCAGATTCATGACCATCTCGGTCAAAGCCGCCGAATCCTCGTCTTTGGCCAGCGATTTGATGAACGTTTTGACCTTATCGACCCCGACATTCACCGTATCGTCCCAGCCGTCGTTGGTGCGATAACCGAGCGCCACCGTGATCTTGCCATCGGAGGTCGTGAATTGATTGCTGTGTCGGTCCGATTTGGTTCGGAACAACTCATCCTTGAGCGCGATCAGCGTTTCGGCATCGCCGAAAACCTCCTCTTTCAGCCGGCGCATCTCCTCGCTCAACGCCTGCAACCGGCTAAACTTGTTGCGGCAGAACTCATCCACCGACGACTTGTATGCGGCAATACTCTCTTCGCGTTTCTGTTTCTCGGCACGCTCCTCGGCCTCAAGCTGCGCCTTCAGTTCGGCGCGTTGTGCTGCTGTCATTTTCGTAATATCCATACAATTTATAATTGCATTATCTTCTCTTTCCTTTTAACTCCGCAACGCGGAGGAGGATGTGACTTCTCATCGCTTCATTGACAAATTTTAATGCTCCGAAATAGCCCTTACACTCGGCAAGCATTAAAATCATATCATCCGGAAACTCTTTGCGTGCTTCCCGTCGCAGTCGTTTCAGTAGGCGTGTTTTCATAGATATTCTTGGTTAGTTACTTGGTTAGTTACTTGGTTAGTTAAAATGCACAAAGCATCTTACTCGTTTTCGAGAATCGGCCGCCAGCCGATGACCATATCGTCATCTAAAGATCCATTGTTCTCGTGCCAATGATGATTCCGGCCCCCATTTGCTTTGTAAAAGGCAATGCAGTATTCACGGCATAATGTTGTTTTAACTAAAACATCTCGATTATCATTTGGCAGCTCCACCTTCGGGTCACGCCAGCGGGTCAATTCATCGCGCTCGGATTGTGCGCCGGCGGAAAAGCCATCCATAAAGCATGTTGAGTACAATTCTCCCTCTCTGTATTCATAGTCAGACCATGCAGCATTTGCCCTCTCTTCAATTGGTTTCATAATTATTTCGATATTTTGCGAGAATCCTGCTGTTTCACCACTTCGTATTCGTTTATCGTTTCAAAAATCCGCAATGCCACCTGCGGGACTATGGCGTTTCCGCAGGCTTTGACGGCTTCCCGGCGCCACCGAGGAAAGGCGATACCAGCCAATTCCCCGGGAAACCCATCATCTCCGCCACATACAGGGGGTTGAGTCGGGAACCCGTTCCAGTCCGGTATTCGTCGCTTTGCATCGCTGTTTTGGGTAGTCCGTTGCGTATGCCCTGACTGGCAGGAAGCGTTACATTCTTCGCATCGTTGGCGGTCGGAGTAGGCAACAATCCCATTTTCGACGCCATTGCCAGCGTCGGACGTTCCGACGCATTCGGGGAGAGGCTTTTGTTCATTCGGCCGCTTCCTGCGTCTATCGCCGTCGGGGTGGGCAACAGGCTCAACGGCATAAAAACCATCTTCCCGTTCACGCATCGCTTCAGCCCCTGCGTCTGTACGGTGGGCAACAAACCAACATCTGTCCCGACGGTGGGGAGCGCCGACACCGCAAGCCGGAATAATGTACGGCTGCACCTCGTATCCTGCCGCCTCCAGGTCAGCGCACACCTGTTCGAAGACCAACCCTTCCGACCAATTAACGATTCCGTAAACGTTCTCGCCCACGACCCAGCGGGGTCGAACAGTCCGAATAACGTCGAGCATCGCGGGCCACAGGTAGCGATCGTCTTCTGTGCCTCGCCACTTTCCTGCGAGCGAGAACGGCTGGCACGGGAATCCACCGGTAAGCACGTCGATACGGTCTTTCCAAATGGTAAAATCTGCTGTTCGTATGTCTTCGTATTGCTTTGCATTGGGAAAGTGGTATTTGAGTATGGTTCGGCAAAAAGGATCGATCTCGCAGTTGAAAGCGTTCGTCCAGCCAGCCCACTCGGCGGCGAGGTCGAACCCTCCGATCCCACTGAATAGTGATGCGTGGGTCATAAGAGATCATCGGTTATCCCCGTTTCCGTCGATCACGCCGCGCTCGCGGCGGCTGGCGAGTTTGTCGAGGTTCTGCTGCATGACCTCTTCGAGCGTGAAGCCGAAGCAATCGGCAATGCCCGCGATAAACCACGCACAATCCCCGACCTCTTTCATCAGCTCGGATTTGTAACCCTCCACCTCTTGCAGATCACCCGTATTGAAGACCAAATGATCCATATCCAGCCGGCACACTCCCTTTCGGCGCCATTTGGCGATCTTGTCGGCGATTTCGCCCACCTCGGCCATCAGGCCGAAAAGCATATAGGTCGCATTCTCGCAACTCGGCAGCCGCGTACTCATCGCGCGTGTCTGATATTCGTTCGCCCGCATAGTTATTTCGAATTTTTCCTGTTAAACTTCCTCTCAACCAGATCGCATAAATCCAGGTACATCGCATCGGCATTCTTCTCTTTCACTCTCTCCCGGAACCCCGCTATATTCGACAGCCAGCAGCCGCAACGGACATAAATGCCGTCTTGCAGGTTGAAAAAGTAAACCTTGCTGCCAATCCGAGAGCCGAACCCGACAAAAGCCAGGAAAGGATAATCGCCGATATATTCGCCTTTCCCTTCGAAGGAGCACTCCTCACCGAAAGAGCACTCCTCACCGAAAGAGCACCACTTGCCGAAAGAGCACCACTCGCCGAAGGAGCACTCCTCACCGAAAGAGCACTCCTCACCGAAAGAGCACTGCTTGCTGAAAGAGCACCACTTGCCGAAAGAGCAATACTCACCGAAAGAGCACCACTCACCAAAAGAGCACGCCCTGCCGAAGGAGCACGCCCTGCCGAAGGAGCAGCACTTGCCGAAAGAGCAACACTCGCCGAAAGAGCAGCCCTTGCCGAAAGAGCACCACTCACCGAAAGAGCACCACTTGCCGAAGGAGCACCGCTCGCCGAAGGAGCACCGCTCGCCGAATATTTGTATATCACTGTAATCCCCCGAGGGGCATTGTTTGATTCCGTCGATCACCTCGAAGGCATCGAAATCCGCTTGTGTGTATTTTTTCATTTTCTTTAGTCCGTTAAATTCAATTCGATGATTCCGTCTATTTTACAATCCTCGATCCCGATACACTCCAACAGAGCCGGGATGCGTACAAGAGGTTTGGCCGGGTTGAAGTCGTAGCGGCCCGAAATCCGACCGTTGAGAGAGCTGATGATCCATATCCAGCCGGCACACTCCCTTTCGGCGCCATTTGGCGATCTTGTCGGCGATTTCGCCCACCTCGGCCATCAGGCCGAAAAGCATATAGGTCGCATTCTCGCAACTCGGCAGCCGCGTACTCATCGCGCGTGTCTGATATTCGTTCGCCCGCATAGTTATTTCGAATTTTTCCTGTTAAACTTCCTCTCAACCAGATCGCATAAATCCAGGTACATCGCATCGGCATTCTTCTCTTTCACTCTCTCCCGGAACCCCGCTATATTCGACAGCCAGCAGCCGCAACGGACATAAATGCCGTCTTGCAGGTTGAAAAAGTAAACCTTGCTGCCAATCCGGGAGCCGAACCCCACAAAAGCCAGGAAAGGATAATCGCCGATATATTCGCCTTTATCTTCGAAGGAGCACCACTCGCCGAAAGAGCACCACTCGCCGAAAGAGCAACACGCGCCGAAAGAGCACTGCTTGCCGAAGGAGCAGCCCTTGCCGAAAGAGCACCACTCGCCGAAGGAGCACCACTCGCCGAAGGAGCACCGCTCGCCGAAGGAGCACCACTCGCCGAAGGAGCACCACTCGCCGAAGGAGCACCACTCGCCGAATATTTGTATATCACTGTAATCCCCCGAGGGGCATTGTTTGATTCCGTCGATCACCTCGAAGGCATCGAAATCCGCTTGTGTGTATTTTTTCATTTTCTTTAGTCCGTTAAATTCAATTCGATGATTCCGTCTATTTTACAATCCTCGATCCCGATACACTCCAACAGAGCCGGGATGCGTACAAGAGGTTTGGCCGGGTTGAAGTCGTAGCGGCCCGAAATCCGACCGTTGAGAGAGCTGATGATCCTACACAGCGACAGCACGATGTTGTAAGACCTTTGAGGAGCCTCCAACAGGATACAGCCGCTGATGGTCCGATACGCCTCGTCCGTCTTGTCGTTGTACTGCCGGGCGGCCCGGTCGTCGATCTTGCGAAGCATCGACCACGCGATGCCGTGAGCCTGCGTGACCAAAGTCTGGGCCTGCGTATAGCGGCGTTTGGTTTCATGGTGGAACAAGCCGGATGCCGTGAGTTCGGACTCAAGGTCGAGCATCGCGTAGTTCAGGCAGCCGACCAGCGTAAGCATCCGCACCGCGAGCGGCACGTACCGCTCGTCTTCCGGACGAGGACCCCGCGTAAGCAAGCGAGTGTTCATCCATGCCGTATGTTTAATCAGCATTGCCTGGCGGTAAGGAAGGTTGGTCATAATTTGACAACGATTGAGGTTCCGATTTGACGATCTGTTATTTTCCCTTATTCATTGTAGATTTCACGCGGATAGATGCTTAAATCGGAGATATGTATTCCGTTATCTTTTTCGAACTGCATCAGCAAGCAGGATATTTGGTCTTCAAGATGTTCCTTGGCATCTTTGACTTCAGATATCGTTTTAATTACAGGTTTCATGGTTAGCTCGGCAATTGGTTGGTTTTAACAATGACGGGAAGCATTGTTCTGCGGGGCCGGGAATATCCTTTTCGTCCCATCGCTTCGAGTTTTGAGACCATCACCCTGAGTTCTGCGAGCGAAAGCCGGGCGAACTCCTTTCTGGCAATTCGATTGCTCAAACAGAAGGCATCGACCACATCCCAATCCGAGGTGTCGACTCCGAGACGTTGCATCCGGTGCAATACCGCAGAGCGGAGCCGCTTCTGTTCACGACGAAACTCTTCGGTACTTAAACCCGGATGTTCGATCTCTGCCTCCATAGCTCTGCACATCGCCTCATACTCGTCTTTCTGCATCTCCCGGAGAGAGGTAGTACGCCCCTTTGTAAATTGTAGGATGAGCGTTTCTTTGATCTGCTCCCGATCGCCTTGCATCTGCCGCAAAAGCGCATAAAACCGGGCATAACTGGTCGGCTTGTTTTTCATGGTATGACGTGTTTTACAAAGTTCTTTCTACTGTCTTTACAAGTGGCGATTCTGCCGTGAAGATCCGCATTCGACGTTGTCGTGCAATCAGATACTCAAGGGTGGCCCCTTCACTTCTTGGCCAGCCGGGCAGCATATAGATTGCCTGGCAACGCAACAGCATGGCGATGTCTCGTCCCATGTGGTCTTCCCAAGCGGCATCGGCCGGAAGACCGTTATTCATCGGATTTATCGGCAAAAAACCGAATCTTCGCAATTTTATTTCAGCCTGCTCGAACTCTTCCCTGACCTGTGCCAACGGACGGCCCGATATGCGACCGCTGATGTATATCTTCATTATTTTACGTTCTTTGAAAATGGTTTCGGTTTGTTGGGGTCTCCCCAGTATTCCTCGGCTTTTTCGCGCCAGATCGTATATTCTCCCGTTGGCCCAAAGAAGCGTCCGTTCGTAAAGGCTTTGTATCCCTCGACCCATATCTTCAGCCCGGCATCGTACATTACCGACCGCGCGGCCCGGCCTGCCGGTTGTTTTCCGTCGGCATGGCTGACGAAGACGAGCATCTTGTCCAGATGCCGTTCCTTGAATGCGATGTACTGACGGTAGTCAAGTTGCGTGTACTGGAATGAATCGATGATGACGAAGTCCGGAGACTTGCGCTTCGACAGCCGTTCGTCGAGATCTGCAATGGATTCTCCGGCTACCACCTGGAACCGGCGGCCGCAGTCCTGCATGGCATGACGCCGCAGCGCGTTCAGGAACGAAACGGAGAGACCCTCCTCGAGTGAATTGTAAAGAACGCGACCAAAGCGGGCCAGCTCCTTGCCGAACGATAGAACGGCGGAGGTTTTCCCGTTACCGGACTTGCCCCAGAAAAAGACGACCCCGGTACGGTCGATTTCGCCCACGCAATTGCCCCATCCTCCTTCGAGACGGAGCGTGGACCGACGGATCGACAAGGCCTGTGATACGGAGAGTGATTTACCCATGATCGGATGGTATTTGAAAAGTGTTTGAACAGATTATTTCGAGGCGATGGCGGCCAATCGTTTCTGTTTGTGAATCTCGCGGCGGACACGGCGCAGGTCGAAGTCGCATGTGGCGGCATCCTTCACAACCGTTTTGACAACACGCTCGTCCGTCAGACCGTTTGCCCGGGCGATGGCGGCAACCTCGTAGGAGGTGGCCGGGGTCAGTTCCACGAACTTGCGACAGATACGCGAATGGATCTCATCATAGCCTTTCTTATTGTACGACAACCCGATCTCCATGCGCCGCTTGATATAGCGAGTCGATACGAAGATGATTCCGCAATAGTTCTCCAGTCGGTTGTAGATAGTGATGAAGTAGTAAAAGATCGAATCTGCCAGCTTATCCCCTTCGTCGAATACGAGTAACGGTTTATCAAGCGTCAACAGATGACGTACGACCCGCTCGAGTGCCTCTTTAAGGCTCATGTCCGAAACATTCACTCCGACCGACCGGGCCATTTCACGGATGAAATCGCCGCGGTGCATGTCCTCCGAACAGGAAACCACGAAGACATTCTCATGGCGCGCGGCGAAGTCGCGGATGGTGGTTGTCTTACCCGCCCCGGCCGGAGCGACGGCCCAGGCGACGTTCTGGTATTCCTGGGCATCGGTCAGCAACATCGAAAGTTCCTGGTAGACCATTGTCGGCGAGAGTTGCCAGTCTTCGCCCCGCTGTCCGGCAATCTGGGCGCGGAGCTTGGTGAACATATCATCGCTGATCGTCTCATAGCGGCCGTTGAGAATCGTCGATAGCGTACCGGCCGAGATCCCGACCAAAGAGTTCGCCGCCTTGTTCTGGCTCGGATACCGGGCCACATAGTTTTGAAGGAGAAGACGGATCTCGTCTTTCTGTTCGTTAGTAAGTTTCATATCTTAAAGTTTGTTTAATAATGATACTTTATCGAAAGTCATGTTGCTTATCTGCTTCCCGACCTGGCCGATGGCAATCGGTTCGCAGGTTTCATCCGAAATCCCGCTCTCGGAGGTCATATCGCGGGCGTATCGATCCAGCAGCTGCTCCTGTGCCCGGCGCGACAGGCCCTGAAGCCGTGGTGTCCGCAAGCCGTGCTGTTCGGGGGCAACCCCATGGGCAATCTCCAGTTCGTATCCCTCCATCTGACGACGAACGCGTTCTTGTTTATTGGCTTCGAGCGTTTTACGCAGGAAGGCCTGCTCCTCGGGAGTTTGCTCCTGGATGGCGCGGTGAACGACCGCATAGGGGACGGCCGGAACTACCATCCGCAGGCCGCCGACGGTCGGCTTTGTGCAGAGCCATACGCGCGTCATGTCATCCGGATCGTAGCGGACGAAGAACTTGCGTGTGGTGTTCGAGCGGCGGAACTCCATGTCGGGATGCCCCTCGGCGTCGAGTACCTCGTAGCTGTACCGTTGTCCCTCGACCTGAATGGCGATGCCCGAAGAGGTGAACTCGCTCGGGCGCTCCGTAACACGCCAGAACATCTCCATATAGTCGTACTGCGAAAGGGCCGGGGCCTCGGGGTTCTGCGAGCGCAGGTACATCTCCCGGCGGCTCATCTTCGATTCGGGATGACGCAGGTCATTCCATCGCTGGCGGTATTCGGCATAGGCCGCACACAGCTCCTCGAATGTGTAGAGGTCGTCCGCGTTGGCTTCGACAAACTCGAGGTTCGGACGGGAATCACGACTCGTGGCCGTAATATTCTGCCCCGTAAACCGCCAGTCGCCATGCAGCACTTCGCGCTGGAACCGGCCGAAGATCGATTCGATGGTCTTGGCCTGCGGTCTGTGCGGTTCCGTCGTGCGGCTGATACGGCAGATCCGCGACATGAAACTCAGCGAATCGGTCGTTTTCTGTCCGCCCTGGTTGTCGGTAACGATCTCGAAGGGCTTGTGGCCGGCCGTTTCGATGGCCATGCGGAAGGCGCGGCGCTGCAATTCGGCATTCTCACGCTCGCCGATACAATAGCCGAGCATCATCTCGCTGTATGCGTCGATCACCTCATAGACCATGACCGTCTTCTTGACCGGTTTCCCATCCTTGTCGCGCCCCTTGTAGTAGAGATTCAGTTTCGTACCGTCGCCATACCACAGCGCATCGCGCACGCCGGGGAGAATCGTCTGCTGCTTGCGGTCGAACTTCTGGCGGGCGGAGAGCTCTCCGTACACCGCAGCCCACCATTTCGGCGCTACATCCGGCCGCTCCAGGTAGGAGGTGACCGAGTTCATCGATTCGAGCGTCTTCCACCCCTTGCGCTCGGCACGCCGGTTGTACTCGTCGAAGATCTGGCGCAGGGTATAGACCGGTACGCGGCTGCGACGCAGGGCGACGAGCAGTCGGCCGCCCTCGGGTGTGATCTTCGTCTTGTTCGCATTGCAGAACTTCTTTGAGACGAGGCAGATGAATCCCTCGCGCTCATAGGTGCGCACCTTGTCTTTCAATCGGGCTTCGTTGTTGGGCAGCGTATGGTGGAAATCCGCCCGCAGGCGCTCGGCCGAAGCCAGAATATTCTCCCAAACGATGCGTGTGGAGTTCTTGAGGCGGTTGCGGCCGAGGCGTTGCTTCTCGACCTCCTCGTGCAGCGCGTCCAGAACAGACGCGTTCAGCGTGTACTCCTCGACCTTGTCGTCGGGGAGCGTCTCCCCGTTCGGGAGTCGGAATGTTCCCGGCTCGAGGCCGGCAAAGAAGCGGCGTGCCTCGGCGTTGATCACCAGCGCCGATTTGTCCCGGCTCAGCAGCACCTCCGGATCGCCGTACTTGGACTCGAACCGTCGGCGGAACCGCTCCGGAAGCGACGAATACTCGATCAGGGCACACGATCCGAGTCCTTTGCCGGGACGGAGAATATTGACCTGTTTACGGCGAACGAGATTACGGTAATTATTCATTGACATAATCGCTTTCCCGTCGTCGCTGCGCGTCAGATCCTCCACCGTGACTGCTATTGTTTGACCGTATCGTTGCATGTTGTTGTCTCGTTTATTGGACTCCCGTGCCGGTATCGCTCCGGATAACGCCTTACGCGTTCACGGGAGAATCGCTATATTTGTGCTGTCAACTACAAACTTTTAGCGATTATGGGTAAGATCTTTCGTTTGAATGTAACCGTCTCTTATTTTGAGGGTACGAACATCAACCGGTATCGGAAACCTATCTTGGATATTTTCAAGAGTTTTGCATGGCTTTATCACCTCGATTATGCGATTTCAATCAATCATGATTTCGGACTCGAAAGCGGAGAGGCTGATCTGGTGTATCTTCGCTCGACAGACAAGACCGAGATATCCAAAAAGGAGTTAGACAAGGTTATTTACGATGTGTTCCGCTATGGACCTTCGCTCTTGTGGGAAGGTGTCGATGTCTGTCGGCAGTTATACAAAGCTCTACCGGACTTCCCGTTTCCGGACGAGTTTTATAGACCTCTGCATTATCCCTATGTGGAGTTCCATAGCGGGAATAAAGTAATACTCTTTGTGCACGAGGAATCTCTTTCAGGGGTACTAAATGAGAGTGAGGATGAACAAAGTTCGATTTCATAATAACATTGTTTTATAAGTGAGCTCCCGTGCCGGTATTGCTCCGGACAACCCCTGCGAGTTCACGGGATTTGTCGAGGTTTACGCCATCACTTTCAGTGTGTCATAGTATTATTGTCGTTTTTCGATTTGCCTTGCTTCTTGCCACAGCGCCCAACTTACCGAGCCGCTGGCAATGATCGTGAACAGGTGAATCAAGTTCCCGGCGCACACGCCGAAGATTCCACCGAGAGCCAGGATCCCGAATATCACCGATCCGACGTAGTTCTCGCGGATAATCCACTGCTCGTTCATAGTTGTGTCGGATTTTGTGTCGGTTTGAAGACGCCACCCCGGGCGAGGGCCAGTTTGCGTATTTTGCAGGCTAACGGGGTATTCGTCTGGCCGCTTAAAGCTTCCCGGACGGTCTTGCGGGCAACCCCGAGCAACTGTGCCAGCTTGACGATCTCACCATGTTCTACAAGTACTTTTGCCATAAAATCAATTATTTTCGTATATTTGTCACAAAGGTTTCATTTGAAACTTCGATGCAAATATATATTCATTTTGTGTAAAAACAAACAAAATGATGAAATAAGTATTTCAAAATGAATAAAAGCGAGCAGATAAACGCATTAATAGCCTATTTTTCAGGCGGAAGTAAAACTGCTTTTGCCGCTAAACTTGGACTTAAACCACAAAGCATCAGTAATTGGATTGCACGTAATACTTTAGACGCTGATTTGATTTACTCAAAATGTGAAAATGTATCGGCAGAATGGCTACTGACCGGCAAAGGCAATATGCTGAATACTGATGCACGCGAAGCATCGTTTTCGGAACAGTCTCACGGCGTTCCTTTCTATGATGTAGATTTCTGCGGAGGCTTTGATATGATGGTGAATGACCAATCGGCGGTTCCGACGGGGTATATAGACTTTCCTCAATACAATAGGGCTGACAGTTGGGCACGGATCACCGGGCACTCGATGGAACCGCTGATCAGCAATGGAGATATCATCGCCCTGCGAAAGGTCGAGGATTGGCAGTCTTACTTATTATATGGAGAGATATACGGTATTATGACCAATGAATACCGTACAGTCAAACGGATTCGAAAGGCCCAGGATCCTGCAAAAGTCCTCTTGGAACCGATAAATAAAGATTTCGACACGATAGAACTCGACAAAAGATTGATAATGGGCGTTTGGGCAGTTCTTGGATGCGCAAAGAAGTTTTTTTGATCGCTATATAAACGTCACACACACGCTTTTCGGGGTATCCGTCACGATCGGATGCTCCGAATTATTTATGTATTAGCCCATTATATATATGTGTATTTATTCGTGATTGGGAATATACCCCCCTCGAATAGTTCCATACACCCCAAAAAGACCACCCAAAATGTCTCTATACCTACTCCAATACACCTGTAGCTACTCTCCAAATGAACATCTAAACGAACATCTTATAATAACTTTTCGTTTTTTAGATATGGCGTTGATTGAACATCTAAATGAACATCTAAATGAACATCTAAATAAAAAACTGACCATATCGTTGCTCTTACCGATATGGTCGTTTGAAAGGATATTTTTAGCCGTTTGAACACTGGTTTGAACGGTTGAACACCTTGCCGTCACACCATCCCGACCGCCCATAATGAAACCCCGCCAGAATCGCCGTTATATTGGCTTCTGACGGGGTTTTTGGTTTCTCGATGCGGATCTTTCACCGCCGTATTTTAGCCCATTTCCGGAACTGTTTAAGGGCATGTAACATTTATCGCTTGAACAGACCGTTCAAATGCCTCCGGATGTAACACAAAAGTAACAGCTTTGTCGCATTTCGATCGCGCAACCGTCCGAGGTTACTTTGTGCTTATCTCTCTGTTTTACATTGGTTTTACCCTCTTAATGCTGTCTTCTATTTTGACACATTTCGTTTTTACCCCCATACAATCATAGTGCGTTTCTGTATTACCGAGAATTTGGACCTTCCGTAATCAAAGGATTTGTATACCTTTTTTTTGATACGCTCAATAGATCCTTTGTGCTCATGGAAAGTAATCATTTGGGAAGTTCATCCGCTGAATACGGGGCTTGCAGGATAAACGGAGATACATTAGTCTTGACTCCCTTTGTATATAGCAGTACTTTCTTGTACTTAACGGATTATATTAGGGAGAATACAAACCTAGATGATGAACAGATTGAGAAAGAACTTGATCTGTTGGGTGAAAATAACTCATCCGATACGGTTCGGTCTCTGTATAATGAGTGGTGTTCTTTGAGATTTAAGCCCATTGATGTTCCTGTATTTAGATCTAAGAAAGAGAGTATCAACCTCTGTCTCGATCCGGATAAATTTTCTGAGTACCGTTATATAATGAAAGGCCGTAAATTGATAAATATAACAGCAAAAGAAATAAAATACAGGCAACACAATATTTTGCTACAAGATTTATACAAAGTGGATTTGCCTATACCACCAGAGAAAGAAGTATTTAGAAAGATAATACTATATTCCTATAAGGATTAAACAATTTCCGGTGTTCATTGACACAAACGCCGCCGCAGGGATTTATGCGGTGGCGTTTGTTGTATTACACTCAATATCGGTAGTAATTCGGGTTATGGTTCATTCTTTAATCAAAGGTTCGAGATAGGTGACTAAATATTGGATAAACTGCTGTCGGAAGGATTTGTTATGACATAAGTAATAAAAATGATAACCACTATAATTACGAAATGAACCGCAGTGCCGCCAACAACCTTGCGTACGAGCAAATCATCAAAAGAGAAATTTCGATTAGAAAGACTCAAAAAATAAAACTGAATACAAGTTTGAAAAACAAAAATTAAAGGGGCTGTATAATAATTCCAATTTTAATGTTTTCTCTTTTCCCCTGTCAGAATGGATTCTGACAGAAGTATTTTCATTTTCAATGATTTATTAAACTTCCCCTTAATGATATTCACATAATTGAGAGTTCTTAGATATGTAATGACAGTACAAATTCGGAGGTACGTTACTTCCTGACCGATCATTATAGTAGTAAGTGTGTAGTAGCGAAGGAAATGTCGATGAGAAGAATTGATCTTGACCGTAAGATTACTATCCCTTCGGCAAAACTTGGAAACAACTGCTGCACTTCTTCGGGGAGCGGAAAAGGACCGTGGTACCCTTGCCCCACTATGCCGATCTCGGGGTACGGTTCTACAATCAATAATCTTCGCTCTCGTCTTCGCTGTGCTGTTCTGTCCGACTCTGGTCGTTCTCCATCCAAATAGCCCGTTTTCGTTCATAGTCGAGGGCTTTCCACCAGGCGTTGCAGGCATCGAGGAACGCTTGTCCCTCGTCATCCGCCGGATAATTCGCCGCAGACAATCCCGTAATTCGTTCCATTTTCGGGAAGTCCACTGCCAACCACCAGGCATCGAGGTTATCTCCGAACTCTTCGAGCGAGCAAAACCATACGTGCTCCTGACATGCGTCGCACCATTGATCGTCAGCATCCGCGTCTATCGAGGATACATACTCCAACGTATTAGGATCGACCCACGCCATCATCTGTATCTCACGCGAGCCGCATCTTTCGCAAACAAGGACACTCGGCTCCTTAGAAAGGCATTCCTCGTCTTGTCCTCGAACAGCACACGCAATGTGCTCGATCAACAGCCGCCGATTGCCCCTATCGAGAGCGACATAGAATCGTCGGGCTGCACCGCACAGGTCAGGTGCAATACTTCGGCACCACACTTTCCACACGCTCGCAGCCCGTGTGCCGAAGATCGTGCGGCATTCTTCTTCGCACCAGCTATCCCGCATATAGTCGAAATAGCGGTCTATAATACTTTTATTTTGTTTCATCGGTTCGTTTTTTATACGTCATTTATTAATCAAGATTCATTGTCAAATCAGAATCCGCATTTCACGTATGAATTTCCCAGCCGCGGATTCTCGGTTCGCAGTAACATCCCGAACGATCGGGTGTGCCGTGATAGACCAGTCCGCCGACAATGCCTGTACTGCCGTCGGCATAGCGCTGCCTGAAAAGAAAGGAATAAGGCGCAGAATCCTTATACAGTTCGATTTCACAAGGACAGTTCGGATTCCGCTCCCACCGTTTCAGATCGTTCAACCGTTCTTCCAATGTTTTGTCGCCGATTCGTTCGGCATAACACACTACTTCGTCGTAGTGCTCCTGACACATAATTTTCATATTGAGTTAAATTACAGGGTGAATATTTGAAAATCCTATTTTAGTTTTTCCGCCAAGCGATCGATCAATTCGCGGCAACCGCGCAACGACGGGGTACGGAAACCTCGGCTCACGCCTTTGCAATGGATCTGCGTTCGGGATAAATCGGCAATCCGTCTTTGCAGCATGCCGAGCGTCCGGGGGTGGATATTGATCCCATATTTGCCGCACAAGGCAATAAAGAGTTCCGTTTCGACGAATCCTCCCTCCCGAAAAGCAGCCTCGGCCCGTTTCAATGACGTTCTCAGCCGCGCTTCCTCTTGCCGCTGTCGTCATTTTCCCGTTCGATCCGCACTTGTTCCCGTCTTCGATCTTCCGCAGCGTACAGTTCACGCATACGGGCGCGATGCCCCTTCAACGGCCGGGCATCCCAACCCAGCGCTTCGAAGGCTGCCACGTAAGACGACGGAATCCACTGGCAGCTCGCCATACGGCGTTGCACGGCGGCTCGCAGGTTGCGAGCTTCCGCAGTCCGCGCTTCGATATATTCCTTGCGGAGCATTCCTCTGCGAAACATACTTCCGGCTTCGAAACAAACGTCGCCGACACGCAGTACGACGACAACTATATCGTTCGCCTTACGGAACCGGTCTTTTATAATGGGGTACCATCCGACGTGTTCGTTCAGGAAGGTCACATCTTCATAGGCCGCGACGATCCGGTCATCCCGACCTGCGGCCTGACGCAATAATTTCACTTGCATAGTCGTATCGAGGTTTTATAGGTTCGGCAATTCGACCGTCAAAGGTTCGAGATAGGTGGCCAAATGTCTGATAAACTCCCGTCGGAACGATACGTCCCGATCGCATCGTTTCCAGAGTTCGTAAACATCCATCCGCTCCTGCTCGATAGCGCGGGCGACGGCACGGCCGTGCCGCAGGTCGTTCTGCCAGACCCCCAGAAAAAAGAGATAGAGGATTTCCTCCTCCAGGCGTTCGTAGCCCTCCTTGCGCAACAGTTCGGTCAGGGGTTCGTATTCCTCCTCATGAAAGATCTGCGGTTGGATATTGCCGGGCGCATGGCAGACGATCACGCGCCGGTCGGCGGTGACGAAGATGTTTTTGATGATTTCGTGGCTCATACTCGGTAAATTTTATGGTAAAACAAATGCGCCCCGTAATCGTCGCTGATTACGGGGCGAAACGGGGCGGAATGATATTCAGAGGTCTTGCAGCATCATCCGCAAGACATCGAAAAGCTGTCCGACTTCGAGGTCCCGCACCGGCACGCAGCGATCTCCTCCGTAGTCGTACGACAGGCAGGCATACAACACAGCATGTTTTATCTGGAAAGCTGTGACATAGCATTTATCCTGGCGTTCGTCCGATGCCGGATATTCGTTGCCCGAATCGAGGCTTTGGCCCGTCATTTCGGAAACGATTCCTGTCATCAGATCGACGAGGCGTCGGCGGTGTATTCGGTCGATCGCCTCGTATCGTTCCAGCATCTTATCTCTTTCCGTCGCGGTTCGGCTGTCGGAAAGTTTCGCATCCTCCGTTCGGAGGTTCTCGTTCGGGATCTCCTCTCCCGTGTAGGGATTGAACAGCGGGCCGTAGGCGAGCGGTTCGGCTTCGACAGCGAAGATTCCGCGCTCGGAGTCGCAGAAAAGCTCCATCGGAACGGGCGTCGTCGCAACGACATGCCGCGCTTCGGATTCGGAAAGTCCGCTTCCCGTCAGCGAAGCGGCCCGGCGTCGAAAGGTTTCGGGCGTCGAAGACTCCGAGAGCTGCAAGTCGAACGTATCGCCCTCGGTTTCGGTAATGATCAGTGTGTCGTCATTCATAATGTTATAGGGATTTAATGGATATGGAGTGTGGGCGGAACGTAACAGACGATCCGTTCGTGCCGAAGATCGTCGTAGAGAATCTTCACGGGTTGCGGGACGTTGTAGATACGGCAATCGACGATCGGCGCGTCGAGCGCATCCCACTGCTCCTGCGGCAGAGGTCTCTCCGCAGGGCGGTAGCACCAGACGACCAGCTGCCGGGGCGAACGTCCCGGAAATACGGTAGCTTTGTAGTCGTGCAGGAACGTCTGGAACGCTGCTTCGTCGCCGATCTCCCGGCCGTTCGTGCGGTAAAGATCGCTGCCGCACGGCCGTTCGATCCGATAGACATAGAGCCTGCGCCACGCCTCGGTCGTAAAGTCGCCATAGAGCGGATCGGGTTCGCGGTAGCTCCACCCCGCGACTTCGGCTTCGAAGCGGATCGACCCGTTGCCGCAAGGTCCGTCGTGACCCCAGATTTTGAAAGAACCCCGCCGGAGACCCTCATAGCGGAATGCGGCAGCCGCGACATGGGTAAAGGGGCCTCCGCTGCTACAGCACTGTACGCCGTCTTTCGTCCGCGAGGCGAAGGGATCGTAAGGACAGATACAGACGGTGAGCATATCGTTTCTGTCGTAGGCGATCAATGCACTGCCGGCATAGTCGCCGTGGCGGGAAACGTATCGCACCCGATCGCCGCACTGCGGCCTGTCGGCGCTGCGTGTCGATTCGATGTATTTCTTCATGGCATTGACCGCTTCGACGTCCTGCTGTGTCAGGCCGTGTTCGTGGTCGTAAAGCGGATTCAATGCCCGTAACGTGTCGAGGGTATAACAGCCCTTCGTCGGATCATGTGTCATCGTTCGTTATCGGTTTAGAGATTCGTAAATGAAAAGCGAAGACCGAAGCGTCGCGGAACAACCTCGACCGCCTCCGAATCTGTCGGGCAGACGATCTGTATTATCCCGAACGTACCGGTTGCCTCGGGAAGAACACCGGTGCGCGACGGCGGCGCAGCGACGGGAAAATACCGCAAGGCGGAGGTGTGCCGACGCCGAGGATGATTTTCCCGTCCGCAGCCGACGAGGGCGCGGCAGCGGCCGTGCGCGTGCCGAGCTTCCCCGCAGGCAACCGGAGGCGAAGGTGAATTATATCTCAGCCCCAAAAGATTTGGCCATATCGAATGAAATATAACTATATTCTATATCCGAATTTCAATAACAGAGAAATAATCTTTAATTTTGTATATAGTGCGAACATGTGTCATTATGTGTATCAGGGATTATATCAGAAGAAAGACAACACGGGTAGCCTCCCAAGTTTCGGAGGTGACAAATGAGCAGCAACAGACGTTAATGCCAACGGTCATCAATGAAAATGAACCTCAATATCTACCGGTAAGAGAGATCGGAGAAAAACTCGACACCGATAACCTCATACGCAATATAGCCTTGACCGGGCCTTACGGCTCTGGAAAAAGTACCGTACTTTATACGTTACAACAGGATTATAAAAAGCATACCTACTTACAAATTTCACTTGCAACGCTTGAATCGTATGATCTTTTGGAACGCGACGAGAAAAAGAAAGATAAAAAAGACATCGAGCAACTCAATCGTCTCATTGAGTACAGTATTCTGCAACAACTGATCTATCGTGAAAAATACGCAACTGTCCCTAACTCACGGATCAAAAGAATTTTTCATTTCGATAACTGGAAATTGTTTGGGTGGACAGTAGGTATTCTTCTATTTTTCATAGCCTTTCTGATTGCGTTCGAACCCTCGTGGTTACGTGTAGAAACAATGTACAGAATACTCGACATGGGGCCGGTGGCTAATTCGGTAGCTGATATTCTTAGTGTCCTTTATATGCTATTCGGAATATCGGTCTGTATTCGAAAAATACTGTCGGCATTTTGCGGGTATCAGTTGAGCAGATTCAATTTGAAGGATGGCGAAGTTGAACTCAAAGAAGCATCCATTTTTAATAAACACTTGGATGAGATCATCTATTTCTTCCAGCGTACGAAGTATGACGTGGTAATTATCGAGGATTTGGATCGTTTCAACACTTCCGATATATATCTAAAACTCAGAGAGCTAAACCAACTCATTAACGAATCCAAAGAAATAGGAAGACATATCGTATTTATTTATGCGGTTAAGGACGATGTATTCAAAGACGAACAGCGAGCTAAATTCTTCGATTACATTACGACGGTAATTCCAATTATCAATCCGTCCAATTCGAAAGACAAACTAAAAGAAGCTCTTCGACTTCGAGGATATGAAGATATTGCGGATGATGACCTTGAAGAAATGGCTTTCTTCATTAATGATATGCGATTACTTCAAAATATCGCCAACGAATACCAACAGTATAGAACTCGATTATGTGCTACAGGGCAAATTACATTGAACCCGACCAAACTTCTGGGAATGATCGTTTACAAGAATTATTTCCCAAAAGATTTTGCGCAGTTGCACAATCGGGAAGGCGATGTATATAAGTGCATAGCGATGAAACCTAAATTCATCGTTTATGCCTTACAGCAACTCGACGAGCAGAAAAAACAGTTGGAGCAAAAAATCAAAGAGTACTATCACTCCGCTCATATTGCAAAGAACGACTTGCGGGAAATATGTGCTTATCAAATCATAGCTGAAATGCCGCAAAAACCTCAAACGATAAAAATAGAACAAAAATATCAGTCTTTAAAAGAGGTTATAAAAGATGAAGAATTATTCGAGCAGATGATATCCGAAGATCAGATCGATTACCAATATCATCATATTCTGTATGGCACACAACCTGCCAATTTCAATATTGGTCACACAGGGTTAAAATTAGATCGAATCTATTGGAACCGAAAAAGGGCCATTGAAGAATTGCCGCAAGAAATCCAATGCGAACGTAAGCATATCGACGATGAAGAACGAAAAATCAAATCGTTGCGACTGCATGAATTACTCACGTCATACGATATGGGGCAATGTACTGATTTTACAGGTATCAAGTTGGCTCCGATGTTGAATGTATTTCTCAGACAAGGATATATTGACGAAGACTATTACGACTATATTTCATATTTTTATGAAGGCATGATAACGCTCAGTGATTACCATCTGCTTCTTACTATGAAGCAAGCAATCAAAAGCGACTATAATGCTAAAATCGATAAGGTCGGAAACTTTGCCAAGAAGATACCGTTGTCTACATTCAATTACGATTCAGTACTAAACATTCAGTTGGCAGACTGTCTTTCCGTTCATAATGGGGAATTTCACGAGAAGTTTGAATTATTGATGAAACGTATTGAGAGAAACAATGCCCCGCTCGACTTTATAGCTCAATATTATCAGAACGGGCACCATTCACAATTACTATTTCAGCGTTTCATCAAATGGAATCCACAACATAATTGGCAGGCAATACAAAATTATCCGAATGAAACAGAACGTACTGCTTTAATAGAAGGATGGCTCAAATTCTGCAATCCTGTCGAATCGTTCGAAGAACAACGAACATGGCTCGATAATAATTACTCTTTCTTAACCGACCATAAAGAAGCGATAGGCCTGGAGCAGTTGAAATGGTTATCGAATAATGGCAAATACAATCGGCTAAATAGTGACTCAGCAGACCTGCTGCAATATGTAATCACTAACAGTCTATATGCTCTTAATTGTGGGAACTTGTGTGTCATTTTGAACTATCTGGCCGGTATGGACAAAATAAATCCCGAAAATCTAAATTTGAAACGAGTAAAGGAATACGCGAGCAGGGATGTTGTTTCCTATGTCGAGCAAAATCTTGTATTATGCCTGAAAGAATTTTCACATACGATAAACGATGAGGACGAAGAGGCATTACTGATTATACTTAACGATGACATGATTGATTCCGAAACAAAGAAAACTTATCTTCATACACAGCAGCAACGAATTTCGGACATAGCAAGCGTATCGGATGGGGCAAAAGATTTGGCGATCGAGTTATTACTTATCGAACCGTCTTGGGAGAATGTTGCGGCGTACTTCGCATTTTCCGAAAGTCAGGTATCGGAACTTCTGAAACATTACATCGAACACTATAAAACGGAATTGGGAAGTCACGTTTGCGAAGATTCAGTTGCTGAAAAAGAGGCTTTGTTCGATGCCCTCATTGGATCGAATATTTTAGAATTCAGAGCATATCAGACGATTGCCCAATCGTTCAATTATCTGATAAAAACAGACCAATATCTCGCCGATCTCGAATCCGACAGAGTAGATTATCTCATTGATGTTGGTATGATTGCTTTCACATACGAAAATACCTCAAATATTGCTTCTCATAGGACTTCGACATTGGTTAAATATCTGATTCATCATAAAAACGATTACTTGAAAAATATCGATTGCATCGAATATTCAGTGGATATCGCTTTAAGTCTTTTGACATCCAATGCATTTACGGTACAAGAAAAATCTACAATAATACCGTTATTAAAAGCTCAAATAATCGAAAGTAATAAAGATTTGGCGTCAGAAATATGTATCCTATTGACTCAGGTAAAAATCAGCTTGGACGAAGAGTGTCTGGTGGCTGTTATTGCAAATGCAAGCAATATTAAAAATCGAATCCTGATTGTTTCGCAGGCTATTACAGCTAATCCCAAAAATATCGCATTGACAGAGAATTTATTGTCCGCATTACCAAAGCCGTACTCCGATATAGCCGTACATGATCGCAAACATCCAATTCTCGAAAACAACGGCCCCAATCTTCGATTGCTCGATGCGCTTAAAAACATAAGATATATTTCGTCGTACAAGTTTTCGGAAAAAGAGGTGAAAATAAACAAAAAGGTTTGGGAATAATATCATCTTTCGCTATTTAATTGAAGACAAAATCTCGGGCTCCTATCACCGTCGCTCCAGAACGACTATTTCGGCTGTGACATTTGTCCGCGCGAACCGTTCCTGCATAGGTGTACGGTACAGAACCTCGAATTGCCGCAGCGTTTCCTGTATGCCCTTGGGGCGCTGTTTGTCGATGAAACCGTGCGGAAGCAGCAATACACTCCGGTCGCCCGGCTGTTGTACCTTCGCAAGCCACGAAAGGAAATCGACGACCTCCGTCGTTTCGAAGGGAGGGTTGGCAACGATGTTCTCGCAGCGGAAATCGATGTCCCGATATGGCCCGATCAGCGTTTGCGTCACAGGATACAGGCGTGCGTAAAAGTCCGCCAGCTCCCGGTCGACTTCCAATCCCACGATCTGCGAGGGATGTACGCCTGCGGCGATCAAGGCCCGGGTGAGTTGTCCCGTACCGCAGCAGACGTCCATGATACGGCTGTCATTCTCGAAATACCGCACGGCAAGGGCGGCTATCTGCCGGGCCGTAGCATCGGGCGTAAGGTACTGCGACAGGCGGACACCGCGTCGCTTCTGCTGCTCGCACAGTGCGTCGTAGGGCCAGTTATCCCCGTCGTAGCGGAACGGCAGTTCACCGTGTTGTTGCAGGTAATCGTGAATTTCGCAAAGCGTATCCGGCCAGATAAGCAGCCGGTTTTTGAAATAGCTGTTCGCAAGCGCATAGCGCTTAGCAATTTTTTCAAATCGTTTCATAGGTCTTAATTCAATTTAGCGTTTCGCTCTCCTCGATTTCGATCGCAGCGTCGTCGCACGCCGCAGCGTAAAGGGACCTGTGAGCGATCGCCGCAGCTTGAGCCTCCGCTGTCTCGATCGTTGCGGCCTCGATGGAAAAGTAGATGCGCTCCTATACCGAGACCTTCCTGTCCTCATAAAATCTGTATTTGGTCATAGATTAGTTCGTATTGATAATTTTAAGCCTTCCGCTCCGGCATCTCGATCGGTTCGACGTTTCCTATCCGTGTGTCGGGATGCGTAGGAAAGTCCCAATCCGGACACGTGAGCTCGTCGAGCGTCGTATGGATGTTGCCGCACGTCAGGCCGCATCGTCGTAAAACAAGCCGGGCGGCTTCCTTGTCGGAAACCGCCCGAACGGTGTAGGCTCCTTCGAACGTGTAGCGTACACCTACTCGAAAATTCCGTTTCATCCTATTAAAAGCTATTCCACATGCCGCTGTCGTAGATATGCGCTTCGAGGTATTGCATCCCCGGCTCACAGGAGACGATCTCGATATGAAGCGTCGGGTCCTTTTCCAACGTCTTCATCATCGCTGCGATCGCCTCCTCGGGATAGCACCATTTCGAGTCGAACTCCCCGCGCATCCAGTTGTCGCGGCCGTCGAGATCGTACAGGTCGAACCGATCGCCGAGGCCGTAGAGAATCTTTTCGTAGTTCGCTTCATTGTCCGTCGAACAATAGAAGCGGTTGATACATATATTCGCCATCGTAAAACAGGTTTGCGTTCCCGCCGCTTTCAGGCGGGAACAGGTTACAGTCGAATGTTATGCCACCGGCCGTCACAATAGACGTTCCCTTCCAGATAGAGCGTATAGAAGTCGGTGGAGATTATCCGCAGACACAGCGAGGAGTCCTTGCGAAAATCCTCGGTCAGCGTCATAAAGAGCAGGGGCGGGAACCGTTCCCGCGAAAGGTAGCGTCCCGTAGTTTCAGCATCCGCAGGGTGGTAGTCATAGACGTGGAAATGCAGAAACAGCCAGCGGACGATCCGGCGGCGCGTGTCAGCGCTCCGGCTCGACAGCCGGAAGCGATGGACATACAGGTTGCGTATGAAATATTCCGGAAAGGGTATCATTCCCGATTCGGAATCGTTTTGAAAAAGGTTCAGCATTTCGGTCTGTAGCGGTTATCTGAAAGAGCCAGGAAGTCGTCGAGCGTGCAGGGGCCGTAATCGAGCGATACCTTTTCCTGAATCGTGCCCGTTTCGTAGCGGAAACTGTAGCAGAGACCGTTACGCTCGATAGATCCTCTGTCCCGATCTTTGTTCCACTTAACATCCGGGAGTTTGTTCAACCGCGATCGATGGGCGGAGATATGGGCATTGCGTTCTCGATCGAGGTGTTCCAGGTCGTGCCAAATCTTAGTCAGGTAGTCCACCCAAATATTGACCTTACGCTCGGAAAGGATACCGATGCGGTGCGGTGCCGGATATTTATCCCGGATATGAGCCTGCATATGAAGATCTATGTGCTTGAAATTCGAGGTGTCGATGTCGATCGCATAGGTCGGTTTGGGAAAATACTGCTTATTGATCCGAAAGAGGATTCCGTTGCGTCGGAAACAGATACGGCTCTGTTCGAACGAGCAGTATTCCGTATTTTCATTATAGAAAACGCCGTACAACAGTTCCGCATCGGGAATAGTGGGCAAAACTTCCTCCAACAAGCCTTGTGCCCTCTGTATCTCCGAAGTAGTTCGATAGTCGGGAGTAAGCGTCAAGCGTGTAAAGCTCTTCTGGTCCATCCAGCATATCATCGCGCAGACACCCGCGTACGGCAGGATTCGATTTCCCGTACATGGTCGTTCAGAGGAAGTGTTTCCATAACGCGACAGTTCTCGGCCGCTATGCCGAGCAGCACTGAGAGCTTCATACAGGCGGCAGCTTGTGTACGCGCCGCAACGCGGAAGAGATACATGGCGTAGCCTTCCGCCGAAATCCGATAGATGTTCATGGTTCGAAACAATTTGGTGAATATTCTTATTGTGTCGCCAGACCGAATGTCCTGCATGGTCGGACGACGGGGCGGAAACTGCGGCAGGCGGCCCGTGCGACTTTTCCGCGTGCGATACCGTTCGAAGAAGGGAAGATCGTGCGCGGAAAAGGCGATAAGGGACTGTGAGCCTGCCGCTAACTTGCCCCGCGTCCGACCGGGACGATACCGTATCATGCATAAAAAAGCGGGCAAAGAGTCCGACAGCAGCCGATTTTGCCTATATTTGTTTCATAACGACCAAATAAAAATCGATATGGAAAAATTACTCGAACAGATCAACGATCGCATCGCAGCTTTTCAGAAGGATGCATATCTTCAGTGATTCAAAGGCAACAAGGCAGCCGGACGGAGGGCTCGTAAAGCCGCATTGGAGTTGATGACGCTGCTCAAAGAGTTCCGAAAGGCTTCCCTCGAAGCGGGCCGGTAGATCGGATATATGGTATTTGTCTATACCTCCTTTCTTCCTGCTGTCGTTTCGTCGCTTTTACGAAATCGGAGAAAAAGACCGGCCGCAAACGACCGGTCTTGATAAGCTGAGATACAACGCGAATCACAGGCGTTGGCCCGTCGCATCGAAGCGGGGCGCTTTCGAGAGCCTGTACCGGATCTTATGGCGCACGAGACGTTCGGCGAGGAGTACCAGATCGTAGAGGCTGTACATCATCTGCCGCTGGAAAACTTTCGCCTTGATCTGTCGTTTCAGGCGGTGCTCGTCCAACTCGTCGCGCGTAATGCCGAGCACTTCGCACACGCCCTCGGCTGACAGGTACATCGGACGGTCGCTGTGACCGCAGAGATATTCGAAAGCCAGAAGCCCCTTGCCGAGAATATAATAGCTGCGCAGAAGACGTTCGAACTCCTCTTCCCCGATCAGCAGATACTTCGTTTCACTGGGATTGTTCGGTCGATCCATAATCACTGTTCCATTGACTGTTCGGGATGTTTGAGGTTTTCTCTCTCCAAACGGGAGAGGTAGTCATAGATCTCCGTCTGAAAGTACAAGCGCCGGCGCCCCACGTTGAACCCGACGAGTTCTTTGCGCTCACGAAGGCGCTGCACCTGACGGGCACTCAGGTGAAGCACCGAGCAAACCTCGTTGAACTCCAGAACCGGTGTCCCGAAAAGCACGTTGCGATGGCGTCTCAAAAATTGAAGGTCCACGGAAAGCGTCTTGACCATTGCATGAATTTCCGCAAGGCGGAGTTTGTCGTCTTTATCCATAATCGAGATAGTTGGTTACGGTGCAAAGGTGACAACTCCCGACCGATATTCTTTGTAACTTACACTGTTACTTACATGAAATTTCCTTGCAGTGGATGATTTAATCCATGATTACGCTATACTGCGAATTTACCGCCCAGCCGGGATTCGACACGATCGATCGCATCCTCGATCATTATCGGTGTAGTCTGCGCATAGATCTGTGTCGTGGTGATCTGTTTATGTCCCAGCATCTTGGAAACTGTTGACAAAGGAATACCCTGTGAAAGGCAGAGTGTCGTGGCAAACGTATGACGTGCCATGTGGAAAGTAATAGGCTATGCAAGGAAAAGCGAGGAAGTGAAGTAAAAACGTAAGTCGTTTGAAATGAGCAGGATTTCTGTATTCTGCCAAGTAGGGAAAAAGCAAAAGGGGACGGAATATTGAGGTCGTTCAGTTACCAAAACGTTAGCCGACCTGTTACCGAAACGGACAGTGGTAACGGAAAGAAGTAAAATGAAGTCCGCACCGTTTCGTTTGCGCTCATACACAATGTTTTGCATATCAAGGAACGCTTATATGGCAAGTAATTTTGCACAACTAAAATATAAGCGTTATGAAAGTGGAGAAATTCAAGGTGCTGCTCTACCTCAAAAAGAGCGGATTGGACAAGTCGGGCAAAGCCCCGATAATGGGAAGGATTACGGTGAACCGCACGATGGCGCAGTTCGGATGCAAGCTGTCATGCACACCGGAGTTGTGGAATCCCCGTGAAAGTCGTCTGAACGGCAAAAGCCGTGAGGCGGTGGAAACCAACGCAAAGATTGACAAGCTGCTGCTGGCGGTTAACATGGCATTTGACAACCTCGTGGAGCGCAAGATTGATTTCGATGCCACCGACGTGAAAGACCTTTTCCAAGGCAGCATGGAAACGCAGATGACCCTTATGAAAATGACGGATATTGTCTGTGACGACATCAAGGCTCGTATATGCATAGACCGTGCAAAGGGGACTTATCCCGGCTATCACTACATGCGGCTGGCACTCGGAGAGTTCATCGAGACCAAGTACAAGGTCAAGGATTTGGCTTTCGGACAGCTGACGGAGCAGTTCATCCACGACTATCAGGCTTTCGCCATGGAAGAGAAAGGCTATGCGATAGACACCGTCCGACACCATCTTGCCGTACTAAAGAAGGTTTGCCGCCTTGCCTACAAGAAGGGGTATTCCGAGAAATGCCATTTCCAACATTTCACATTGCCCAAGCAGTCGGAAAGAACCCCACGGGCATTGAGCCGGGAATCGTTCGAGAGAATCCGTGACGTGGAGATTCCCTCGTACCGAAAGACACACATACTGGTACGTGACCTTTTCCTGTTCGCCTGCTATACGGGCGTATCATACGCCGATGTGATATCCATCACGGACGAGAACCTATACACGGACGATAACGGGGCATTGTGGCTGAAATACCGCAGGAAGAAAAACGAGCACAGGGCGAGCGTGAAACTCCTGCCGGAAGCGTTAGCGTTGCTTGAAAAATACAAGGATGAGACAAGGGAAACACTCTTTCCGATAATCCATCATCCGAACTTGAGGCGGCACATGAAGGCGTTGGCGGCACTGGCTGGCATCAAGGATGACTTGTGCTATCACAAGGCGAGGCACAGCTTCGCCTCGCTGATAACGCTTGAAGCGGGCGTACCGATAGAGACCATCAGCCGAATGTTGGGACACTCCGACATTTCCACGACACAGGTCTATGCCCGTGTCAGCCCGAAGAAACTTTTCGAGGATATGGACAAGTTCATCGAATCAACCAAGGATTTTCAATTAGTTCTTTAACCCTTTAATACAGAAAACGATATGCGAAGTACATTCTCATTGTTACCCTACATCAACCGCAACAGGATAAAGGCGGACGGAACGACCGCCATCCTTTGCCGAATAACCATTGACGGAAAGCAGACCGCCGTCAGTACAGGAATCTATTGCCGTCCGGAAGACTGGAACGGCAGGAAGAACGAGATAAAGTCCGCAAGGGAGAACAACCGCTTGCAGGAATACCTCCGGCTCATTTCAGAAGCATACGAGGAAATCCTGAAATCGCAGGGCGTGGTCAGCGCGGAGATATTGAAGAACCACATCACCTTGAACAACATCCACCCGACCACCCTCCTGCAAATGGGCGAATGGGAAAGGGAGCGGTTGAAGAAACACTCCGAGGAAATAGATTCGACTTCCACTTACCGAGGCTCAATGTACTATCAGAAGTACCTGACGGATTATCTCGCGTCTTTCGGGAAGAAGGACATAGCCCTTGAAGACGTGACGGAGGATTTCGGCAAGTCCTACAAGGCCTATCTGAAGAAGTGCAAGAATTTCGGGGCATCCCAGACCAACAAATGCCTGTGCTGGCTGAACCGCCTGTTATATTTGGCGGTCGATAAGGGAATTATACGTGTGAATCCCTGCGAGGATTTGGAGTATGAGCCAAAGCCGGAGGCAAGGCACAAGTACATCAGTCGAGAGGAGTTTAAGAGAATCCTCTCCACTTCGATGTATGACAAGCGTCAGGAACTTGCAAGGCGGGCTTTCATCTTTTCCTCACTGACGGGGTTGGCGTATGTGGATATAAAACTCCTGCATCCGCACCATATCGGGACGAATGCGGAGGGCAGGCGGTACATCCGCATCAACCGCAAGAAAACGAATGTGGAGGCATTCGTACCGTTGCATCCCATAGCGGAACGGATATTGTCCTTGTATAACACAACCGATGATGAACAGCCCGTGTTCCCGCTTCCGAGCCGTGATGCCCTGTGGTTTGAGATTCATGAAATTGGCGTTATCATAGGGAAAGAAGATAATTTGAGCTATTATCAAAGCCGCCACAGCTTCGGAACGTTTCTGATTTCGGCGAACATCCCGATAGAGAGCATCGCCAAGATGATGGGACACTCCAACATCCGAACCACACAGGGATATGCACGGATAACCGATGACAAAATCTCAAAAGACATGGACAAGCTGATGGAACGGAGAAAGAAAGTGTCGGCTGGCGAAAAGACAAACAATAAACAGACAACATTAAAATAAGAAGTAGTATGAATAGAGGAATCATTATTATCAGTGAAACGGGGGCGGTCACTATGCCGACCATATCCGTGTAGATGACGCAGTTCGAGATAGCAGACCTGTTCGGGGTATTCCCCTGCCATGTCCGCAAGGCAATCCGCTCCATCTACAAGAACAAGGAAGTGAGTGAACTTGACACAATGAGATACGTCAGGCAAACGGATGGAATCAGCTATGACGTTTACAGCATTGAAATGGTTATGGCCATTGCATTCAGAATATGCAGTAAAGAGTGTATGGCTTTCCGGCGATACGTGACGTGCAAAGTGAGTGAAACCGTGAAAGCAAATCCAGCAATGCTCTTTGTTTCTTACGGCAGAACAGGCAATGCGTGGTGCAACTGAAAAGCAGCAGTCCGATACCTGATTTTGCCAAAGTCAGACTTTGACCACTATAATGTTAGACATTGACCGTCTCGAAGTCAGACCTTGACAACGGCGAGGCGGCGCATCAGGAAAAACGGATGCAGGGAAAAGGAACGGCTTACGGAGAAGCATGGAAATGACGCTTCATCCGTAAGCCGTTTCTTCTTTTCGTTTGCCGGACTGCAAATCATGTACCCGTCAGCCGATAGGCGGAGCGGTAGTTGTCAGTAAGCATCCGTTCGATGTCCGATTCACGGTAGAGGATTTTGCCGCCCAACTGGATGTAGGGAATCCGTCCCTCGTTACGGTAGTCCTGAAGTGTCCGGCGGCTCACTTTCAGCCGTGCCGATACTTCCTTGTCAGTGAAGAAACGCTCGCCGTCCAGTGTCGGGCGGTAGTTGGCGGTCATACGCTCGAAACCGTCAAGCAGACGGTCAATGCTGCCCATGAAGTGGATTATCCACTCGCCGTCTTTTGTCATCAGTTCATTCATATACTTTGGATTTAGTGGGTTTATTGTATTCAGTGATTAGATTGTCTTTCCTCTGAACTTCGCATCCTTACGTCTGTCTTCCACAATGGAGACAATGCGTTGAACGTCTTCAGGACGGTAGTATGTCTTGTGGTTTATCTGTGAGTAGGCAAGTGTGCCGTTGTCCCGCAGAGTCTGCAACGTGCGCGGACTGATGTTCAGCATTTGGCACACGTCCTGATTGTCCATCCACTCTGTCATCTTTTTCTCTCCGTGCCGCTGGCAGATGGCATCCATGCGGCGGACAAAATGGTCGAACTTGGCGACCATTGCCTCAAAGGTCTTTCTCTCGATTGATACTATTTCCATATACTTCTTTTTGTTGTTATTGCTTCTTTTCGCTGCAAAGAAAAGGATAAACCTTTATAAGACAATGGATTTTCAGGAACTGGCAGCTTGTGGCGTCGGTATGGCAGCGGTTGTCTCCGATAGCAATGATTGTATAGTCACGAAATGAGCTTTCCATACTGATTGCCGTGTCTATATTACAATAGGTATAAGAGAGGACTTCCATTGCCGTATTCTTAACAAGGAAAAATAAGCCATCGGCAGGACTTACAATAAGCTCTTATTTCTCTTCCGCATCACATCTCGTAAGGCTCAATCACTCCGGCAAATCGGAGAAGTTAGCACCGATGTTCAAACAGGTATTAAGCAAAGGCACACAAAATAGCCCCACTGCACCCGAATGTTTGACGGTCTGAAATACAGGCAGTTATTTTGCTCCCGACAAACGGTCAAGTATGCGCATACAGGCCAACGAGTATTCACTTTAAATTAAAAGTAAAATGAGAAAGAATTTCAAGAACATCGAGAACGATGAAGCGTACAAGAACTTCAGAATTGAGGATTATCTGCCTTCCGTAAACATGAGAAATCCGGAGGATGCACCTCTTATGATGGAAAAGGAAACAACCGTTGTGGAGGATGTGGAAGAAGGAATTCTCTTTCCTTCGTTGGACAAACCGGACACGTCCGAAGAGCAGGAGGCTATAACTGATACCGTGGACGTGGATGAAATGGCAATGGAAACATCGGAACCGGATTCGGATATTAATGTGGAGGAAGCTCCCGATGTGTCCGAAGTGCCATCTGAACGGACTATAATCAGACGCATCAGCAGCAAGCAACGCAGGCTATCACTGGACGAATACCGCTCCACCTTCCTGCAAGTCCCCAAGATTGCAGACCACAAGCCCGTGTTCGTCAGCCATGAGGTGCGTGACAGATTAGACAGGATTGTCCGCTACTTCGGGGGCAGGGGCATGAGCGTATCGGGCTTGGTTGAGAACCTTGTCCGCCACCACCTTACCGCTTACGAGAACGACATTGACCAATGGCGTAAATTGTAGGAATTAAGGATTTGCCAACGGGGTGTCTTTCAGAGATGCTCTTAACGGGATAAACGCAGTTTTGGAGGGAGCAAGTTTATGTTTCGGTCAGACCGAAACCACTTGCCCCGCTCCAAAATTCGCAGGGAAAGCACATCCCGTTGGTCTATTCTTCATACAATCATTGTAGTTACTGAATATATTAAATTTTAGGATACTATGGACGATGAAAAGAGAAAGAACAACGGACGGGAACGAGCCAATAAGGGCGGTCGTCCCGTCAAGAGCGCAGCGGAAAAACTGAAATACCGCATTACGGTAAAGATGGCAACGGAAGATTACTACCTTTTGAAGTCAAAGGCGAAATCTGTTGGAATCTCGCCGAGCGAGTTCATCCGTGGCTGCATCCAAAGCGGAGAAGTAAGGGAACGGTTGACAAAGGAACATTGCGACCATATCCGCAAGCTATGCGGCATGGCGAACAACCTCAACCAGCTTGCACGTAAGGCGAACGCGGAGGGATATACGTCCGTGTTCGTGCCATGCCGCACACTGATGATAGAGATAGACAACCTTGTAAACCGGATACGCCTATGATAGCGAAAATTATGAAAGGCGCGGACTTCAAGGGCGTGGTTTACTATATCCTGAACGATAATAAGGGCACTGAAATCATAGATGCCGAGGGCTTATTCTTGGAGAATAACGACACGATAGCGCAGGGATTTGTCGGTCAGGCAAGCATGAATCCGAAGGTCACAAGACCTGTCGGGCATATCGCGTTGAGCTTTTCCAGGGAAGATTTGCCACGCCTGAACAATGCTGTCATGGCAAGGATAGCACGTGAGTACATGGAGCGGATGGGCATTAAAGACACGCAATACATCATCGGGCGGCACTTCGACAAGGAGCATTCGCATGTGCATATAGCGTTCAACCGTATCGACAACAACGACAAGACCATTTCCGACCGTAACGACCGCTTCCGCAGCGAGCGCATCTGCAAGGAACTTACCAAGAAATACGGTTTGCATTTCGCCAACGGCAAAGAGAATGTAAAGACAGAGCGTTTGCGTGAGCCGGACAAGACGAGATATGAACTATACAATATTCTCAAAGCTGAAATCGGCAGGTGCAGGGATTGGGACACCCTGCTTGAACGGTTGAAACGGCAGGGCGTGGAAGTGCGGTTCAAGTACAAGGGACAGACGGATGAAATACAGGGCATCGTGTTCTCCATGAACGGTTACCGTTTCAACGGCTCCAAGGTGGACAGGCGTTTCAGCTATTCCAAGATAGATGCGGCGTTAAAGCGTAACAATTATGAGGAACGGCAGATGCAACCTCAATCGCAAGCTAATCGGGAAGAAATAAGTCCTACTTCAAATAACAGTGGTAACCTTATCAATGGTTCATTGGGCTTGTTCACACCGAGCAATGTGCCGGAGGAACAGCAGCCTTACGACCCGTATTTGAGAAACAGGAAAAAGAAGAAACAACGTAAAATCAACTGGTAATTATGGCAGATAACAACAATGTATTCATCCTCTTCGAGGAAATCAAGACCATGCTTGACAGCATGGAAAGTAAATTGGAAGAACTTCCAAAAGTGATAGACAGACAACAGCCGGACGGGAACGACAAGCAGGAGTTGTCAACGATTAAGGAGGCAGTGGTTGAAACGACAAAAGCCCAATCCGAAGAAATTAAAGGCTTACTGGCAAAGCAATGGAAGGCTTACGCACAACTTTCCACCTTGACCTTACAACAATTTGATGCTATCAAGAGGTCGCAGGATGAGCAAGGGGAGCAACAAGAGCAGCAATCGCAAGAACATATCCACAGGCACTGCTTCGACATCAAATCAAGCAAAGTGTTTTCTTTCGTTGTGGGGTTGAGCGTGGCATGCACGTTTTCCGTGTGGGGCAATATCGAACAATGGAAGTCCAATCGTCAGTATGCGGACGATGCCTTGAAGTTCCGGGCTATCCGTGCATGGGGCGGATGTGATGCCAATGATGTGCTTTGGCTCAACAAGGTGTTCGACATCCATCGGGATGAGAAAGCCATCGAATGGGTACGGAAACAGGCGGACGGATATGACACGTCTTTGAAAACCGTTTCCGACAGCCTGCTACTATATGATTTGAGCATAAAAAGATAATAAGAATTATCTTTCAACTTCAAGAGCATTTCAAAGGGTAAACTTTGAAATTGCTCTTGAAAGAATAATCTGGATTAATTGTTCCCAATAGTCCAAAAATTAGGCATCTGAACTTTAAATTCAGGGTCAATATTATGGCATTGTTCTTTAATAATACCCCTGCGATGAATGGCTGGCTGTAAACAATAGGTATCAAATTCTTCACGGTTTACATCTTCAATTGAAGTCCAATGAGGAAACAAAAGTTTCATTGAAGCTACCGTTATACGCTTCACTGCATTAAAGTCACGATTGTCAGCTTGCTTTTCATAGCCAACCAACTCATCAAAGAGTTGTCCGTAAATCGTCTGTGTACGCAATGTATGCAATGCCTCCGAAAAATATTCCACATTGACAGTCCATCCTTTGAATATCATTTCTTTGTTAATACGGGGTAAATACCAACCTTCTATGAAACAATGAAAGCGGTCGAGCAAAGCGGATTCTCTAAAACTTTCGGGTAATTTGTCGAAATATTTTCTTGACATAGGACGTCGGTTGTCATCTAAGTCAATATTCCCCATCAGCATCAGCCCACAATCAGCAATAAACTCAAAATTGTCAATTGTTGTTTTACCTTGTTCCAAGTAGGCTTTTAATGCTGCTTGTATTTCAGAACGTTCTTGGAAAACAATGGTTTGTATTTCATCAAAAGCCGTAAAATCGTGGTTCTTAATAATACCTGTTTGTTGCTTTTGTTTGTCGTAGAACAGTTTGGCTCGTGATACTTTTCCACCACTAACTAACCATCCATATTTAGACAAGTTACCAAATACGTATGATTTTCCTGTTCCTTTAGGGGCCAGTTCTATCACATTGAGCCTGGGCTCTACAAATATCAACAAACGAGTAAGGAATTCTACCTTTTCTTTCATTGTCGAGAATCCATCAGCATTATATTCCATAGCAGATAATAGCACGTCAATCCATTCGATGGTTGTGAATTGTTTTCGAGCGTCCCGATAATAACTCATATCAATGGATTTATAAGGCTTAAATGGTTTGAAGTCGAGCATTTCCACATGATTCTTTTTCCCGTCATCATCAGGCATCACGCACATTTTTATAATGCCCCACTTTTCTCCATCCACCAATTCCCCTTGATGTTTATTGTACACATAATCGGGAATGATGCCTTCTTTCAATTTAATGCCCATATCAGGAATGGCGAAACGGCGCACCCCTTTTACTAAGTCAATATAAATTTCAAAACGAGTGAGTAACGTCAATTCTTCTCCACAGCCTAAGCGGTCTTTTACTTCCGAAGTATGTCGTGGAATGACTTTGTCAAGAAAATTAGTCAATCCGCCTTTATCAACCTCACCATTTGAGTTAATGTATTTTTTTAGCAAAAAGTCCTTGACGAACGAAGGAAGAGTACGTCCATCAAACAGACTGCCAGATGTGGCAGAGTCTTTATAAATGGTTTGTGTTCCAAATGCTTGACGTATCTTGTTGCTTAATTCTTCTGTCATATATCAATATTTATTATAAGTCACCGAAAAGGTCTTCTTCTTCAGCACCCAAGTTAATCTTTATTTTAAACTTTTGTGAATAGCTGCCAATGCGTATTTCCACTTCATCAACCTCTTGTGTTAGCTCCAATCTGTCGCTCTCAAAACGGAAATTTCCTTGGTTGTTCAGATTGTATCCTGTGTTATTATAAATCAACTTTGGTATTTCCAAGTTTGTAACGCCTTTGATACGGAACATTAGAATCGGATTATTTCCGTTCACTGCATCATCAATAAGGCTTATTGAGTATTCAGAAGGTTGCCGCTGCGAAGATAGAATTATGATAGGAACCAACACTTCTTCTGGAGTACATCCACCATGGCATCCCTGTCCATCGGGTATTTTACCAGCAAGTGAATTATGGCGAAGCGAGCAAATCGTTTGCCCATCATCTAATGTTATGTATTTATCATCTTGGGTATTAGTCCCTATTTTACGTATGGCACATCTCCCATAATGGTCTGATTTTATGCCTCCTAAGTTATATCCAGTCCGTAATTGTGAGAGATAAGACAGACCATGGTCCGAAATGATAGCAATCTTTTTGCCAGCATGTTCTGAAATAATCTCTCTCACAGCACTTTCCACAATTTTAATTTCTTCAATAATATATTGAGGGTAAAAAGTGCATTTATGGGCAAAGCCATCTAAATCGCCTTTTTTCGATAATTCACCGTTGGTTAGCTTTAACAAGTCGGTCTTGTTGTTCTCTGTCTTTGAAGGCAATAAAGAACGGGCTATCATTATCTCATTAAGAAAGATGCCCTCGCTTTTGTATTGCTCCACAAGTTGCATAATAAATGGAATCCAATCAATGCCTAAACCGTCAATCCAATAAAAAACTTCAATATCCTTTCTTCCATTCAACAATGTGCGAACAGTACTGAATTGATTATACCACGAGTTGAACGTTACGGAGTTAGCATTTCTCTCATCTATTGATGTACTTATTAAATCTGTATATCTATTAGACAATTTCGCCTGTTTGTAAGCATCCATGTAATCTAATACCCATTTCTGATGAATATCGGAAGTGCCGCAACTCTTCTCCATATAGTTATAAAGCTGTGGATATAGTTTAGCCAGTTTATTTATCGGAACACGACCATTGGCAACCCACCGTATCATCAGTTCTTTTTCTCCGTCAGACAATCCTGTAATATATCGCATGGCGGTCTCATACCCATCTTCCAGTGCTATGTTCTCCAATTTTCGGCACAATTTTTCATTCGTATCGTCTGTTAGTCGTATCTTGTTTTTATGGGCATAATTTAGGATTTCCGTGCGCTCATTCAGGCACTCTTCCGGATTGTCCATGTCAAAAACAGATAGGGCGGCTGCCGACACAAACTCTTGGTTGTTGTACAATCTACATTTACGGAGCAACTGGCAAATATACCCTTTGTTACTGAATCGTTTGGAATAGTAGGTAGCCAGCAACCAGCGTTTGAAATGTTCCGTATTTTCGAACCAAGTCTTAACAAATACAGTGTAGTCTGCCAAATCGAATATGTCGAAATATTTATTGAAGAATTTCTCAAAAGAAAAATTCTTGTATTCTATTTCTCCTGCTAATTTCTCCCAATTACCGGCATCTTCCCTTTGATATTTTATCTCGCCAAAATCGAGGTGCAATCCTTTTGTTAGAAATTCATACGCATTGCTACAAGTGGTATAACTCAAAGCATTGTCCGGCTGGGCATTGTCCGCCAATGCGTAAATTGATTTGGACGTACTGATAATTTCTTGTTTTGCATTCTCATCACGCCACACTTTGAGCCAATCTGTAACAGAGCGTACTATGGTAAATTCTCTCTCCAATCCGGCTACTTGGTAAGTGCTTTGAGCAAGCGTCAGGTGGTATCCGTTTTCTTGCTTGGAACCTACCAAATGCCAAATGACAGACTGGGAATCTGAAAAGAATTTCGACATTTTGCCATATTGACCTATCATCGGGATATAGACGCGCTGTCGATTATTAAAGCCGGAAGTTGCAGACTGTATTCCCTTGATGTCGCTAACCAAAGTTTCAAATTCCTTCGCTGTATGATTGTCGTAGAATCGTGCCAATTCCGAGAATGGCACAATAATGCAATCGGAGTTGCTATTATCTTCTATATATTGTTTGATACAATTAGCCAAGCAGCTATGCGTCAAGATTTGGTCAGGGTGTTCTTTATCCATCCAATCCACTATTTTCTGCATTTTTGTTACTCCTAATCCTATTAATTCGCTGACAAAATCTTTGGAGTCTGCAAAGTTATCAAATAGCACAAAACGTACCGGATAGCGATTCAGTATTGAGGAGTTGGCACCATCGGCTGCTTTGTCCTTTTTTACCTCCTCTATGAGACTGTCGATATGCTCGAAATCCTTATTCATACATCTAATTATCTAAAATTATGTCGAGTATGTCTTCATATCCCAAGTCACAAAGCTGTTCCAACAAACGTTGAGCGGTAGCAAGCGAAGGAATATTGCCAATATGCTCCAATGCTTGCTGACGTTTTGTCGAAGAACAAGAATTTAAGCGTTCCGACACTTGCCCAAACTTTGTTTGTGGTTCTTCATGCGCATTATATGATTGCCCCGGTGTAAACGGCGTATATTTTGAGGGCTGTGCAGGGGGTAAGGATGTTGGCGCAGGCATTGGAGTAAGCGACAACTTCCAATCCTTTAATTTGTCGTTCACCTCTCTTTCCGTCCAAAGCCCTACTTCTCCTTGTAAGTGTTGCTTGATATATGTCTTCGCATCCGGCAAATGTTCATCATCCAAATTCACGATTTCATTAGATTTGAGGAAATTATGATAACCTTCTTCGAAAACTCCACTGCGATTGAGCAGCATAGGGAACTCAAATTCATAACGTCCCAACAAATCAAGCGCATCATTCATCAATGACGGATTTTTGTTAATGTTTGGGTCAAGAGATATTGTCACAATCTTATCAATGAGAGATGACATTTCTTCGTTTGTTCCATGTACATACTTCAATGTCCATAGTGGATAACCTTTTTCTGCTGTATATTCATGAGAAATAGCCCAACGAGCATCTTTCAAACTGCTGATATCCGAATAGGTCTTCAATGACTTTAACTTGAATACCTTTATCAACAATTTACTCAGTTGTCCTGCTTCTTTCGTTTCGAACGTAAAAGTGATCTTGTTACTTGGCTTTCCGTTCTCCCATGACTTGAACGTTTCCATCACATCATCCACCAAATGCTGTGCTAATCGGGGCTTGCCATCTACCGAATAAATTTTGTTTATCCAAGGTCGCATGGCAAATGACAGCATGGCGATACCCGCATACGAAGGGAACAAACCGTAAGGCGCACGTGTCAATTCGATGAATTTCTCCGCTAAATTAAACTCTTTTGCCTTGTCGGCGTTCTTTATTTTTCGGCTGACGAATTCACTTACCAAATAAAGCGGATGATTTTCTTTATCTACATTTTCTTTCCAGTGAAGATTATCATCCACTGCATCTTGGAATAAGAACTTTAGAGGTAAAGCCGGACCTGTTGCTTTGCCTATTATTTCATCATAGGTATTGAACATCAATATGTTCTTGGCCGTTTCTTTGGCTTGTTGATTTTTCCAGAATGTCTTTGGCGCACGAGTACGTAGCAAATCAAGTGTTTCCGCTCCACGACTAAACACTTTAGGGGCTATGCCTACATTGACTGCTGTTGCCAGCTTCATGGTGGAAAAGGTTTCGCTTTCTCCTTTCACATATACAGAAAAATTGCTACGACGAACTTCTTTCATCCAATCTGAAATCATGGCTTGTGCATTCTTGTCGTGTGCTGCACGTTGGTCTGCCAAGTTATGGCGACTTGCGCATTGGGCATTAGCCATGTACTCTATGAAACGCTCGTAATTGTCGTCACCGAAAGTAGCATCAAACACCATAAAGACAACATTGGTAAAACGTTCGTCGTTTGATGCATGTGAAGCTATAGTTTTCAATTCATTCATCTCTTCATCGTTTCGCCCAAGCATTACAGCCATGAACAATTCATAGCTTTTCGCTTTTTCTATAGCGTTCTCTATCTGATGGAGCAAGGCTGCTTCATTCACATAGAGGGAAAAGAAATTGATACTGACAGGACGGCTGACATTAGAAGTAAGCGTATCGAATGCTTTGCGTACTTCCTGCCCATACGTAACCAGTTGTGAGGTATATTTGAATTGAGCTTTCATTTCCAATTTAATCTCCTCAATCTCTTTGGGAGGAAGTGCGGAGAATTGGATAGAGAACAATCCGCCCGGAGCACGTTGAATGATACTATTATCATTCAGCCAGTTCAGTATTTCGTCTATATGAGGCTCTATTTGTGTACCTATAAAAAGACTTCTCACATTTTCTTCGCTGGGGGTTACGGTTTCGTTTCCGGCTACATTATTTAAAGCATTGAGCAATAAGATACCCTTGAATACTGCATAGGTGTTTACTCCTTGGTTTTTCACTTGTAGTCTATAAGAATTATAGCGTTCAGTCACAGCCCCGTAACGAATATGGTCTTCGTTGAACACTTCCATAACGTAATCCCAAAGATAATCAGCCGTAATGGTTTTATGCTCGGCGAATGCTACCTCACTCTCCAAGAAGTCACGTATAGCTTGGTTTGCACCAATAAATTCGAAAACACTTCGTGAGGAAGAACCCACCACTCGTGCATAATAGGTGGCAAGATTGGCTGTAGCAGGATGAATGGGATAGAGATTACGCAAGTCTTTTATCGTATCTTCTACATTATTGCTTCCCATTGCATAACGAGCCAACATTCCGGCATGGCTATTGAAAAAAGAAGTAGTTAATGCTTCATACCCCTCAATATCAGCAATGCGGAACTTGCGTGACATGATTTTAAATGCTGACACCGTTTCCATATTATACTTCATATAATGGTAGCGACCTGTAGTTTTGGTACGTTCTTGCGCATCAAGTTTATTCAGTGCCGAAGGATGGGAGATAAAGAAGAAATAGCTGTTGTTACAAGTTTCCATAGCTTGCTCAGTTATCTTTTGTAGCTCAACCAACAATGACGGCCCCATGTCCGATTTCATTAAGTCGGTAAATTCGTCCCAAATAATCAATAATCCGCAGTAGTCAGTATTTTCTGCCAACTTGTCTTGTACCTCAAAGAACCAATCACAAATATTGGCACTATTCAGACGTATATCCATGCGCCGTTCTGCTAATGCCCTCTTTACCTGCGTGAGTATGGAAGTGTCAGCTGTACGCAACTTGCTTGCCAAAGTCTTCACATCTGGAGCATAGGCTTCCAGTTTGGGACTTTGGCTGATGATGTCTTCCCAAAAGGCAGGTTCGCTTTCCACATGGTCAGCATAATCATCAAAGTCTGTTTTTACAAAGAAATTGGTCAATCCTGCTGCTTTTAATGCCCTTTTTATGGCACTTTGCAAACGGTGTGAAAAGTCTTCTTTGTGTGCGATGGATTCTGTACCATATAGATTGACAGGGAAAAGACGTTTACTGTTCCTTACGTCATAAACTGACTGTCGTAACAAATCGTATTGCCGAGATGCATATTCGGTGTCCAAGTATTCGCGAATGTCATCCACTTCATCACAAAGCAAATGCTTGATTACTGCGGCTGCATGACTCTTGCCCGTACCATACGTACCGTCAATCCAAAATGACTTGTGTGCATCTTGGTCATTATTACGAACGGCACTTACCACCTTGCGCAATATGTCGTTGAATTGTTCATTGGGAATAAAGGATTCCCATTCTCCTTGTTCTTCCCTACCTATATTATAAGCAGGTTTCGATTCACGTATCGTGATATAGTCTGAATATCTTGTTGCCATTGCATTAGTTGTTTCAGATAAGTAAGAGTTCCACCTACATTATAAATGATTTGAGTATACTTATTTCACTCCATTCATCATGAAGCGTAATATTATCTAACCCCATATTTAATTCTGCAGTCAGAAATCTTGGGATAGAAGTATCAAGAGTTCTTAGAGCCTTTTCAAAATCAGCCTTATTAAGTCCAAATTCAAAAAAGATTCCTGTTCCATCATTACTATTATACAAATCGTCAATTCTGAATGATTTTATATAATGTGTTTTACCATACTTATAAAGAGAATAAGCAACGGCAATGTCACTTATGTCATCATGGGATTTCCTAATATCGTCAGTCTTGGAGATATCTTCTTTTTGATGAAAACTATTACCAATCGGAGAAGAGAGTAATGTGTTGTATAGTGCATCCAAAGAATATTTGAATGTAGTATATCCTTCACTATATTGCTCTTCATAAATACTTTGCAAAATTTTCTTCGAATAGACAGTCCCTACTTTTATTGTTCTAACAAACCATTTTATTAGAGGTGAATTATAGGTCAAATTAATCCATATAACCTCCCATACAATGTCTGGCATATCTTGATACATTTGGGCAAGCACTTCGCCTAATGGAGTGATTTTGTTCTTAGTATCAATGATTTCGGAATCCTTTAACCAGCTTTTAAAAGAAGGAACTTGCTTCTTCCCAAGAGAATTGTTATTCCAAAAATCTCCAGGATTGATAAAGAACTCGTTCAACCATTCATCACGAAGACCGAATGTACCATAAGCACTGATGCCATTCAGCTTTTCATTATCATTTTGTGTCATACTTAATGAGTCTGCTACGATGCAGCCTTTATTGTGAAAATTCAAACATTTATAGCAATGGATACACTTTTGTTCATCTACATTTACGGTTGGATAGACACTTAATGCTCCTGAAGGGCATTCAACTTCACACGCTTCACATTGAATGCAATAAGTCGTTTTATACATTGCCCTTTTCAGTAAGCCACTAAAGGTTATATCTGTCACATTGTAAAAATGAACCGTATAATTTGATTTTGAAGAATCAAGGTAAGAAATATCAAACTTGTAAATATTATCTTTATATTTCAATTCTCCTACGATAGTATTCTTCTCTCTTCTTGTGTTTATCTTTCCAATGGTACTTATCCAAACGAAAAAATCTTGTCTTGCACTTTCAATTGTTGCAATTAAATCATTTTTTAGTTGTTTAAACGCCACAGAAGACATTGATTTTACGTGTTTCCCACTTGCCCTCAGTTTCCATTTATGTCCTTTTATGTATTCGTTTTTGTTTGGGATATTCCTCAAATCAGCCCAGTTTTCCAAGCGAGTTAAAAACGGAGAAAGTTCTTTTGGAAACATCTTATTTACAATCATGTCGTCCCATTCCGAAGAAAATGGGCAAATCAAACATCCTACGCGCGGTTTTCCTGTACGATATGCAATATTTATGGGAAGATTATGCTTGAGTATGTATAAGAAAATTTCTGTCGTATTCCATTCTAAGATAGGGCGTGCATTAATGACAACATCATGCTTAACGCCTTTTCCTATTCGGGCATATTTTGAGCGGCGTACACTTTCTTCTGAACGTGTACCTTCATAAGCCAATACTTTTGCTTGCTTATTAGTCCCCTCAATTTTTAACATACGATAGAGAGGGGCGGTCTTCATCACCGAACAGCACCAACGATGTGTATCACTGGGAGTACCTATCTGATCCCAATAGTTGAGAACAGATTCATGATTACGAGCTACGGAAAATTTCAAGTCAGGGTATAACGATGTATAATGCTGTCGCACTTGTTCGTAAAGGGCAAGTGAAGTAGGAAGTTCATAGCCGGTATCGCTATAAATCACTTCAAAGTCTGTAGAAGGAATGGCACGAGTGCAAAGGTCAAGTACTACTTGACTATCTTTTCCACCGGAAAAAGAAGCGAGAAAACGGTCTATTTTGGTGGAATGGAAAATACGTTTGCCATTCTCTTTGGCTGTGTCGAGGGGTACAATATCGAAGCTGTCGCAATCTTCCTTTACAATAGCCATTTTCTTTTTATAACGCTTTTCTGCATTTTCAAGTAACTGGTTATAATCAAGTTGATTGGAAGCTACTTGTGCAATACTACGATTAGCAGATGTGTATTGCAAATATGTATCTCGGATAAATTCAATAGCTTCGCTTTCCAATAGAAAAAGGAAGTCTTTATTACGGTGTAGCATTTTTGCCACATCCACACATTGTAAGGTTGCCTTTTCTTTCCCTTTCTGAAACAGAACGATAGGAGAATCATAAATATTCGCCCCTTTTACTTCAAACATCAATTCCCCACGATAAAAGTATTGTTTGTTGCAAGCCCACATCAAAGGCTCTTCTGTGTGAGGATATTCCCAGCCTAATTCGTGCAACTTTAACAAATTAAGTTCTTCCCAGAATACAGGACGTGGCGTTATCCCCAAAGTGTCTGAAGTAACGTGCGAGTGAAGCAATACCCCACCAGTCTCATAGTCCCAGGAAATCTTATACATAGATTAATTCTACCTTCTGAAAAATCCTTGTATGGCAGAGTTCCCGATACCATGATTATACAAAGCATATTTGAACTAAACAAAAAAGCGTGGGAATCTTGCCTGTTGCCCATCCCACGAATCGAGGCCTTCGCATTGCCCAACAGTCAGAACGGACAACGCAGAAAGCCCACGCATGGTATATATTAATCCCATGCGTGAACGAATCGAAATATACAATGTCTATATTTACGACAATTCACGGCAAGGCATAATATACCTACCGTGAACATCTACTGTTGTCTTGTCCTTTGACTGTTGTTGTAAGTTGCGAAGTTACGATTCGTCAAAGACAAGCGTCAAGTAAACGCTCTTTATGTAAAGTTGCACCCACCCACTATCCCTCTTCGGGCTTCTGCAAGTGTAATGCGGTTGCAAAGTTAGCTATTTTCTTTTAGATTTCCTCTCAAATTATTATTCGAGGCAGGACCCTACCATTGATTGGAATTATGAGGAGGAGGTAACGGCATCTCACGCGGTCAGAACCCGTTGGACCTATACTTTTACCAATGCCGACTACGATGCGGCGGTGGCGCAGCAATTCGCTGAATAGGAGTTGCCGGTCGTGGTTATAAAAATCCTCCCGAACCGATCGGTTCGGGAGGATTTCGTCGCATGTATATCGTTTTATGCCTCTTTGAGAGCCGCATGCGCTGCCGCCAGGCGTGCGATGGGCACGCGGAACGGAGAGCAGCTCACGTAGTTCAGACCTGCGAAGTGGCAGAACTCCACCGACGAAGGTTCGCCTCCGTGTTCGCCGCAGATGCCGCATTTGAGGTTTTCGCGTGTGCCGCGGCCTTTGAATACCGCCTCGCGGATCAACTGTCCCACGCCGTTGCGGTCGAGGATCTGGAACGGGTCGTTCTTCAGAATGCCTTTCTCCAGGTAGATCGGCAGGAACTTGGCGATGTCGTCGCGCGAGAAGCCGAGCGTCATCTGCGTCAGGTCGTTGGTGCCGAACGAGAAGAATTCGGCGACTTCGGCGATCTGGTGGGCGGTGACTGCCGCACGCGGAACTTCGATCATCGTGCCGACCATGTATTCCAGGCGGTCGTTACGTTCGGAGAAGACCTTCTCGGCCGTCTGGTCGATGATGTTCTTCTGGTAACGCAGCTCCTTGTGGTTGCCCACCAGCGGCACCATGATCTCCACGTGTACGGGAATGCCCGTTTTCTTTACGTTCATAGCCGCCTCGATGATGGCCCGGGTCTGCATCTCGGTAATTTCGGGATAGGTGTTGCCCAGGCGGCAGCCGCGATGGCCCAGCATCGGATTGACTTCTGCCAGCAACTCCACTTTGGCCGCGATCTTTTCGTAGGGAACGTTCATGTCCTTGGCCAGTTCGCGCTGTTCCTTCTCGAAGTGGGGGACGAATTCATGCAAGGGGGGATCGAGCAGGCGGACCGTCACGGGATGGCCCTGCATCGCCTTGAACAGCCCCTCGAAGTCGCTGCGCTGCATCGGCAGCAACTTGGCGAGTGCTACGCGGCGGCCGGCTTCGTCGTCGGCGAGAATCATCTCGCGTACGGCCTTGATGCGGTCGCCTTCGAAGAACATGTGTTCCGTGCGGCAGAGACCGATACCTTCGGCGCCGAACATAAAGGCCTGCGCCGCATCTTTCGGCGTGTCGGCGTTGGCGCGTACTTTCAGCACCGAGTACTTGCGGGCCAGCTCCATGAGCTGTCCGAAGTCGCCGCTCAAATCGGCGGCCTGTGTCGCTACCTGCCCCAGGTACACCTCGCCTGTCGAACCGTTGAGCGAAATCCAGTCGCCCTCCTTGATTTCATATCCGTTTACGCGGATCGTACGTGCCTTGTAGTCGATCTGCAGCTCGCCTGCACCCGATACGCAGCACTTGCCCATGCCGCGCGCTACGACCGCGGCGTGGGAGGTCATGCCGCCGCGTGCGGTCAGGATGCCGGCGGCGTCGAGCATGCCCTTCAGGTCTTCGGGCGAAGTTTCGATGCGGACCAGAATCGCACGTTGGTTTTTCTCCTTGAGCATTTTTTCGGCATCTTCGGCGAAGAACACCACCGGACCGGTCGCTGCGCCCGGCGATGCGGGCAGTCCCTTTACGATGACTTTGGCGTTTTTCATCGCCGTCTTGTCGAAAACGGGGTGGAGCAGCTCGTCGAGTTTGGCCGGCTCGCAGCGCAGTACGGCGGTCTTTTCGTCGATCAGGCCTTCGCGCAGCATGTCCATGGCGATCTTCACCATCGCGGCGCCCGTACGCTTGCCGTTGCGACACTGGAGCATCCAGAGTTTGCCGTCCTGGATCGTGAATTCGATGTCCTGCATATCCTTGAAATACTGCTCCAGGTGGTGCTGTATCTCGTTGAGTTCTTTATATACGGCCGGCATCACCTCCTCGAGCGAGGGGTATTTGCTGCGACGCTCGGCTTCCGATACGTTCTGTGCCTTGGCCCAGCGGCGCGAACCCTCGATGGTGATCTGCTGGGGAGTGCGGATGCCCGCTACCACGTCTTCGCCCTGTGCGTTGATCAGGTATTCGCCGTTGAAGAGGTTTTCACCCGTTGCTGCGTCGCGCGAGAAGGCTACGCCGGTCGCCGAGTTGTCGCCCATGTTGCCGAATACCATCGCCTGTACCGATACGGCCGTGCCCCATTCCGCCGGAATGTTGTTGAGCTTGCGGTAGAGGATGGCACGCTCGTTCATCCACGAACCGAATACGGCGCAGATAGCGCCCCAGAGCTGATCCCAGGGATTTGCCGGGAAATCCTCGCCGGTCTGTTTCTTTACGGCTGCCTTGAAGTTGTGCACCAGCTCCTTCAGGTCGTCGGTCGTCAGGTCGGTGTCGTTTTTCACGCCGCGCTTCTCTTTCTGCGCATCGATCAACTCCTCGAACGGATCGTGCTCCTCTTTCGAAGCGGGCTTCATGCCCAGCACCACGTCGCCGTACATCTGTACGAAACGGCGGTACGAGTCCCATGCGAAACGGGGATTGCCCGTGCGCTTGGCTACGGCTTCCACGGCCTGGTCGTTCATACCCAGGTTGAGGATGGTGTCCATCATGCCCGGCATCGAAGCGCGTGCGCCCGAACGAACCGATACCAGCAGCGGCATCTCTTTGTCGCCGAACTTCATGCCGGTCAGTTTTTCGATGTTCTTCATCGCCTTCTCCACTTCGGGGCGAAGCAGCCCCACGACTTTCTCGCGTCCTTGTGCGTAGTATTCGCTGCATACTTCGGTGGTGATGGTGAATCCCGGGGGAACCGGAATACCGATCAGGTTCATTTCGGCCAGGTTCGCACCCTTACCGCCGAGCAGTTCCCTCATTTTGCCGTTACCTTCCGCTTCCTTGTTGCCGAAGGTATAGACTCGTTTAACGTCTGCCATAACTTGTCGTTGTTGATTATAATAGTGTTTTTCCCAATAAATGTGCTGTTTCAGAGTTGTTTCCGCCGGGCTGCGGGCGAGGCCTTCCATTGGGAAGGCAGCGGTGAAAAAACCGTCTTTTCCGGAGGGGCAAAGATACGATGATTTTTCGGATAATCAAAAAACTTATTTAATATATAAAAATATTGGAAAATATCGGCCGATGCCACCCGTATAGCGTTGTCGCCGATAGGTCGGCAGGGGCGTTCCGCTGCGGGGATCGAGCAGGTCGCGCCGGGCGAAAACATCGGCCCGGATGACGGTCAGCGTCGTGTCTGTCAGGATTCGGTCGTGCAGCCACCAGCCGCCCCGTGCGTAGGCATTGCCCCGACCCCGGCGTTCGGCCGGGGTCAATGCGTCTCTGAGCGAGAGCTTTTCCGCAGTTCCGGACGGGAGCTTGCCTGCACAGAGAATCTGAATGCCGGGCGTGCGTTCGCGCAGCTCCTCCAGCAGTTCAGCGGCATATCGGTCGCCGCGTGTCAGCAATACGGCTGTCGGCTTGCCGTCCAGCATACCCTCGACGCAGAGGTAGCCATAACCTGTTTCGATACGTTCCGTGAAGAACCGGTCGGCATAGTAGAGCAAGGCGAAATCCATCCCGTCCAGCGTATTGAGGGTGCGGTGCACATAACTGTACGGCAGGTCCGACGCCCGGACCAAGTCTTTGACAACCTCCTCGTTTTCGACTCCATACACTCCTGCGAGCGGCATCGCCATTCGGCCGATTACAGCGCCCGCCCGTTCGACTTTGGCGCGGTAACGCTCGCCGCTCCAGCGCAGCCGTCCTTCGGGTGTGTAGTCCGTGTCGTCGTAGAAGAGCGACGGGATCGTGTCGTAGAGGCGGTCGAGGTCGTAATAGGCGAAACCCGTGCGTTGTTGGGCGTGGATGGCACCGAGAGAAGCGATGACGAAGAATATCGCCAGAAAACTTATTCGTTTCATATTCGCTGCCGCTGCGGTTTTTCCTGCCGGATTTTACGTAGGAAACTGACCGTGTTATAATTTAATAGGGTAAATTTCAGTTCTTCGATATTCCGGTTGATTTGTTTGAATCCGTGATTTTTGAAAATTCGTACAGTCGCTTTTGCCATCAAAGAGTATCGAATTGCAACCCAAATTACGCAATATTTCCGATAATGCCAAATCCGATGCCGTAAAATGTCGGAATTATTTTGAGCTGCTGAGAAATTTTGAGCTTTGCCCGAACAATCTTTAACTAAGTTTTACCTGTAAATCGCTGTCAAGTCGCCGATATGGTAGCTTTTTTTCATCGTATCCGCTGTTGCAGGTTTCGTATCGTCTATAAAATCGTCGCCGGTCAAAAATGCTTCCGTAGTAACCGTGTAAACATACAGGCTGTCTTTAGTCAGCACGCTATATATTTTTTTTGAGCGGGGACCATCTCCATATTCCGCCGCAATTTCGATATAGCGAACAATTTTACCGTGTTCGTCGTGCAATATTAAATATTCTCGCGGCCCCGGATCGTCGCCTCCGTCGAGGACCAATCTCATGGTACGATTCCCGTCGAAAGGAATTCGATAATATTGTTTCCAATTTCCGTATCCCGTCGTATCGTTACCTAAAAGCAGCGCTAACCGATAGATCGTATCCCGATCCGTAATCATGGAATTGCCTGCTCGGTCCAGGGTGTAGTCCGATAATTTTAACCGATTGTTGAGATTGTCCGATTGCCGATCGATGCAAAATACCGTGCCCTGCAAGCTACGACAACTCGAACAAATGAATAATGTCATAAATATTATCGTGTGTTTCGTCATGGAAGGTAGCCTTTGTCCGAGAGGATCAATATCACCAAATTAAGCAAAATCCGGCAAAAATCCAAATTCGGAGGTAGAAAACCGCTGTGGGGATCATTCGGTGCGAACGAATATGATAATTCCATCTATTTTCCGGGCTTTGCGGCTGGTCCGGACTGTTTATGCCGGAAGGTTTTGTATTCCGGTGCTCCCGAAGCATACGCTTACCTTTACCGACCGAGGCGACGTTGCCTCGGTTAAAATCATTTGTATTATGATAATAGGTTATTTACGTGTCAGCATGGGAAAACAGCATCTTGCCAACCAGCAGGATGAGATCCGGCGTTTCGCCGAAAGCAGGAATCTCGTCGTGGATCATTTATTGCGGAAATAGATAGCTGGTGAAATTTTCTGTTTTTGTTTTTTTATAAAATAATTTTTATATTTACACCCGTATTTTGCGAAAAGGCCATGCAGATGGTTTGCTTTAACCGCAGACGAATGGTGATATGATAATATTGTAAACGAAGAAACCCTTAATTGCCTTATTAAAAATTTTTTTATGAAACATTTATTTGTTAATTTATTTTCTCTTGTATGCATGCTGCTTGCAGGAGTAGGATTGACGGGGTGTACCGACGACAAGACAGAACCAGACCCCGGTACTTGGCCTTCATTGGAAGTGAAGTTCCTTGAAGCACAGTATTCGACAGTCAAATTGGAGGTGACTGCCGCTAATTTGACAGAAATTGCTTACCTGGCGACGCCCAAGGCCGATGCCAAGGAAACACCGACGGCAACGATCGTCTTTGCGACCGGCGTCAAATCTGCGATTGCGGACGGCGTTTCTTCGCTGACCGTAAGTAAACTGGACCCCGATACGGAGTATGTGATCTATGTGGCTGCCACCACTGCGAACGAAGAGTTCTTTGAGAAGGTTCTCGAGGTTGAGGCCAAGACCGCTTCGTTCGGCGATAACGCGTACGACGTGTTTGACGTGGACTACATGAGTTTTAGCATGAACGTGAAATTCCAGCCGACCGATCCCGAGAATGTGATCAAATATCTGCTGATAGACATGTTGACGTATAATTATCAGAGTATGATGAACTATACCGACGCCGACATGATGAATCTCTTCGACGATATATATCACAACTATATTACCGAGAATACTGTTTTTGTATTCAACGAGGAGAATTCGATTATACGCGACGAGAACGGCGAGCCTGTGACCGATGAGGAAGGCTCGATGATAACGCTCTGGAACCCGATGGTGCCTGGACAGCTCAATTATGTGCTGCTCGGCGAGTTCGCATCCGGCGAGCACCCTTGGGGCTTCGGTCAGGGATACTATTTGCCCCTTTGGGATCAGGACGCATACTACGAAGCTGTCGGCGGTGGCGGTGGTATCGTGGGAAAAGCCGGTTCCCGTGCCGACGATGTAGAGCAGGGCGATTTCTGGACCGGCTACTACCAGAAGATAGAGGTTACCAACAAGAAGCCCGAAAAACTCGGTGAGATCAAGATCAATACCGATAAATTGAGACCCAACGGCGGTCTGCTCACTTTCGAGTTGTGCGAGGGGGTATCCTACCTGTGTCTTGGTATTTTCGAGGAGTATGATATGGAGGCGATTAAGACGTCAATGCTGAAAGGCGACCTGTCGAATATGCAGTGGGCGCTGACCTCTTACAACGCACCTTACATCCTCAATGTCCAGACTTATGAGATAGCCAAAGGGCAGACCGACCTCTCTTTCAACCTGACGGAGTATTTCACTAAGTTCACGCCGGGTATGAAGTATTACGTCTATGCGGTGGGTATCAACGATAATACCGGTTCGAAGCAGGCTTTCGCCAAACTCGAAGGCTTTACGCTGCCCGAACCTACGAAACCGGCTCCCGAGGTAACCGTTACCGGTATCGATGCTCCGGAAGGTCATGAGGAGTCGCCCTACGAAGTTTGGTTCAATATCAAATGTACTACGGGTGACGCGGTGACTGCCAAGTACGCTGCCAACTACGAGCGTGAGTGGGAGGTCGAACTCAACGCCGGCAAGACTAACACCGACCTGATCGAAAACGGTAACGCGTTTACTCCGGATGAGATCGAGAAGATCAACTCGGCCGAGGGTTACAACGTAATGTTCTCGACCCGTCCCGACGCCAACACCTACCTGGGTGTAATCGCTTACAATGACGAGGGTACCGGCAACGATCCCGACGAAGATGGTTCTGCCATCGGCAAGAAGCGTTCTATGCCTGTACCTGATAAAGAGCCGGTAGATTCGAAGTATTTCGAAAGTCTGCTGGGTGAGTGGACGCTGTCGGCTGAATACGAGGGCGGCGAGGCGCCGATGACCTGCAAGGTGGAGATCGTTTCTGGACTGACGTGTCCGGAGAGTCTGTCCCAGGAGGTCATTGACTACTATCTGAATAACACAAACTACTCGAAAGAGCAGGTAGAGAAGTTGTACGAGGGCTTCAAGAAGCAGCTTAAGCTCTACAATGAGCGTCTGCGCGGCCAGAACCGCCTGCTTTGCCTGGGACTCGATATCGACCGTCCGAAGTACGAGTACAGTACCAACTACCTGGCCGGCTGGAAGACGCCATACGACCTTTTCATCGCAACTACGGAAGAGTACAACGGCTACGATACGGAGTCTATGTTCTTCGATTTCGGTCCGAAGTGGTATCTCGAGATGAAATCCGACGGTTCCGTAGTCGCTCCGTTCGACGTAACCAACCTGCCGCCGCTTACGTTATGGAACAAGGGGGCCGAGTACTATTTCATTGGTATCAGCAAAATGGCGATTACGCAGGGTGAGTTCCCCGTAACGATTAGCAGCGATAACTCTACGATCACTGTAGGGGGATATGAGTACCAAGGTGATATTTACTACCCGAATGCAGCGAAGATAATCTACGGAGGACAGTATTCGACCGACACCCGGGTATGCGGCGCACTGACGCTGACCAAGGGTTGGAATGGTGAGTCCGTGAAGTCGGTTGTCAAGGGCGGCAAGTCCGTGACGACGAACGATGTGCTGGGTGCCGAGCGTGCTGTCCGCCCGTTGAGCCGCACGAGCGTATCTGATGCGAAGAGCTACGAGCCGCTTAAGGTTACTCCTCTTGCCGAGAAGTCGCTCCGCGAGCGTTGGAAGCAGCGGGCGGCAGGTAAATATATCCGTCGCTAACAGACTCTTTTGAAATAAGGCAGGGGGAGGTACCCGGAATGGGAATTTTCCCCCTGCTTTATGCTTTTATAAAATAACCGGATGCGCAAATCCGCTGGAGGTGCGGAGGCGTATTTTATGGAAGCAGAAGAGAGTTACTCTTTAAATCGAAAAAAGATTCCGATATGTTGAAAAAACTGTTTGGCTTGGCGCTTGCACTCTTGGCGACGCTTGCCGTTTCGGCGCAGGTTCGCGTGGGGGAGGGCCAGCTCTCCGGTAGTTTCGAGAGCAACTCGATCTACTACCAGGACGACTCGGGATTGGGTGCAGCAGGCACTGCTCCCGACGATCGTTTCGGTTCGAACAACTACATGAAACTCGACTACATGAACGGTCGTTTTTCTGCGGGACTCCAGATTGACGCTTATCTCCCTGCATTGCAGGGATATGAGATCGGCCAGCAGCCCGGAGCCTATCACTTCTATCTCTCCTCGAAGTATATCCAGTGGCAGGATCACAACTATTCCGTGCGGGTGGGTGATATTTTCGACCAGTTCGGCAGCGGACTTATTTTTCGTTCGTTCGAAGACCGTCAGCTGGGATTCAACAATTCGATCGAGGGTGTGCAGGGTATCTACCGCTTCGGCGACTACGTCGAGGTGAAAGGTATGTACGGTCGTCCCCGGCTCTACACCGACTATGCGGATTCGTGGGTGCGCGGTGCCGATCTGCACATTTCATTGAATGATATTTTCGGTTGGAACGCTGCGCAGTTCTCGGCTGAGGGCAGCTACGTCAACCGCTACGAGTCGCTCGACAAGGATCAGACGATCGACTTCGCCTCTCGCGGACTTACCTCGCCCAACCTGAACATGTATTCGGGTCGCCTGAATTTCGACTGGAAGGGGCTTTCGCTCAAAGGCGAATACGTATATAAGGGGAAGGACATCTACTCGACTGTTGCGGACGTAGCCGCAGCCGGCAACGCCATCTTGGTCGAGGCCGGTTATAACTACGGACCTTTCAGCATCTCGGGTAGTTTCCGCCGGTTAGACCGTATGGGGACGATGCTTTCGCTTTACGGCTCTGGTACGGGCAATGTACTCAACTACCTGCCCTCTCTGACGCGCCAGTACACTTACCTGTTGGCCAATTTGGAACCGTATATCGTTAATACCGACGGCGAAATAGGCGGTCAGGTGGATCTCTACTATACGTATCGCAGCAAGTCGAACCGTCATCGCTACTGGAATTTCCACGCCAACTTATCCACTTTCTATACGCTGCGTTCGGAGCAGAGCGAATCGGGCGAGCGGGAGTTGATGTGGCGTGATATTAACATCGATGTAGAGCGCCAGTGGAACAAGAAACTCAAAACCTCGCTGCTTGTTTCGATCCAGAAGCGCAACCCGAGTCATGGTTTCCAGCGTCAGACCTACGTATCCAACATTTTCATAGGCGATGTCACCTACAAATTCGACTCGAAAAAGTCGTTGCGCGTCGAGGCGCAATACCTTTATTCGACCGACTACGAGGGTGACTGGGTCGCGGCTTTGGTGGAGTTCAACATGGTGCCGCATTGGAGTTTCTTTGTGAGCGATATGTATAACCTCGACGAGACCGAGGCTAACTCCTTTACTAAAACGAATTATTACAGTGCAGGATTCAGTTACCTGAAAAATCGTACGCGTATTCAACTCAGCTACGGCCGCAATCGTGCAGGCTATGTTTGTTCGGGAGGGGCGTGTCGTTATATGCCGGCTTACACGGGTCTGAACCTTGTGATCACTTCATCCTTTTAATTAAAAAACAGATTATGAAATTCAAGAAATTCATTATCCCTGCGCTTTGTATGGCTATGTTGAGCGCGGGATGTTCGGGGCAGGATCCGGTGACCCCCGGTAACGGTCAAAACGGCAATGGGGGTACGAATGAAAACATCGAAAACGGTCTGCAGGTGACGGCATCGACGACGGTAATCAATGCCGACGGGCAGGATGCCGCCCGCATTAATGTCTATTATGACAAAGTGAAATTGTCGCTCGACGCAGTCGCTTTCTACGATGCCAAGAGCAACGACGTGCTCGACCTTTCGAAATTCACCATCGAGGACAACACGCTTGTGTACACTGTTACCGAGCCGGGTGAATTTTCGTTCTGGGTTGCTTATAAGACCCACAATACCAAAGATCGTCCGACAACCATTTCTGCTGTAGAGTTCTCGGTGCCTGACGCTCCGGAAGATCCCCAGCCGGACAACACCTCGTTCGTCCGCCGGACGCTCATCACGCAGTTCACGGGCTTGGGTTGCGGCTACTGTCCTTTTATGATCGCTGCGATGGAAGATGTACGCAAGTCGGCCGAATATGCGGACAAGTCCGTACTGGCAGCCTGTCACACCTATGGGGGTGATCCTTATCAGCCCGATGTGCCTTTGGATTACGCTATGGGTGTCAGCACGTATCCTTATGTAAATTTCGATTTCCAGACAGGGGTAGGGAATAATGGTTACAACAACAACGTATCCAATATCAAGCAGGCGATCGACAAATCGCTTTCTGCGGATGCTGGGGCAGGTATTTCGGTCGGTATGGAAGTTGCTGGAAACAAATTGGTCGCTCGTGTTACGGTGAAAGCAGCTCGCTCCGGTTCGTTCCGCGTAGGCGCTTGGGTGCTGGAAGATGGTCTGACAGGTACTCAACTGAACAATGGTATGAAGGGGGATTACGATTTCAACACGCATAATAATGTTATCCGCCACGTGAACAGCCGTTACTCTGGTTCGGATTATTCCGGCCATGAGGTCGGTGCGCTGGCTGCCGGCGGTACCGGTGAGCATCTCTTTACGATGACCTTGGATGAAAGTTGGGTCGTGAAGAATTGTCATGTGATATTCTTCGTAACGGAGCTTGTCGATAAGGGTTACGCCGTAACCAATGCTATCGACGTTCCCGTTAAGTCGTCTACTATACCGTTCGAGTACAGATAGTGTATTCGAACGTAGCAGCATACTGCTGTAAAATTTGCGGGGCGCCTCCATCGGAGTCGTCCCGTCTTTTTGACGCACGGCCGATCCGTGATGCCGGCCGCAACGCAGTGGAGGAGCGGTCGGGTAATGCTCTGCCGTTCTTTTGGCGACATTTTACGGAGTTGGACGAAGATATGATGCAGCGTAACAGGAGTTGCCGCTCCGCTGCACGATGCCAAGACCAATGTTGCCTTCACGCCCCTTACCTTGGTTGCCATGAGCCTACAGCCGCTTTGCCTGGGTTTGTCGGCGAAGTCGTCCGTGAAGTCGTACTTCGCTGACAAACCCGGCTATGAAAGGTTTTATACTGAACTTACGGGAACCGTCCAAATATTTCTCAAAGCATTCGATAAGTAAGGGGATCAAAACGAAGTGTATCAATAGAAAAAACAACATTAAGTAGGCAAAGTTGGTGTAATATAGTGAGATAGGTGTAAAACTACCCCGAACGGTCAAGCGATCGAAATGTAACAAAGCTGTTGCTTTTGTGTTACACTAAATGGCATTCGAACGGTCTGTTCAAGCGATAAATGTTACATGTCCTTGAATAGTCCCAGAAATATCCTAAAATACGGAGGAAAATAGCCCATTAAGAAGACAAAACCCCGTCAGAATCCGATAAAACGGCGATTCTGGCGGGGTTTCTGCTATATGTGGCAGGCTTGCATGGGACAAGGTATTCAAGGTTCAAAATACAGTTCAAATTTCCAAAAACATTCTTTCAAACAACTATATCAGCATACGTAATGATATGGCCAATTTTTAATTAAGACGGCAATTTCGATGTGGAAAAATGCGGTAAATTCAACGGTTAGTGCATTAAATTCCCTTCAAAATGCAATAAAATAGCGTTATAAATACCCCTTAATGACATTATTTTTTGACGTAGATCAATTTTGTATTCTATATATTACATTGATTATCAATACAATAATCTGATATTTTATTATTTGTTGATATAAAAACTGTGCGAAACACTATGACTATCCCATTGTATTGAATCGGATACTTGCTTTTACCAATGCTAATGCTTGAATCGAATTTGCTGGGATCTCTTTCGGCGAATGTTGGGGATTATGATTGACTAAACGTACGTATCGTTCATTGTCAGCTTTCTGAATATATTTGATTGTAGTATAACTCTTTCCATCGATTACGAATGACAACAGGTACATCTCTCCCCAAAGAATACCTTCCGCTCGGCTGGGTATTTCTTTATAAAATAAAGCGCATTATCCGCGTATTGGACAGATACAAGGCGGAGGTTTACAATCTTGAAGCGATAACCTCCCTCGCTTTCCGTATCGAATCGTTCGGAGCGGCGAAAGTCCTCAGGGCATTGTTGGAAAGGATTATACACGGGCGAAAAGAGAAAACGACGGTATTCGTGTCGGTTGTTTCGGACGGCAAGCCCAACAGCCGTTGGAAAGCATGATGATATATCAACATACCAACATGCAAACATATCACTATGGTGATATATATTGCAGGTTCTATTCCTCTTTTCAGAGGAAAGCGGAGCAAATCATTTCCGTTTATAAAGGCAAAGCAAGTACGGGGCTTTATGTCGGCTAAAAGGTCGGGCGGTTGCGCCGTTTCCCGATAAATCTTCCTCTTGCTTCGTTGCGAGCGTATTTATCGGGAAAACCTTGTATCCGACTGCCCCATACAAAAGAGCCTTTGAAAATGGAAACGACCGCCCTGCCACCGACCGAAAGGGAAAAAATAAGGTGGGGTTATATGGGTAAGCAGGCGGCAGGAACAGCCACCGCAAAAAGGCAGACGGACAGACAGACGGCATGCTGCAGGGTATTTACGGAGAAAATACCGTAGGCTTATTAGGGAATTTTCCGAGCCGCATTGCAGGCAACGCTGAAAATTCCCCAATAAGGCAAGGGGCAAGCCCCTTTGCACTTCCCGTTGAGGATTGCATTTCGCCGCTCTCAAAGATAGTCAGATTTATTGTTTTGCAAGCCAAAAAAGAAGGTGCTGATATATATATTTACACTGGAAAATCTTAGAAAGGCTGGTGTCGGGAAATCCCCGAACCAGTCTTTTTATGTAATTTTGCAAGTGAAGAGGAAGTGCCCTCTTAAATGGCATATTAAATTTAAGAAAGAAGCGTTATGCTTATCTTGTAGTTTGAAAACGTAGGAAATTTCAAAAGTATGTAAAAGGATTTGCATAGTGATTCTCACGTTATAGCGTGGGCCTTTATTGTTATATCTGTATATACGGGTTTCCTGCGACCTTCAAACTAAGACGTGGCATTGCAGTTCCACGCTTCGATGTTTAAAAGTCTTTGAGGAACTGGAAAGACACTTTTCATTAGTATGAAAAAGAAATTTATCAGAACGGGAACAATCCGTAAGGTAAGGATCAGATATACATTGAATAGCAAACAAAATCCGGAACTTTCACAAACAATAATTTTATGCAAATAATATCATTGCGACAGTCAACAGAATATCTCGAATCTGCGATAGCCTACTTTCAAAACAAGTGGGCTTCGGAAGAATCCAATATGGTGTATGACGATTGTTTTCGTAACTGCCTGAATGCAGAAAACCTGTTGCCACAGTGGTATCTGCTGCTCGACCATGATGCCATTGCCGGATGTGCCGGACTGGTCACCAACGACTTCAACTCACGGATGGATTTGTATCCCTGGCTGGCGGCATTGTACATTGAAAAATCCTACAGGGGCAGAAACTTGGGAAAATGGCTCATTGATAAAGCAATGCAGGATGCCTCCTATTATGGTTTCAAATACTTGAATCTGTGTACAGACCATGTCGGGTATTATGAAAAGTTCGGTTTTCGATATATAGGAAACTGCCATCATCCTTGGGGGGAAACCACAAGAATATATCAGATTAAACTTTAAAATCAGACCAAAATGGAAATAAGGAATTTAGAACATACCGATTTTGAAACCATCTTTCACGGCTTTAAAAAAGCATTTGCCGATTATGAAATACATTTTGAGAAAGAAGAGGTGCGTTCCATGCTCAAACGGCGCGGATATAATCCACAATTATCATTTGCCGCCTTTGATAATGACGAAATTGTAGCATTCACCTTAAACGGAACAGGAACATTCAATGGTGTTCTTACTGCCTATGATACAGGGACTGGAACGATAAAGCAATATAGAGGACAGAGTATAGCCGGGAAAATCTTTACTCATTCCCTCCCTTTTCTCAAGGAATCGGGTATCAGCCAATACCTGTTGGAAGTCCTGCAAAACAACCAAAAAGCGATTGGCGTTTATCGCCGAATGAATTTTGAGGTAACACGAAAATTTGACTGTTTCAGACAAACGATTGAGCACATTGACAATCGAAAAGTAAACATAGACTGTATCATAGAGCAGGTTGATACCAATTCCATCAGACAGGCACAACGCTATTGCGACTTTAGTCCTTCGTGGCAAAACAGCTTTGAATCCATTGAAAGAGGGATATCCGAGCTGACGTGCCTTGGGGCTTTCTTGGACGGGAAGATGGTTGGCTACTGTGTGTTTGACATTCATACAGGTGATTTGACTCAAATAGTCGTTCTAAGCGAATATCGCAGGAAAGGAATAGCCTCCCGATTATTGCAAGAAGTCATAGCGCGTCTGAAAACAGACTTCATCAAAGTCTTGAACATCAGTTCCGACAATCCAACCATGCCTGTTTTTCTCAAAAGCAAGAACATTCCCTTGGCAAGCAAACAGTTTGAAATGGTATTACCTCTTTAACAATAATGATACAGACTATGAGAAAAGTAATACTTTATATTGCCGTCAGTTTGGATGGCTATATCGCTGATGGCAAAGGTGCCGTTGATTGGATAGGCGGACATGATGAAAACGTAGAGATGGAAGATACCTTTACACCATTCTTCAGTGGCGTGGATATGGTCATTATGGGAAGAAAGACCTACAACCAAATTGTGACCGAACTTTCACCCGACCGATGGCCCTATGAGGGAGCAACGACCTACGTCTTGACCCATCACAAAGAAACTGACAACACAAAAAATATCTGTTTCAAGAATATAGATGTGTGCCGATTTGTTGAAGAGTTGAAGCAGAAATCAGGTAAAAACATTTGGATTTGCGGAGGTGCAGAGGTGGCGCAGCAACTCATATCAAATAATCTGATAGATACTTATCATCTGGTTGTCATTCCGGTTATTTTGGGTGGAGGCATCAGTTTATTTGGTGGTTTTACCCGAAAGATTGACTTGACTTTGGTTGAAACTAAGAAATACAATGGAATAGTGGAGGTAATATATAATCAGAAACAAATTTAGATTATCATTCACGTTCTTTACCCGACAAAGGACAAAACCAATTACCTACAGGCTTGACAGAAATAGGAGCGAACTGTTTTATGAATTAAATGAATAATCTTTGATGATTTAATTTTCATTGCCGACACACTTCGTCTGTTATCCGGCAATACCTGTCGCTTCAACATATGGGCCAGTTCCGTGTTGTCCAGTACGCCGTTAATCCGTTCGGCGCCTGTCCCGTACAGATAGACGGGCACCATCGCTGCCGTATGTCCGCCGGTGCTGAAACAGTACTCGATCCCGGCCTCCTCGTGCTCGAAATCGACATTGGCCGAAGGAATCGAAAGACCGCCCGTTTCGTGATCGGCCGTAACGACCACGAGCGTCCCAGGATGCCGGTCGGCGAAATCCATCGCAGCGGCAACCGCCCGGTCGAAATCACGCATCTCCGCCAGGACGCCTTCGGCATCGTTATCGTGTGCCCGCAGATCGATCTGGGATCCTTCGACCATCAGAATAAAGCCCCGGTCGCGCTCGCCGGCTTCTCGCGACAGAATCTCCAGCGCCTTGCGGGTCGCCCGCTCCAGATAATCGCCCCGCCCCTCCGACATTTTCGGCAGGTGACCGTCGGTAAAGAATCCCATCACAGGTCCCCGGCTCAAGGTATCGAGCTGCGAGGGATCGGTCAGCACCAGAAAACCGCGATCCCGAAGGCGCTCGATGCTCGGTGAACCGTCTTCCCGTTCCCTTTTCGCGGACGATCGAGGAAGCGGGGGGATAATTCCGATTGCCGCAACAAGTATGGCGATTATATTGGGTTCGGGTTTCAGACTTGTTTCCCGAGGCTGTTTGTCATCGTTCGCCGGGGGCGTGTTCTGGGCTGTCCCTTTCTTTTGCCTCCTTGTGGAAAGGGGCTTGGGAGGGAAATGCTTGTCGGAAATCGGCCGGTACGGTACGTGATGGCTGCCTGTATTTGAGCGTGGAGCGGAGGGTTGTGAAGACTGTTTGTCGCCTGTTTTGCCGGGGTTTCGGTAAAATGGCCCGTGTTTATGAGCTTCTTCTTCTGCGGCGGTCGCTTGGACGCTATCGGGGGAAGTCCGGTTATTCGGCGATGACGCCCGATCCGACCAGCTCATCGCCATCGTACCAGGCTGCGAACTGTCCCGGCGTGATTCCGCGCTGAGGTTCGTCGAAAAGCAGGTAGGCCGCGTCCGAACGGATGAAGAGTTCCGCTCCTTGCAGCGGCTGGCGATAACGGATACGGACATCGAAACGACGGCTTTCGCCCGTTTTCAATTCCCGGAGCGGGTCGATCCAGTGCAGCTCGCCGGGAGCGATCCGCAAGGCCCGGCGGTAAAGTCCCGGATGGTCGTCCCCCTCGCCGACGTAGATCACGTTCTGCTCCACGTCGGTTGCCAGTACGAAAAGCGACTCCTTGCGGCCGCCGATCCCCAACCCTTTGCGTTGGCCGATGGTATAAAAGTGAGCTCCGTTGTGCTGTCCGATTTTTTTACCGTCGCGCACGGTATAACGGTAAGGAGCAGCAAGTGCGGCCAGCTCCGCATCCGTCGGCATGGAGGAACGCTTCGCAGCGGTTGCCGTCGGAGCTGTCGCCGGGTTCGGACATTCCGTCGAATCCGTATTCGCGGGATTCATACCGGAAGGAATGGCGCTTTTATCCGCGACTGTTCGCTCCGCCGTGCCCATACCTGCCTCCTCCGTTTTGCCGACGAGTGAGACGGCTTGGCCGTATTTGGACCAGTCGGACTTGATTTCATGGACATTGCCGGTTTTCGCTTCGAGCTTCTGTTGAAGAAAGACCGGCAGATCGACCTTGCCGACGAAACAGATGCCCTGCGAATCCTTGCGTTTGGCCGTGGCGAGCTTCATTTGCTCGGCGATGCGTCGCACCTCGGGTTTGAGCAGGTGGCCGACCGGAAACAGCGCCCGGGAAAGCTGTTCCTGCGAAAGTTGGCAGAGAAAATAACTCTGATCCTTGTTAGGATCACTTCCCGCGAGCAATTTGTAGATCGTCCGACCGTCGGGTGCCGTCTCTTCGGCCTTGCGACAGTAGTGTCCCGTAGCCACGAAATCGGCACCCAGCTTGAGGGCTTCCTTCAGAAAAACGTCGAACTTAATTTCGCGGTTGCAGAGCACGTCAGGGTTGGGTGTACGCCCTTTCGCGTATTCGGAGAACATATAGTCCACCACCCGGCGACGGTACTGGTCCGAGAGATCGACCGTATGGAACGGAATGTCGAGCCGCCGCGCGACAAGTTCGGCGAAGAGCCGGTCGTCGTGCCAGGGGCAGTCGCCTTCGAGCGTACCCGTAGTGTCGTGCCAGTTGATCATGAAGAGTCCGATAACCTCATGCCCGGCCTGTTGGAGCAGGTAGGCCGCTACCGACGAATCGACGCCGCCGGAGAGTCCGATAACCACACGTGCCATACTTTTTGCGCAAATTTTACTTTTCGACCGCACCGAAAGGCGCGTTTTGCCGGAAATATCCGGTCACGGAAGCACCGGTTTTCCACCGATTCTCGTTACAGTTCGATCAGTCCCTCGGGCAGTACCATCTTCACCGTACGGCCCTCGAAATCGATGCCTGCGATGAACTCCTCGACCGCCGGAACCAGGATCCGTTTGCCGCCGATCTCCACCTCGAAGAGGGGATTGGCCTCGCTGTCGTAATAATCCGTGATTTCGCCTTTCAACGTACCGATCCGTACCCGGAATCCGATCAAATCTTCCAGGTAGAATTCATCGTTTTCGTCGTCCTCGTGCTCGAGGTACAACTCCCGCCCGATAAACTCTTCCGCCCGACGAGCGGAGTCGATATCCGCGAATGTCGCCAATGCGTTGGTCTTGCCCCTCCGTTCGAAGCGGTCGCAAAAAAGAGGAACCGCCAGTGAATCGATCTTCACGAACAGCGGTTCCTCTGTTGAGAAGTCATCGGGAAACGTCGTGTAGAGATTCAGTAAAACCCCACCTTCAACTCCGAAGAGTTTACTCACGCGCGCAACCGACAACAACATAACGGTTGTAACTATGCCTCGGCAGGAGCTTCTCCCTCTGCGGGAGCTGCTGCTTCAGCCGATTCGGCAGCGGCAGCTTCGGCGGCCTCACGTGCGGCAGCTTCGGCAGCGGCTTTCTTCTCGGCGAGAGCGGCTGCGCGCTCTTCCTTGATTTTGGTCTCGGCGGCCAGACGGCTCTTCTCGGCCGATTTGGCGTCCGACGCCAGTTTGTTGGTCTTGTTCTCGATCTTGGTCTGCTTCTCGCTCAGCCATTTGTTGAATTTGGCCTCGGCGTCCGACTCGGAGAATGCACCTTTAGCGACACCGCCCAGCAGGTGCTTCTTGTACATTACGCCTTTGTAGGAGAGGATCGCCCGACAGGTGTCGGTGGGTTGTGCGCCTTTGAGTAACCAATCCAGAGCTTTCTCGAAGTTCAGATCGATCGTAGCAGGATTCGTATTGGGATTGTAGGTACCCAATTTCTCGATGAATTTACCATCACGTGGCGCTCTGCTATCTGCGGCAACGATGTGGTAGAAAGCGAAACCTTTCTTACCGTGGCGTGCCAGACGAATTTTAACAGCCATTTGCTATAAAAATTTTTAAGTAAAATAATAAACGCTACCCACTTCCGGGGCTTTCAGGGGAGCAAAGGTAGCAACAAAAAACGGAATTGCCAAATCTGCCGGGAAACAAAATGGATCAAATTGGTAAAAGATGGGGTGTCCGGTCGTATTCGGCTGCTTTGCAGAAGCGGACAGGTGCAGTGAAGGCGGTTGCGATCAGGGCGGTACGGCTTGGCGTAACCGCCGATTTGCCGTTGATAAATCCCGAGTTTGGAGCACTCTTCGGATCGCACTGATCGTCTTCGGTGAAGGTTAATTCTTCGTAGTATAATTCCCCCAGACGCCGCTTTCATCCTGTCAGTTATGGTAGAATCTGATTCGAGCGAGTCCATATCGTCGGGAATCTGCGTTTGGCAATTTTTGCAGACGGGGTGCGGTCGTCGATTAAATCGTTGTATTAACTATTTGATACCTTGCTGGATAAGAGGTAAAACTTGTCGTGTTGCTTGCATAAGCGAGGATTTTGTATTACCTTTGCTGCGCTGTGCGATTATGTGCTGCAAACGATGGTTCCGTAGCTCAGTTGGATAGAGCAACAGCCTTCTAAGCTGTGGGTCGAGCGTTCGAACCGCTCCGGAATCACTTGAGAAAAACGATGAAAGATCCGCTAAACAATAACTGTTTAGCGGATCTTTCGTTGTCATGGTGTGCCGGGCTTGTGAGAGGATTCGCCAGGGACCGAAGATGAACGGAGCCGTGTAATCCGGCAGTGCGTTGTCTGAAAAAAGCTCTGGCCGATTTTCCGGTCGGCCGTCTGAATGTTGCGGGCAGTGTCTGAAGTATGTAAATATCGGTATTGTTATCGGGTTATCGTCCGTTTCCAGACGGTTTTGTTGCCACAGTTGTCCGTGACGGTCAGTTGGAGCGTGTAGCTCCGGCCTTTCGGGGTGCGGGAGTCGTCGAAGGTGTGGGTAATGGTGCCCTGCATCGGATTGCGTTCGAGCAGGATCCACTCCCCGTCGAGTGTGGCCGTATAGCTGCCTATGCCGGAGAAGTTGTCTCGCAGGCGGAAGGTGATGCTGCGCGTTCTGATCGGCTCTCCGGCTTTGAAGCGGGGCTCGATGCGTGGCGGAACGGTGTCGGCCACCACGCAGAAGTCGCCCAATGTGCGGGTCGAAAGGGTGACGGCGCCGTTTTTATATTTTCCTCCGGCATAGGAAACCTTCCCTTTGCGGACGAAACCCAGGGTGGTGTGGGGTTGTAAGTTCTGAGGAACATATGCCCGGATCGTAACCGTAGCCGCCGTATGCAGAGGCGTGTCGTAATCGAGGATCGAATAGAGGGGAGAGAGGACGGCGACCGACGGTGCGGCGGCGAATTGGGCCGGGCGGCTCGACTGACTGAAAAAGAGCGGTTCGTAGAAGACGCCGGCGGGGATGTGAACCGATGCCTCTCCCGCTGTATGCGAGAAGGGCCGGCGGTTATCGACGATGAGAGCCGTCGAATCGCATACGGCGCGAAAATCCCGCTGCGCAGGCTGTCGGATCGTCCGGAATTCGAGTATCGAACGGTTGCCGCTGTCGTCTTCGGCTTCGATGCGGATCTGCTGGCTCTGGCCTTCCGAAGGAGTCAGCAGGGCCTGGTTTTTCAAGACGGGGTAGAAATCGTCGATGCAGCCGTCGAGTCGGGTGAGGCGGATCACTTCGTTGCGCGAGGCGACCTGCATGGGGTAGTGGGTGACGGCGTTGCAGTAGCGGGTCTGGTCGAAGGCGAAGCCGTCGATACGAAGTTCGAAGATCGGATCTTCGTCTGCAAATTCACGTATGCGCCAGAGTCCGAATGTGTTGGATACGTCGTTTTTGCGGTCGGTCGTCTCCAGGATGAAGTAACCTCGGCCGCCGACGGAGAGTGCTCCTTCCTGTTTGAGCGCATAGCGTCCGGGTGTTTTTTCGACCAGCTCGACGGGGCGGGGCCGGGCGTGCACCGGGACACCGCGCACGCTGTCCACCTCGACGTAGTAGAGTTTCACCAGGCGCGGCGGAATGTCGTCGCGGGTGCGGATCACGCCGCTGGAAATGGTGTTGAGGGTCCGCTGCGTGCGGGAGTCGCGGATCTCGAAATGCAGGTGCGGGCCTGCGGACGAGCCTGTATTTCCCGACCAGGCGAACTGTTCGCCCTGCTTGAGCGGAAACCGGTCGGCCGGGGGATAGAGATTGATGCTGTTTCGCCGGGTGCGGTAACGCTCCTCGTGTACGTATTTTTCGATGTCGTCGCGGAACTTCGAGAGGTGCCCATATACGGAAGTCGTGCCGTTGGGATGGGTGATGTAGATGGCGCGTCCATAGCCGCCCGGCGTGACGGCGATGCGTGAGATATATCCGTCGGCCGTGGCGAGTACGGGTTTTCCCGTTACGCCGTCGGTTTTGATGTCTATGCCCGAATGGAAGTGGTTGGGACGCATTTCGCCGAAGTTGGCGGAGTAAAGCCCGGCCACGTCTCGCAGGGGAAAGATGTAATCTTCCGGGGCGAGGTGCTGGGCCGAAACGGGAGCGCTGCACAGCAGCAGCGCGGAGATCAGAAGTCGTCGCATGGTTCGTCGTTTGTTTGGATCAATTCGCCGGCGGCATCGAGTACTGCGTCGTAGTCGTATCCGAGCGAAAGGCCGTAGCGGATCAGTTTGGTTTTCAAATCGTAAGTATCTTTGTATCGGGTCAGTCGGAGCTTTTTTTCGAGCTGTGTCCGCAGCCGTTCGGACTGGTTCGCCGGATCCAGTCGGGCAAGAGCTTCATCGATGATCGCTGCGGCGATGCCTTTGAGCCGGAGCGAGGTGCGGATCTTGCGGGCGCCCCAGCCGCTCAGCCGGATTTTGTCGCGCACGAAGGCTTCGGCGTAGCGGTTGTCGTCGATGAATCGGTCGGCGAGGAGCTTTTGCAGCACGCCCTGCCGGGCCGAAGGCTCCACGCCCCAGCGCTGCATCAGCCGCAGGGCGTCGCCCGAGGATTTTTCGCTCCGGGCACAGAGCCGGATCAAGGCCGCGTAAGCCTGTTCGGGCGTTTTGTCGCGTTTTATCTTCTTTGCAGGCTGCATGTCATGCGGTTTTTGTCGTTCAGGTCGCGGCGCACGGCGGTATCCGGAAACCCTTCCCGGGTCAGCATCCGGAACGTTTCGTCCGCGAAATTCTCGTGGATCTCGAAATAGAGCCGTCCGCCGGGACGGAGCAGCCGCCGGGCATTGCGGGCGATGGCCCGGTAGAAAATCAGCGGATCTCCGTCCTCGACGAAGAGCGCCTCCGCCGGTTCGTAACCCGTAACATTCACGCGTATCGAGGCTTTTTCGCTGCGGGGGATATAGGGGGGATTGGAAACGATCAGGTCGAACTGTTCCCGTTGTCCGGGGAATAGCTCCCCGAGGGCGTCGCCTTGTCGGAAATCCACTTTTGCATCGAGTCTCCGGGCATTTTCGCGGGCGATGGAGAGGGCTTTTTCGGAAATATCGACGGCTGTAATACGGGACTCCGGGATCAGCCGGGCCAGTGTGACGGCGATGCAGCCGCTGCCGGTGCCGACGTCGAGTACGGCGGGATTGTCCGGGGCGGGGGATTCGGCGATCCAGCGGACCAACTCTTCGGTTTCGGGACGGGGAATCAGCACCCCTTCCCGCACCTGGAAATCGAGCCCGTAAAATTCGGTATGTCCCAGTACGTATTGCAGGGGACGGCCGGCGGCCAGTTCGCCGATGATCCGGTCGAGTTCGTCGATTCCGAGCTCCTTGTCCGGTTCGGCGACCAGGTCGGTCAGGCAGAGTCCGCCGAGTTCCATCACAACGATCCGGGCGATTTGTCGCGCTTCGCGCTCGCCGTAGAGGGCGGTGAGCGGCGTTTCGATCCGTGCGATGATTTCCCGGCGTGTCGGCATAGTCGGTCCGTTTATTCCGCAGTACGCAGGGATTCGAGCCGTTCGAAGAAGTCGGGAAAGCTCTTGGCCACGCATGCGGGATTTTCGATAACGACGGGGGTGTCGGCGTTCAGAGCCGCTACCGCGAGCGACATGGCGATGCGATGGTCGTCGTGGCTGTGCACGTGTCCGCCCCGGATTCGTCCGCCCCGGATTTTCATCGTATCCTCTTCGTCGAGATCGACCTCGATGCCGAGTTTGGCGTACTCCTCGCGGATCGACTCGGCGCGGTTGCCCTCCTTGTTCTCCAGCCGGGAGGTTCCTTTGATGACGCTCGTCCCCTCGGCTGAAGCGGCCAGGGCGGCCAGGGCCGGGAAAAGCCCCGGACATTGGGTCGCGTCGAATGAGAAGGCTTGCAGCGGACGGTGTGCGACGGTGATCGTATCGCCCTCGTCGATGACGGATGCGCCGGCCCGAACGAGGGCAGTCATAACGGCTGTGTCGGCCTGTCGGGAGAGTACCGAGAGGTTGCGGATCGTCACTTCGCCCGCGACGGCCCCCGCTACCAGCAGGAAGGCGGCCGCGCTCCAGTCGCTCTCGATTTCGAACTCCGCAGGCCGGTAGCGTTGTCCTCCGGCCACGTAGAATTCTTTATAGTCTTTATGCAGGATTTCGATGCCGAAGCGCTCGGCCGTGTCGATCGTGATGTCGATATAGGGGGTCGATATTACGTGGGGAACGTGAATCGTCGTCTCCTCTTCGGCGATCGGCAGGGCCAGCAGCAGTCCTGTGATGAACTGGGAGGAAACCAGCCCCTCTACCTGAACCTCGCCGCCCCGGATCGGGCCTTGGATATGGAGGGGAAGATGGTCGTTGCGGTCGTGAACCCGGACGCCCAGTGCCCGGAGCGTGCGGATCATCGTCCGGAACGAGCGGTGCAGCAGCGGTCCTTCGCCCACCACTCCGATCGGCGTGTCGCAGAGGGATGCGATCGGGGTGAAGAGCCGGGTGGAAAGCCCCGACTGGCCGACGTAGAGTTTGTCGCCTGCGGGGGAGAGGCCGCCGTCGATTTCGAGCGTGCGCTCTCCGGTGCGCCGTACCCGGGCACCGAGCGCCTCGATGCAGCGGATGGCTGAACGGGTATCGTCGCAAAATTCGATGTTATGCAGCCGGGAAGTACCTTCGGCCAGCAGCGAGGCGGCCAGGGCGCGCTGTGCGTAACTTTTGGAACATGGGGGAATGCAAATGCCTCGAACCCTCCCCGGGGGAACGGATTGATCCATATACGGATAATTACTGTATTTTTCGGTGCGGCAGTTCGGAGTTTACGTCCGTTGCGGCACTTGTCAAAAAGTCGTTGTTTTGCTTTCCATTTTCCGAATCCGGAATGATTCGCGCGAACTGTACGATGCAAACCGGTGTTCGAAAATGGTTGTCTGTTTGTTTTTTCCGGGATGCGCTCCCGGAATCGGTTGCGAGTCCGCAATCCTTTCCGGATTTCGTTTCGGACTTCCCGGGCTTGCCGGGAGGGGCGCTTGCCGCAGGCGGAAAACGGTTCCGGATTCCGGTCCGGGTTCGTACCGTCGTAGGCAGGAGTCGGGCGGATTCCGCGAGGCCGATCCGCCGGGCATTGCCCGACAGAAGGCGGGTACGGTCTATTTCTCCTCGGACGGATTCTCTTCGGCTGCGCTCGCGGGTTGTCCCTTGCGGAGTTTGTCGAGCGTCGGACTGCGCCGCAGTTCGAAGTGCTGTCCCAGATAGACCTTGCGCACCATCGGGTCGGCAGCCAGCTCCTCGGCCGAACCCGCCTTGAGGATTTTACCCTCGAACAGCAGGTAGGTACGGTCGGTGATGGCCAGCGTTTCATCGACGTTGTGGTCGGTGATGATGACGCCGATATTCTTGTTCTTCAGCGTAGCGACGATGCTCTGGATGTCTTCGACAGCGATCGGATCGACGCCTGCGAACGGTTCGTCGAGCAGGATGAAGGCCGGGTTGATCGCCACGGCGCGCGCGATTTCGGTACGTCGCCGCTCGCCGCCCGACAGCTGGATGCCGAGGCTCTTGCGTACTTTCTGAAGGCGGAACTCTTCGATCAGCGCTTCGCAGCGTGCGGCCTGTTCGTCCTTTTTCAGATCGGTCATCTCCAGAACGGCCTTGATGTTGTCCTCGACGCTCAAACGGCGGAAAACCGAGGCCTCCTGCGCCAGATACCCCACACCCATCTGGGCCCGGCGATAGACGGGCTCTTTGGTGAGTTCGGCTACCTGGCCGTTGTCGTCTTCGAGAAAGATCTGGCCTTCGTTGGGTTTGATCAGGCCGACGATCATATAGAACGTCGTGGTCTTGCCGGCTCCGTTCGGACCCAGAAGACCCACGATCTCACCCTGGTTCACGTCGATCGAAACGTGGTTCACCACGGTGCGGGCTTTGTATTTCTTGACGAGCTCGCTGGTGTAAAGACGCATTTTTTATGAAATTTTTTTACAAAGTTATGTTTTTTTCCGAATTATTTTTATCTTTACATTGAAATTTGTGTTTGAGAAGAGTTATGAAGCAAAATGAAGATTCCCTGCTGCGCGAGAAACTGAAAGAATATTTCGGCTTCTCTTCATTCAAGGGGAATCAGGAAGCCGTGATTCGCAATGTGTTGAGTGGAAAAGATACGTTCGTGCTGATGCCTACCGGCGGCGGCAAGTCCTTGTGTTACCAGTTGCCCGCCCTGCTGATGGACGGCGTGGCGATCGTCATATCGCCGTTGATCGCCCTGATGAAAAACCAGGTGGATGCCATGCGCACCTATTCTAACGATGCGGGAATCGCTCACTTCCTGAACTCTTCCCTGAACAAGAGTGCCATCGCGCAGGTGCGCAACGATGTGTTGGAGGGGCGGACCAAGCTGCTCTACTTCGCTCCGGAGTCGCTCACCAAAGAGGATAACGTGGCGTTTCTGCGCAAGGTCAAGGTTTCGTTCTACGCCATCGACGAGGCGCACTGTATTTCGGAGTGGGGGCATGATTTCCGTCCGGAGTACCGCCGCATTCGTCCGATCATCAACGAGATCGGCACGGCGCCCCTGATCGCCCTGACGGCGACGGCTACCCCCAAGGTGCAGATGGACATCCAGAAAAACCTGGGTATGAGCGACGCTTCGGTATTCAAGTCGTCGTTCAACCGCCCCAACTTGTATTACGAAATCCGGCCCAAGCACGATGTGGACCGGGAGATTATCCGTTACATCAAGCAGCACGAGGGCAAGAGCGGCATCATCTACTGCCTGAGCCGCAAGAAGGTCGAGGAGCTTACGGAGTTGCTCGTAGCCAACGGCATCCGGGCTTTGGCCTATCACGCCGGTATGGACGCCCAGACACGTGCGGCCAATCAGGACGACTTCCTGATGGAGCGGGCCGATGTGATCGTGGCCACGATCGCTTTCGGCATGGGTATCGACAAACCCGACGTGCGCTATGTGATCCATTACGATATTCCCAAGTCCTTGGAGGGATATTATCAGGAGACGGGGCGTGCGGGACGCGACGGCGGCGAAGGACACTGCCTTACCTTTTATAGTTATAAGGATATTCAGAAGCTGGAGAAGTTCATGCAGGGAAAGCCGGTGGCCGAGCAGGAGATCGGCAAGCTGCTGCTGCTCGAAACCGTGTCGTACGCCGAAAGTTCGATGTGCCGTCGCAAGACGCTGTTGCACTATTTCGGGGAGGAATATCCTGAGGAGAACTGCGGCTGCTGCGACAACTGCCTCCACCCCAAACCCAAGATCGACGCCCAGGCGTCGCTTCGCATGGCGCTCGAGGCGTTGCGCGATCTGGGGGACAAATTCAAGGCGGACTACCTGGCCAGCGTGCTGGTCGGTAAGAATACCGCGTTGATCAAGAGTTACGGACACAACAAGAGTGAATGGTTCGGGGCCAGTGCGGACCATGACATCCGTTATTGGGGAGCCGTGATCCGTCAGGCGCTGATTATGGGCCTTATCGATAAGAATATCGAAAATTATGGATTGCTGTCGATCAATGCCAAAGGAGAGGAGTTCATCGCCGCACCCCGCCCGGTCTATATAACTCTCGACCACGACTACGACGAGGAGGAGAAAGAGACCGATGCGGTGGCTCCTACGGGTAAAGGAGGGGCGGCCGACGAGGAGCTGTTCTCGATGCTCAAGGATTTGCGGAAGAAGGTGGCGCGGCAGCATGATCTGCCTCCGTTCGTCATCTTCCAGGATCCGTCGCTCGAAGATATGGCGATCCAGTACCCGATCACCATCGAGGAGATGCAGAACATCTCGGGCGTGGGTGTGGGTAAGGCCCGCAAGTTCGGCGAGGAGTTCATCCGCCTGATCCGCGCCTATGTGGAGGAGAAGGAGATCGTCCGCCCGCAGGATATGATCGTCAAGTCGGTGGGCAACAAGTCCGGCAACAAGATTTTCATCATCCAGGCCATCGACCGCAAGATGGATTTCGAGGATATCGCCCGGGCCAAAGACCTCGATTTCGACGAATTGCTGACCGAAATCGAAGGGATCGTCAATTCGGGAACGAAACTGGATATTTCCTACTACATCGAACAGGTGATCGACGAGGATAAATCCAATGATATTTACCTCTATTTCAAGGAGGATGCCCAGAGCGATTCGCTCGACGAGGCGATCGAAGAGCTGGGCGGCGACTATACCGAGGAGGAGATCCGGCTGGTACGTATCAAGTTCATGTGCGAACAGGGCAACTGACGGGGCGGGCAGAGGCGTTCCTTATGTATAACAGAGTGCGGGAAATCCCGCGAACTTATGCAGATATGGGGTATAGATTGCAGCGATTCAGAGTAATACTGATGACATCCATAGCGATTATGATCGTGGTGACGGCCGTATGTCTGTTCGTACATCCGACCTCCGGAGGCGCACTTTTGGTGCTGGCGCTCGGCGGGAGTCTGGCGGCCCTTATCCTGGATTACCGGCGCAGGGAGCGGGAGCGGAAGAAAAGCAAATGAGAATCGTTTAACCATAAATCGAGAAGCTATGAAAAAGAAGAACGCACAATTTAACAAGAAGACGGCGACCGTCGCGTTGATTTTTATGCTGGCTACGATCATGTGGCTTACGATCAATGTCGTTTGGTGCTTGCACGACGGTCATTATGCAAACCTGATTATTCCGGTGCTTTTCGTCGTCGCGGGCGTCGCAATGTTTTACAACGAATTTCACAAGAAACCTCGCAAGCATGTCGAGGATGTGAAGAAATACCTCTGATGATTGTGTCATCCGAAAGGCCAGTCCGAAGCTTTCTGCGGCCGGTAAATCAGGGCAGAGGGGTGTCGTTGGGCGAGAGCCGGTCCGGTGAAGGAAAATATGCCGGCCGACGGATGCGGCTTCGGGCCGTTTCTGTGGTCGGAGCGGAATCGAACGGGTGCGCGTCCCGCACCCGACGGTGTTCGGAGAAAGGGTACGACGTTTCCGATAAGCGGCCGAAGAGGGCGTCCGCTCCGGGAGGTGCCGGACGGTAGGCGCGAAGCGGTCGCCGTCGGCAGAGACGGAGAAGATCGGCTCTGTGCCGGAAGAGTCCGGGATAGAGGCTCCGGGAAAGATATTCAACCGAAACGAATGAGTGAAGTAAGAGCGAAGAAAGCGTTGGGCCAGCATTTTCTGGTCGATCTCAATATTGCCCGCAAAATATGCGATTCGCTGGGCGGCGGTACGTCCGAAAAACCGTGTCCGGTGTTGGAGGTGGGATGCGGCATGGGTGTTCTGACCCGATTTTTGCTGAAACGGACGGATGTCGTGACATACGGCGCCGAAATAGACTCCGAAAGCGTGGCGTATCTGCATGCGCATTATCCCGAATTTACACCCCGCCTTATGGAGGGCGATTTCCTGAAAATGGATTTGCGGACGCTGTTTCCCGAAGGACTGCGTGTGATCGGCAATTTCCCTTACAATATTTCGTCCCAGATATTTTTCAAGGTGCTCGAAAACCGGGACTTGATTCCGGAGTGCGTCGGGATGATCCAGAAAGAGGTCGCCGTGCGTCTGGCGGAGCCTCCCGGCTCGAAGGAGTACGGCATCTTGAGCGTGTTGTTGCAGGCATGGTATGACATAGAGTACCTGTTTACGGTCAATGAAACGGTGTTCAATCCGCCGCCCAAAGTCAAGAGCGCCGTCGTGCGTCTGCGCCGCAACGGAGTGGACCGGCTCGACTGCGACGAACGGTTGTTCGTCCGCGTGGTCAAGGCCTCGTTCGGCCAGCGCCGCAAGATGTTGCGCAACTCCCTGCGGGCGGCTTTCGGCGATTTCGGAGGGGCGGAACATCCCTTCTTCACGCAGCGTGCCGAGCGGCTTTCGGTCGCCGATTTCGTCGAACTGACACGGTGGGTGGATGCGAACGGAATATATTTCTGAATTATCTACTTTAATCTTGTATAATCCGAAATAAAGTCGTACCTTTGCATTATCAAAAGCAAAGAGATATGACATACTTTGAGTTTACAAAGAGGTTCCCTGACGAGAACAGCGCGATAGATTTCATTGTTGCGGCCAAGTATAAAGACGGCTATGTCTGTCCGAAATGCGGAAGCGTACACAAAGGCATATACCATCAAAAGTATAATCATCGTTTCCTGTATTGCAATAACTGCAAGAGCGAGTTTTCCGCATTGAAGGGTACGATATTCGAGAACACGCATCTTGATTTACGTATGTGGCTGTATGCTATGAATCTCGTTCTTGTGTCCCGAAAAGGAATATCTGCTTTGCAGTTGAAAAGGGAGTTGGGCATGGGTTCTTATCAGTCAGCGTGGCGTATGCTCCAGCAGATACGTAAGGCGATGGAGAAAGAGGAATACAAGGAAACATTCGAGGCAGTCGTGGAGATAGACGAGACTTATGTTAGGCGGCAAGCCTCGCAAAAATAACGACCATTCGGACGATGAGGACAACAAGCCGAAAAGAGGCTGCGGAACATCGAAAACACCTGGAATCGGTGTAAAGGGGCGCAACACGGGCAAGGTTCACGCAGTTGTCGCCAATTATAATAATGAAGAGGGAAAACAATTGAATGGCAAACAACTTTTCGCCGTTCTCAAAAAAGTATGCAAGGGCAACAATACTGTTATGACAGACCAATTCTCAGGGTACAACATTCTTGACAAGAAGAATGAACGCAACTTCGTCCGTCTTAAAATAGACCATACTGTAACATACTCTCTCGGAGATGGAATCCACACCAACGGTATAGAAAGTTTTTGGGCGATACTCAAACGACGCGTATATGGAGTGTTCCATAACGTATCAGTCAAGTATATACAGAAGTATGTGACGGAGTTCTACTACCGTCTTAACCACAGGGATAATAACGAGGCTTTTACCTCACTTGTTGAACTCGCAATAGTATAACGGTATGAAGAATAATAATTTACAAATGAGGGGAGGGAGTAAAAGTGAGACTATAACCGAAAACATATTCAGAGAGTTTTACGGAAATGGAGCATTTATAGAAAAATCAGCCATACCGTCCCATTACGGATTCAAATCAAAGAAAGGCACGGGATATAAAGGTTATCCCGATTTCTTTAGAGATAATGCGAATGAGGATTTTGTGATTATCGTGGAGGCGAAAGCGGATGATTATAAAGCCGCTTGCGAGGAAGTTGAATTTTACGCAAAGGTCAATAAGATAGATAAAGATATTCTTGCAATTGCAATATCCGGACAGACAATAGGAACGTACAAGTCTTCATTATTCATCAAATTTAATGGAGGGAAATACAAGGAAATAGACACTAATTGGAAGCTACTTCCGCTTGAATCATTAAGGAAGATATATAGGAAGGAAAAAATTGGAGACTGCATTTCTGATGAAAAATTACACACTATTTTATCAGAATTGAATAATACGTTTCATGAGCCGATGAAGATAAAGGACACAGAACGTAGTTTGTTCTTTGCCGGTCTCATGATAGCACTTAAAGATACTAACTTTAGAATAACATACAAGAATATACAAGCACCCACAAAAGAGCAGCAGGATACTTCAAAATACAAACTTATTGAATCTCACAACTTAAACAAGGCTATAATAGAAGCAATCGTCAATCAAATAAACAATAGAATCAATAGCTATTCAAAGGAGATAAATTGGAAGGGCCAATTTGCTTTTATTTTAGACATAGATTACGAATTGAAACCATATAAAGAGCTCATATCAAAAATTGAAAAAAACATATTTACCCCTTTTGAGTTTGACGAAAAACAAGACATATTAGGAAAAGCGTATAAGATTTTCCTTTCAAGAGCAGGTAAGATTGACAATAGGAACATAATCCTAACTCCAGACCATATAAAACATCTGATGGTAAGGCTTGCAAGATTAAGCGTAGATGATATTGTCCTTGATACTTGCACAGGTACAGGAGGCTTTTTGATGGAGGCAATGGAGGTTATGTCTAAACTTGCTAAGGGGAACGATGAGCTAATAGAACGCATACACAGGCATCAATTATATGGTTTTGAGATAGACAGGACATTATTTGCCCTTGCTTGTTCGAATATGTTTTTGCACGGGGATGGGCGAAGTAATATGATATTTGGCAATAGCTTGATTGAAGTTGGTTCTAAAATATATAGTGAATTTAAGCGAACATACAAGCCGAGAAAATGTATTATAAATCCACCGTATGAGAAAAATTTACCTATACAGTTTGTATATAAAGCATTAGAGTTGTTGGAGCCAAATGGGAAACTAATAATCGTTATGCCGAGTATAACATTGAATAAAAACGTGGGGAGTGGAACTGAGGATGTATTAAAGATGGCACGTTTAGATTTTGTGATAAAACTACCCCTGTCTACATTCAGAGAACAAGGTAGAACAGTATATACCTCTATATTTGGGTTCACTAAAGATAGTGGCGGTCATCGCAAAGATGACCGAGTGCTTTTTTATGATTTGGTAGACGATGGCCTTGTTAGTGTACAACATAAAGGTCGGGTGGATAAATACAAAAGATGGAATGCAATAGAAGATGCAATATATGATGTAATTAACTCATCAAAAGAAATATATGACGTTTGCGAAAAAAGGCTTATATATAATGGTGATACTTTAGTACCTTATGGATTTGTTGAGCATAAAGGGCAAATGAATTATTATCCTATTTCAACGCTATTTACTATACAAACAGGTGAATTACAATCAGAGGATGGCGAGGAAGATGGAGAATATGACTTTATTACGGCTTCTGAAAAATGGAAGAAACATAATATGTACCAAATGGAAGGAGAGGCTATAATATACGCAAATAATTCGGAAGGTTCACTCGGAAGATGCCATTACGTAAATGGCAAATTTATGGCAAGTACGTTATGCCTAATACTCCAAGAAAGGAATCACATACAATTCCCGTTAGATTTGGAATACTATTCTTTCTATTTTATGTCAATAAGAAAGCAGATAACAAGCCGCTTAAAAGACGGGACTTCAAAACTTTCGATTAGCCAAGATAAATTCAAAAATTATCTAATTGAATACATCCCAATACAAGAACAGCGTAAGAGAAAGGAGATTATAAAGCAAAGGAAAAGAGACTTGGAGGAATTAAAGAGACAAGAAAAAACATTAGAAGAAACATTGTATGATTTATAGAAAAAAGTAGGGAGAAAGCCCTACTTTCCATAATTTTCGTATCTTTATGTTACATAGTTATACAAGATCAAAGTGGATAATTCCGTATGCGTTTTATGGAAGGAAGTCGTTTCCCGTTAAATCTCATGCTTTGGATTGACCGCTCCCACGACGGCCGTGATAAGATCTTCGCGGCGGAGGTATTTGACGGCCAGCCGTTGTACCTCGGCCGGGGTGATTGCCTGTATCCGGCGGATGTTCTCTTCGATGACACCGTTGTTCGTGCCGCAGAGGAGGTTTTCGATCGTCACGTCGGCGATGCCGAACGGTCCGTCGAGGATGCGCATCACCTCGCCCGTCATGATGTTCTTCACCAGCGAAAGTTCCTCTTCGGGCATCGGCTCCCGGCGCAGCCGTTCGATTTCGTTGTAAATTTCCCGAAGTGCCGGGGCCGTCACCTCGGCTCCGACCTGGGCAGCGATTCCCAGGTAACCCTCCCGCTCGAAATTGACCATGGCGGCACCCACGCCGTACGTGTAACCGTGCTCGCCGCGCAGGTTTTGCATCAGCCGCGAGCCGAAATAGCCGCCCAGTACCGTAGCGACGACCTGCATCCCGACGAAATCGGGATGTGTGCGGGTGAAGAGCAGACGCCCTACGCGCAGCGAGGATTGCACGGCGTCGGGCCTTTCGACGAAACGATAGGCTTCGCTGCGGGGAGCCGGAAATTCGGCTGTGGCGCTGCGGTCGGCACGGGGGAGTTTTTCGGCCAGGGCGCCGATGCCTTGCAACTCCTCCTCCCCGATGCGGCCGCTGCATACGACCAGACAGTTTTCGGCCGTATAGAGTCGGCGGTAGAGTGATTCCAGGTCTGCACGCGTGAGCGTGTCGTAATTTTTCTCGGGATAGGAGATGCCGTAGGGATGTTTGTCGCCGAAGAGAGCTTCGGCGAAGATTTCACGCACGACGGTATCGACCTTGCGCCGTTCGATCGTGAGGGCCTGCTTGCGTTTTTCGCAATAGGCACGCAATTCGTCCTCCGGGAAAAGCGGTTGCAGGAGGATTTGTTCCGCGACTTCGAGGGTCGGAGCGAAAAATTTCGATAACGAACTGAAGCTGATATATACGTAGTCCCGATCGACATTGACTTCGAAGTAGGAGCCGTAGAAATCGAGCTGTTCGGCGATTTGCCGGGCCGTCATGTCGCGGCTGCCTTCGCTCAACATATTGGCCGTTGCGGAGGCTGCGAAAGGCGCGTGCTGCATCGACGATCCGGCGCGGAAGACGAACGTGAAGCGCAGGACTTCGAAATCGTCGGACGGAATGGCGTAGAGGGAGGCTCCGTTCGGGAGCGTATGGCGCTGGGCGCGGGGTACATCGACCTCGCGGGGAGTGATCAGGGGCGGTTGTTTCATTGTTTGGCTCGGTAGATTAGGGTGGAACGATTTTCGGGACGGAACGTGCGGCGGCTGAAGTCGGCGATCTGTTCGGCCGTTTGCGAACGGTAGATCGTCACTTCCCGGTTGATGAGGGGCAGATCGCCGAGCATCTCGTAGAAGCCGAGGTTCATCGCCTTGTTCATCACGTTAAGCTCGCCGAACAGGGTATTCGCTTCGAATTTGTTCTTGATCTTCTCCAGCTCGTATTCGTCGATCTTCTCCGTTTGCAGGATTTCGATTTCACGCAACAGGGCTGCTTCGGCCTGTTCGACGGTGGTCGAGGGCAGCAACTGGGCCGTGAAGACGAAAAGCCCCGGATCGACTTCTCCGGAAACGTAGGCATTGACGCTTCCCAGCAGCCGCTGTTCTCTGACCAGATGCTGATAGAGGCGTCCCGATTCTCCGCCTGCCAGCAGGTCGGAGGTCATATCGCCCAGGAAGAAGTCCGGAGAAGTGCGCGAGCCTATGTGGTAAGCCAGTACGATCATCGTGGCTGGTACGTTGCGTTCGACCTCCTCCCGTCGGGATTCGGTTTGCGGCGGTTCCTGCGGAAGCGATGCCGCAGGTTGCGGATTGTCCGCGATCGGGCCGAACCATTTTTCGCACAGGGCGATCGTCCGCTCTTCGGGGATATCTGCCGAGATGGAGAGAATGGCGTTCGACGGGTGGTAGAAACGGCGGTAGAAATCGCGCACTTCGTCGAGCGAGGCTCCGGCGATGTGATCGGGCGAAAGTCCGATCGTCGCCCACCGGTAGGGATGCACGCGGTAGGCCAGGGCCCGCAACAGCATCGACATATCGCCGTAGGGTTGGTTGAGGTATCGTTGTTTATACTCCTCGATGACAACCCGTTTCTCGGTTTCGAGGTTTTCCTGCGAGATGTCGAGTCCCGTCATGCGGTCGCTTTCGAGCCAGAGGGCCGTTTCGATGTTGTCCTTGGGCAGGGTGATGTAAAAGTCCGTGTAGTCGTTGTTGGTGAAGGCGTTGTTCTCCCCGCAGGCCATCTGTACCGGTGTATCGAAGTCGGGAACCGCCTTCGTGCCCCGGAACATGAGATGTTCGAACAGGTGGGCGAAGCCCGTGCGGGAGGGATTCTCGTTGCGGGCCCCGATCTTGTAGAGCAGGTTTACGGCGGCCAGTTTGGACGAGCGGTCGCGGTTCACGACGACCGTCAGCCCGTTCGGAAGCGTATGTTTCTGGTAGTTGATCACGTTGTTGCAAATTTTTTCAAAGGTACGATTTTATTTGCAAAAAGCGTGCTCCGAAATGGAATGGCCGTTTCTCCTTGTTTTTGAAGCGTTTCGATAGAAGGTGTTGATACTGTTATTTTTATAACATTGTACGTTGCGATATTTGTCCGGAAATATGGCGGAATTTTCGTTTGGAATTTTTAACTTTGTGCCGATTCAGGCAGATTTCACAGCTGAAATAGTACAATCTAATACCGATAAAAATGGCAGAAAAGAAATTTATCACATGCGACGGTAATTACGCGGCAGCCCACATAGCTTATATGTTCTCGGAGGTTGCGGCGATTTACCCCATCACTCCGTCCTCGACGATGGCGGAACTTGTCGATGAGTGGGCCGCTCAAGGTCGTAAAAATATTTTCGGAGAAACAGTCCGGGTAGTCGAGATGCAGTCGGAGGCCGGTGCCGCCGGCGCCGTGCACGGATCGCTGCAAAGCGGTGCGCTGACTACGACTTTTACGGCATCGCAGGGTCTGTTGCTGATGATTCCCAATATGTACAAGATCGCCGGCGAGTTGTTGCCCGGCGTATTCCACGTATCGGCGCGTGCGCTGGCGGCCCAGTCGCTTTCGATCTTCGGCGACCATCAGGACGTGATGGCCGCGCGTCAGACCGGCTTTGCAATGCTCGCCACCTCGTCCGTGCAGGAGGTGATGGACCTGGCAGGTATCGCGCATATCGTGTCGCTCAAGGCACGCGTTCCTTTCCTCCATTTCTTCGACGGATTCCGTACTTCGCACGAGATCCAGAAGATCGAGCTGATCGACGAAGCGGCGCTGACCGCGATGCTCGACCGCGACGCGCTGAAGGCGTTCCGTGCCGGAGCGCTCAACCCGGCTCATCCCGTTACGCGCGGCACGGCCCAGAACCCCGACATCTATTTCCAGACCCGCGAGGCGTCGAACAAGTTCTACGATGCGATTCCCGACATGGTAGCCGAGGCGATGGAGAAAATATCCGAGATCACGGGCCGCACCTACAAGCCGTTCACCTATTACGGTGCTCCGGATGCGGAGCATGTCGTCATTGCGCTGGGTTCGGTGACCGAAACGCTGAAGGAGACGGTCGATTACCTGAATGCCAAAGGCGAGAAAACGGGCGTGGTGACCGTACACCTGTTCCGTCCCTTCTCGGTAAAATATCTGACGGCTGTACTGCCCCAGACGGTCAAACGCATCTGCGTACTCGACCGCACGAAGGAGCCGGGAGCCAACGGCGATCCGCTCTATATGGATGTCGTCGAGGCGTTCGCCACCTGCAAGGAGATCCCCTGCGAGCGCAAGCCGCTCATTATCGGCGGCCGCTACGGTCTTTCGTCGAAAGATACTACGCCGGCACAAATGCTGGCCGTTTTCGCCAACCTGAAGGCGAACGAACCCAAGAATCAGTTCACGGTGGGCATCGTGGACGACGTGACGTTCCGTTCGCTGCCCGTAGGCGAGGAGATTTCGCTGGCGAAGCCCGGTACGTTCGAGGCTCTCTTCTTCGGACTGGGCGCCGACGGTACGGTGGGTGCCAACAAGAACTCGATCAAGATCATCGGTGGTACGACCGACAAATATTGCCAGGCCTATTTCGCATACGACTCGAAGAAGTCGGGCGGCTACACGGCTTCGCACCTGCGCTTTGGCGACAAGCCGATCACCTCGCCCTACCTGGTGACCACGCCCGATTTCGTGGCGTGCCACGTGCCTTCGTACGTGGATAAGTACGACGTGCTGAAGGGCCTCAAGCCGGGCGGTTCGTTCCTCTTGAACTCGGTGCACGATGCCGAAACGACCTGCCGGACGCTGCCCGATCACATGAAGGTTTTCCTGGCCAAGAATAAGATCAACTTCTATATCATCAACGCTACGAAGATCGCGGCGGAGTTGGGGCTCGGTTCGCGCACCAATACGATCATGCAGGCGGCATTCTTCAAAATCGCGAACGTGATTCCTTTCGAGAAGGCCGTCGAGGAGATGAAGAAAGCGATCTATAAGAGCTACGGCAAGAAGGGCGAGGACATCGTCAATATGAACTATGCGGCCGTCGATGCGGGCGGTAACGCAGTCGTGAAGGTCGAAGTCCCGGCCGAGTGGACGAATATCGAGCTGAAACCGGCCGATCACGGCGTGGATATGGCTCGTCCGGAGTTCGTGCGCAACATCGTCGATCCGATCAATGCCCTCAAGGGAGATCTGCTGCCCGTGTCGGCATTCAACGGACGTGAAGATGGTACGTGGGAGAACGGAACCGCTGCATGGGAGAAGCGCGGCATCGCCGTCAATGTCCCCGAATGGCAGGTCGATAAGTGTATCCAGTGCAACCAGTGCGCGTACGTTTGTCCGCACGCTGTGATCCGTCCTTTCCTGGCGACCGAGACCGAGGCGGCTGCATCGGGCACCGAATGGAAACAGGGATTGGGCGACACGAAGGAGTATAAGTTCCGCATCCAGATCTCGCCGCTCGACTGTACGGGGTGCAGCAACTGTGTGGACGTTTGTCCCGCCAAGGAGAAGGCGCTCATTATGAAGCCGCTCGAAAGTCAACTCGGACAGCAGAAGAACTGGGATTACATCACCAAACATATCGGTTACAAGAAGGTGGTCGATAAGACCAAGTCGGTCAAGAACCTGCAATTCGAGCAGCCCTTGTTCGAGTTCTCGGGCGCTTGCGGCGGCTGCGGCGAAACTCCCTATATCAAGGCGATCTCCCAGCTTTTCGGCGACCGGATGATGGTGGCCAATGCCACGGGGTGTACGTCGATTTACAGCGGTTCGGCACCTTCGACTCCTTATTGCAAGAATGCGGATGGTCGCGGTCCGGCATGGGCCAATTCGCTCTTCGAGGACAATGCCGAGTTCGGTCTGGGTATGTATGTCGGTGCGGAGAAGCTGCGCGATCGGATTCAGATGCTGATGGAAGAGGCTATCGCCCAGTGCCAGCGTTGCTCCGAAGAGCTGAAGGGCGTTATGCGCGAGTGGATCGAAGCACGGGTTTCGTCGACCCGGTCGGCCGAAGTCGCTGCCCGTCTGGTTCCGATGATGGAGGCTTGCGGCTGCGACTATTGCCGGCAGATACTGGAGTTGAAGGATTTCCTGGTGAAGCAGTCGC
>ENA-UOOA01000279-UOOA01000279.1-human-gut-metagenome-genome-assembly--contig:-P61old-NODE-279-length-110739-cov-8.811915_pt1 | contig 110739 bp, 144 predicted proteins | sample MGYA00242467_ERZ724014 | MGnify/ENA metagenome assembly ERZ724014 | reverse complement strand
GTGGTTGATACGTTGCCAATTCAAAAGTCCAGTTAATTAATAACGGTTATACTAGCAGTGCCACTTTCAAAATCACTGGCATCTTCCAAAGATGCAGACATACTACCATTTAAGATTCCCGATTCAATCCTGTTGAGTAACTCATTCATATTCCCATTGATGCTTCTTTCCAGTTTTGCCATATTATTTCACGCTCCTTCATAAAAAATCAGATTTTCTTTCCCTCTGTAAAAATATTTTTACTTCTGTATTCATAAGTGATCATATTTTCTTCTACTGTAAACTGAGCATCTCTCTGAGTTTTTCCACCAGTCCATAATCTGCCGGAAGCCAGTCCACCGTATGCAAAGTCTCTTTCGTCAGCCATTTTGCTGCCTCATGCTCTTTCAGTACAAGATCTCCTTTTTTAATCTTACAGATAAAGCAGTCCATTGATAAATGAAACTTTGGATAATCATACTCTACAGTATCGAATAATTCTTTCACTTCGACCTCTGTATCCAGTTCTTCCATGATTTCTCTTACAACTGCTTCTTCCGGTGTCTCACCTTGCTCAATCTTTCCACCTGGAAATTCCCATCCGTCTTTAAATTCTCCATATCCACGCTGCGTTGCAAAAACTTTACCATCTTCGATGATAATCCCTGCTACTACTCTGACTGTCTTCATGCTATCCCTCCCCTATCTTTCGTTCAATTAATACAAGTAGTAAAAACTTCATTATTTCTAAATCCGTTTTTAATCAAATATTACCATGGGATTCAAATCAAAAACACATTTTATCAAACCGATCTTTGATAAATTAATCCTATCTTAAAAATGCCAAAATTTCAACGCAAAAGAAAGTCAATCAGATTCCGGGGATTTATAACAGCCAGCTCTTCGGCTTATTTCCTGAACTCCACCGCATGCTTCCGTTTCCATTTCGGGAACAGATTCCTCTGACAGATATAATTTTCTCTTTCTTTGATACCGACCGCATGGAAAAAGGTTTTCCAGAGATCGGTATATGTATCTGTATATTCTTCTGTCTTTTGCAGTGTATCGAATTCTTCATCTGTCAGATAACGCAGGTAATTTGTCCCGTCTTTCGGATGGATACATGCAATCTTCCGTTTATCATCAATGATCATCCAGTGTTCTGAGGGCATACGATCCGCAAAATGTCTGCCAACCAGCATGATCACATCACTTTTCGGTTCTAAATGGCTGACGTAAACGCTTCCATTTAAAGACTCAAATCGTGCAAATTCCCGGAAATGATGACATTCGTTTCCAACTTTTCTCCGCAGTTCTACGATCCGCATCACAGATGGATTCGCATATTGCTCCAATACACTGCTTCCTGTGGCAAATCCAACTCGCAGGAACTGATAAATTGCCTGAAGTGCATCTTCCTCATCAGACAATGATGCATAATACACATACAGATAGGCTTCATCCGAGATATCCCTGCGGATGGACCGGATCACTTTTTCTGCTTTGGAAGTATCTCCATCCACATGAATATATTCATCAAAGATTGTCTGCTGAAATACCGGTTCTTTTCTTAACTTTATCTGGTCGTGTCCGACCTGCAATGCCGCTGACCATGCATCATAAATACAGGTCAGAATATCTTCAAGCCGGTCTTTGCAAGTATATATTTTCATAATCTTCTGCTCCTATCGGATTCCAAAATCTGCCAGGGTCATCTGTGAAAATGATTCATTGGCATGCTGAGTCTCCCACAATTCTTTTTTATCTGTATGAACCAGTTGCCGGATGATATAATTTTCTTCAATCGGCGTATGGTACATCTGCTTTCCCTGGCAGGTAATAAAATAATGGGCTCTCTTTAATACTACTCCCATTTTCTTTAAGCTGGGGAAATCCAGTCTTCCATAACGTCTTGCATTTACGATCCGGCCGGCTGACTTTGGACCAATCCCGGGAACACGAAGCAGGACGGCATAGTCTGCAGTCTCCACTTCCACAGGGAATTGATCCAGATGCCGCAATGCCCAGTCACACTTTGGATCTACCAGTTCATTGAAATCCGGCTTTTCCGGGGACAGCAGTTCTCCTGCCTGGAATCCGTAAAACCGGAGAAGCCAGTCTGCCTGATATAACCGGTGTTCACGCAGAAGAGGCGGAGGTGTACCGATCTGCGGTAATACTGCCTCTTCATTTAACGGGATATATGCTGAATAAAAGACACGCTTCAGGTCAAACCCCTGATAAAGTGCCTGCGTTGTCTGCAATAGTGTATAATCGCTTTCACCGGTAGCTCCTATGATCATCTGAGTACTCTGACCTGCCGGAGCAAAGCTACGCTTTAACTTTGACATATCCCGTGGTGCCAACTGGGTGGCATTCTCCCATCCCAGTACATATTCTGATGCCGGTCTCTTTCCGTTCTTCAATGAGAAAGGTAGTTCATTTTCCGATAGCGAAACAAGGGGAGGTTCTTCTGACACTGTATTCCCCATACTCAGGCTTTTTCTGAATCTCTGTCTGGAATTTGCCGAAAAAATCCCGTGATCTAAATATCGGTTCCCGAGACTTCGTTCCATATGAGCTGTCTTACCGATTGCCATCCGGTGAGAGGCGATCATACTTTGCACTTTTCCCATGGGATTCAGAATGGTCTGCATCGTTTTGTTGGGTGCCAGTGTACGAAGTCCTGCTTCTGTAGGCAGTTCTAAATTCACACTGATACGGTCTGCAAGATAACCGGCCGCTGCGAGCAGTTCATCAGAAGCACCGGGAATCGTCTTTACATGGATATAACCATTAAAATGGTACTTTGTCCGAAGCAATAACAACGTCTCACACATTTTCTCCATCGTATAAGAGGGATTCTTCAGAACACCGGAACTCAGGAACAGTCCCTCAATATAATTACGCTTATAAAATTCTATGGTCAGCTCACAGATCTCTTCCGGTGTAAAGGTTGCTCTTTTGACATCATTACTGGCACGGTTGATGCAGTACTTGCAGTCATAAGCACAATGATTCGTCATCAGGATCTTGAGCAGAGAAATACATCTTCCGTCTGCCGCAAAGCTATGACAGATGCCACATGCTTCAGCATTGCCGAGTTCTCCTTTCTTTCCCCGGCGGCTTGAACCGCTGGATGTGCATGCGACATCATATTTGGCTGCATCTGCGAGAATCTGCAGTTTTTCCTGTATTGTATAATTGCTATTTATAAATTCTGTACTCATAGTCCTATTATACAAACATACGTTTCGCAATGCAAGTTATTTTTAGAACAAACGTTCTCTTCATTGTTTTATTTCTTTATTATATCTTTTGTACTTTACATTTTTCATAAGCAAAAATTGCTGCACCCAGAGCCCCACAAAGCTGTGCCTCATCACAGATATAGAGCTTCGCTCCGAGCTTTTCTTCCAGTGCCTGGATGATTCCCTGATTTTTGGCGACACCACCGGTCATCATATATTCACCCGGATTATTTTTTCCAAGCCTTGCGGCAAGTGCCCCTACTTTGGATGCGACAGATACATTCAGTCCGTGAATAATATCTGACACCTCTTTATTCTGGGCAACCAGGGATACAACCTCTGATTCTGCAAAAACTGTACACATACTTGAGATAACTACATTTTCTTTCCAATCCAATCCTTTTACGCTCATTTCTTCCAAAGAAAGTCCGAGTGTCCTTGCCATCATCTCAAGGAAACGTCCTGTTCCGGCAGCACATTTATCATTCATCAGGAAATTTTTAACTGCACCATGTTCATCAATACTGATTGCTTTGATATCCTGTCCTCCGATATCGATCACCGTCCGTACATCCGGATTAAGATAATTTGCTCCTTTTGCATGACAGGTGATCTCAGTAATGCTGTCATCCCCGCTGTCTATATAGGCACGACCGTAACCGGTGGTAACGATCCGCACGAGATCCTCTTTTTTGATACCGGCTTTTTCTATTGCCTGATCCAGACTCTTCTCTGCACTCATCATTGCTCCGCCACCTGTAGGAATGATCATAGTGGATTTGATTTTCCCGTCCTGATCCAGAATAACAACGTCTGTACTGGTAGAACCACTGTCGATTCCGGCTACATAGTAAACTCCTGATTCCATTTTTTCTCTTTCCTCCCTGCTGATTTCCTTTTCAGGATTCATATCTTCTGACCCTTCGATCGTTTCTGAAAATGCCTGGATTCTGGTTGAAAGCTGTCCGGCACTCTGACTTGTAAAATCTGTCTCGATCTTAAGGAGTGGCACCTGGATGTTCTTTTTAATACTTGCGTATTCAAATCCATAATAATCACAGAACTTGATCGTATGGTAAATAATTCCTTTTAAATCCGGGTCTAAATAAAGCTGGTTTCTTCTTGTATTGTTATTCATCCGAAAGCATGGCATCTGTCCAAGCAGTGCATCTGCATATGCAAGCAACAGCCTGTCTTCTTCCATTTCCTGCATTTCTTCAGGAAGAACTGCCAGGTTTCGCCCACCGGTACAGGTCAGATTTCTTACATCCATATGAAGATTGTCCCGGATCATTTTTTCAAGGATTCCACTGACACGCACTCCAAGTACACCAATATAAGAAGTTCTGCTCGCAGATGTCTTTGCGAAAGCCTTCAGGAAAAGTGTCCGGTCAAATTTTTTCCCGGAGTATTTTTCATATGCCTCTTTCAGACGTTGGATCGAACCGGCAAATTTAACTTTTTCACATTCATTATCTTCATGAGGAAGATCCAGCATATATAAGAAGTTACATTTTCCGGTACTTTTTACAATATCGTACACGCGACGCATGGAATCACAGCAGTTTACAAGTACAAGCTGATCGGCTTTTCCCTCCAGGACTGCCTGGATCACTGATTTTCCAAAACCGCATAAATTTGCATGTGCAATCTGATCAGACTGTTCAAAATTTTCCGGCATTTCCTCCAGAACCGCACATTCCTCACCGAATCCCCGGAACAGTTCTACCGGGGTATATTTACAAACATAATGTATCATGCGATTTTCCCTCCCTGTTCTCTTCCAGCATTTCCACGAATGCCTGAAGTCTTGTAGAAACCTGTCCATCACTTGTATTGGCAGGATTACATCCATCGCCATCCAGGATCATGGTCGGAAGTCCTGCTGCTTCCAGTGAACTTTTGATCAGACCGGAGGCTCCGATCGTTCCTTTGCATCCCCAGTGGGCAAATAAGATTCCACCATCTGCATTTGTTATTTTGGCAAGACGTTCTGCCATTTCAATTCTCTTATCTACCGCTCCGTTATAAATACAGTTGACCATTTTCACTGCCATCGCCTCATAGGGATCTGAAGCATCCATCATCTGAAATCCGTCTGCGACAAAATCACAGGCACTGATGTGGATTGTATCACTGTAATTGAAAACTTCCTTTACCGGCTCCTGCAAAAATGGCATAATATGCATCCACAGAACATGAAGTCCTGCCCCTTTCGGAGCTTTCTTTACATCTTCCAGTAACAGTTCCGTATATTTGACAGACGCTTCTGATCCCGCCAGCAGATGACACATAAAGATCGCATAAAGTTCATTCGTCATGGAGGAAACAGGATCATGATCTTTCCGTAATGCAAGCTGCCTCTGATAATTGACGGCTGCTTTCCGGCTATTTGAAACTGCCTTCTGCACTGCCTCTTCAGGAATCTTTTTTCCTGTCACTTCTTCCAGGAATCGCTTCAGTTCCCGTAACTGTCCCGCAACATACCGGACAGAATCCTGATTTTTCTCATATGGCACATCAATATAAAATCCAGGCAGTTCATACGTCTGCTTCAGATAAGGAAAGGTCATCATATTGCCGTCACAGGCAAGATTGGTATACACCGTACATTTCGGTTTTGGTAAAATTCCTGTTAAAGCAGCTCCTAAAAATACCCGATGATAGGAACACATCGTTTCCGGGAATCCCTCTTCTTCTGTCTTTCTGAGAAATGCCTGCTCACACTTTGTACCGGCAAGAAAGCAGGATAACGCCTCCACTGAATAAGGGGTCAGCCCCGCTGCGGTCAGCAGTTCTCCCGGAACAAAAATGCTGACCATAGCTGCATTTTCCGGTCGGGCAAGTGCATGAATAATATTTTTCATAACGATTCGTGCCACATAATGTGCAGAATCGGGAAGATTTTTATCTGGGAAAAACTTCAGCCGTTTCTCCTGAAGCCTGTATCCCATAAGAAGAAGACGGCGGGCTTTTTCAGGATCTTTTAAAGATTCACTGCTCACCATCCTTCCAAACTGATTGATCAGATTCATTGTCATTTTCTCCTTCTGCTTTTGAAAATTTCAAAGATGATTATAGCACATTTTTTACCCCTATCATATAACGGAGAAAATACGCTTTGTGATTTACACCCGCTGCCCTCATAAAAAACAGGACCAGGAACGCTCTGTTCTGTCCCTGATCCCACCGTAATCTCATATATGATCTGATAACCTGATCTGATCTTTATTTTCTAATGCTGCACCATAAAATACTCGAGGCTGATCTCATTCGTTGCCACATCCGCAAGATTTACGCAACTGTTGCCCATACGGTCGATCAGATGAAGAATATTGGTAAATGGTGCTGTCATACTCGATTTACATTTTCCTTTATTTACACGCTGGATATGAGCCTTTCGCATTTTAATATCCAGATCAATGATCTTATCCTTCCGCTTGATCAGCTTTTCGACCTGCACAGAGTCACGGTTCTGCAATGCTTTTATCGAATCATCAAACATCTTTTCAAGGGTTTTGAGACTCTTTTGCAGCTCATCCATTGCCTCTTCTGTATATTTATATTGATGATCTGCCTTTTCCTGTATACATCCGGCAATTTCAACGCTTAAGGTTCCTATACGCTCTACATCACTTAAAACATACATCAGACTGGCAGTCTGAGACGCCTGCTGCTCCGTCATGGTTCCTGAAGAAAAGAGCAGGGCAAGATATTCTGTGATCCGGTCTGCCAGTGTCTTGATCTGATGCCCTTTTTCTGTAAGTGCATTCATACGGCTGGTCTCTTCCGTCTTTACAATGGAAATCGTATCTTTCACTGCTTCTTTCACCATATCGCTTAAATGAAGAATCTCTTTTGCAACCAGTTGCAGTGCAGCTGTCGGCTGGCTGATGATCTTTTCATCAAGGTATAATGGGCGGGCAGGATCGATCTCTTTGCTTTTTCCGTCAGGAATCAGCGTCATAACGATCTTGACCATTACATTGATCAGGCAGACCCAGATCAGCGTCATGGTAATGTTAAATACAGTATGTGCATTTGCGATCTGTCTGGAGATCACTTCAATCTCAGGTCCTTTTGGAGAAATATACTGGATCAGTGCTGCAAATGGCTTTACAAACCAGATAAAAAGAAAGCAGCCTGAAATATTAAAAATACAATGAGCTACTGCTGTTCTTTTTGCATCTTTGCTCTGTCCGATACTTGCAAGAAGTGCCGTGATCGTAGTTCCGATGTTATCACCGAGCAGGATCGGGATTGCACCGGCAAGGCCAAGAATACTTGTCATTCCGTCCGCCCCCGGCTGTGCAGCAAAATTCTGAAGGACTGCAATGGTTGCACTGCTGCTCTGTACCACCAGAGTCATCAGTGTACCAACCCCGACGCCTAAAATCGGAATATGTGCTACTTTTCCGATCAGGTCTGTAAAGACCTGACTGGAAGCCAGTGGTTTCATAACATCTCCCATGGTTTCAATTCCGAGGAAAAGAAGTCCGAACGCAAAGATGGTCTGTCCGATACTTTTTATTTTTTCTGATTTTGTTACAAAAGCAATAATAAATCCAATAAAAATGATAATGTAAATATAGTCACTGATCTTAAAAGCAATGATCTGTGCGGTCATCGTAGTTCCGATATTTGCACCAAAAATAATCGAAATTGCCTGCGGCAGACTCATCAGTCCGGCACTCACAAATCCGATTGCCATCACCGTTGTTGCACTGCTGCTCTGCAGTACTGCAGTGGTAACAGCTCCGGCAAGTACTCCGAGCAATGGATTCTTTGTCAGAAGTGCAAGAATGCTTTTCATTTTTTCGCCGGCAGCTTTCTGCAGGCATTCACTCATCATATTCATTCCATAAATAAAGATTGCCAGACCCCCCAGGAGTCCGAATGCTATCTGTAGTTTTTCATTCATAACGATCCCTCTCATATCTTTTGATAGTTTGCAATGTTATTGTGTCTGTTCTCCAACGCTACGACAGCATTGTAGAAAACTCATATGCATTCTGTATCAAGTTCATGTTAAATCTATGTTAAATATGTCGGGGTCAAAAGTCCCCGACTTTGATGCTCATATCGGGGCGGGTCAAATCGTGTATGAATGTTAAATTTATGCTGAGTTATCGAAAAACCTTACGGTTTATCTTTATTTTCGTTTCTTAAATACTGATAAAAAGCCATTTTTCTTTTTTATCTGCACTTTTTCTTCACTTTCCATGATCTGTGCCGTCATGCCGATATTTCTCAGTTCCAGCTTTAAGCTTTCCGCCTGTTCTTCCGACAGGCCGTCCTGAACCAGAAAGGGAACATCCTTCAGATTCCAACGGGCTGTAAAGCCATATTTTTTCCCAATATTGGTATAATCTGTTCGTTGTCCGATATAATCAACCAAAGACTCTGAGACAATAACTTTATAACCGGATTCCTTCTTTGTCATAATTCTGCTCCATTCTTACATTTTATCCAAACTAATTTTCTGCTCTCCGTAAGTTCCTTTTTTCTTCATCCACAGATAGGCTCCGATACAGATCAGTACAGACAGCAGTGAGCCTGCAGGTGCTGCAAGTCCCATCGGAAACAATGTATCCGGGAACATTTTTGACGCCAGATAAGAGCCGGGTACACGTACAAGCACAATGGCAATGATATTATGGATAAATCCAATATAGGATTTTTCATATGCTGCAAAATAACCACTGAAGCTGAAATGTACACCGGCAAAGATACTGTCAATAATATATCCGCTCAGATACTGCGTTCCAAGTAAAACGACAACCGTATCGGTAGTAAATAATCCAACCAGATTCTTCCCGGTCAATTCGATCAGTACTGTCATGATCAGACCATAACCTGTAGTAATGATCGTCGCATATTTCAGGGTCTGTGATGCCCGGTCATGCTTTCCTGCCCCGATATTCTGTGCAGAAAGTGCGGAGACAGTCGCCAGCATGGACGAAGGAATGATAAAGATCGCACTGATCATTTTTTCAACGATTCCAACTGCTGCTGCATCATTCAGACCTCTGTGGTTTGCAATGACTGTAATGATGATAAAAGCAATCTGGATACAGCCGTCCTGGACTGCAACCGGGAATCCTACCCGCAAGATCTGCCACATTACTTTTTTATTCGGACGGAAATCGTTTTTTTTCAGATGAATCCCGGTCTTTCTTTTCATCATTGAGATCAGGGCAATGATCACACTGAATGTCTGGGACAGCGTTGTCCCCAGTGCAGCTCCCGCCGGTCCGAGCTGCATTGCACCGATAAAGAAATAATCAAGTACAATATTTCCCATACAGGCAATCCCGATAAAATACATCGGGCTTTTGGAATCTCCCATTCCCCGGAAAATAGAACTGATAATATTGTACGCTGTAATAAATGGAATACCGATAAAGCAGATCGTCAGATACCGGATACTTCCCGCTATAGCCTGTTCCGGTGTTCCGATTAAAAGAACGATCGGACGGACAAAGCATAAAAGTCCTGCTGTAAAGACCACTGCAACGATCATAAATAAAGTGATCGTATTCCCGATCGCATGGGCAGCATCTTCCAGTCTTCTTCCACCCACTGCACGACCGATCGCCACCGTTGTCCCCATGGCAAGACCGACAATAATCACAGTCAGCATATGCAGAACCTGACTGCCATTTGCGACTGCTGTGATACTGTCTACTCCATAAAACTGTCCGACAATAAAAAGATCGGCCATTCCATATAACGTTTGTAAAAAATAAGATAAAAGATATGGCAGTGCAAAATAAATGATCGTTCTCAGGACACTGCTCGATGTTAAATTTTTCTCCAAAGTTAAGTTCCCCCTTCTGAGGATTTTCTGTCAGATCCTCTTTCATTTCCTGATCTGATTCTATTTCTTTACTTTTAATAATCCTGCATTTGCCAGGATTTTGAGATCCATCATACGAAGCGTATCATCCTGGAACATGATATGAACAAGCCGGTCATCCAACTGGGTCACTACACCTTCTCCATATTTTTTATGTTCCACGATCACACCTGTCCCCAACTCCTCTTTCAGGCGGAAATACAGTTCTTCTGAAGCTTTTGTCTGCCGGATGCCGGCGACTGCGGCATAGGGTCTTGCCTGCTTGAATGTCCGGCTGATCCTGCTTTCCACCGGCATCAGATTTTTCCTGCCTTCTTCTGTCACGGAAGATTTCCCAAGAAACTCTGAACAGAATGTACTGGGTCTGTTGGTCGTAAAAAGTGTCAGATGGTCCTTTGCCCTTGTTACTCCGACATAAAAAAGCCGACGTTCTTCTTCATATGCTTTCAGCTCTTCTGCTGATGCCTGATGCAGATTCTGTGGAATTGATTCAGGCAGAATTCCATCTGCCACATCGATCAGATAAACGCTGTCGTATTCTAATCCCTTGCTTGCATGGATCGTGGAGAGGATCAGAGGACATTTCCGATCCGGTTCTTTCTCCCGGATCAGAACTTTCAACTGCTCCAGTCGTTCTGCAAGTTCCATCGGGGAATCTGCCCTGCTTCCAAGAATCCTGAGAATTTCCAGCTTGCTGTCACTCAGCCCTGAACGGTTCAGATATTCCTGATATCCCATATACTGCATAATCCTGTAAAGTGCACGTTCTCCTGAATCCTGCAATAGATTCTGCAAATGTGTCCGCATCGACCGTACACTACCGAGTACATGACCGTTCAGATCAGGATCCTCTGCAGCCACATCCAGGACCGGGATTCTTTTTTCTTCACTGATCCGGGCGATACGGATTGCATCCTGCTTGCGGAGATAAGTGCCGATTTTATAATAAATCTGCAGAAATGCTTCTGTATCCATTGGATTCTGAGCCAGTTTTATGATATTGATGATATCCAGTATGGTACGGTGTGAAAAAAAAGAAAGTTCTGCATTCCGCATCTGATAAGGTATTCCGTTTCTCTCCAGCAGATCGACCAGTGGAAGGATGCATTCATTATCACGATATAAAATAGCTGTCTGTGAGGTGCATCCTTCTGCCAGCTTTGCAAGATATGTATACTGAGCTTTCCTGCTCCTTAATGAAATCTCTCTGATATCGGATGCCGGTTTTCTGGCGGCTTTCATATGCTTCTCATGACGCAGAGTATTCTTTTGGATAAACCGGTCTGCCGCCAGAACGATCCTGGCATCCGACCGGAAATTTTCTTCCATCAACAGGACTTTTGCATCCGGATAATTTTTTTCAAATGTGAGCAGAGCCTCCGGATAAGCCGCCCGGAAGCCATAAATACTCTGATCTTCATCACCCACCATAAAAAGATTCTCCGATCCTGATGCCAGCAGTGCAATGATGGCATGCTGGATTTTAGAGGTATCCTGTGCCTCGTCCACGCAGATATAAGGGTAAAGTTCCTGAAAATGCCTCAGCAGTTCCGGTACGGAACGCAGCATTGTATAGGCATATACCATCTGATCATCGTAATCCATCAGTCCTTTTGCACGTAACTGCCGGCAATATTCTTTATAGATAACGGAAATCTTCAGATCAGCTTCTTCATCTAGTTCAAGGATTTCTTCCTCAGTCAGCATCATATTCTTGATATAAGTAATCAGAGTACGCACCGTCTTCAGGTCACTTTCCGTTGCATATGCATGTTCACTCTGTTGATAGATCATGGACAGCATCCCTGCCGTTATTTTCTCATCCTGTACCAGTTCAAAAGGCTTCTTCCCGATCATTCTTCCATAATAACTGATGATCTTTGCACATAACCCGTTGATCGTTCTGAACTCCAGTCGGTCAGCCAGTTCCTCTCCAAAGTATCCGGCAAACCGCCGGGACATATCTTTCGTTGCTGCCACCGTATAGGTAACAGTCAGGATTTTTTCCGGATCAATTCCTTTGCAATAGATCATATAACCAAGCCGGGTTACAAGAACAGTTGTCTTCCCGGAACCCGGTACTGCCAACAGCAGAACCGGACCATTGACACTCTGCACAGCACTTTTTTGCTGTGCATTTAACCGGATCGGGAAAGTCTGTTCAAATTCTTCCCATTCTATGTATCGTTTCATTTTGTAGTATCTTTTCTTCTCCGTCAAATTAATTTCGCTCCGAACCGTGCAACAACTTCTTCGCTATCTTTTGTCTGCATGGTTCCCTTCCTTTCTTTTTGGGTGAAAATTATCAGCCCGTCTTTCAGATACTTTATTGTATAACGAATCCGGGCTGTACTTAATCTACATATTTGGTTCGTACTGCACTTTTTAACAGCCAGCAGCATCTTCTTACAATACATGAAAATGAGGAATTTTTTCTCCGTATAAAAAATGCATCAGATAACTTCCGAGAAAGATTCCCACTACGCATAATCCTGAAAATAAGACTGCAAAAGGAATACAGATCTGTCCCATTAACTGAAATGGCTGATCACTGTAATCCCATACGTGCCAGTGCATCACTTTGTTGACTAAAATCCCGGTAATAAATTCCCCCGTAGTCACAAAAACGCTGCACCATAAAACCTGAAGCCAGAGGGGCGAATCCCATCCCGTCCAAATGCCCTGTTGTATACAGAAAACCAGGCAGAACCCGCCCAGCATAAACATAGACCAGTGAGAAAATCCCCGGAATATCATTTCAAAAGAATAATATAATGTACCACCTAATGTCCAGAAAAATAAATATTCGCTCAAACGTTTCATTACCATGCCTACACTCCCGATTCTTGATGTAGTTTAGTCTTCCCCGCTTTGAGCGAATCTATTTCATAATTCTGTCCGGTCTGACCAAAGCATCATCCGGTTCAGTTTTCTGAATATTTAATTGCCGGATTTATTTTCCAAGTATAATACGGAGCAGAGTCTTGTCCAGCATCAGAGTCCTGTTCCACGGATTGAGAATGATTCCCTGGATCTCATTTACACTTAATGCAGATTCAAATAACTTTCGGATCTCAGTAAGAAATGTTGACATGACGCTGCCACTTCCTTTCAGTTCTTCCTCAAATCCTGTAAAAGCAGACCACCACTGCTTTCCATCTGAAGTCTGCACTGCCTGAATCCGGAGCTGTGCTTCACCTGCAGGAGGCTCTACAGCCAGAATCAACTGCCCGTCTTCCTGCATCCTTCTGCGGATCACTGTCAGAGTATGTGCAAGAAGTTCCTGTGACGGTTCTTCCTGCAGTGCAGCGATCGCCTCTTCAATCTTTTCATTCCCGGACAGTCCTTTGTCTGCGGGTATCTCATTTGCATTGAAAGAATCTTTCTTCATATAGGTTATCCTTTTCTATTCTGTATCTTTCATTTTCCCCATATAATAGAATCCTTTACATTCATCCAGACTTACGTCTACAAGTCTGCCGATCAAAGAAGGATCTCCAGGGAAATGGACTAAAAGATTATTGCTCAGCCTTCCGGTCACAAGACTCGGATCATGCTCATTCTGACATTCTACCAGTGCTTTCTGGACTGTTCCCTCATGGATAGCACAACGTTGTGCAGAAATCGTCTGAACTTCCTTTAAAAGACGGTCAAACCGGTCTTTCACCTCTGCTTCTGATACCTGATCTTCCATGACTGCTGCCGGAGTTCCCGTCCGTTTGGAATAAATAAATGTAAACGCACTGTCATAACGGACTTTTCTGACCACATCCAGTGTCTCCCGGAAGTCCTCCTCAGTCTCTCCAGGGAATCCAACAATAATATCTGTCGTAAGAGAGATATCCGGTACCGCTTTTTTAATCTTGTCTACAAGCTCAAGATAATGCTCTTTTGTATAGTGGCGGTTCATCTTCTTTAAAATCCGGCTGCTTCCTGACTGAACCGGAAGATGCAGATGCCTGCAGATTTTTTTGGATCTGCTCATCACTTCGATCAGTTCATCCGACAGATCTTTTGGATGGGACGTCATAAACCGGATTCTCTCCAGTCCCTCGATTTTTTCAATCTCCTGAAGAAGCTGTGCAAATGTCATCGGATGCTCCAGATTCTTTCCATAGGAATTGACATTCTGTCCCAGAAGCATAACCTCCACAACTCCGTCTGCTACGAGACGCTCAATCTCACGTACGATCGCTTTCGGGTCTCTGCTGCGTTCCCTTCCACGCACATATGGTACAATACAGTAACTGCAGAAATTATTGCAGCCGAACATGATATTAACACCGGATTTGAAAGAATACTTTCTCTCAACCGGAAGGTCTTCAACGATCTTATCTGTATCTTTCCAGATATCAATTACCATCCGGTCAGACTGCATGCTGTTCGTAAGAAGCTCTGCGAATTTGTATATATTATGTGTACCGAAGATCAGGTCTACAAACCGGTAACTCTTTTTCAGTTTCTCTACAACCTCCGGTTCCTGCATCATACAGCCACATAAAGCGATCATCATATGCGGATTTTTTTTCTTGATCCTTCCAAGCTGTCCCAAGCGTCCGTAAACTCTTAAGTTTGCATTTTCCCGGACAGTACAGGTATTATAAATAACAAAATCTGCTTTCTCCTCGTCCGGTTCTTCCACATAACCGATCTGCTCTAAAATACCGACCAGTTTTTCGGAGTCGCGTGCATTCATCTGGCAACCAAAGGTTACGGTACTCGCGGTTAAAGGACGTCCCAGCTTTTCAGACATCTCCTTTACATACTTTCGTGCTTTTTCAATAAAATAATACTGACGCTCCGGCTCAGTGGTCGGTGCCTCTATTTCAAGACTCTCAGAACCGGATAATTCCTCAACTATACTCATTATAAGCTTTCCTCTCTTAAATTTATGTATGCGATTTTATATTATATCCGATACGGTCTGATTTTTCAATGAAAAGGCTACACTTTTATATGTAGCCTTCTATGATGTAAAGGAATTTAATTCCAGTACCCTACTTTTATTTCACCCTGAGTTTCTGACCGGCATAAATTTTATTCGGATTTTTGATGCCGTTCAACGCTGCAATCTTCTGATAGGTTGTGCCGTATTTTGCTGCAATCTTTGACAGGGTATCACCGGATTTTACCGTATAGTATACAGCAGATGTTCCTGATCCACTTCCGTTGATTACTTTCTGCACTTCTGCATACCGTTTTCCGAGTACCGTCTTACGGGTATCACCATTGCCATATTTTCCCGCCTTTGTCTCTGCAGCAAGCGTGGAGACTGATGCGGATGCGATATGATTGATAAATGTCTGCACCTCGGAGTAACGACTGCCAAGCTTTGCCTTGCGTGTATCGCCATTACCATACTTGCCTGACAGCGTATCTACTACAAGCTGTAATGTTGTTCCAATCGGCACGACTGCACTGGGGTTTGATGCAGGCTGTGACGGCTTGCTCGTGCCTGTGATTTCAGTTGGAAAATCACGATAGCAATAATTAACATCTACCCGTCCACTAATGCCCGGAACACTTCCATCGGAGCTGTACTGCCACATATCAGCTTTCATCCCAAGTGTACTGTTATAGCGTGCGATCCACAGTGGATATCTTGTCCCCAGTGAACTTAAGTAGTTGTCCCACCATGACTTGTTGCAATACACTCCGCACTTATATCCTGCAGCTTCAATCAGTGCAGCGAACTTTTTCATACGGTCAGCCGCACCTGTCTGCGTTCCCGGTTCCTCCAGGTCATAAAATACCGGATACGACAGTTTATATCCTTTCACCAGTCTCAGCACATGTCTTGCCTCTGACTCTGCCTGTGCAGTTGTCTTTGCATACGAATAAATATAAACACCAAACGGAATCCCCAGTCTGGTACATTCATTTGCATTTCTCTTCCACTGCTTATCGTCCTGTGATGCGATATCATCGCCATAACCACATCTAAGGATAGCTCCGGCACAAGCAGATGCCTTAACCTTCTCCCAGTTGATTACTCCGTTATGATAGCTCACATCAATAATAAGTTTACTCATACCAGCCACCTTCTTTCAGTTCTGCTTTCTTCTGCTCGATCTCCACAGCGTGTTCCTCTGCAAATTTCTCCATAGTTTCCAGTGATGTGCCCTCATTGTCCGAGATTTCCTTTACTGAAAGTCCGTAGGCAAAACTCTTAATAATTTCTTTTACCGTCTGTTCTGTCATGATATTCTCCTTTCTTGCACTGGTGCAATTCTATTTTTTCTTATATGTATTCCGATTCCACATTTCTGTCACGCGTTCCCAGCCACCTGTACTGACCAGGTAAACTATAAAAGCGGCAACGAATGATGCAAAAATGTAATACCACTCAATTACTACTGTATAATATGTGCATAGTACGATCACTGACACGGGTGTCAGGATCAGTGCTGTAGCCAGTGCGACTGCATTGGTCTGTACTTTTTTCAATCCTGGCATCTCTTTAATGACCTGCACGATCACGCTGACAAGGAATGCCAACACTCCGATTCCGGCTAATATGTAACTCATATACTGCATTAATGTTTCAATGTTCATAGTTGATCTCCTTTATTTCAATCCAAATTTCATTGCTACTGCACCAAGAACAAGACCGAGGACAGTCGTAAGAACGTATTTTACAGCTGTCCTCCACATATCTCCGTCACGACTCTCCAATGTTTCCAAGCGTTTCCCTTGCTGCTTCTGCTCGCTTACCATAAGTTCTATACTCTGTGCGAGCTTTTCGACGGAAACGGTAAGTGAATTAATCTGCTGCGTAATCTTCTCCAATACTTCAATCCGCTTGTTCTGACGATGGTTCTCGTCTTCAATCCTCTTCTTAAACTCTTCATGCTCTGCCCTTGTAATTACATCATCCATCTTTCTCACCTCCTTTGCATTTAAAGCCAAAATCATCCGATTGCGAACACCGGGCGAATCCCGTAAGTGCTTGTAGCCATATCACTGCTAGCATCGCCGTATTGCGATATCAGGGTGTATGTCTGCGATCCTGCCACATTTCTTAACCAATAATTCTGTCCGATACTTTTTAATTCCGGGCATAATCGGAATAGTGATAACTGCTGTGTATCGGATGTCTGCTTATTACTGTTGTCGGTGCAAATATAAGTTCCATGCACCATTACTTCGTTCATGAGATCAATAGATGCTGTTATCCAAGTTCCATCAGAAAATATCCTATGTGATATCAGTATATTTTTAAATGCGTCCGGCAGCGAGTCTGCTATTTGGACTAATCGTGCAGCTTTCATCGACGAGTTCCTGTAGCCGCCCGCTGTGCTATTGCTCGTATTCATCTGTCCGCTCCCTAACACAGTATCCGGGACTATTAATATATGGGGTTTTTGTACTTTTTCTGATTCTGGATAACCTACATTTTTCCAGTAATTTATATCGGCAATTCTGTATATCGTGCCATCCCTCTCCCAGTAGTCACCAATATACAAATCCTTGAAGCTTCCATCTCGGATTGTAGCCAGCTGTTCTGCCGTGATCGACTCGCCCAGGTACTGACCCCGAAAGATATTCCGGTGCATTTCCGGTGACAGTTCCGCCTGTATATACACACTGACTGCCTGCTCCACCATCTCAGCGGTAGCCGCAAACTTTCCAGCCTCTGCATCCTCCCGGACTGACTGGGCGATCTGCTTCGTCTCGTCCACCTTGTCAAGAATCTGCTGCCATACTGTCGGCTCAGGATCTGATGGCGTGCCACCACTTAAGGTTGCTGGTGCAGAAAAGCTCTTGATATCAGTCGTGATGATCGTCTCGCCCCGTGTACCAGACACGGATACCCCGACCCGTCCCGGTACGGCAAGAGCTTCTGCTGGCACGGTACAAGCGTCATTTTCCAGTAGTTGTGAATAGGTATTACCATTCGCTCCACGGAAGAAAGCCGTCTTTGTCAGCCCATCCCATTCCTCTGAAAAGTCGAACTCTGCCCGTAAATACTCCCTCGTCCCCTCTGCTGTCTCAGGCGGCTCTATCTTGATTCGCTGATTTACTACTTTGATTTTCATACTTTTGTATACCCCATTGTCTTTCTCTCATCTACAAATATTTTTAAAATAATTTATATCTTGGCATTTCTTCTCCCCACAACAGATGTCGAATCCAATCATCAAGAACAACTGCAATGGCAGACAAAAGAAACCACAAAATTGAAAACGGAAGACAGATTTGCCCCAGCAGATTGAATGGCATATTGCTGTAATCCCATACATTCCAGCCGAGCATTAGATTTACGATGCAACCGCACACAAACTCCAATAATGTAATCACTGCCGACCCTATAATCATCTGTTTCACAAGTGCCATGCTTCGATACTTTTCATTGATGCACCCAATCAAAAAGAACGCTACTCCACCGACAATAAACATTGTCCAGTGGGTTCGTCCTCTTGCCACAAGTTCAATCAATATATAAATCAGACCACCAATCCAAAATAGAATCAGCGGTCTTAATTTCTTCATGATTTCAGAGCCATCATTGCTTTCAATGGCTCTGACTGGTATGCTTCCGGAATATCCATTCCGTAAGTGACTTTTTCTACATCTTCCTTACTTTCCAGCGAACGGATGTAAATGCGCAGGTCACGGAAATATGTTACGTGCCATGTAACATATCCCATTGCTTTTGATGTAATCCTAGCCATGTCCTCATTGCTATAGAACTTGCAATGTTTGTCCTCATCAGACGTGTGCCACGGAATATTTTCTTCTCTTGCCATAACCTGTGCTTGCAGTCCAACGAGGCTTGTCTGGTCGTGTTCTGTCAACGTAAAATGTTCGGTACTTCCATCGGATAGAACAACATCAACCCCTTGTGCAATTAATGCCTGCTGCGTATCATTCATTTCAATTACTTTCGATTCTATCACTTCTTCAAGCGTTTCCGGCATAATTGGAACTGGTTCAGGCTCCTCATACACGCTCCCATCATTGGAAAGAATGTACCCATCATCAAACACCCGATACAATGTTGTGAAATCTTCGTATTTTCCGTAAACGTTTCCAGCATCATTAAGAAGATAAAAGCCGGAAAGATTCTGTTCACACCCTGTAATCTGTATCAGATTACTTGCAATCACAGACGCGAAGCCATTAACAAGATTCATTTTGTCCAAAAATAAGATATTCATGTGTGCCTCCTCACTATGATCTCGCAATCCATACACCGTGGAATTTATAGAAATCTCTCACTGCCGGCGTGGAGAAATAAATAACACCCGTAGTATCAACATATGACATTGCAGCGACTCCGTTCCCCCAACTCTGCGAACATCCTACGCACTGGATGTGCGTTGCTACAGTGGGTCTAAGCTCTGCTGGAATAGCCTCCGAATTGATGCCATACAAGTTGTTAGCAATTAATGTAGTTCCGCTTTTAGCATTGAGAGATACATTGAAATGTACCTCCCTGCCGATTTTGTAAGCCGAAAACGCAGATACGTTATAAAATGGCTGGATATGAAACATTGACTGTGCGTAGCTGACAGGGGTAATCATGTCATACAATTCCTTTACAGCTTTTGCATCAACAAAATATCCCTCTTCCGTGACAAGGCTCACTTCACTCAAGGATACAATCTTATTCGCATGGATATCATTCAATGCCTTTCTTTCTTCTATTATCTCTTTTGCTCCATAGACTGTTCCTTTTTGAGCATACGCAGTCAAATCTTCCAAAGAAATTGTCCCGTCAGTATTGATAGTCTGACGATATTTTCTTTGCGTATTTACGCTTGATAATATCTCATCTTTAAAGTCTAAAGATAATGGTGTATATTGCATCTCCTAACCCTCCTAACATTTTATCGCTGACTGAACTCGCCCCAGCACAATAGATAACCTCTGCTGCGTCAGCTTTTGTGTGGTATAGCCATTGTAAAAAGCAAGGCAGGAGCTTTCCAGTCTGTTCAAGTCTTCGTAGGACGGTGTTCTGCCGTTGTCTATCCACATTTTTTTATCCGTATCAGCAAAAGCAAACGTATCATTCATTAGCGATTCTAAATTATCCTCTAGGGAATTAAATTCGTCCGCATACGGAAAGTCTGCATAACTTGCTTTATCGCTCCCCATTTCTTTCATTGAAACATCAGCATATAGCGTTAGTGCAACTCCCTGTAGGTACGCTATATTGTTTTTGATTCGGTTGTAATCTTCGTAATTGAAGTAATCGCTTTCAGACCAATCTGTTTTTGGCTCTTTCCACATTTCCTTTTCTCCTTGTTCTGAGTCCACCACTCAAAGCTCCGGCATCATATGAAATCTGAGACTCTTCAACCACAGCTTGCAGAGAGGAATCATATTTATTTTCCTGCCGGATCGTGTCTCCACAATCTATCGCTGGCTCTCCACGATAATCAAGTTCATATTCTATGCCGGACGAATAATAATCTCCAACCCATTCAGCAAGCTCTCTACTATGTTCCAGGTCGGAAATTAACGGGTTGTTCCATTCCTTATCATTACCACGGTTATTTACCGATTGAACGGTATAGGCTGTCGAAATGTTATATTTATACCCCCTAACCGATATGCTCACCTCTGCCCCAACAGAAACACCTGACAGGGCAATTTCCACATAATAAGCACCTGATGACACGATAGACGCTGACTGACCGCTTTTCCCGTTCTGAATACTTGCAACGTAGCCGTAACTCGGCTCAGAAACATAATAAATAGAGCTATTTCCGTCATAGGTAAATGTTTCAGAAACAAGCTCATCCAACGTATTGCCTTTTGAGTAAAGATATCTTGTGACTTTTATATTTTTCACCTTGTCGAGCTGCGTACCTATAGGAGTAGAATACAAATCATCATATTCAACCTTATACGCCGTTTCAGATCCGATGGAAATATAATTTACATGGACTCTGCTATTCGATGGCATTTCCGTAAATTCGACTTCCATTTTGTCATACTCTTTGAAATCGTATCGAATCTCAAATTCCTGAACGATGCCGGAACTAATCACCAGTGTGTCATTCAATACATTGTCAGCGTACGTCCGTATAATAAACTTTTTCGGAAGAATATTTCCAAACTCAATAAAAAGTCCATAGGATTTATATTTTGCCTCAAGCGTCCGTGTAATAACTGGATTTTGCGTAAAGGTTCCGTCATCCTTACTGATTGCCGCACTCACGTATCCAGAGTTTAAAACACCAACTCTTTTTAGAAACAAGGATTTTCCATCCGCTTTCCATCCATTTTTTTCATATGTTGCAAAAACATCTTTTTCATTCTGAACATCGACACTGCTCACATCGGAATAGTAAGTTGTTCCATTGGAACTTGTTTCACATTCAGGGATGAATAATGAATGGATTCTGATTCGTCCATATCTGTCATAATCCAGTACGCAACGTCCGGCATTTGCAATGATCTGTAATGCCTCCTTGTGCGTTACGTTTGGAAGTGGATTGTGTACTTTTACTTTCTTCAAATACGTGTCTATGTCGTATTCGTCAGGCGTTATCCCAGCATCAGCAAACACTTGTTCAGCTAAATCATACAATGAAATTCCGTCCGTATAATATTCACCTTTGTGATACTCATCACTCATGAACTGCAATACATCTACAGCCTTAATGGTTGCTTGTTCGTCATCAGCACTCCATTCATGGACATATAAAGAATGCATCTGCATCCACTCAACACTCCCTGAGTCCAATTTATACCCCATCAAGACATTGATTTTCTGACCACTTTCTAAGAAGTTGATTTCAGATGCCGGATTGTCCACGTTGAAGATCTGATTATCATTATTAAGGGTTATTGAAAATTCTGATTGAGGAAGATCATCATTAATAGCAGACAAACTTGTTGTACTACTCGCCTCTTTAATCCATTCGTTGTCATATTCAAGTCCGAGTCCGAACTGAATATAATCAATTCTCACTCGGTTATTTGGGAAACGCATCTCTATGATCGACAATTCGATGGATTCCGTATTCTCAAATACGCTGTCCGTCTCAAATGTCGCATTTGCGTTATTATACTGGTTCACTTCACCACTATCGGTCATGATTGTAAATTTAGTTGGATAATTTTCTCCAAACCGAATTGTCAGACCTTTAATGTCTGACTTCCCACATCCGAACACAAATTTCACACTAAATGTTCCAGCAAAGAGATTCTTCGATGTAATTCCATCTTTTGAATAATCATTTTCACTTCTCGGAAGAAAGTACATTCCACCATCAGCTCGAAACATATTTTTTTCATAGGTCGCATATCTTTTCACGGTATGCTGACTGTATAGGGATGTTGGATCAGAAAAACCGTTATACTTCTCCTGATCCTGCAGCTCCGCAGACTGTTGAGCATCCTGATTAATCAATCCTAACTGGACTTTCATAAAAGATTGATTTCTAACAGGACGCTTCATTAAGTCTTTATATTCTTGTGAAGTCTGATACATTCATTACCACCCCGCATCAATAATGTTGACCTTGCAATTTATGTAAGACAGAACTCTCCCCTCAGAATCGATCTTGAAAACGTCTGCCGTCCTGTCCCCCGGATACATAGTCAGTGTTCGCCAGTTATTGTTTACCATGTCCCAAAACTGAACAGTGAAAAAATAATTTTTATCAAATTCTTTTAGCATATCGGACCATGTTTTCGCATCCAAGTACGGCCATTCAAGGTTGTTGATCTTGTAGTTATCTCTTCCAATTTTCTGACCAACAACCTTATTATTAGCATTTCGAGCAGCATTTACCGCTGTGGTAACTACCATATTGGGATACCGTTTCGGTGTTGGAAACGGCTTTCCATTTATCCGTATGAAATTAGATATATGCCTTGCTGCCATCTCCTACACCTCCTAAGTTGGCGAAAAAGAAAAGCCCGCATTATTGCGTGCTTTTGAAATCTGCTTATCAACTCTCTTACTATCCATATTTACACTCACGTTTTTCCTGAGTATTGCTTTCTGATATTCAATAACCTCTCTCAATAAAGCATTCGTCTCATCATTTGCACGCTCCACACCGGAACTTACAGACTCAACGATTTGGCTATTATTTGCTACCACATGGCGATTTCCAATGTTTCCGATATACTCAGAGCCGAATCCATTTTCATTTGCCACATAAATCTCACCATTGAGCGGCATTCCACCAGTCTTATATCCTTTGTATCCTCTTGCAGTCCAACCGCTATACAGACTTCCATACCTTGATACTGTATAACGGATAGATGCAAGCATATTGGATAACGGGTCATAGATATTGGAGCTGTATCCCTCTAACGCATTCGCTTTAAAGGTTGAATCAATCACCTGCATCAGACCCTTTGACGGAGTTCCTTTCTTTGCATTGGAATCCCAGTTATTAATTGCATAAGGATTTCCACCTGACTCATGTTGCATCTGTTTCAGCAATGCATTCAGATTGTCCTCTGAAAACTGCTTTGTCATCTGCAATGCCTTTTTTGCAAGTTCTCTCCACTGCTCAACTCCACCGGATGGCGAATAATCCATGCTTGTTCCACTGAACAGATCCTTGACTTTGGAAACCACTGAATCAAACAACTTATTAATGGATGTCTTTGCAATAGTAAGTCCGGGTTCTAACGCCCCAGTGAAGTCAGTAAACTTGTCGATAGCCAACTGAACCAACTTTTTAGGATGCGTTGCATAATCAAATACATTTCCGGTAAAGCTTTTGAATGACTCCCACGCACTACCTATAAGATCTCCAATACCACTCTTGAAGTGTGGCATACTCTGCATCTGCATAAGAGCTGCTGTCTTTCCAGCTGGAAGAACTTTTGTTCCCTTTGGCATAGGCAGTACCACATTGCGTCCTGTAGGAATAATTGTTTTTCCGTTCGGAAACTGAACTAGCTCACGGTATGTACTGCCGGATTGGTCATTTACGACTCCCAATGTATCATGAGCAACCCCGTTGGTTCCTGTTGCAAATGCTGGAATCAGGTCGCTGTCACCTCCAAGTTTTTTGTAAATCCAGTTTACAGCTTTCCGAACCGCATCCAACGCTCCCTTAATCGGCTTACTAATCCACCCCGCAACTTTTTCAAAGTATCCACCGATATTATCAAAAATTCTGGTGATGCCGCTATAAGCTTTTTGGAATGTTTCACTAAACCACTTTGTTATAGGTTTTACACTGTTGCGAATATCAGATATCCGATCGGAAAACCATGTTCCAATAAATTTAAATGGAGCTTCTGCAAGTGTTTTTGCATCAGAGAATTTCTTAGAAAACCAATTAGTTACTGGCTCAAAAACATATTGAATTCCCTGCCAAATTCCGGAAAAGAATCCATCTCCATCAGACCACGCCTGCTGAGCCACTCCCCATCCACTCTGAAATCTAGCTCCAACTTCTATCGCCGTATCTGTTGCTTCTTCCCTAATGTTCTTAAACGTTGTTGCAATACCTATGGCTGATGTAGGTGGAAATGAAATTTCTGGAAGCTCAACCTCTTCTCCAAACATCTTTTTGATTATTTCCTGTCCGAAACCTCTTGCAAAATCATTTGGCAAGTCAAGCAACGCATCGGATAATGCCAGAAAAAATTGAGCAAGATCCCATGTGAGTCCCGCCCAATCAATTCCGCAAATAAAATCCACAAGCTTTTGCCCTATAGTTTCAAAGGTCTCATCATCATCTAATGTGTTGATAAAGCTTGTCATTGACTCAAGTATGCCTTTTACAAAATTACTGAAAGTCGCTGCCGTAAGTCCAGCATCCCAATTTTCAAAAAAACCAGTTATGCTACTTGCCAAAGATGCACCCAAATTAGACCAGTCAAAATTTATATTGAATGCATTGGCGGCATGAAAAGCTGTATTTATAGAATTAGCAACGGTTCCTCCCAAATCATAAAAAAGCCTCGGTGAAATCAATCCGTTAAGGAATGTCGCCAAGTCTTTTCCAAAATTATCGGCCTTATGATAAACAGATTCCCACGGGATACCCTCCAAGGCGGAACTTAGTTTATCCCCAATGATCGCTCCGATTTCAGTGAAGTCAGACTTTGCTATAGCATCCTTAAACATATCAGCCAATTTATTCATCGAACTGGAAACTTCAATCGTTTCAAACATTTCAGACGGAGATGGTCCGCTCGAACTGCCGCCTGAACCGCTACTTCCGGACGAACCACTATTATCATTCGGCTGGACAACGTTCAGCTCATCAATTCCCAATGTATAGTTCTGTAAATCCTTAAGAGCTTTTTCAGCACTGTTAGCTGATTTCTTGGTTGTATCCAATCCAGATGCATAGTCTTTCCAGGCCTTCTTAGCTTGTACGACATATCCTTTTCCAGTAAGAGCTGCCATAAACTGGCCAACTGCATTCAAAGCACTTGCAATCATATCAATGAATGTAGATATATATGGACCTACCACATTAATAATCGGGGCAAAAGCGACAGACCATGCATTCTTCATGTAAAGAAGTGAGCTAACCATGCCAGAAATACTCTTGTTATACTCGGAACTATACTGAGTTAAGTTATCTGACCCTTCTTTGATTGCCTGTTTTATCTTGCTTATTAATCCAAAAATGGTTGAAAACATGATGGATGAACCAATCATTCTTCCAATCGACATTCCTCGCCGTGATTGCTTGGTATTCGTTGACCCCATTAATTCTTTTAGTGTTTTTATCGGATGTATAGCCTTACTCGCAACCGTCTTTGCATTTGCAATCGTCTTCGCCATCTTGTCGAAAGATTTTTTCACGGAATTAATCCATTTTCCGGCACCCTTAATATTACCGACAGCTCTTTTGAACCCGTTTGCAATCTTCGTGGCTCGGCTCATCGCAGCGGCAGCACGTTTAGCCTCTTCGGCTCCCATTTCAGCCTTTACACGCGTCCGCATCTGCCTATCATACTGCTTCTTTGCGGCTGTAACCCTTTCCAGTTCAAGAGCGACTCTATCGTACTCTGAATCTCCCTGTCCATATCCTTGAGTTCCAAGGTCTGAAAGATTTTGCTTCAACTGTTTTATTTTGTACTCAAGTGTATTAATTCCCTCTTGTGCAGTCTTCGTGTCAATAGATAACTCAGATTTCGCAGCATCACGCATTTCTTTATCATACTGCTTCTTTGCGGCTGCAACTTCTGCTAACTCTCTTGCAACAGCATCATATTCCGGGTCGTATTCTGTAAATCCCTTAGACGCTAATTCGCCAAGGGTTTCCTTTAATCGCTTTATTTGCTCATTGAATGTATTTGCTGTGCGAGAGTTCATGAAAGAATCAAGCTCATTCAACGACCTGCCAGCTTTCCATGCATTAACACCAAGCCCATCAACTACATCACTGAAATTTCTATACTGTGCAACTTCTTCGCCAAAGGTTGCTCTCATCGCCTCCGGGTCATATCCCATAGATTCTGCGGAAACCTGATGTGCTTTTTGCTCGGTCGGTGCAGTAGCTGGTGTTGATTCTTCACGTGTAATAGTAAAATCTTTTTCGCTTTCAGCATTTAACTTTCCAAGAGCCTCAGTTGCTGCATAGATGGCATTTTCATACTGGTTCATTTGCATAATTTTTTTGTACCAGTCTTTTCCACCTAATGTGTCTGTACCCTCCAGGGTAACCATATCGCTTACTGCTTGCTTGACACGGGTATACGCACGTTCATATTTTGAAATTTCACCCTGAAGCTCAATCGCTTCCATAGATGAAAAATCCGTTGTCACCATAGAATCCTTGAATTTCTTATTAAGATCATCAAGCGGTGCTGCCGGATACTTCAAGTCGCTTCTAGTAGCTTTCTGCTCGGCAGTTCTTCCGGTGCTGCGTTTGAGACTATTCGCAATCTCATTCGCCCTCTCAAGTCCAGACAAATCCATCTGAGCACCGAATAACTCAGCAAGAGATTTTCCAGTATCTTCAACCCCCTTAACAGATTTTGAAAGCTGGCTGGACTCTTCTTTTGCAGCTTTAATGCCGGTTGCGAGATTATTTACGCCCTCAATTACACTGTCATAAGCAGAATCTTCAAATCCCTTTGGTTTTTCATAGCCTTTGGAAGTGTCATAAAAATGCTTCATGGCATTGTCAAGCTGAGCAAACTGATCCTCAACACTTCCACTTTCTTTCAAGATACTCGGAAATTGGCTTTGCAGTGCTGAGTAATACTCATCCATAGGCGTTCCGCTACCTGTTGACATTTTCTTTTTTAATATCGGAGAACGTTCCTTATAGCTATCTCCAATGGATTTCACAGTTTCAGGGTTCAACTTAATCTTTCCTGACTTATTAATCCACTCATAGAGTCTTCTATATTCGTCAGCCGTCTCTTTTGCAATAGAACCGTTCTTCGCAGTAAGATTTCCCAACTTCTCAATATCTTCCGTAAAGCCTTTGTAAGGATTGCCGGAATTTGCCGCAAGTCCCTTGGCAATTTTTTTCGTAAGGGATTTTACCTGATTCTGAACGTCTGCACCCGCAAGATTTAGATTGAAATTCCTTATGAGATCATTTGCTAAATCCCTGCCAAGTTTTTTGGCGGACGCTTTCATGGCATCACCGGAAAGCAGTTTATCAAAATCAACGTTTTTGAATGAAAATCCACCCTGAGCCATAATCATGACCTTTTCAAGTGAATTTGCTACTTTTTCAAGTTTTTTATCTAAGGCACCTAATGCCCGATTGGCACGACTTGCCTCTGCCTCAACGACTATTTCAAGTCTGTCAATTTCGTTTTCCACTGCTCTCACCTCGAGTCCGTATTGTTTGCCCTATTCGCCCATGCTGCGAAATTAGCTGCTGCTATTTGCGTATTTTGGTCAATGATCTCTTCCAGTTCGTCCTCTGTCAGCTCCTCCGAATGTTCATTTCCAACAATCATATGCTTTTCAGGGTATGATGCTTTTTTAGACAAGACACATCCAATCGCTTTCAGTACATAGAATCCATTCATCCATGCAGATATATCCTGCATTACAGCTACTTCACGCTCACGATCTTCCTGCTGCTTCTTGTAGACGCTCAATGCTCTCGGAGTCATATTCCAAAATTCCGAGTAGCCAATTCCACATCTAGCAGCTATTGGCAGCCAATACTCATAAATGAACTGCGTATAGCTTTCCGCCTTAATTAATCTTCCTGCTTCTGATCCTTGCCGTCTTCTTTGTTCTTCTGAGTTTTCGGAGTTTCCGTCTGAGTCACTCCGAGCATTTTTTGGAAAAAATCGGATTCTGACACTGCCTCCGCAAAAGCATTTGCGATATCAACAATGTTTCCACCGCCAAGTACGTGCTGAGTAATCAGTCTCTCAGCTTCCTCACGATCGCAGTCTGCCGCCACACAAGTAAATCCCATTGCGATAAGTAAGAGCTGTTTCTTACGGAACGCATCAATGATTGAGAATCCCTGTTCCTCCATCTTTGCGTATTCTCCAAACTGCATTTCTTTTACTCTGTATTCTTTTCTGTTGATCGTTACCTTTACCATTTTTAACTCTCCTATTGACACTCCCCACAGATAAAGCATGGGAATTCTTGCTTCAACCACTACTGCATTGGCTGATACCATTCGGTATCTCAATGTCTTACACAGTGTCCACAAGCTAGATTATACTGTTCCCGTATGCCCTGCGGTGCAGTTCATATGTTCTATTGTTTTACGTTTACTATGCTGACTGCATTTGCAGTCCTTTATTCAGTCTTATATCCCCATAGCTAAAGCAGGGGGCTTTACGACACACTGGATAAAAAATAAGAGCCGCCACCAGGCGGCTCTAGCAAATTCCAATGTTAAACAGTATCAGCATATTAAGATGCGAATGCTGTGGCTGCCGCTTCTGATTCGATCGCAGAGTCTCTTACAATCGTAATGGTCATTTCACGTGCAGCGTTTACATCACCGCTGTTGACCTTTACGCTCAGAACTCCTGTCCAAGAGAACTGACCATCTTTACCATCAGCACCGAAATCCAGCTCAAACACCTGCTTCTTACCAGCTTTTGCGAGAACTGCCTTATGTGTTTCTTTCGTGTAGTTCGCTGTGAACTGCATATCGTCTGCACTGCGAACTCCTGGAATAGACGCTTCATCCTCATCGTCCAAATCGGTTACTGTAATTTTCTCAGGATCTCCACCGAGATCAGGGTAGTTCTTAATAGGACACAGCTTTGCAACCGTTGCACCAGTGTCACCACATTTCAGGACTGTATTAATCGTACTCAATGCTTTTACTTCTGCGTTTGCCATTTCTTCTTCCTTTCTACCGCTAACTATTGCGGTCAGCGAATGTCTCCTAGCGACATCCGGTAAAATACACATTAAAATAGGGAGTTTTACGCTCCCTTAGTTTCAAATTTCTTTATTTCATCCACCGATGCAACAAGTCTGTTAAATCTCGCCACAGTACGATAAATGTTTGTGTCTGATGCATTTTCAACGGGTTTTGGACCGTATGACCGAGCATACCCCATTTTTCTCATAGCATCGCAACATTGATTTATGATATTTTTTGATTCGGTAATGTTCTTATTGGAATAGCACTGAATTTCCATCACCGATTTTACAGCATTCTCTGAATTATCAAGATCCATGCAAGCATCCGTGTTGTCAATTTGCACGACTGATACTGCCGGAAATGATGGTGGTGACTTGCTGGAATAATTGGATACATTTTTACAAGTTTCTGCCACATATGTTTTTATATTGGTCAGAACCCTATTAGATGCGTCAATCACTTCCAAACACCTCCTTTGCAATACGGCTTATCACGCCCATATTTCTTAACTGTTGTCCAGTCTCATACATGAATGGACGGGAAATCATACCGTTTGTCCAGTGCCATTCTCCGTCTTTAAAGTAGTACCAGCCAGCTTCGCCATGGCTATTCACATCATACTTCCATCCCGCCATGGACTTGTTGGGATGAGGCGACTTCTCCCCTACTACTCCCGTTCCAAACTCAACATACGCAGCCCACGGGCAATCGGTATAAATAACATATGTCGCACCATTGTAGATGATATCTCCCTGTTCAAGCTGCAAGCTGTTTAAAAGCTCTCCTGTATAAACAGCATCCTTGCCGGATATTTTTATGCGGGCGATCGCTATACCTTCCTCTGCAAGCCTGTAAGCGAACTCTTCACAATTCTCCTGTATCCGGTTGTTATATAGCCGAACCTTTCGACCAAGCCCTCTGAAATCTTTCGCTGACAGTCCCACTGTGTACTTAGGCATTCTTTTTCCTCGCTTTCAGTGCGACAACGACGCCGTTCAAGCCGTCTGCGATACCAGCAACAGTGTAGTCAGCCGATTCACCGTCAGTGGTTCCATCTGCATTCACATCCGGTCTGCTTTTCCAAATAAGAGACTCCTCTGTAATCGGAAGATTTTCTACTGTGGACAACGTTCTTGTATAGTCAAGGTTCGTTCCAAACACATCTGCATACGCAGTTCCACGGCTTGCTGACAATGAAGCATAAAAAGATACAGGAGAACTGTAACCACTGTCGCAATCTCCTGTATCGTCACCATTTTCATCCAAAATATGTACGTCTTTGACGTAATTTGCATACCATAATTTCTGTGTATTTCTTTTCAAGTTTCTCAATACGCTACCCTCCACCTAAAATGCGTATATGTCCCTGCGACCTTTCCGGCAGTCACCGTATTGGTCACGCACAATCTTCTGCAACTTAACCCTGTTGCCGGGAGATAATCGGATCACCTATACCTTTCTCAAACCACTGTGCATATAGCAACAACTCCTTCAAGGTACGTGCTTCGCTGAACCCATGTCCTAGTTCCAGTGTTATCATTATGAGAACTTTCCCCCTCAGCACCAATCTGATTATAGTCGTACAGTGCAAGATTGCGAATATTGGAGTAATACCGCTCCATATCCTTTTCTATCATCTCATCGCTATATTCATCGGGATAACTTCTTATCCTCTTTACCTCTCGATAGGCATTTTTGATCTTGGAATTAAGAGCCAACAAATCAGCACTTTCCGATATGCACAATTCCTCGATCAATTCTTCACTTATTTCATATACTAAGCTGTCCATGCAATCACCTATTTCTTTGGTGGTCGTCCTGCCCTCTGTTTCTCATCTGCCGTTCCACTTCTTTTTGTCTCGGAATCAGTGGCTTTCTGAACCACCCGTTTCCATCCACTTAACGCAAATGCGGAGGCCTGAATTTCAGACCCCACGCTCATCTTAACTCCATTTTTTTCAAATGTGATAATCATTATCTCTTACTCCTTAGTCTGCTGGGTTCTGGCAAACACCGATAGCATCTTTCTTCTGATTCAGAACAAAAGCATCGTAGCGAACACGTCCTTCTACGAGGCTACCAGAAATTCCCGGTGCATCCTCATGAATCTTGTACTCAGCAAGTTTAATTGGTGATGGCATAACCACTGGGTTAGTGATTACAAAGTTTGTTTTCTCAGGGAAGTAAGATGCAGGAGCTTTGATAATAAGAACTCCATCAACTTCACCTACAAGTCCCGTGATAGCAAGTTTTGTAGCCATATCGCCTTTCTTTGTAAATGCTTCGTCAAGTTTCAGCATATTGTAGTAACCCGGAGTTACGATACAAACTCTTCCGCCTGTCGGCACTTTAGCATTGTCAAGAATCTCCTGCACAGCAAGGAATTTCTCATATGCGTTTGCTTTTGTTACAGCAACGTCTTTTACAACGTGTGATACGTCTGCTCCGGCAACCAGTTTAGAGATACGGTATGTATCAATCTCAGGAATAATAACCTCGTCAATCTGACGTCTCAGCGCAGCAGCCGCAGCCATTGTTCCCATTGTGTCATCTTCGCTCTTCTTGTCGATTGTAAATGTGAAAGCTCTGTCTTTGGAGAGAATCATCTCCTGAACTTCATTCTCAAGCTCTGCCGGTGTTCCGTATCTGTTAGCTCCGTCTGTTTTGTAGTCTCCCATTGTTGCAGTCGGTACAGAAAATACCTTTACTGTGGAAACTCCAACCCAGTCATATGCGTAGTTTACAAGTGCAGATGTGAGTGCACCAACTTTAAATCTTTCATCCACGATCTGTGAATACTTCTCAGCGTAATTAACAGCCATTTCAATTCTCCTTTTCTAACTTTTTGAAATCAGCGAACACATCTTTATGTGCCCGGTATATACTAGGAAGATTAACCGTTGAATCCTTTCAGGAATAAATCAGTCTCTTCATCTTCGCCCTGTCCGGCATTTACTGGCGGTCTACTCTTGAGCCATTCTGTCTCAGCCTCTTTGATAGAAGCATCCTTGAACTTTGCCATGTTCTCTGTCACTTTCTCCATATCATTGTCAAGCTCCGCCCTGGCCGTATCCTTCGCCATGTCAGCAGACATTCCAAGTGCAAGATAGCGTTTCTCTGCCTTTGTCATATTAACTTCATCTTCAAGCCCTTTGACATATCTCTTCCGCTCTTCTTCTGCCTCGCGTTTAGCCTCTTCTTCCTGTTCCTCCGCAGTCTGTTTAGCCTTTAACTGTTTTCTGTAGTTGGCGGCTTCTGAGGATGCCTTATTGTAGTCATTCTGCAACTTTGCACTGTTGGCTCTTTCCTGTGCTAACTGCGCCATCAGTTCTTCTACAGTAGGCTCTTTCTCTTCCGGTGTGTTATCCGGATCCTGATTCTGCTGTCCCTGTCCTTCAAGGTTTTTGTTTTCTTCCATAATTATCATGTTCCTTTCTTTCGCGTTTAGAGTTCTCTCTCATAGTTACGTTTCGCGATTATAGACTTCTCTGTCTTTCGCGTTTGATAAGGCACTTCTCTGTGCCATGTGTGTGTGAAAATCAGCTATGTGCTATAGCTGTAATTTCTAAAAATAAATTACCGTGCATCTGCAATTTACAATCTGATTCGCACTTGCACCAAGTGATGTATCTTTTGGATATAGCATCCACGAATCCCCAACATGGAAAGCTTTATTAATCGGGATATATTTCCCGTTCACATCAATGTGGTCGATCCTAGTGGCCTCATCAATGATTGCTTCCCATCGTTTCATTGTCTTTCTGGCATTCACAGCTTCCATGTGTCTAGCGTGGTTTATCACCGTGTTTACTTCGTTTTCAGCCATAAACCTCGCTCTATCCAATGAATAGTAATAAGGTTCATTCTTGTGCCGATTAGTGCTGTCTACAACATCGTATGAAAAGCTCTTAACATACGTTTTAAGGTAATCATCGACTTCAACGTACTTCCTAAGCACTTCCATGTAATCATCTTCCATGCACTGCCTAATAGGCTCGTAATTGGTATTATTCGCTTGCTCTATCGTAAACAGCCATATCATTGTTGTGATAAACACTTCTTCAAGTTCTTTAGCCATCTGAATCCTTTCAGATTTTTCTTCTTCCGGAAGATTCATTTCTCCGAAATACATTTCAAACGGCATACTGCGTTCATTTTGGACAAGAGTGTTTAATTCATCAAATCTAAGATTCTTGAACATCGTCACCACCACCATCATTGGTACTCATTCCGTCTAAAATCGGTGAATTGCCCGTTTGATCGGACAGGTCAGCCATCTCCCTTTTCTGTGGTTGCTGCTGAGTATCTTTCTTTATAAGCGATTTCTGATACTGTTCAATCGTTTTTCGACTGTCAGCCCATGCCTGTGCCACATCTGGGAATAAATCAACCTGCTCCATAGCGACACGTCCATGCACTCCGGAATTAATCATTGCAACCATTGAATTAACCTTTGTAGCAAGATCATAAGTCTTGTTCCTGATGAATTTTGGCTTAACATCAGAAAACTTTAATTCCCGAAGCGGACTGTCATATGGGATACTGTTTGTTTTTTGAATTGCAATCAGTTCAAGTTCTACAATCTCCGCTTTTCCTCGGCGTAAAATCTGTTCTTCCTTGCAAGCACTGTTTTCAGCAGCACTCCAACCAGAAGACATATTCATTGCAGATCCAGTAGAGCCGCCACCGGGATCTGTCTGAATTGGGACGTAAGCCTTTTGTAAAATCATGTTACGCTTGCTTACGATATTTTCTTGCACGCCCTGATAATCAAATGTGCTTGAAACAGCCTTTAACATTGGCGTTCCACCATTTCCGCTCTGCGGTGCGATAATCCATTGTCCTCCAATAGGAGACTGAGTTTTACCATCACTATCTTTCGGCAAGTCGAATCCTGTACCAAAAAATACTTCCTGAGTTGTCTGTGCTACGCTGTTGGCGAAATCAGACACCTCTACGTTCAGTGCGTTCATATCAGAAATCTGCCGTTCAAAGCATCCCATTCTGTCCGTTGCCCGGTTAAACTCCACAATCGGGATCTTGCCGAACGGATTTGCCTCTCCGCTTCTCCCCATAAATGACCACGGATTTTCAGGCTTATTTCCATTTATAATTTCTCGCATATCTTTAATCTCATAGCGAGTATCCGGCGTGAACACTGTATAGTACACCGTTCCGTCCTTCGTCCTGCGGAAAGTAACACCAGCAATCTTTTCTTGTAACGCTGAATTTCTGTAGATGCAGAACGTAAACAAGGGATTTAGCGTTGCAAGATCAAATGGAGCTAAACCATCATAAACCTTTTTGATATCAACGAACTGATAACCAATTCCGTTAATTTCAACGAATCTGCCAAGCTCCTGATCTTTTGAAAAAGCATATTCTGAATCATTCAGCTCATTCAACATGGAAATCGCATCATCCTGTGAATCATTCTGTTTATCTGTAGATTTGCTCAAATCCTTATTTCCACGTTGCACATAGGTGATTGGCTGCCCCCAAACATATCCGAGCTTAAACTCGGTAATTTGGTTTGCGAGATTATCTTGTACTCTAATATCAACGTCCTTACGGATCGTTTTCTTTCTCACAAGTGGCTGAATACCTTTTTCATACCGCATCAAGGTAACCATATTGTTTGCATTTTCCATGTGGACAAGCATCGCTTCTTCCAACACCTGAAAGATATTTTCTTTTGTAATCTTTTCCACATCCGTATAAATCCGGCGTCTGCCAGTTAATTCAGGATATACATATGCTTTATTGTCCTCGGACACCGAATCTCACCTACCTTTGTGTAAAAAAGAAAGAGCCTCACGTGATGACGCCACGCAAGACTCAATCCTTGAAAAAATGAACGAATTACAATTTCTTCGATTATAAGTATAGCACTCTTAATTGTGAATTGTGTGAAACCTTATCGGGAAACATATTTTGACAACCTCTTTGATACAGTAGAACGCTCCATACACATTATTTCTGCAATCTCCTGTTGACACAACCCGTCCTTTGTGTACTCAAGAATCGCCTTGTCCTCAATGTCTTTGCAATTTGCTATCACATTGTCAATCGCAAGTTCCAGCTCATTCAGATACCGAATGTCTGATTGGATCTGCTCTTCAATTATTCGGCAATCTTCTTCCCATTTCTTCATCTGTTGCTGCTCATACTCCGTACACCCAGTAATAGTAAATCCTCTTGCTTCATACGGGAACTGCGGATTTGACCCATAAACCTTTCCCGAATAACAAGATGGACGCTTTTCTATGTACCGTTCAAGCTTTTTCTTATCCTTTTCAAGAAGGATTCCAAGTAACTTATAATTTGCGATATCTCTTCTCGTAATTTCCATTCTCTGTATCCTCCTTAAATTGGACTTTGTATAATTTGTGCCGCCCTAACGAAACCAGTTGTAACAAATAATGCAAAACTCGCCAATCCGTCCGGCACATCATCGTGTGGATTCTTCCCACGCACTGAATAACTCAACAGAAATCCCATCATTCTTCCGTAATCATCTTTCGGTTTATAATGTTCACGATCCCTAAAGAGGACGTGCTTCTTTACCCAATCTGCATTGACAATAATCTTTGTTTCCTTATTAGATTCCGTGTACTTTGTGGTTATGTTGCAGGCACCGCCTTTTTGCTCAACAAGCTTACTTACTTCAAGTGCTACACGGTCCCCACCATTGTTTGACTCGAACTGACACTGTTGCATTTTAGTATTAACTATCAAATCCGATGTCCGCTCATACTGGATTCCGTAATTGGAATTATCATCACAAACACAGTCTGTAAGATAAAAGTCGTTTCCGTACTGCAACATACAAGGCAAAAACAAATAGTCAGTACCTTTATTTTTCGTATCGCAGATGCCCCATACAGCGTCAGGCTCAGTAACCGGCAACGTAATGAATCTCCGCAATTCTTCATCTGTATACAGGAGTCCTTCACGTTCGATAGGTTCATTCTTATACAGACACTTGTAGGTGATCTCATCCATTGTGAGTTCCTGGTCATGGAAAAACTCAACGCTGAAACCATTGTACTTGTAATCGAAATTCGACTCCCCAGTGATAGGGTCTATGTCCGGTATGGCAATAAATCTTGCCCTGTCATTTCCATCGTAAATATCAATTAGTCGCCCAATGACATCATGCACGGACCATCTCGTAGCAATATGGATTTCTTTGCAGCCATCCATTTTTCTCTGTTTGGCGTCAGTACCGTAGATTCTCCAAAGCTTGTCCAGAATATTTTTATTCAATGCTTCTTCGATACCACCAATCAAATCATCACAATACAGATATCTATTTGCACGGACTTTACCGGCATTCTTACTTCCAACAGATGTACACTGGATATTTGAGAACGGTTTGTATTTATTGAAATTTATGGTTTCTCTCTTGGCATTTGTGCTATGAAATTTCACGTCTGGGAAAATCTCTTGCCAGCAATATTCATCTGAGTTCGTTGTAATATCCATAACCCCGTCATAGAACATTCTGGTAATATCTCCACTGTGTGAGAAAAACAAACTGAAATCATCCGGGTGTCTTCCGATTATCCATGAACAGAAAAACTTTTCAAGAGTGGTGTTATGCGTAATGATATAATCATCTGTAATATATAAATGACTTTCATCATCAATGTAAATGCATTGGCACTCTTCTTCACCGATGTATTCTATCTCTGATATGAATCTCTTCATAACTTTTCTTTTTGGAGTATACTTTTCAGCTTTTCTTGTCAGAGAAAATATACTATCCATGCCAGAGGTAAATTGTATGATAATCTCAAAATAATCATTGCATTGTTTATACTTACCATTTTTCTTATATCCGGCTTTACGTTTGTTTTTACTTGCATAACCTCCAAGAGAATGAACAAGTTCGCATACATCATTTGCAAGATGTTCTGAAATTGTAGCGTATGTACAATAATATTTTGAAGCAGATCCGTCTGTATCCATAAGACCTCTCAAAAGCCACAATCTCTGCTCATAACTTCCATATAGATAATCTTTCGGTATGAATTTATCTATACTCTTCTTTCCGAATAATCCGAGCCTATCAAGTTCTTTTCTGACTAAGCTTCCAACTTTTGCATTATCGCCTTCATGTCCACTAACAAAATATGTACATCTCTCTTTATATTTCAAGCTATATCCATCAGGTAAAAAACTGTCAAATCTATCCAACAATTCTTTGTCTACAGAGCTTAGCAAAACACTACCACCAGTTAATCCGCCATCTCCGATAAGTGCACCGACAACATACGGGTGCAGGGAAAATTCTTTTTTCTCAAAACAATCGATCTTAGGAACATAATCTATTGAATAATTTTTTCTCTTTCCATTCTCCAACTTGTAATTTTTAAGCATTTCAGACAGCTCTACTGTCCTGTATTTTTCGCTACCATCTTTATTCTTTCGTCTGCGATCATCTCTTGTTTGTACCGTCCATAAGTGATTATCCGAACATCTCGTCTTGGAACCATCATCGAAGGTCACCTCATACATCTTTCGCTTCTTTCTTGGTGAGATACTAAGTACGGTTGCTACTTTTCCTGTTCCAGAAATTACCTTTGTACCTACTTTGACGTCCCCCATTTGTATAAATCCATTTGGCGTCAATATCTTTGAATATAAAGGTTGACACTTCTGCGTTCCCGGTGGCATGGAAATTGAAAGGATGTCAAGTTTGTCATCCTCAAGATCCTGCATTGCCTGAATCAATCCATGCTTATTCAGTTGTTTCCTTTTCGGGGAGTAGAAGCGATCCTGTTCTAATCGTTTTCGCTCAAGATAAAGTAGATAGCTGTCAAACAAATGAGGTGCCTCAAACTTTAAAGCTTGCCAGTACAAGGTTTCAAACCGCACATCCTGATTCTTTATCAGTAATCTCTGAGCCGATAACTTAACCGCCTTTGAGAGTTTCAGGCAGTATTGCAGATAGTCATGATTATCCTCATACATATTCAGGCACAACTGCATAATATTATCCCATGTACTATATTTATTTGTATCCTGCATTTTCAATGCGTTTGCTAATCTCTTATACTCTCTAAACTCCATGTTTCTCCCTAAATCAAAAAAGAGCCAATATCTGCGATTTCTCACAAATATCAGCTCTGGCTCTTAGGCTCTGGCACTAAATCATTCATTTTTCTTCATATTTTACATTTCCGCATTCATCCGGCATAGGGCTTGTTAATGATACTATTTTCTTTCCACATCCCGGACAATACGGTGGTGTAAATCCACTTTCGCTAAGTTTCCATCCATAATAAGGTTTGTTTGCGTTATATTCAATTTTCTTGAATACATATCCGCAATGAGCACAGATTGGTTTAAACATTACAGTGGAAGTGGAATCATCTATAGTTTCATCTACCATCATTTCGCATCTTACCATCCTTAATCACTGGATAATACGCTTTTTTGCAGTGCTTACACCAAATCGGCGTATTTTCAATATTGGAATTTTTCTCTATCCGCTGTCCAGTCTTATGACCAGCCGGACAGTAATACCAACCATTAACGATCATGTTATTCCTCTGTATGACAAGTGTTTGTAATCTTTCCATACACATCTTCATACAGTGCCTGTTTGTCCCCGTTGTATGTGTACTCAGCATAAATACCATCTCCACTGATATCGGTTGAAGCAAGGCATTTGTAGTTCTGCAAAGTCTTACAACTCCATACCACAAAAACATTGCTTAAGTCAATCGGTGTTTCTGATCTGTTCTTCCGATACCATTCAACAAGTTTCTTCTTTGCTACACTCTGAAAGTGATTCATTCCTGTGATAATCATAATTAGTCCTCCTGTTTTGGCTGTACGTCTCCACAACCACGGCAATAAGTTTTTCCATCAACTTCTTTTACACATATGCAATTATGTACTTCGCAACATGTTTTTTCGCTCACTTCAATATAGTCTTTCATAGCTTTTCTCCTACTCCACTGTATAATCTTCAATTACTGGAATCCCATACTCAACAGCGCAAGCATTCTCAATCTTACACCCTCTGTATTTCTCCCAATCTTTTGCGAAATACGCAACGTCCGCATCAGATAAGAGTTCAAGAGATTTTCCCAAAAACCATAATGGCTTCGCACCTACTGGTGCAGATTGAAAGAATGAATCAATAACTTCTACTGGTTCTCCAAGATGCTTTTCTGCACTTTTGATCGCTTTTTCCCTAACCACAAGAATTTCCTCGTCTGTTTTGTCTCTCATTGGCTGACTAATAAATAATTTCTTCATGCTACATCTACCTCCTACTCTGCAAACACCCAATCTTCTGCAAGCATATCTGTCTGAGAAGCATTCCAGCCAACAACAATTGAACTGTCCGCTGTCCGAATTGCTATACTCTGTCTAGCTGAATATATTTCTACATTCTCGGCTTTTGGTTCTATAGATGCCGGAAAACACAGGAATAAATACATTCCTTTACCATTCCAACCTTTACGAGCCACTTTAAGTCCTCTTTTCAGATAACGGATAGCATCTCCAAATCCAAATGTTGACTGACCGCCAAGAACACTGCAATTCTCTTCATCAGCAATCATCCAGTCGTCTCTCTGCGTGTGCATAAAAGTATATTCCACTCTCTGCGTTTCACGGATATCAAGAACTTCTCCCTGTCCTTTGTCGGAATCCTTTGGTCTGCAATGAATCATAATCGTCTGCTTGTCGTTATCCCAGCACCAGTAACCGTTCCAACCAGGAAGTTTTACCTTTGCCCCATGTTTCATTGCTTCAAATGCTTCTCTGAAAATCATAATCCATTCTCCTTTCTTCGAAACTGGCATAGCAAGAATCGAACTTGCGACACTCTGGTTAACAGCCAGATGTTCTACCACTGAACTATATGCCATTAGCCGACAGGCCAGTAATTACCTGTCGCTGCTACGGTTCTTTTACTGCATAGCGAATTAGTAAAAATCCACTTTTCCGGATAACTCCGCAGCTAAAAATCCGGCTTTCACATTTTCAAACATGATTAGGGTTTCCCCTTATTCATCAAGGTAGAGGCCATATTCTGCCAGTGTGATGATAAGTCTGAGCGTCCGGGAGCGACCCTTTACTTCTTACCACGGTCTAAGCACACATAGGATTGATACCTACAAATTTCACGGTTCTTTCAGAATATTTTTGTATTACTTGCCTATGGACTTCATCTCCACATCAAATACGCATATTGTTTTCTGCCATACCGCTACTTTAACGAATTTCTTGTGTTATACTCTGATTTCTCAGATTCAAGGCAAATCAGCTTATTTGAGATTTCCAGTTGGTCCGTAGTCTCTCACACTACTCACATCACTGGATTATTCTTGCACTGCAAGCGTCTATTCTACGCTGACCACAAGGATTCTGCTATTGACTTCTCTATGATGATACACTGCAAGGCATTGTTGATGGTTTCCATCTTCTCCAATGCAATCACTCACATCGGAAAGAATCAGTTAATCCAGTATCCCGAATTAACCTATCTCGCTATCATTGCATCTCAGCAGGATTGAAAAATCCATCTGCACTGAGTTAATCATGTTTGAACAGACCGAATAGGGATCGAACCTATAATTGCGGTTTTGGAGACCGTTGTTTTGCCAATTAAACTATCGTCCTACGGGGGAATTGGGAATCGAACCCAAACTATCAGAGTCAAAGTCTGATGCTCTGCCATTGAGCTATTACCCAATAAAGCTGCCGACCGGAGTCGAACCGGTAACCTGCTGATTCGTAATCAGCTGCTCTATCCAATTGAGCTATGACAGCAGATAGTAAATGCGGTTTTTATGTGATTTACTACCAGAGAATGCGATGGCTGTTAATAGTTCCTCGTTTCCAAGAACCGCAAAACTTGAAAAATAGCGGATGTCGGGGTTGAACCGACTTTTCAAGATCATGAGTCTTGCGTGGAACCGTTCCACTAATCCGCAGCGCCGTATGGAGGAGTCGAACCTCCAAGTCGTTTCCGACTGAATGCTTAGCAAGCATTTCCAATACCATTATGGGAATACGGCATACTGACTGGGTGAATCGCCATTCAATTACTCTCTGTACCGCAAAGAACCCAGTCACTCATACATATAAAAAGGAGGTTCCAGTGTTGCCACACACTGGAATTGGTGGAGTAGGATTTGAACCCACGTAGTCACATGGACACCTAATTTACAGTTAGATCGCTTTACCCACTTGCATATCCACCAGCAACCGCCATCTGACAGTTAGCAGCAATATTTATCGTGCTGTGCGTTGCACTATGCGGTTATTTAAGTATCGTATCGTCTTACCGCCAACCTACACGCCGCTCTTTTGTTCCTCAAGCAGTAGTTGGAGATTTTAAAGTCTTTACTGACTATTTGTTATCGGTTACTACCGTATCCGCTCCCTGAACAGTAACCCATCCGAATTTGTTTCTGGCTTCGGCTTCTTTCATTCTGATAAGCTCATCAGTGATTGATTCACTGACAATTTTGTTCGACTCTGCCTCTGCCTTTGCTTTCGTAATCTCAATTTCTGCATCAGCCTCCGCCTGTAATTTTTCAGTCTCTTTCTGAACCTTGATTTTCTGCTGTTCAGCCTCTGCCTGCTGTTTTTCCTGTAATGCAGTTACCCTGCTATCAATAGATGCCTTAAGTTTCTTGTCTGGGTGTACATCAATAATTGACGCATCAAGGACTTCAATTCCATAGCTCTTGCTAAATTCTTTGTTCAGATATTCTGTAATTTCAGTGTTAAGCTGCGATCTATTGCCGGAATAGATATCCATCATAGAATAATCAGTTGTCACTTCGGAAATTTTTGATTTCAGGACAGTTTTTACACGACTTTCTACAATGTCATCTCCATCCATTCCGCGAAACCTTTTGTATGTATCAACTACGGTATCCGGATTGTATCTGTATGACATCTGAAAACTCACAGAGATACTTGCGTCATCAGATGTGGCAACCTTAAAAGAGTCATCACCCTTACTACCCTCACGCTTATCCTTTGACATTACGAGAATCTCATTACTTGTGGAAAACTGTTTTACTTTTTTAAACGGGGATACGAAATTCAGTCCAGGAGAAAGTGTTTCTTTCTGAACTCCGTCTTTGTAGTTGTATACAATTCCAACTTTTCCTGTGTCAATAAATTTGCAAGATCTGACTGTGAAAATTCCACCTGTAATTGCTACTGCCGCAATAATTCCAATAAGTACGCCCTTTTTCATTCTTCCTTGTTCTCCTTTTCAATTTCCTTCTTTATCCTTGCTTCATCTCTTTTCATGCTGAGATAAACCTTATTTCCTATCCATGCAACTGCGATTGCGATTATGCTAAATGCAAGCACGGACAGAAGAAATATTACCCACATTTCTTCTTCCTCCTCATTCTGAAACCATGATATTTTCTCCAGTTGTTTGAACCGAACAATACTTTCCAAGCAAATGTCTTTTTCAAAGTTTCCGCTTCAAAGCTAAAAGAAACCTCGAACTCATTAGCAATTTCCCCTTCACCAACTTTTATGTCGGCATCAGCAACCAGTTCTTTGGGAATATCATGAATCAAGTCATCCTGAATCAGACTTCCTTGCACGTAAAATTCTCCTGTAGGTGGCACACCGCCATATGCATACTTGCTTTCATCCTTCTCGCTCACTAGGTAATCCTCCAAAAAGCTTTTACATCTTCTATCCGAAACATAGCTTGCACAGATCCATTATCATAAAAACAGATGATGCCCAGTTCCGTATCTATCGAACACATAGTGCCACTAACGTGATACTCACCTTTTTTTGTTTCGACTACATACGTTGGAATGATGAACTTAACATCCCCATAAATCGTATTATCCATATTCACCTCATCAAATCGCATTCACGCTTTCAAACGCTTTAATCATCTTCGGGAACTGAATAGCGAACCAGTCAACAATAGTTTCGTCATGTCCAAATTGTCTGTAATGCTCATAATTGGCTTGCAAACCACTTTCAGCGAGAAAAGCGTGAATGATTCCATGCCGCAACTGCTTTCTCATCAACTCATCAAAACCACCAACCTCATTGACGTTATCATCCCTGATTCTAATTTCTCTTGATGTGTAATCACAATAACCATCAACACCTTTATCTTTGAATGGTTCTCTAATCACTTTGTATTCAGTTCCAAGAATATTTACTGTTGTCATTTGCTATCCTTTCAAAACATATCCTATAGGCATTTAATAATCAAACTGATAATCGCTACAACCACCATCACAAACGCAACCATGACGGTAAATCCGCACAGGGCAAAAAATATATTCTCTCCCTTTTTGTATTCCTTTTTTACAGAAATCCTTAACTGGTCCGCAACTCCCAGTGTCCTGAGATACATTCTTGAGATTATCAAAAGTGCAATGCTGATGACGACTAATATCATCGTGATTTTAACTAACATATCCATCCTCCAAAAGAGCCTTTTTGTTTTTGGTCGTTATTTTTCGGGGTGAGGCTGTGCCGGGTGTACCATCCACTACAACCCCTGCCGGGGGATCTCCAGCAACAAGCAATGCTAAAATGCAAGCGGTGCATCAGCAACCCGAACATATGTATCTATACGATAAATAACCATTTTCAGTATAGATTATGTACTATATTTTGTATGCTATTTTGAACAAACACAATATATTGTTATTTAATTTTAGTTTAGCATTATGTGCTACACGCTTGTTAAAATAAGTCAACCGGATCATCTGTATCCGCATCACCTGGAAGTGCTTTGGGATCTGCTCCGATGTCGGCAGCGATTTGTTCAATACTCTTTTTCGCTCCAGTAATCTGTTCATGCTCTACTGCTTTTGTCTCCGCCATTCCGTAAGCAGCTTTTGCAATGAATATTTTGTTCGCATCTGTCCCCTTGGAATTTCCCAAATTGTCGACCAAAAAACCTTTGCAAATATTCAACCATTTTTTGACCGTGTCGGAGTGTTCAGCTGTCCGATATCTCCCATTAAGCCAAGTATTAAACGTTGTTCTGTCAATATCCACTAAAAAGCTAAATGCTTCCAATGTTGGATTAACTGAATATTTACTGCATAGTCTTACATACACACTAAATATATTATCTAATGCTTTTATATCAGCGTTATCAGGCTTAGATATGCGATCTGAAATATAAAAAAGCATATCTACAAAGCTATCTTTTACGATCTTTTTACTTTCTTGGTCTACATGGTCTATCTCTAATTCATCTCTGATATACTCATCAGCATAATAATTAATGTCATGTCTGTATACCTCTATCCCAGCAGATGTAATATCTGTATTGTCTTTCATTTTTGATCACCTCCGAACTGTAAAAGTATAATAAAAAGACCGATCGCCGTATGCAGTAACGTATATCTGCTTTACGGGTCACGGTCTCTAAGGACTACCAAGAATGTATATATTATAATTCGGCTATATACTGCCCTATTCACTTTTCATTGCTTATATATTAATTCAATATTCTGCAGGTGTCAACCCCAATCAAAAAAGTTGTGCATCCGCTTGCGAAATGCACAAGATATAATATATATTCTTTTCTTCTCTTCTCTATTCTATTCTTATCTGGGTTACCGAGTGGTATACCAACCGGTTACAAACCGGTATACCAAGCATATTTCACTCTCTGGAAGTGCAAAAAAGACAGCCCAAAAGGGCTACATATCTTGACTAATCAGATTAGCCATGATATTATAATGCTGTCGCACGGAATGGACGCTTTCCGATGCGGTTCCGGCAGCGATTCCGCCGGGCAAGTATTGAAACAATAATATTTATATTGACGCGAGAAAAGAGCGGGGTTTTCACCTCGCTCTTACTCGTTTACGCATTTTTTCCGGCTCCGTAGCACTCGTAGAATTGATCTGTTAATCTTCCGAGCTGATCCGGTGTTAAATCCTCTTTCATATCGTCTGGAATCCACCTATAGCAAGCTCTGAACGTCTCCGGGTTGTTGCCAATTCTACAAGCTTTCTTAACCTTTTCAAGCTTATACATTTCTCCCAATTCTTCAAGTGTTATATCTCCAGAAGCAACCGCATCTCTTCCCTCTCTGGTCAGAATCTCCATTGCTTTTTCTTTGCTTACTGTTCCAATTCCTTTTATCTTCACCCTGTCGTCCTCCTCTACTCTGCAAACCGTTCAAGAAATTCGTTTACATCTTCCAGTGATCCAAGCTCTACTTTTTCGCTGTTCGGATTGTCTGAATAATAAAAGTTGTCGCCATCTTTCCAGAATGTAAAAGAACTATCGCTGTATACTTCAAAAGCTTTTCTTGTAAGCTCGTTCGTTCCGGTAAATTCATATTTTTTCATATCTATTTTCCTTTCTTGTAATTGATTTATTTTATCCAATCTGCTATAATTAATTTACTTGAGAGCGGTGGCAAGTTCCGCTCTCTCTTGTGTGTCTGAGCTGCTCCGTCAGCTCTTTTTTATTTCTTCAATTCTGGAAACTTTATCCCCAAAATATCCGCCAGTGCTTTCAATGCCTCGTATTCGTTTGTACCCTTTTCAGCTTCTCTGTTCAAGAATCTCTGCATTTCTTCCTTGGTCATCTCTTCCATGTTTTCTCCTTTCTCCAGCTTGCCACTGGTAACTTGTAAGCTTGTTCCTTACAAGTATTATTATATATTTATTTGTGCCTAATGTCAATACATGTATATAGAAATATTTGTGCTTAATTCGCTTTTGCTTTCTTTCTTTCTATTTTATCCAGTTCTTTTAATATTGTTTCTTTTATAAAGGCGTTGCAGCTTTTCCCGGTAAGCTCTTTTATTCTTTCTTTCGTTCCAAGTGGAAACTGGCAATTGACGCGATCAACTGTTTTCATATATTCCGCAACTGCTTTTCTACGTTGTTCTTTCTGCTTCTCTGTATATTCTGGCATCTTTCTAGCTCCCTTCCTATTTTCTTTCATTATAGTATATTAACGCCTTATTTTCAATGCTTATTTGTGCTTAATAAATAATAGACAAGAACGCTATTACATTTGTGCCTAATATTTGTATAATATGTCTATTGTATTTGTGCCTAATATAATGTATTATAATAACTGTAAACAAGATACAGCAACAGCCACACAGAACAAACAACTGGACGCCCTGAACCACTCAAGCCAATGAGGACATAAGCAAGCGATCTGATTAATTGCAAAACCTGAGGCAGTCGCAGAAAAAAAGAAAGAAAAACGGAGGACGTAGAAAATGAAAAAGACAATGATTATTTTAGCCAGCGTGGCAACACTCATTCCATATTCAGCAGCGTACGCTTTAGCGTACCTGTTCAGCATGAAAGATCGGGAGGATATGTTGACGCCCGCAGAATGGATTGCCCTCTACAAAGAGTATGAAGTAGAGGACGAGGAAGAGTGAAAAAGTAAAAGCCGGCACACCTACCACAAGCGAACCGGCACCAATCAAAAAAAATAATAAGAAAGGTAAGCCCATTATAGCAGGGCGAAAGGAAAAAGACAATGAGAAAACTTACAATTGCAGAGAAAAGAGAAAGAGAACTTAGATACGCAGTAGAAAAATATAATATCGAATATGACGCATGTAAAAGTCTTATGAATCGTTTTTACAGACTAAACGCAGATCTCGAAAGACTTTCACACCTTGAAAATGATGAAAGAACGTGCAACCGTTTGAGCACGAAGAAACTTTCCGAATCAACAGACAGAAGATCGAAAAAGCTTAATTCTGACTTTTGCAAGTATGGTTTATGCCTGGACTACTTCGGACACCTTGCGACAATTTGTGAAAAGGGAACAACAAGAACAGCGATCGAGGGCTTTTACTACGATAGATAAGAGAGGGAAAGAACAGAAGCAGAAAAGACGATTGACATATTCAACAGGATCACAGAATAGAAAGGACGGTAAAAATTATGAAAGATTATACAAAATTTATGAAGTGGGCGGTTGTTTACTTTATCGACAGAAAGACACAGGACGACAGAAAAAGCAAGTTGAACGTTGAAGCATTATTTTCCAGCCCAGTACAAGCAGAAAACAACTATATCACTCGAAATGATGTAAAGCGTTATATTTTGCATGTTGATGACCTGGATCGATTCGAGGAGTTCTACAACTTCTTACAGGACTTAAAAACTAAATACGGGAAAAAAGCTATTTATCATTTAGATGAACAGTTTTTCACAGTTGAAGAAGAAAACAAATTCAGACAGCTTTTAAACGCTTGGACAGATTTAGAAGAAATAGCATAAGCCGAAACGGTCAGAAATGACCGTCAGCCGTGGGATAGTCTCCCGGCTCTGATGATGGCAGGCGAGAAAGGAAAAAAATGAAAAATCTCAAATTGACCGAAACAGAGTCTCGCCGGTTGTGTCAGCTTGTCCAGTTGACAGCTGACTACCGGCGGGGCAAACTGCAAAGCTGGCAGAAAAGCGATCTTGATTCTGCCAGCGAAGTAGTGCAACTACTCGAAGACATAGAAAGAGTAGCCGAAAAGATTAGAAAGGAATTAGCCGGATAATTTCCGGCTTTTTCCAGTACAAAAAACGAACGGGAGGGGACGAAAACGCAAATGAAAATCACAGAAAAAGAATGGCTGAACCTGTACCAGTCGGTCAAAAATGAAGAATGTGACTGTATACACTGGGACGATGCCCCGGTCACGTCTCGATCCGGCGGTATATCCCACTTGCAGCACATACTGACGAGATCAGCCAAGCAGGTCGGAGCGGTTCAGCTAACCTGCATACTTGTTAGGGACGGCGAGAATATACCGCTATCAGATATTCAGATCACGGACCCAGCGGAGTTGTTGCAGCATATTCCGCACCGGGCAGAGGTTAATATTCTGTAAAAATAAAGCCAGCATCGACTTTCCGGTATTGGCGTTTACTCGTATTCTTTTTGTATCTGTTCCATACGGCTGCTTATTGCGTTCCGGACGGATTCCGGCAGATTCTGAAAACGTGGAACAATTCCAAAGAAGTCAGACATAACCAGAGCGGAAAATGCATTTGCATCTACTTCCAGCGATTGCAGATTGTACTGTTCGACGCTAATTTTATCGCTTGCTTGGTATCCTTTCAGGTCTGCACCGTTGGCGATCTGATAAGAATGCCGCAGCTCGTGAGAGATCGCAAAGAACAGCTCAGGCGATACGGTCATATCATCCCGGATTAGTATCGCATCCGGTGTTAATGCCGCTATTTGCGTGCTGGTCCGCATCCGATCAGCAGACACGAATTTGATAGCAGGTACAGATATATCTAATATCTCGCAGATTTCCCGAGCGAATTTGATGCAGATTTGCTTTTTATCCATGGTGCAGCCTCCTTTTATGAGTGTATAATATCACGGATCGAACAAAAATGGAATTGAATTTATATTTTAATCGTGATATGCTAAATACGATTATAAGCTTGTATTTGACGGTTTAAGGCATTTTATTTAATAGGCGAGCAAATTATCAAATATGCTTAAAAGGCATCAAATTCAGTCGCATACGAACGCACAGCGATATCACGGCTCATTATTATAGTATTATTCACACAGCAAAATCGCATCAAAAAAGGACGCTGAAATTGACTCATTTTTCAGCATCCAGATTTTAGACCTCCTGAAAAAGTACCGACATCTTTTTTGCGGAAACTCTTCCGGGAGATTTTCTTGCCCTAAAAACGCCCTAAAAACGCCACCCTTCGGACTTTTGGAACGCAATAGTAAATTGCCACATTGGACAGAGCTTTTTAATTCTCCGCTATACTTTTCCTATAATCATTTCTTTCTTGCATCAACTGCTCAATATTGGATTTTACTCCACGCTTTGCATCTGAAACCCTCATGTGAATTTGTTTCTGCTTTCTCCTGCAATAATCACTGCAAAGATTTGTTGCAACATCAGAATGAAACTGTTTTCCGCAGTATACACAGATTTTAAGACTATTCTTTCGTTTCTCTATCTTTTTATCATATTGACCTGATTCTATATTATACCTCTGCTTATGATCTCTCTGCCATTCCAATACCGCCTCACGTTGGCATTCATCTGAGCAATATTTTTGACGACCGGAATTTACTACATATTCCACACCACACCATTCACATTTTGCGACACTCCCGATCGGTCTTGCAGTTCCTTTCTCTCTGTGTCTCTTTTCGGCATCCCTTTTCCTTATGACCCTACAGTTCGGGCAGTAAAACGCCCTTGGTCCACCACTAAACTCGGCTCCACACATCTTGCACGTCCTGATTCTCATTACGTCAGACTTTCTTTTTTTTGCACATTCGTCACAGTACAATTTATCGAGATCGCCATAGAAAGCCTTACCACAGTCAATGCAAGCCCTTTTTGTCCTATTCTTCATTAAAAATAGACACCTACCATTCTTCTTCGTCAATCAACCCAAATATCTTTTTATCCTTTCGGAAGTCCTCTTTAAGTAGTCACTCTTTTCTCCTGATTCATTCGCATTATCGCAATAGTACGATATCTCTTTCAGCATATGCCGCCTGTTATCATCCTTTTCCTGATCCACGTCCAATTCTTCGCCCATGAGTCCGGCGATAAGCAAATTAACCTTTAACTTATAATCATCATCCATCATAGCATCTTTAATTAAAACTGTCACATTTCGCATTTTTGTACCTCCATTTTAAAACACTCCTTAACCTATATATACTACATCACATTGATTCCCGATAGTCAAGCGTTTTCACGAAAAAGCAGATGACCGTTTATCAATCATCTGCCTCAGTACACTTTATTCCACTATTCCAGCTCTAATGTCTATCCCTTGCCTACGCAGTCACTCATCTGGCTCTTCCTTCAAATATGCTCCCTGCTGCCTGGTTACAGCCTCATACGCTGGAGTCTTGAACCTCCTCACCGCATCTATTGGCGGCCTTGTCTTTTCAAGACGCTTATAATGCGTTTGGAAATTATTATCCATTTCAGCTGGACAGCTTCTTTCTTCTGTACTTCGTTTCACGAAAAATCACTCCATTCTTCCGATGCAAGCCAATCTTCATATCCTGTATGTCCCTCGTAGCACATTTCCTGTGCTATACAATCGGAGCAGCATCTTGTTATTTTGCACAGCATATCAGCCAATTCCTTGTCTGTTGCTTTCTTTATGCGGTCGGCATTTGTCATTTTCTCAGCCATTTCATAACGCCTCCAACTCTTTTTCATACTCTGATTTTTTCTGTCGCAGCCACTCACACAACTCTTTTTGGAATCGGAGCGACTGCCCATAATTGCAGGGAAATGAGCTGGATATGTGTAATCCATCCCCTTTCTCATAGTCCTCAGTCAAGCTCCTAATGCTTTCAATATCTTTTTCCAAATCTTTTGCTCTATTTAAAACGTCTTTAGTCATGACTTTCCTCATCCTTTCTACCTGTTTCTACTGGAACTTTCCTCTTGAAATGTTTCTCGCATCCCGCAAGATCGCAGTTGTAAAAATTCAATGGGTTTTCATTTCGGTGTAGCTGCCATAATATTTTCCTTTCAAATTTGTCGCATGGCTTATACTGTTTCTATGTTTTTGAGTTTTCTTTGCAGAAGCTTGATTACTTTATAATATCTGTAATTCTGTCGCAATCCAATCTTTTTGACATATCGAAACTTGATTGTAAATTTAATATGTTTACAAAGAAAATAGTTGCAAAAATCAACGGGTGTCAGATGGTTCAGATGTTCAGAATCACCTATAAAGCCCATAAAGCCATTCTGTTCATCATAGCTAAGTGGCTTTGTAAATACATAGACGATGCTGTCGGTGGCAAACTTTTCCATATCAGTGAAGTCTTTGTTTGCCGACTGCCATCTTAGTCTGGTCAAAAATATGTTATGGTCTTTTATAGGATTTTTTTTCTAATGTATTGCACATAGCATTTTTCTCCATTCTTCGAGTTAATCGGTTTTTTATTTGAATAAATTTCAGTTTACTGCGCCTATTCTAATCAATATCTGCATTATTTTATACTTATCACATTTCACGTGTTTACAATTTCTACATCTCAACAGAGATGCTTTACTACACTCAATCATAAAATCGCTCCTCATACCAAATATCTGCCATAGCCCTTGTCAGTTGGACACCCTCCAAAATAGTGTATCGTTCAGCCTTTTTCTACTCAATTACATAATCTTCATCCAATAATGCAATATCTAAACCATTGAAATTGTAATCAGATTCAAACCAAGTGTGATTCGTTTTTATATACTGTATTGCTTTTTCTCTTGCAGATTCATAGCTATCCGCTTTTATTACAACTTGATAGCTATCGTCTGCAAACCTAGCTATATACAATTCCATATTTTCACCTCAATCTCCCATGAAATCGTCATTCAATCTACCTCGCATTGCTTAGCACCGGATTTCACAATCTCAATACATTTACATATTCTTTGGTATTCATTAATGCCATGTGCTGGTGTTCCGTCAATCAGTTCCATGTCTTTGAAATCTTCCAACATATCAACAACCTTGTCCACGTCATAGGCTGTTGGCTGTTCTTTTAGCATATCTTCAATATCGGGAATACAAAACTCGTAGCCTCTCCCTAGATACTTTGCAATTTCACCACTCGTAATCTTGTCAGCATCAATCAATCTCATTATCTTCCGCTCCTTAACATACAAAAAAGTAATTCTGTCATAGATTTTTTTCTTAGTCCCATTCTGCAAGGCTTTACTACCTTTAATTCCCACCCCGTCACATTCGCATCGCCTATCGGCGTTAGATTCTGAAATTCATCCTCCAGCTCTTTCATGCATGGAACTGCTACCATAATTCCCCAATATTTAGATGATTCCGGGTTGCATTGGTGTAAGTGTTCATCAAACTTACCGTTTTGCAAATCTGGTATCAAATCTTTGTAGCATTCCATTGTAGTTACTATATAGTTCTTTTCACCGTAGAAATTCAATCCATTACAGCTGTAAACATCTTCCTTACAACTTTTGATTTCGTAGCAAGTAAATATTCCTTTTTCTATCCCGGATATGGACATTTGATTTACGGGCGAAAACTGCATATAATCCACACGTTTTGCCTTGGATGTCCACGGGTCAATGCTCACTTCTTTTGCATAATGTTTTCCAAAGACGTTTAGTTTTGTACGTTCAAGAATATGTGACAGGAAAAGTGTAATTTCTTTTCTATTCATCTTCATCACTCTCCTTTATACGGCTCTGGAAGTGGCATCCAAGCAATAACTTTACAATTATCACAATCCTCGTTCCATGAACCGCTTTTGTTATACCATCCAATACTATATGTAATATCTCCGTCATACCACTTTAAAACTGTTATTACATCTTCAGAGCACCTATCTCCTATAGATATTTCCGGCGATCTCTCACTACATGGAATCCAACCCGGATTTCCTAACTCACCAACTTCTTCTGCCAGTTCATCCAATTTTGCGTGGATAAATTCTAATGGAACTCTCGTTAGCGTCCTGATGTCTTCCTGTATTTCTTTTAATGTTCTTTTTCTGCTCATCAATCATTGCTCCTTATCGTTATCTGAATCCCAAGTTCCTCTTTGATCTGCTGGATGAAATCATCCCATGTTGCAAGATCATCTACGATACACTCTGCCTTAAGATTCGCCCTTTTTATAAATCGTTGACATCTTTTCGCACCAAAATCAAATTCATCATGCAGGGTAGCCACTGAAAGAGTTAGCATAGTATCAAGAGTCATCTCTTTTATTTTGGTGCAAGCCTTATTCAACTCTTTTTTGCTCATTGCTGTATTAATTCCTTTCGCTCCACGGAATTTAATTTCTTCCCGCAGAGCATCCACGCCATCTTCCTCTACGATTTTCAATGCCAACAGCAAACCGTCATTTCTGCCTGATGCATATTCATCAATCTTTCCCATGTTTACACCTCTTCATCTGCTGGAAACTGGAATATAAATCCAGATGCAAGCAATTCTTTTGCAATTTCCATATCCACAAGCGTATCTCCCTTTGGAATAATACGTCTGTTGTATTCCGCTGTTGCATAATGCTTTCTGCACATCTCCATAGCCTTGATTGCTTTCTCTTCGGTGGAATATTTGCCTAAAATATAAACTCTATCTCCTTTGTCGCTGTCATTCCCTGGAAACGTTCCAACGATTGTTTCCATATTTCCTGAATACGGGGAAATTGCAATCAATTCATAAGGCGCATCCAGTAATCCGTTCTGACTAATGATTCTCATAACTAACTCCACCTTTCGTATCCCATGCACAAATGTCGCAATCCTCAGGACATACGTTTGCCTTTATTGCTCTTTCGCACATCTCCATTTTCAATTTCCTATCATCCTCAATATCCTTGATAAAACCGAGTTTCCTCAAGATTTTGTGAATTAGTGATTCCTTCTTCATCTTTAACCTCTTTTTTAACCAACAGTTATAATCGCCGGATTTACAACACCGTCACCGTCATATCCATAATCTTTGTTGTGCCATTTTCTTAGACATTCTCCGTATTCCCAATATTGAGAAAGAATACTGACAGCTGCTCCGTACATAAATCCTGTAATTCCATCTTTATCCGCTTCATGGCTCAGTTGCTCTGCATTATCAACAATAACTTTCATTTCATCGTCTTCTGATGCTTTTATCTTCTCTTCCATCATTCCAGCCCATCTTTCAGCATATGTAAAACACGCTCTACCGTATGGATCACTGTTTTTTTCATACCAGTCTTTATATTCCTGTTCTTTACCTTTTACAATTTTCATCTTCATTCTCCTTCACATAATCCGGGCATTCTTCCATGTATTCATATTGGTCTAAATCATCACACAGAATATTGCATTCTTCGTGCTTCTCGCATTCCATACAGCATTTCCGGATGCCTATGTCTACGATACATATCCGTTTACATCCCATTTACTCTTCCTCGTAATTCATTACAATTGTAATTACTTTTACAAGTATTTTCTGAATCTGATCGTAAATGTGGTGGTCATCACTGCCGAAGTGAGCATACAGCCTTGCATCTTCTTTTCCTCTGTCGTAGCAATTTTCCATAAACTCAAAGCAGTAAATATCATCTTCCTCAATGATTTCTCCGTTCTCTCTCCACTCATAAAGAATACGTCCTTCTACCATTTCGTTTACGATATCGTCAGAACACTTTCCACCGTTCAGATGCTTAATGCAGCAATCAATATATCCTAACTTGTCACAATATCTATATTCTTTTGCAGTTTCCTCTGTATAACCTCGGAAAGACTCTTTTATCTGCTCTTCAAAATCTTCCGGTAGATCGAAAACATCTACTTCAATACCTCTCGGCAATTTAACCATATAACTTCTCATAATTCGTTCCTTTCTCCTTAAAAATGCGTAAAAAAATACCAACCACCGAATATTGATGGTTGGTAAAAGAATATTTATTTTATTTTTGAACTTATTTCCATTCCAAGAATCTCCTCATTACTTGGTTTTCCTTCTTGGATTTTGTTTAGCAAATTAGTAATCATTTTTTCAAGTTGATCTACGTTATGCGCTAAGCTTCCATCCATTTGAGCTCCGTTTATTCCGATAACACGACCACTTCTTATTTGTTCAAGTTTGGTGCTTATTTCAAGTAGCTCTGATGAATATTTTTCACTGATTTTATACTCCAATTTCTTTTCACTCATTGGCATTTCCTCCCGTACACTTTATACGGAAATTATACCATTCCAACCATCAATATTCAATTGTCAAGGTACTTTATTTGTTTTAAGCTGTATAATCTTCAAACCGATCACATGCCATAAATGCAAATCTTGAATTTACCCATCTCTGCATCCGTTTCAGCGGATCACGCTTCTTCAATTTGTATTTGTCATAAATCATCACATATGGGGCATATTCCAAATCCCTGAGTGTGTATATCCGGTCAAGGTCTTGTTCCAATGTTGTGTCAAATCCACATAAGACATACACTGTCATTTTCCGTCTATCCCATCCAGTTAATTTCTGAAACATTTGGAATTTTGGTACAATGATGTCTTTATCCTGGTATCTATCCCACGCAAAATGAATCTGCTTAATCTTCATCCGCTTGATATATTCCGCTTTTTCTTCGGTCATGATTCTGATGTCGCATCCTTGTGAAAAATCTATCCAAGCCTTGCTATCAATAAGCTGTTGGCTCAGATTTTTCCAGTCTCGGCAAGCGAACATGTTCGGATCCAGTAGAACAATATTCTTCTGACCATTCCAAAATTCAGATAAATCAGATACCTTGTGGCTTTTCTGCCCCTCTTTTTCTTTCACGATGCAGAAATCACACCCTCTCGGACACCCTCTTGTCAGAAATCCATAAGCTGTGTTATTGCAAAGTTTAGGATATAGACTGTAATCAGGATAGATATGTTCGATTTCTTCTGGTAATGGCTTGCCACCGGATGGATATTCGTATCCTGTACCTCCCTTGACTATTTCTCCAGCGCACACTGGATGAGGATAATCCGGTGTAAAGGTAAATACCTTGCTCATATATACCCTGTCTGGTGGATTCAGCCATGCAGTCAGCGGATCATACCACTCGACTTGATCTCCGTTCTTCTTATGCCATGCCGACAGCTTCATCAACGGAAGATTCGGAAAATTATGACCGTCTACGTCAATTAGTGATATTCTCATTTCTTCTCACCTACGCAAATCTTTCATTTCGGCATTACTTCCTGGAAGTCCTCTATAGACATTTGACCTTTTAACTTTCCTGCTTTTTCCTCTTCCATTCGTTTCTTCTTGTACTCATTATATTTCTTTCTGTACTCATAACTCCTGCCGAAAATGTTCCATGCTGCTTTTACTACATTCGGTTCATAAGGTCTGATTTTCTCCAAATCATCCACAGCTTTGTATGATATAGGGCAACCGCAACATCCTGTTCTTGTCAGTCCGTATACCTCATAAGCATCAGAATACTTGATTCCGTAATAGTTTTTGTACCATTCCTTATCTTTGTCAGATACATAATAAAGAGGTCTCAAACGATACTGTCCGCTTGCAGTCTCAGTGAAGCACAATGCTGTATTATCCTTTCTTGGAACTGATCTCATTCCGCCTTCATCTCTTCGCTCTCCGGTTATCACCATGTCGTATGATTTCTGAACCTTATGAGCAATTTGCTTTTTGCAGTAGTCACAACATTTCGCACTTATCATAAAATCCGGTGGATATTCCTCAATAAAATCACGCATATACTTTGAAGAGTTGATTACTAGCTGAATGTTCGGTCTTGGTTCTCCTTTAGAATTGCAGCAACAAAGAAAGTTGATTAAACTCTCACACTTCGGATATCTTTCTTTCAGTTCTTTTCTCTTTGCCGCTTTATCCTCTGCCTGGTCGTACTCTTGAGCAATAGACAGTGGAACTCCTTTTTTCTGCCAATCTGATAATCCACCAGACATAATCTTTGATACAAATGGAATTCCATATTTTCTCGTGGATTGCACGATATTGATTTTCGGTCTTACTTCTTCAATCTCAACACCATATTTCTCAGCAACATCTTTCACATGGTCTTTTGTTGCTTTCATTTCCAATCCAGTGTTGAAAAACACATATTTGATTGGTGGAAGTTCAAATATCCGTCTCGTCCTTTCAATCAGGTCAATCATAATGTCACTATCAGCACCGCCAGAGTAGGAACAAATAGCATTAGGATGTTCCCTCAATCTTTTTGCGATAATACTCTTAATTGCTTCAAATTTTGCCGGAGAATCAAAGTCTGCATAATCCGGTCTATCTGTGTATACTTTACTTACTCCTGTTTTCATCTTCTCGAAAGGAGCCGATATATCTTTGCCCGGCCGGAGCTCCGTCTCCTTTCTGTATTCTTTTCTAAAATTTTCTTATGTTACTACATGTTCCAATCTTGCCTACTTCCAGAGTTTCCAGCAATCCCATTACTGAACGCTGTTGTTCTTCCGTTTGCGCACCATGCATAGTTGAGTCCTTTATCTCCACTGACTCCTTGCCAGTGCATATTACCTTCATGCAATACAATCAGATCATTCGTACCGTAGTCCTCTTTCGGATTCAGCTCTACATATTTTTTAGCTCCTGTTTTCGTACCGTATCCGCAGTCCTGTACAGTCCTTATGAACTCTTCCGCACTCATTTCTTCTACAGGCTCAAACATTTCATCGGCCCACCAGTACATTCCTCCATCAATATCGAGATGGTATGCAATCGCACCAACTTCTTTCACTATCGCTTCTTCTCCCTCATATTCACGCATATTTATGGCAAAATATACGTCTCCGTACTTTGTTTTAGGAATCAATTTTTTCCTTACTCTAATCTTATCTCCAACCTTATATTTCATTACGTTCTCCTTTCATTAGCTCCTCTATATACAGATCCATACCGTGAACCAACTTGATGCAATTCCCATGTAAAGCATGGTTCCTCCACGAATTATATTTTTCATAGAATTTTTCTTCCGTAAGTTTTCCGGCTTTCACATCTTTAACTAATCTTCGGAATTTCTTTTTGTTCTTCCGTTTGTTCTCTCCCGTTAATTTCCGAATATATTTCCCGTCATCTGTTATGTAATGATGGAATCCTAAATATCGCATTCCTTTCCTTAGCGGTATGATCTGTGTCTTCCCGTTCAATTCCAATCCAAGGCTTTTCAAAAGCCCTCTTATGCACTCAAGACACCATTCTAAATATTCCTTGCTCTGGTGTATCAGATAAAAATCATCCATATATCGACCATATTCAGCAATTCCAAGTTCTCCTGTTACCATACAATCTATTGGATGAACCATAAGCAATGCATATACCTGTCCGGCTTGATTTCCGAGTGGCAAACCTGGATTATTGCTACTATCAATCAATGTATGATTCAGCCATATTGTGTACGGATTTGGAAAGAAACAATCTACAATGTCTTTCAGTATTTCATGGTCAATTTCGTAAAAGAAATGTCTGATATCACATTTCAGTATCCATCCGTCAATGCCATGTCTCTGATAGAAAGATTCCATGTGGTCCCTCAATCCATCTAATGCGTATAACGTCCCTTTTCCTATCTGTCCGGCAGAATTATATTTGATAAATACGTTCTTCAATTTTGGATGCAGAATATTGTCACAAAGTACGTGTTGCACTACTTTATCCTTGAATGAACATGACTCAATCACTCTTTGTTTCGGCTCGTATATTTCAAACCGATTATATGGAGCAACTGTGTATGTCTGATTTTCCAACTGTTCCTTCAGGATATTAATTCCATCTAAAGCAACATTAGAAAATCGAGCAGTACTGCTATTAAATTTTTTACCTGACTTAGCTTCCTTATAAGCTCGGTACAAATTACCGTAATCTGCAACAATATCTTTATCCATTGGCACTCCTTTATATTTACCTCTGCGAGGATGGTCTGTTTCCTTTTTGTATCTTCTCCGATTTCGGCTTGATGCCTACTCTTACTGTCTGCAATACAGAATGGGCGAACCCCGTTACTGTTGTTGTAGTTATTGTTATTGATGTTACCGTCCGGGGAAACAACCGCTTAACAGAAACAAACCTAAATGCATTTATCTTTGCCGGTCTTTCGTTCTCCATGCAATAGCCATGTGCTTTACATCAGATACCATCTTTGACCAATACCCCATACTATCCGAACTGATAATTTTCAATTCATGGGACATTTCTATGTAGAACAACAATTCATCGCAATAAGTAATTGCTTTCGTTTGCAGTTCCAAGCGATCTCTTTTGTAAGCTTTAATGTCTGTCCTGTTTGCTTCAAAAAGTATTTCATAGATTTCCATTGACTTATTTTGCATTTTGTCAACAAGCGAAAATCTAAATTTCTTTGGATATCTGTTGGCGTTACTGGTTACTCTTAATGTATGAGTAGCCAACTCTTTCGCTTTCAGAATCACTTTTAGATCATTCTCTGCCATTAATCATCATCTTCCTCAGATTCAAAGATTGAAGAGGAAAAGATACAAAATGGGCGAACCCCGCCACTGCCGTAGTAGTCATTGCTACCGATGTGACCGCCCGGGGAAACAACCCGAAGACATGTGCTGTCATTATTACATGGAGTGCTATCCGGTGTAATTGTCCACCAATATCTATCAGTACTCGGAAGAAACTTTCTATACTTTCTGTACTCATCTACAGAAATAAGGGAAACGAGATCTTTGCAAGTCCCATATTCTGTCTGACCGTCCATTGAGAGCAGATCACGCTCAAATCCAACTAATGCTCCTTTTCCAAGCTCATCTTCGATCTTATCTTTTAAATCTGTATTCAGTTCTTTCCGAAGATCGCTACATTTCCAATTATTGCAGCTACCATCAAATTTTCGGTCTTCACCATAAAAACCATCTGAAATTACAAGATATCCCTTTTCGAGCTTGTCCAATACTCTCCATGTAATTCCTGCAACCGTAATCGTCTCTCCTACTTCCGGCTTCTGATATTTCTTTTTCAGTTCATCATAAGCAGCGTTTAACTTTTCAAGATTTTCTCCAAATTCTTTTAATGTCATCATAGTTTTAGTCCTCCTCTACTTTAGATACAAAGATATTAGATTTTAAGATACAAAATGGGCGAACCCCGAGACTGTTGCGGCAGTCAATGTCATCGATGCCACCGCCCGGGGAAACAATACAAACCCATGAAGTATCGTTATTGCATTTTGTACTGTCAGGAGTTAAAGTCCACCACCAATATTTTTCATTTGGAATCAATTCACGATATTTTCTGTACTCATCAAGACTAATAATTGATACCTTATCTTCACATGATCCATATTCCTTCTGTCCATCTAACGAGGTTAACACCCTCTCGAATGTAACTACATGATCTTCTCCAATTTCATCAACCAGCTTTTCATAGAATTCTTTATTGAGATATTTTCTAATACTGCTTTCCTTCCAATCATTGTTTGTCCCAAAATCAAAAGAATCTTTTATTCTTTCGGCTAAACAAACAATACCTTTATCTGTCCTATCCAGCATTTTCCATGTAAGTCCGGCTAACTCGAACGTGTCTCCAATTTCAAGACTACGAAATTTTTCACCCTTTAACTCTGATTTTATTTCACGTAATTCATCTTCTAATTTTCGTACTTTTTCTTCTGAAATTTTATTTGTCATATCTTCAATCTCCTTTATTCATCCACTCAAACGCTTTGCTCATGCCACCTATACCACTTCCAAAGATTCTTCTTACACAAACTGTGTGTATCAACCTGTGTCCTCTATGGCTCATGCTGTTATCAATGCACGCTGGTTCTCCGCAAATCACACAGCGAAAACGGTTCTCGCTAGAACGTTTCAAGCCTGTCTTATTAAACACTTCAAGATTCTCTCTGTCGATGCTTACATAGTCCTCATGTACTTTAACGTCCATCACTTCACCTCATTCGCAAGCTGGAATCCCATTCTCGCTGCATTTCTAAGGTTGTCCTTAATCAGCGACTTATTTGGCTGTCTGTTGGAACACAACCATTGCATGTCTCGGTCATCCTCCCAGTCTTTGGCATTCCATTCGTCCAAATACTCACACTCAGCTTTCGCCACCTGTAAGCATTGAATCATGTAATCTATCTTTTCTCCTGTGTTCATGACTACTCCTTTACTACGCATCTGCGCTCGCTGATTGCATAATATTTTCCATCATGCTCTGAACAGTATTTCTTAAGGATTTCTGCCTTTTTCGCATCTGTTGATTTGAAATCAGTTCCAACCTTTTCTTCGTGTTTCAAGGTATGAGTATCAGCTTCGATAATCAGCACACACCACGTAATCTCCGTCTCAACCTCTTTCTTCTCATGCTCTTTCTTCCGCTGTTTGAGGATTTCAAGTACTTTGTCAGGATGTTCTGCCCTGAAAGTTCTGCACTCATAAGCACCTCTTTCTTTACTGATTGGACATTTTCTACAAGGCACACTACACATCTCAGCTTGAATTTTAATTGCTTCTTCTGCTGTCAGTTCTTCCTCTACTGGCTCGCATACAGACTCAAATCCGATTCGCCAAATTTTTCCGTTTTTCAATTCGATATTGAAACCATCTCTATAATCGAGTAATCCGTCAGTGCTTTTCTTGTCTGTTACAACGCCAATTGAACCTTCTGCACCCATACATCCAGAAGTTGCTTTTATAACTCTTACTTTATCTCCAATTTTGTATTTCATTATTTACTTCCTTTCACCTTACACAACCGCTCTATCTCATTCAGGACAGCCAGTGCGATATTCTTCGCAAATTCTGTCTTTCCGTTCTCGTAATATATTTTGTCAATCACTTCGCTAATCTCAACTTGAACCGTATCTGAATAATCGCCATTCTTCAAAAATTCATTGAACGCAAGCCAGTTTTGCGTAATCACTTTGTAATACTTTTTTCTTTCTTCTTCCGTCATATTCTCACCTACTCAAACGGAATCTTTAGTTGATCCGCCTCGCTGAATCCGTCTTGTTTCGCCCATCCATACTCTACGGTTAAATCATCATTTTCACCGTAAATTCTCTTGGATCGCTCATCATACATGACGAGAAATCCTTTTGTATTGATTTTCCCAAACAATCTATTTTTCGGGACTGTGACTCTTCGATACGCATTGCTCAATTCGTTATCCTTGCTGTATCCAATCACCAGTGAAGCAAGATTTGATATGTCTCCTGCACCGCTGATTTCGTCTGTCTCATTCGTGGAAAAATTGTTCTTCCTCTTATGAGCTACAAGCAAAATCAATACATCGAATTGCAATGCCATCCTCGCAAGTTTTTTCACAAAAAGACTTTGCTTTTCGTACTTATCAGTTCCTTTTTCTGCATCTAAATCAATCGCAGTCATTAAATTATCAATCAGAACAACATCTATTCCGTATTGTAGAACCGTTTGCTGTACGGTTTTGCACAGATCCTCTTTCTCATCTCCATCGACAATCGAACTGTCATAAATAAACGCTTTTCCTCGATACCAGGCATTAATCAACTCTTGATTCTGATTGGAAATCTTTCTTGAAACATCTCCAAATCTGTTTGTTGTTTCGATGATGTGCTGCGGACCGGCTATCTGAAAATCAAGCCACGCTTTAAACAAATAGTTTGGAAGCTCACCGGAATAAGCAAACACCTTATGTCCGGTCTCAATCGCCCTGCCTACAATCTGACTTGCAAGTGTTGACTTTCCCTCACCCGGCTTTCCAGTAATAAGAACTACACCGCCAAAAGGAATGCCACCGTATAACAGGCGATTGCACTCGTTGACCGTAGAGTCCAGCTTTTTCAAACTGTATATATCAACGTCCTGCACGTCAGACAGCTCTTTAACACGCCTCACAGGCTCAAATTCGGCATTTTCTACCGCTAGCCGAACATCTTCATGTCCATGCTTCATTAACAGCTCATTTGCGTCTTTACAGCCCTTATAGTCCTCTTCCCGGACGTGTTTAATCTTGTTTGGAAATCTTCCCTTCAATTCCGGTAGCAATGTCATATGCCCTTTTTCAAAATCTCCAAACACTACAATCTCTTGGAATTTGTTCACCCAGTCAAAACAATATGGAATCCAGGTAAATCCCTTTGCTCCGTTCGGAACGCTCACGGCATTCTTTATACCGGCTGTCGCTACGGAAAGGCTATCTAACTGCCCCTCCGTAATCACAAGCCTTGTGAAGTCCTTGCATTGCTTCATCCCAAACAATATCGGCTTACAATCGCGTTCACACCATTCCTTGTTCTTATCTACTTCCTTGTTGAAGTCGGTTTTGCGGTATTTGACGAATTGCATCTTCCCATCTCCGTCATAGAACGGAAATACGAGTATGTTGTCATGATCCTTTTGAGTGGTAATTTCATACTCATGAGCAACCTCAGCAGATATTTTTCTGCTTTCCAAGTAAGCAACTGCCGGCTCTTTTGGAACAATCGGCTTGTCCGGTGTCTTCAATTTCCTGTATTGCTTTTTCGGCTGGTAATATTCCATTACCTGCTGCCCCAAACTGAAATCAAAATCTCTTGCAAGACTGATCATATTTCCGGTAACACCGCAGCTCTCTCTCAAACATTTAAACTGACCGGTTGACAGATTAATGGAAAAAGTGTTCTTGTCCTTTTTATCTCCACCGTGACAATACGGACAGAACCTTGTGAATTTCAATTCATCACCGTGTTGTCTTGCAGGCTCTCCAACATATCGGGCGAAATCAAAAGCATCTTCCGGCTTAAATTTGTAATACATCAAACACCACTCTCCTGAATTTTTTTCAACCAATCAGGATGTTCGCTTAAGATTCCATAATCAAGTCCTTGTCCATCGTAAATAGCACCCGCATCTTCTAACTGCTTGCGGAAACTCGATTCCAAACAGGAAAAACGGTCACAAGGTTCTCTTGGTTTTTCTAAGTCCTCCGATTCCTGCCCCCAGTTTTCATCCAAATAATCAACATACCCACTGTTGAAAAATGTGCTTCCGTGCATCCAATATTTACGATCTCTACCGCTGTCACTCATATCTTTCAAGAATCGATCAACACAACGTCCAATCTGATCGTATCCGATTTTTTGAAGTGCTTTCTTCCTTGATGTTGATACCTGCCCTTTCCCTTTTTTGATTGGATATAACTTCCAAATAGATTCAAAGAAGTCATCAAGTGATTGTTCATCGTGCAGTTTTTCTGCACTATATATACTATTCTTTTCTTCTCTATTCTTCTCTATTCTATTCTGGGTATCTGAACGGTCTACCAACGGTATACCAACCGGTAAAACGTCCGAAGATTCCACGGCATTTCTAAAGGAATATCTGCCATTCGGTTGCACTGTTAGATGTGATTTTTCTTCCTGGTAAATCGTTTCCGTGTATCTGTCTTTCCTCAAATAATTATTAATTCTCCAATGCTTGATTACACAGATCCCGTCTGGAAACTGTATGACAAATGATTTCGCAACAAGCAGATCGTAATCATTCTGATTTGCACCGATGATCTTCATTACCTTTTTAGCGTTGTTCAAAAATCCATCATCATCAGCTCTCATGGATAGATGGAAATACAATGCTTGTGTTGATAATGGCATTTCTAAGAAAGCATCTGAATCAACAATTTGTTTGGAGAACATTCTTTTTTCTGCCAACTATTCCACCTCCCGTTGAAGCAGTTCAATAACTTTTGCTCCCTGTTCAGAGTTACTGCAAAATACGAACTCTACTCCGTACTTCTTCTGCATAGTTTTACACGCTTTCATGAGCGTTTCGCCTTTAGTTGCGGCAGGATACCTCTGTGTACGCCTATATATTGGATTTCCACTCTTGTAATGACCAATCACATCATCTGTACGCTTCATCACAAAAAGTCTCGGATTTTTCCATCTATAAAGCTCGTCAAGAGATCGGATTGTCCGATTGTAAATATCTTTTGTTCCCGGAATCAAGCCACCGGCATTCTGTACCAACACATACAGCTTAATTCCGTTGTTCTGAGCCAGTATGCATTCATCACGGAATCTTGCGTGCTGTTTACCGCAGATATCCCCCACAAGTTCCTGAATATCTTTCTTTGTGTCAACAGTCACATTGTACGTTCCGAGGAAATCCATTTTTTTTACCGGAATCCCACGTTCTTTCTTCCGGTTAATTACATCCGCAACCTTTTCGTTGGCAATAATGTAATCACCACATGGAAGAGGCATAGTCAGGACCTCAATTCCTTGCTTTTGCCAATAATTCTCTTTGGCAGTATGTTTACCTTTCTGCTGCCCTTTATCGCTAATTAGTATCAGTTTTCTCACCTGCCTTAAGTTCTTTTCTTCGTAAATATCTCTGATGTTCCCGCTCCTTTACCGGTATTTTCTTCGGACACCACTGCGGACAGCACGTCACTTTCTGCAAAATCAACCGCATTTCTGGGACGCACAGTCTCTTAAAACCTGTACCCTTATCTAATTTGACAAGGGTACATTCATTGCATTCGTCACAATGAGGAAGTGATTCTGCCACCTTGCTTCTATAATCCCTCTGCTTCTGCCTATAAACTTCAGGATTCGCATTCCAGCGTCTTCTCTTAAGAAGAGCATTTACGTTATCAACAATGCAATCCTCATATTGGCATTCATAGCAATTTGGATACGAACAGTCCTTTTTTCCAGCCATTCCGCTTCTCATTCTTTCTCCTTATATATTCTTCACGGCTTATCCCATCCGTCATATTAACGTCCACTCTCTCACCGGCTAAAGTGCCATTGTATTTGCAATCAGGATATGGGCACTGAAAGCAATCGGGATGGCAACAATACTCCGGTCTTACTCCGCTTGACATTGCATCTCCTTAACTAAATGGTAATTCTTCATCCATTCCATCCGGGATATTCATAAACCCGTCCGATGCCGGAATTGATCCACTTCCTGCTGACTGCTGATTCTGCTGATTGGCTGCTTTGCTTTCTGCAAACTCCTGTTCTTCCACAACTACATCTGTTGTATACACCTTGTTTCCGTCCTTGTTTGTGTAGCTTCCGGTCTGAATACGCCCTGAGACAGCAACTTGCATTCCTTTGCGGAAATACTTCTCTGTAAATTCAGCCGACCGTCCAAAGACAACACAAGGAATAAAATCCGCTGTCGGCTCTCCATCTTTCTTAAATTTTCTGTTTACAGCAAGTGTATATCTTGCAACCGCTGTAGCATTGTCTCCCTGTGAATATCTCACCTGCGGATCTGCTGTCAATCTCCCCATTAAAACTGTTTTATTCATCTATGTAGTCCTCCTTATTTAAGTAAATAAATAATCATGTTTACGATACTTAAGATTATTGCGAGCAAGAATCCTAAAAACGGAATTAAAAATCCTTTATTCTCAGTGTCTTTATACATGTAAAAATCAAAAGTCGCTCCCATAGCGTAAAAAATTATTAATAATATTTTGTAAATCATTGCTCCTCCTAGAATGGCGTAAGCCTAAACTCTTTCTCTGCACGCTTTTCGGCAATCCAAACATTCACATCTGAGTCAACCACACTTCGTATCTCGTCTTTGAACCGCTGCGGATTGCCGTTTCCTGCACTTAAGTGTATCAAGCCTATACTTCTTAGGCTTTTACTGTTTATGCTCTGTATGAGCCTTTTACACGTTTGTAATTCCATATGCCCAGTAAGCACATGGGAGAATTTAGCCCCATCTTCTTCTCGGCTGATATAGTCCTCTGAGTAGTTGCACTCAATCAGTCCATAGTTGATTTCCATTTTTGAGAAATCGTACGGACAATACTCAGCATCCGTAATGAAAAGGATTCTTCCGTCAGGTGAATCAATCAACCATCCGTCACACTCCGTCTCTCCATGCGGAACATGGAACGGTATCACCGAAAATGAGCCTATCTGATGACGCTTCATACGCTGTAATCCTACAGTCTTTTCTCCTATTACTGTTTCAATGTCCGTCTCCACTTCATCGGACGTGTAAACCTTGATACCATACTGCATATACTGCTTGATATACCCAACATGGTCTTTATGAACGTGACTTACCATGCATCCGCTCACTTTGGAAGTCTGATAGTCAATCGCTTTCAGCATATCTTTTGCAGAAACCCCACATTCCAGGAGAAGAATATCTTCCCCCGAAATCAGAGCATAGCCATTACCAGAAGAGCCGGAGCCGACTACTTTTACGATCATATATCTACTCCTTTGCAAATTCCGGCATCTCAACTTCAACCGCTTCACTCTCTACCACTACAGATTCATCTTCCACGGTAAATTCCTGTGAATTTTCATTTTCTGCGATTTCTTCCTGCGCCGTCTTATATGTTTCATCCAACTGCAATAAGGAACTGGATGCCATGCTATTAAGATTCTTCGGAAATTTCTTGATAGCATTGTTACGCATCTTTCGTACAATCATAGCTTCCGGCGTATCAAGCCACGCTGCACTGATATACGGCTTTGCAGCTTCGCACCGCAAGATATCTTCCAAAGTTTCGCACTCACGGACGGCTGATAAAACCGCCTCTTTCTTTGCCTTGATCTGTTCTTTCTGTTTTGGAGTCGCCTTATAGCGATTCTCACATATTCCAAACGTTTCATTCAGCAGATTATTCCTGATATGAGCGATCAGGTTCGTTCTCACCGGCTCTCTTTCTGCAATCAGATAATCAATCGTTCCATCTTTCAGCTTTACCGGATAAACAACCCTTACCGTCTTGTCTGACAGTCCTTTAGGAGTCCACTCCGCAGGCTCAATCTCAATTCCACGTCTGCGAGGATATGTAAAATCATCTCCTTCTTTTACGAGCCAAACCGGGTATACGGTGTCAATGTTATTTCCGAACTGCCGGAGCAAACTGTCATTTCCGTCTCCCTCAATCCCCATTTCAACAACCTTGCACCACTGACCGCCAATCTGCTTGTTTCTGAGCTGGAAATACACTTCTCTCGGCATTGCACTGGCGTTTAGCTTAAGACTCGCACACTGAGCCACGACCTCTCTCAGATTGGAAGTGTTGAGATTCCCCATATCTGCTTTATCATCATTTTGCACTAACTGGAAGATAGCTCCCATAGCGTTCATTGCACACTGTTTGGAATATTCATCATACTTAACACCATTCTGCTCAAAATCCCTTGAGACAAGACCAGTTATGGTATTTGTCCACTGACTCAAACCAGTTGTAAATTCCTGCTTCTGAGCAACTTCATTCTTCTCTGCCATTACTCTTCCTCCACTTTCCCATCAATCTTTTTCAGCTTCTCCCGGAAAGGAAGAATTTCCGTCTCTGGAACATCAACCGCAGTTACTACAGCTTTCGCAGTTCCAATAGAAACTACTTCTCCCGGCTTCACGATCACATCTGAACCGAACGTGTATTCACGCCCATGCTGAACGCCATCTTTCATATATCTGGCTTTGATATACAACATTAGTCCTACTCCTTTCATTCAAACACGTGTCTCAATAACGCCCCTATCGCATCAGAAGCATCCATTCTCTTTTCTTTTTCCATAAAAACATCCTTGAGAACTTCATTTATCTCGCTTGCGATTTCATCATCAGGCTTTCCGCTTGCAAGAATGTTAAACGCTTTCTCTCCTGCATCCTCTCCGAACTCATCTACAAACATTTTTCTTACTCCATTACAAATCCCCTTAAATTCATTCATAATGTCATTCATGGAACCGCTGATTTCTACTGATCCTGTTCCTTTCCCGTTTCTTTCTGCCTTAATCATATTTAACCTCGCTTTCTACTCTTAATTCTTTATCATCGGTTACTGTTAAATAAATCATCTGTGCATTCATATCTGGAATATTGAAGTCATTTATGCTCTCTGCGTTATCTACGAATATAGGACAGCTAACTTCATACAGATTTGATAATGAACGGATAATATCAAGTCCCGCAACGATTCTGTGCCCGTTATTCAGGCTTGAAATCGGAACTCCTTTCACTGTACATTCACAAGTTTCTTTCAGCCCCCCGTTGATCTGATTGTCGAACAGCTTGAATGAAACCACCTTAAACATTCCGTTGATCTTTTCAGAAATCATTTTCATTTTCGCCCGAATAAAATCTTCCACAAGGTCAATCATCTGTTCCTGTTCTGCAATCTTCTGTCCAACTTCCTTCTGCTCTTCCTCCAGTTCAGCAATACGCTCTTTCACCTTGGTATTATCTGCTGCCGCAATCCTTACAGTAATCTCGGAAATTTCATCTTTTAAAATGTCCCTCTTAGCTTTCAACTCCATCGAAGAAGTATCTTTGCTCATTTCTTCAATCTCTTTTTCAAGTGCCGAGATTTTCTCTGTAGTTGCCTTATACTCTGCATTTTCTGAAACATCAGCAACCTTTGGCATTCCGTCTACAGCCTTTTTAACAATCTCGTATTCCCTCTGTGCATCTGCCAACTTGGTAGTCAGCTCATCTTTTTCTTTGATAAGAGATTCTTCCAAGGTTTTAAATTTGTCTCTCGATTTAGCAGCTGACCTTCCATCAGCTTCAATCTGCGAAATCCTTTTAGCACGGTTTTCTTCAAACTCTGCCTTATCTTTTTCGTACTTGCTTTCATATGCAGTCTTGCGAGCTTCGTAATCAGCAATACGTTTCTGCTTTACCTCTTCCGGCAAGTCCTGTCCGCAAGTAGGACAGATAAACGAGCCGTCCGTAAGCGGTTCCAACGGAGTAAGAGCCGGATATGCCTTTGCTTTTTCAGACTTCCATTCAACCAAAAGCCGATTTTTTTCACGCTCATGATCTTCATACTTTACATGAGCATCCCTGATTTCGCTTTCCTTATTCAATACATCACGCTTGAGATCATTCAATGTATCCCGCGTTCTTGATAAGTCATTTCGGATATCAGTTGATTCCAAAAGCAACTTCTGATTCTCCGCATTCTGAATTTCTGATAGATGGAATTTGAGAGTCATGATTTCTTCACGTTTGAAATTAATTTCTTCCAACTTGCTGTTACCGCCTGAGATTTCATCTTCTACTTTCTGCAGAGCTACTTCCTTGGCGGTTTTCTCAGTCTCCAACGCTCCCACATCAGCAATCACAAGTTGTTTGGAGATTTCATCAATACGTGCCGGGATCTCAACCATATCCTTATTTAATACCGTTTTTGCTTTGGTGTATTTCTTCAAAATATCTTCCGTGCTGGCAATTCTCAGCTCCTGGATCAGTTTTGCATATCTCTCACCGAATGTTTCAGCGATTTCCGCATCAGAGAACGTTCCAACAAACTTCATCAGAATCTCACGCTGTTTTTTCCATGGTAATGCATTGAACGCCGCCGGATTGGTAATCAGTGTGAAAATATCTTCATCAATGATACCGGCAATAAAATCTTTGAAATCTTTCTGACTTTTTGGATATCCGTTGATTCCAAACTCATTGATATTGCCCTGTAACTCTGTAGTGCCGGTCCCACGTTTCTTTACCCATTTCTGCTTCTGGACTTTCTTTAACTCATATTCATTACCATCTACAGAAATCTTCGATTCTACGGAAATCTCAATGTTATCAATCATCTTTCCGTTTGCGTCCAACGGCCGGATATCAAAATCAGAACTTCCAAGGCTATCTTTTCCAAACAACAGCCATGTAAATGCATCAAATATGGTTGTCTTTCCAGTGGCATTCGCACCGGAGATCCTTGTTTTTTCACCAAACTCAATAGTTCTGTCCTTACATCCCTTAAAGTTCTGAATATGTATGGACAGCAACTTGACCTTTTTAATTTCCACCGATTATATCCCCTTTCTTCTTATCTATAATCTTGACTACACGCTTGTCCGAATTTTTCTGAACAATGTGTAGATACAAACTATCTTCCAGTAGGTTCATCCATTCTTCCGGGTTTAAACCCACCTTTTCCAGCAGAATCTTATTCTGCCTTGTCAATTTTTTGGGTTGTTTCATGTTCTCTCCTATGTTATTATCTAATTGGTTTTTGAGCTAAGTGCCTGAGAGGTTGCCGCCTCGCTATGGCACTTTCTTCATATATATAATGTCTGCCCGAAAGCAATACAGCAGATCATCAGTGCTATCGAGAAGCCGATTACGAACCAAAAGGCTCTCTCGACAATTTTGTCATACATATCCGGCTGCCTTACCGGTTGCTCCACAGGTTTTCTCTTCCTGACCTGCATTACTTCCAGTTCTTTCATGCTGCAACGTCCTCCTTCTTTGCTTCGGAAACCATAAGTGAAATATCTAATGTTTCTTTTTTAATGGCGACATTCAGCTCTTCAATAGAGTTAATGCCGATTTCTTTCAGCCTGTCTTCTATAAATCTCCTTTTTTCTTCCATATATTTCTCCTACGTCACCTGTTTTGTTGCTGAAACATAGCCATATTTCTTACACTCTCGCATCTTCATCACTGATAATACTTAAATCATCTTTGACTGCATATGACTCACTAACAGAAACGCTTTCATCGGAAACAGTTATATCAATAGCTACATGATGTTCATTTACCAATGTAAGAACAGTCACCTCTTCCAAATCTCCATCAGTTTCTACGCTTTTCGCGTCTACCACCTTGAATCCAATAAGTGGAACAAATATTTCTTTTTCTCCTGTGTAATCATGACTTATAATATTTTTCATTTTTCCTTTCCTCCTATACTGACAGGCACATCTGAGCATTTTCAGCGTCAATCTCTTCTTTTAAGAACATTGGAAGTTTGTACGCTTCGATAATGCTTACTGCCAGATCGCACTGACTACGCTTGATTGCTTTATAGGTTTTTACGCCAAACTCTCTCTGTAACTGTTTTTCGAGGTCTTTATACACTTTCGTTCTCAAACCTCTATCTTTGTAAGCTGGGCTGCTTTTCCCACCAAGTAAAGAAACAACCTTATTATTCTTCGCCCATGTGATTCTCTGACATTCCAGTGCAAGTAAAGGCATATCCTTTTTAAATTCCTGCAAGTCTTCATTGACTTTCTCAATTTTTTCTGTAAGTTCTACATTCCCCTGAGCAAGTAATTGAATCTTCTGATCTGTTGTCATTGGCATCTGATAAGAACCTGTCTTTCTTATTGCCGGAAGAACTTCTGATGTAACCCACTCTGTAAAACGTTCAGCCGATTCTTTTCTGCTCTGGAAGATTAATTTATACATATTTGATTCATTTACAAAGTTTGCATTCTGCTTTCTTCCCATGCTGTCGATGACCTCATTTGAAATGACCCCATCCTTGTTAAGCCTTGTCTTTGCTTGACTGACATTTGAGATATCCAATGCTTTGCAAATATCTGTCATGCAGAAGAACGGTTCATTGTCAATTGTTACTGTTCGGATATCACCGAACTCTTCTGAATTAAAAATCTGTAATTCGTTCATTACATTTCCTTTCTGTGATATAATTCATACATCTAATAAATGGAGGTACAAATTATGGTTTCTGAAACAAATACTATTGATTGGAGTGCTACTGCTGCTTGGATTGCTCTTGCTGTATCAATCGTTACGCCAACTATTTCGCTTTTACTAAACAATATCCATCAGCGAAAACTTAAAAAGTTGGAATTAAAGCATTCTCTTAGATTAGAGTCTTATCATCAAATGGAGAAAGTTTTTAATGACTTTCTTGATAATGTCTCTAGTAAGCTTCATTTTGTAGGTTCACATTCAAAAGAATATGAACTTGCGTACCACAAATTGTTTTTGTATGTACCGAAAGAATATTGGCAAACTCTTAAAATTTTTAATGAAATCATACTTACCAATAGTGATTCCGATGCTATCCAAGAGCAATATTTGAAAGTTACCGAAATATTGGCATCTTTACTACAAGAAACGCAAAGACAAATCCCAACATAATATTCATGAGCAATCCTGCGATTCTCCAACCGTATTCACTTCTTCCGTGCCAGTATGACATGATGCAAAGCAATATAGTCACAATCCATATTGGCACGATGTTTAATTCGTTCATTCTTCTCCTTTCCCCGCATTGTTTTCACCGGCAATTAGTTCATCCACCGTACACCCTAAAACATCAGCTACTTTTTTCAGATTCTTCACTGTAGGGCTTACGCTTCTTCCCCACTTGCAAATACTGCCGGTTGATACATTTGCTTTTTCTTCCAACTTATTGATTGATATGTCGCACTTCTTTGCAAACTTGCAAATGTTCTCGTAAATCAACTTCTCACCTCCTACATTATTTTTATATAAGTTCTGAAAATATCGCCAAATTCTATTGACTATCTTCTGAAAATATCCTATAATTTGAATCACCACAAACAAATAAATAGAACATTGACATTCTGATTTATTTTGCGATTTTTTCAGAACTTGTAATTTTATTATACGCGATATTTTCAGAATGTCAAGTGTTTTTTGCGATTTTTTCAGAAAGGAACAGAATTATGAAAGAACGTATTAAAAGCTTATGTAAATCACATGGCATATCAATGAATAAGCTTGAAGATACTCTTGGTTTTGGCAAGGGATATATAAGCAAATTAGGAAACAGCACGCCTAATACAGCTAAAATAAAAAAGATAGCTGATTATTTTAATGTGTCTGTAGAATACTTAATTACCGGCAAAGAACCAAAGGAAGAATCATCCGATCAAGGCTACTATATTGATGAAGAAACCGCCAAAACAGCACAGGAAATCTACAACAACGACAAGATTCTCTTTGACGTATATAAAACCGCAGATAAAGACAGATTGATAGCGTACGCCAAAAAGTTATCTGAATTGCGAAAATTAGAGGAAGGTGAGGAATGATTGTATTACAAAGGATATTATATAAATGTAGTAATACTCGATGAATCCTATGGTGTTCCGGGATGCGTAAGACATAATTCTGATGATTCTTACACGATATTCATAGATGCATCATTAAACTACGAAAAACAGCATGAAGTGTTTTTGCATGAAATAAGACATATTTTAGGTGACGATTTCAGTGAATCCGATGTGCAAATGATAGAAATGAAGAACCATATGCATGATTACTGCATAGAAGTTTCAGCAGAGATTTTCCCATACACGCAAAGAATAAAGATTGTAACTGCTAATTAACAATACTTAAAATATAAGATTTATTATAAACAGAGGAGAAAATAATTTTGAGTGACTGCACATTATATATCGATGAAGCCGGAGATTTAGGAATGGGGAAAGGATCTGATTGGTTTATTCTATCCGGAGCTATAGTAAATAAGGAAGACGAACAAGAAATCAGAGATACAATAAAGAATATTCGTGTAAAATTAAATATCAATGAAATACATTTTAGAAAAATGATAAGTTTTGATAAGAAAGCATACGCAGTATCTGAATTATCTAAATGTAATTTTGAATACATAACTGTAGTAGCTGATACAAATAAGTTAAATTTGTCGAAGTTTCACTCTGCTCCTACCCAACGCCCAAGTATGATTTTCTATAATCATATTTGTCGATTTTTAATTGAACGAGCTTCTTGGTTATTAAGGGATACAGGAAGAACTGCCAATATCGTATTATCCAGTAGAGGAACGAACCGAGATGCAGAACTAATAGAATACATAAAGAAAATAATCACATACAGAAATAACAATATTGAATCTCGTTTTAGTGGGATATGTGCAAAACCAGCATCATCTTGGGATATGTTACAGCTTGCAGATGTGTGTGCTACATCAATGTATAACATGTACCAAGTAAATGGACTCGGATTCACAACTCCGTGCTACGCACGCAAATTGCAATCTCATTTATACAGACATAATGGAAAAACACTTCTAAAATATGGCATGAAATATTATGATGATGCAATGGCACCTGATAAAAATTATTTCAAAGATCATACGATTTGCAATAGATAATATAGATATAGAAAAAACCCCCAGCACGACTACCACAGGTCAAGCCTGCTGGTGATTACACCCTCGCGTTATCTGGCGGCGTTCTTTCTAAGATTATTATAATTCAGCCAGTTATAAATGTCAACAAACATTTGTTCTGGAATACTTAAATTGGTATAACCGCCTAGTGCGATTATATATAAAACGTGTGGTGCGTTTAAGAACAGGTTCTTATCAAAAGAGAAAGAGAGGAAAAAAGAAATGAAAACTTGGAAACTTGTATCAGGAATACTGTCAATTATTTTATTTGCAGTAGTCAGTATGCAGTCATGTGCTGTAGGAATTGGGAACACGTTGCAAGACAATGGAGAGGTTGGTGGTTCAGCCGGAATTATCGTTGCCATACTTCTTCTTGCCGGAGGAATTGTATCTATCGTTACACGAAACGGTGGAAAAGGCGGCAACATTGCACTAATCGTGTTGTTTGGACTCGCTGCACTCTGCGGCTTTACCATGGGAGGAAGTTACAGTGATTTAACTATATGGTCTGCATGGTGCTTAATTTGTGCAATACTCGCAATTATTTCCATTGTTAAAAAGCCTAAAAATCAGTGATTTGATAATTGCATTATATGAATAAATACGTCTATGACAACAGCCTTGCACATTATACGCAAAAAGAATTGAATGTCTATGCAAAGATGGTTTATGAAACCATCGGAAACGGCATACACGTTCCCGGACACTTCCAAACATTAGATGAAGACTTACGGAACAAAGTTATGGACATTAACCGTGAGATGTATTTAAGGTCTCACAGCCAATAAAACAAAAACCGCCCCTCGCCAAAGGAGCGGAATGTTGAAGAATCATACGCCAATATGTTTCTTCCAGCACCTCGAAGAGATACCATTAATTGCCAATGAATATTGTATCATCTTCGGACAGCCAATGCAATCAGAACAACTGTTCTGTGTTGGTTGTATTTTTATACCCATTTTTAAGGAGGATGATTTTTTATGACAGAAAACCAAGAAAAAATAGTAGCACTATACGTCCGTGTATCGACTGGCTATCAGGTGGACAAGGACTCCCTCCCATTCCAGAAGAAAGAATTGAAAGCATACTGCGAACACGTATTGCACATCGACAAAAAGCGAATAGAGATATTTGAAGATGCGGGAAAATCAGGAAAGAACACGAAGCGTCCGGCATTTGAACGAATGATGAACAAGATAAAAGCCGGACAAGTATCTCATGTAATCGTTTATAAGATTGACCGTATATCTCGTAACCTTGTAGACTTCTCTCTCATGTACGATGATTTTAAGTACAACAACGTCACGTTCATATCTCTGAACGAGCAATTTGATACCTCTAGTGCAATCGGAGAAGCTATCCTTAAAATTATATTAGTGTTCGCTGAATTGGAGCGTAAGCTTACGTCAGAGCGTGTTAAAGACGTAATGATAGGACGTGCGAAGAACGTTCAGTGGAATGGGGCAAGGGTTCCGTATGGATGGGATTGGGATGAAAAAAATAAATGCCCGGTACATTCCGATAAAGAAGCTCCTTACGTGAGAACTATGTATCAAATGTATTTAGATGGCGGGTCAACGATCACTATAAGGAATTACAACAACTCTCACAACATCCCTACAAAACGAGGCGGTGAATGGACATCAAAAACTGTAGCTGATCTTTTGAGAAATCCAATGAATAGAGGTGATTACCGGTACAATTATCGAGAAAGCTCACGAGGACGTAAAAAACCGGCGGAAGAAGTCATCTACATTAAAGATGCGTTTCCTCCTATTGTTGATCCGAAGATATGGGATGCTGTCAACAAAAAAATGGATGAGAACGCAGCGTTGCGTAACACAAGCGGACTCCATACGATAAGAAATAGATGTAATGTTTTTGCTGGATTAATTGTGTGTGGGAAATGTGGACACAACTATCAGGTAAAAGGAAAAGACTCACGTAAGGGTAACGGATTCAGACCGTCATCTTATGCATGTACTGGGAAATTCCAAAAGAACAACTGCGATAACATGAACATTAGCGATGTAAATATTGGTCCTTTCATAATAAATTATATCGCAGCAATGGTTGATGCATCAAAAAAAAGGAAGAATATCAGAAATATTGACGACTTAGAGCAACTCATTCTCTCTCACATTAATTTTTCTGATGTGATCGGGATATCCGAGGAAAGTTTGCGGAATACAATGGATCTATTTTCCGCACAGACAAGCTCATTGGGCATATCCTCTCTTAGCACTCAAGACCAAGATGGTAGCGTAATTAGTCAAAAAAATAAATTGGAAGAAGAATTGCAAAAAACAAACCGAGCATTAGAGCGGCTAAAAAAAGCATTTTTATTCGATGATGATGGAATTAGCGAAAAGGAATTTCTTGAAATGAAATCGAAATTAGAAATTGATCGAATCCAAATAGAAAACAGCCTTAAGAAAATCAGTCAGGATTCAATCTCGGCAAACGTGAATCATATTGAGTTTATAAAAACCGCTTCTCAATTCTTAATGATTCACGAAATCAATAGTGGGAATTTTGTGGATTACAAGAAACTTGCGTCCGCAGACGAAAAAACAATGAAAGACTTCATATCCTCCGTAGTTTCCGGTATAACGGTACTTGATAAGCGAATAGTAAAAATAGTTTTTAGGAACGGTTTGTCGCACACACTCTTATACCGATAAAACTCAAGAAAGCCCGTAAATTAAGGCTACGGACTTTCTGAGGGATGACTGAGACTTATAAATTCTCGCTTACGGCATTCATCTGGCAGCCGAAAGTCGTAACACAGAACGTCAGTGTCTTGTCGGCTTCTTTACATTTTTCTGCAAAAATATCTTTTGCTTTTTCAATAAAATAATACTGACGATCCGGTTCCTGCAGCGGTGCCTCACTTGCAGTCTCTGCAAAGGAAGTCAGTCTATGGTGCTTCGTATTTTCCATTTTCATTCCTTTTCTATGTATATTTTTTTAAACGAACTGATTCTTCAAGCCATCGTATTCATAATCAATCTGTGCCAGTTTCTCTTTCAGTTCGGCCTCACTGATCTCCATATCATCACATAAAGCCTGCAGCGATGGATAGAAATCTCTCAGTTTCGTATTCACAACACTTAACAAGATCATCGGATCGGAAGGAAGTCCGTTCAACATCTTTTAATTCCCCTTTTTTTCAAATTTAGCACCGTATTTTTCACCCAGGTTGATCACGGTACCGTCTTTCTGTTCGATATCAATATTGTTCAGTTGTCCACGCAGATTCCGGCGGACAAGTTCCATGTATTCCTGACGCAGAATCTTCTGTTCTTTCCGTTCTGCGTCAGTCAGTCCCTCAGCTTTTGACTTTTTATATAATTCATTAATTCTTTTTATCTTTTGCTGATCCATCTTCATTTCCTTTCAAACTTGTAAATCTGTCTCAGTTTTTTCTAAATATCCGCAGTGTATTATACACGATTCCGCTTTATTCGTCCACCCTCCTGGGTTCAACTTGAATAATTTTCAAGAAATCCATATAATTCTTCCGGTGTCTCTATATAACGGCCTTTGTCAAGATCTGCCCGGAGGTCATCCGGTAATGCCTCTACTGGAATATTGGTTGTCTCATAGAGGCTTGTCCCATCCGCACGATAGACCGCAACGTAGCCGTTTAATTCTTTTAAATAATACCCGGAGGTCTTCTTTGTCGCATCTCCTTCGGTCATTACACTCTGCTGTAAAAAGTCTTCTTCCCTTTTTTCCGCTTCTTCCACTCTTGCCTCCTGCCGCTGCATAACATACCGGTAACTGGCTGCATATCCTGCCGATACCAGCAATACCATACAGAAAAGAGCAAGGAAAAAGCCGACCATGTATTTTTTCTTCATAAGGACCACTCCTTTTTTTATACAGTATCGGCTTTTTTTTAAATTTTATTCTGCTATAAGAAAAATTGATATTAAATATGCTTTTCAGACCCCTGCATTCCTGTATCTGTCTCTTTCTGAAAAGCCTTGCTCTATGACGGCATCAGATGGAATTTCTTCGCTGCCCTGAGAATCTTTCCTCCCATTGGCAGATCCAGAATATCATCTTCTGACAGCGTTCCGATCTTCAATAAGACGACTGCATATACGAGTACTGCCACGATCAGAGAGACCAGAACAGGAATAACTCTTCCTCCCACAAGCAGGTCAAATAATCGGAACACACCATATGTAATGACACCCATAATTGCTGCAGCCGTAAATGGCTTGCCAAACGTGCTGAGCAGATCCATCCTGAACCCGCTGACTTTCCGGATCTTGATCAGATTCAGAATACTCATTGCCAGTGCAAAGACGATGTTTCCTCCTACAAGTGCATAGACATTCATTTTAAATACTGTCATCATCAGGACAAAGGCTGCAAGGTGAATCACCAGTGCAACTCCCGCATTCTTGGCAGGACTTGTCATATAATTCAATCCATGCAGGATCGAATTGGTCACAGAAGAAAGACCATACAGTACTACCACAATCGCTCCCATCATCAGCAGATGGGCAGGTGTTGTACTTCTGTCATTATAGAGAAGAACCATGATCGGTGAAGCAAGCACGAAATATCCGATACAACTGGGGATTGCAACAACCATCGTAATCCTTAAAGTCTGGTTGATCTTACTGTGAACCTGCTTTCTCGTACCATTTGTCACAACTGCTGTCAGACTTGGCACAACAGAAGTACCCAGTGCATTGGCGATTGCCATCGGTACGTTGATCAGTGTATCATATTTACCGGTGTAGATTCCCTGCAAGGCCATATATTCTTTTTCCACATATCCCTGTGCTTCCATCACATGATTAAAAATCGTCAGGTCAATGATCTGATTGATATTGTAGACCGCTGTGCTGAATACGACCGGAATCGCTGTGAAAAGCAGTGCTTTCAGAATGAACGAATAACTTTCCACGTTCTGACTGCGGTCACGTTTCAACTGACGACGGATCACTTTTTTATAAAGAATCATAACGAAAAGCAGAAATAAAAGTCCCGCCAGTGAACCGGCGACCGTCCCAAGCGTACTTCCTGCTGCTCCATAAGCAGGTCCGAGCAGTTCTTCTCCCTTTTCAGCACCTGCCTTTGTACCGATCCCAAATAATACGCTCGCACCTACAATACTGACAACCGCATTCACAATCTGCTCAATGATCTGTGAAATAGCCGTCGGAATCATCGTCCCCATTCCCTGAAAATATCCACGGATGACCGCCATTACCGCAACGATCAGCAAGCCCGGTGCAAGTACACGGAGTGCATAGACACTTAACGGGGATTTCATCGCATGGGTAGAGATCAGTCCCGCCCCCAGGAAAATCGTCAGCGAAATAAATAAACCGACTCCCACTGCAAATGCAAGGGAACACAGAAATACCCGAAATGCATTCCGTTTCTGTCTTTTGGCAAGTCTGACAGAAACCAGTTTTGAAACGGCTGTCGGAAGACTGAACGAAGAGATCATCAATGCGATAGCATAAACCTGATATGCATATCCGTAAAATCCATTTCCTTCGTCACCTAATATATTGGTCAGCGGAATCCTGTAAACGACACCGATGATCTTTGTCAATACCGCCGCTGCGGCCAGTATCGAACCCTGGACGATATAATCATCCTTTTTGGCTCTGCCTTTTGTCTTAGTTGGTGTATCAGACATACTTCTTCCTCTCATATTCTAAAGTTCTTGCTTTTCTTCCAGGGCAGTCCCATCCGGGAACTCTGCACCTGTCTGCTCAGCGTGGAATCCCTACTTTTTCCATGATTGCTCTCTGATGAGCCTCCATTTCTGCCCGTTCCTCTTCTTCCATGTGGTCATATCCAAATAAATGCAGCATACTGTGTGCAATCAAAAATGCATATTCTCTTTTCGGAGAATGTCCATACTCTTCTGCCTGAGAGAGGACTTTTTCCTTGGAAATGACAATATCTCCCAGCATCAGTTCTCCGGTCTCGGGGTTAAATGCATCTCCGGTTTCCTCATCAATTACTGAAAAATCACCTGGAGCATCATACTCGATCATTGGAAAGGATAATACATCCGTCGGGCGGTCAATGCCACGTTGTTCCAGGTTCATCTCATGGATCTCCTGATTCTCTGTCAGGAGCAGGTTGATTTCTGCCTCATAAGGACATTCTGCATAGTCCAGTGCTGCTTCTGTCACTGCAATGGCAATCTCCTCTGTATCAAACGGCAGTGTGACTGAACCCTCTTCTTCAATATACAGACTCATTACTTTTTCCTCCGGTTCTCTCTTGGTCGTGCGGATTTCTTCTCATAGTCTTCATACGCTTTTACAATCTTCTGTACCAGCGGGTGTCTGACAACATCCTTGCTGGTCAGCGTGCAGATGCTGATATCATCCAGATCCTTCACCACTTTCACTGCCACATCCAGTCCTGATACAGTTCCTGCCGGAAGATCTTTCTGTGTGGAATCACCGGTGATGACAACTTTTGATCCAAACCCGATACGGGTCAGGAACATCTTCATCTGAGCCGGTGTCGTATTCTGAGCTTCGTCCAGAATAATAAAGGCATTATCCAGAGTTCTTCCTCTCATATAGGCAAGCGGAGCGACCTCGATCAGACCCTTTTCAGAATTTTTTATAAAACTGTCCGCTCCCATGATCTGATATAAAGCATCGTATAATGGCCGCAGATACGGATCAATCTTACTCTGCAGATCTCCCGGAAGGAATCCGAGCTTCTCTCCTGCCTCAATTGCAGGACGCGTCAGGATGATCCTGCTGACTTCCTCTCTTTTAAAGGCTGTGATTGCCATCGCCATTGCAAGATAGGTCTTTCCTGTTCCGGCAGGACCAAGTCCGAACGTGATCATGCCACTGCGAATGGCATCCACATACTTTTTCTGCCCCAGTGTCTTTGGCTTGATCGGCTTTCCCTGCAGAGTATGGCAGATCAGATCTTTATCAATATCTACAAGCTGCTGCTCCTGATCTTCAAATACAAGGGAGATTGCATAATCTACATTCTGTTCTGTGATCGTATTGCCTCTTCTGGCAAGTTCTACAAGCTGGTTCAGGATCCTCTGCACCTTCTCTGCCGCTGCACGCTCCCCCACGATCTTGGTCGCTCCATCGCGGGAGATCAGCGTTACATGAAATGTCCTTTCCAGTTTCTTTACATATACATCAAACTGACCAAATACATTTGCCTCGTATTCAGCCGGGATTTCAATCATCAGTTCTGACAGACTCATCCGGTTCTTTCCTTTCAATCGTTACTATTTCTGTATCAGCCTCACAGGCGATCTTCCGGTTCAGATAAAGTGTCCCGGATGCACAGGCTTCTTTTTCGTCCAGTTGTATTTTAACATTATTCTGACGGATTTGAATACCTTTTTCAGTTAAATCCTTACAAAAATTCTGAAACCGCCTGCTTAAAAATTCCTGAAGTTCTTTCCTGCTGTATTTTTCTTCTTTTACAGAATAAGCAGTAATTTTTCTCCACCCGGTCACAACAGGCAGATAAAAATTTTCACCCAGTTTCCACTGATGCTCCAGTGAACTTTTCTCACTGTGCCGAAACTGATTCTTCAAAATACCTGCCTGGATCTCCCAGTTCCCGATCTTCATGTAGAACTGATACCGCGATTTCCCGTTGTAGCTCTTTTTCTCGTAGCTTAGAGGGATGGAATCCTGATAAGGCAGCTTCGTATCTGCATAAATATCTGCATCCGAATGACAGTACTGATAACCGGTCACTTCTCCACCGTCGTCCGTCACATCGATCCTTCCCAGCACCAGCAGATCTCCCTTTTTTACAGAATCTCCGATATGCACCTGCGGAACACCCGAACGGGTAATGATCCCTGTGATCACGCCATCTTCTTCTGCGATCAGATCCGTTGGTTTCTCTGAAACTTCTTCGGTTCCCTGCATCTCTTCCTGAAAGGTATCTTCATTTTCCTTTATCTGAATTTTCAGCCGGCTTCCATCGATGGATGCTGACACCCAAACGATATCATTATATTCCTTTCGGATTGCTTTTACAATACCCGGACAATCGACTTTCTTTTTTCTCATTCCGGGAGAAACTTCTTTGGTCTTTAAAAATTCTGTCAGTGCTTCATCCGTCCATTTGTCATTTCCTTCAAAATGAATATCCCAGATAAAAAGTGAATATCCCCAGATCAACAGGATACTCAGCAGAATGCCCGCAAATAATGCACCTCTGTGGCGGTAACTCTGGACAAAAAACGGAAATCCGTTCCGCTGTGTCACATAAATCCTCATATGAGTCTTACGTGCAAATGGACGAAGCTTTCTGAAGCCCGCAAGACTTATATACATTTCGTAAGCATTCCCGACGCTTTTCAGTTCCCATATCCTGATCCCGTGAAAGCAGCACATATTCAGGAAACGTTCCGGAGAATATCCGGTAATCCGGATTTTTACATATCCTTTCAGATAGCGGAACAAAGACTGGATCATCCGGTCTTTCTCCCGTCGGTAAATTCCAGTTGTACGATCCTTCCTGTAATCTTCATTTCATCGTTTGTATAATATTCAATCTGCAGATTTTTTCCGCTCAGCCGGATCTGACCGGATTTGGTCTGCACACGGATCAGAAGGTCTGTATATTCAAGAATCCCCCGATAATTTTCTATGCATATTTCATTTCTTCCTGTGATCGTGATAACAGATGCTCCCATCACCACATCCCTTGGCATACTTGCAGCCTCTGCGAATCGCTCTGCTAATTGTTCTCTGTCCATAAAAATGCCACACATACACCTTTACCTTCAGTATATGCGTGGCATAAATGTCCTATTCTGCCTCTGTTCCATCCAGGATTTCCCAGATCAGCGGACGTACCGCAACCGGTTCTTTTTTGATCTCATACGCTTTCAAAAGTCTTTCCTTTGCCTCTGCCAGCTTTTCTCTGTCATTTGCATGAAGGATCGCAAGTGATTCACCGGAGTGTACCGGGTCTCCTACTTTTTTCCGAAGTACAAGTCCGACCGACAGATCGATTGGATCTCCCTTTTTGGCTCTGCCTCCGCCAAGCAGCATACAAATCCTTCCAATCTCTTCGGTATGGATCTTCGTAACAAATCCACTCTTTTCCGCACAGACCGCCTCCTGACAGAGAGCCTGCGGCAAAAGATCAGGATGTTCCACTTCCTCCGCAGTTCCACCCTGTGCCACGATCCATTCTTTCATCACCTGAAGTGCTTTTCCTGAATCCAGGGTCTCCTCCAGAAGGATACGGGCTTCCCGGATATCTTTTGCTTTTCCTGCTTTTACCACCATCAGGGATGTCAGGACAAGTACCAGTTCTCTCAGGTCTTCTGGTCCATTTCCATTTAACGTGGCAATCGCCTCTTTTACTTCCAGTGCATTTCCCACTGCATATCCGAGAGGCTGATCCATATCAGAAATGACTGCCGACATATCCCGCCCTGCCAGCGTACCGATCTGCACCATTTCACGTGCCAGAGCTTTGGAATCTTCCAGTGTCTTCATAAAAGCACCGTCTCCGGTTTTTACGTCCAGCACGATCCCGTCCGCACCGGATGCTAACTTTTTACTCATGATGCTGGATGCGATCAGTGACATCTGATCCACGGTTCCGGTTACATCCCGCAGAGCATAGATTTTCTTATCAGCCGGAGCGAGATTGGCTGTCTGGCCTGCCAGAGCAATATGGATCGAATTTACATTTTTAATAAACTGTTCCGGTGTCAGACTGGTATGAAAACCATGGAAACTTTCCAGTTTGTCGATCGTACCTCCCGTATGTCCCAGTCCTCTGCCGGACATCTTTGCGACAGGAACTCCCGCTGCTGCCGCAAGCGGACCGATGACCAGTGTTGTCTTATCTCCCACTCCACCGGTACTGTGCTTGTCGATCTTCTTCCCATGAATTGCAGACAGATCCATCAGATCACCGCTCTTTGCCATAGAAAGAGTCAGATCCTTTGTCTCTTCTTCATCCATTCCGGTAAAGCAGATCGCCATCAACATGGCAGACATCTGATAATCCGGGATCTCACCGGCTGTATACCCCTGTACGATCCAGTCGATTTCCTTTTCATTCAGCCTGCCGCCCCTCTTTTTCTTAACGATCAGTTCACACATATTCATATCAATGCACCTCCTTTAGACATGGAAATGGAACGGTTCCTTTTCGTTCCGGTACGAACTTTGCTCCTCTCCACTTATTTCGCCTTTCGCTCTTTTCCGGTAAATTCATACACATTGATCTGCCATACAGCCGTCCTCGTCAACATTTCCGGCCGGAACTCAATCTTTGCTCCCGGAGCCATATGCTCCATGATCCGCTGAAGTCCTTTCTCTTTTTCTTCAAATGTTTCCAAAAGGGTAACGGTTCCATTTCCCATGATACTCCGGTAAGAATAGGAATAAGCACAGGTATAATCTCCGGTAATGATCCCGTGTCTGCAATCCATTTCAACGGCAACAGGACTCTGGGATTTTAAAGCATCTGCCTTTCTTCCTTCCGCTGCCCCGTGAAAATACAATTGAAGTTCTGCTTTTCCATTTTCTTCCGTGAACTCATACCCATAATTCACCGGAACAATGAACATCCCTTCCGCATCGGTCAGACCGAGTCTTACCGTGTCACACTCTTCTACGATCTCTTTTAAAACTTCAGGATCTGTAATCTCTCTTTTTGCCAGTCTCATATCTCTCATGTATGTCTCCTCCCTTTCAGCAGCTTCACCAGTTTCTGTCCTACATCCAAAAGTATCGTCGCGATCAGTACACCAAGACTGTCAATTCCCACATCTCTCACCGATGGTCCGCGTCCCCCGACGAAAGACTGATGGAACTCATCTGTTGCCGCATAAAGTACACAGAAAATAAATCCCACCATCAGCCAGCGTTTTCTGCGGAATCCATTGACATAAAATCCAAAAGCAACCAGCAGGGTAAGGACTGCATATTCCGTCATATGAGCTGCCTTCCTGATATAAAACTCAATCTCATCTGCCTGCTTTTCTATTTCCTTTTTTTCAAGTTCCTGATGAAAGAACCTTCCTTTCGTCTCGACCACCCGGACACTGATATCATGGCTGAGTGAACCTGACTGAGTTCCTGTCTGTGCAGAAAACGAAAAAATAACTCCCATCATGAACAGTGCCGGCAGAAAGGCACATAATTTCCATATTTTTTTCATTGATCTCCTGCCTTATTATTTATGATATGGTTCTCCATTTATGATCCGGTAACTGCGATAGATCTGTTCCAGCAGGATCACCCGCATCAGTTGATGAGGGAAGGTCATCTTTGAAAAACTTAAGGCATAGTCTGATTTTCCAAGGACTTCTTTTCCAAGTCCGATTGACCCGCCAATGATAAAAACCAGATGGCTCGTCCCCTGTATCCCAAGCTGTTCCACTTTTGCAGCCAGTTGTTCCGATGTGAGCTGCTCTCCGTTGATTTCAAGGGTAATAACGTATGCATCTTCCTTAACGTATTTTAAGATCCGTTCCGCTTCTTTGCTGCGGATGGAATCCTCCACAGCCTCACTGGCATGCTCCACAGTCTTTTCATCGGCAACTTCGATGATCTCCAGTTTACAATACCGGCTCAGTCTTTTACTGTACTCCGCGATTGCATCTCGAAGATATTTTTCTTTTATTTTTCCAACAGTGATGATCGTAATCTTCATGGCGTACTCCGGTTACTTTTTCCTGCGGATATGGATTTCCGGGATTGCAACATTTTCATAGGTGATCGGTTCATCCGGCTGCGGATCAGTCTCGGTATGTTCTACTTCCCCTGTATGAACCTCCGGGACTGCAAGGTTTTCACTTGCAACATCATATTTGACTTTTTCCTTTTTTCTTTTTTTCCAAAACATTTCAAAATCTCCCCATTACATTTTATAAAAAATTGATAAAGAATGTGATTGCCAGACTGTTCAGAAAGTCTGCAAATAAACTTCCTACCAGCGGGATCAGAAGATACGCCTTTACGGAAGGTACATATTTCTCACAGATTGCCTGCATATTTGCCATGGCATTCGGAGTTGCTCCCATTCCGAAGCCACAGACTCCTGCTGATAAAACTGCAGCATCGTAGTCTCTTCCCATAACAGTGAATATCACAAAATAAGCATACAGGAACATCAGCACAACCTGTCCTCCAAGCAGGGTCATCAACGGTAATGCAAGCTCTGCAAGCTGCCAGAGCTTTAACGTGATCATTGCAATTCCAAGGAATAAGGAAAGACTGATACCTCCGATGTCATTGATCTCACCCATGTAGATCGTAAATTTACCGGAATACTCTCCTACATTCCGGATCACTGCTGCAGCGATCATCGCTCCGATATAGATTGGAAAGGTCAGTCCTGTCATAGAAAGGAAATAGGACACAATCGTTCCGATCCCGATCGCAATGATCAGTTGGAATACAGCAGACGGATACATACTGGTATGTCTTTCGTGCTTCTTCTCTTCTTCCACCAGAAGGCTATCGTCCTCTACGATGGCTGTAGATAAAAGATTTTTCTTTTCAATCAGACGCTTTCCGATGGGACCACCGATCATGCTTCCTGCGATCAGTCCAAAGGTTGCTCCCGCAGTACAGAGCGTACTTGCTCCTTTTACCCCAAAGTCTTCCAGGACCGGTCCAAAAGCACCGGCTGTACCATGACCTCCGACCATTGGGATCGATCCGGTACAAAGTCCTACGAGCGGACTGATATGCAGAAGCTTTGAAAGTCCGATTGCCATGAAATTCTGCGTCACGATCAGCACGACTACCAGTCCAAGGAATACGATCAATGACTTTCCGCCACTTTTCAACACTTTCAGATTCGCCTGGAATCCTACAGATGTAAAGAAAAAGACCATGCAGACTTCTTTCAGAATATCGTCAAATTCAAATTCTGCAATCCCGGTGGCATAACAGATGCACGTAAAAATTGCAAAAAGTACTCCGCCGATCACCGGTGCCGGTATGCAGAATCTTTCCAGGACACTGCAACGCTTCTTTAAAAATTTTCCTAACATCAGCACGACTACCGCAACGGCAATCGTCTGATACATATCTAACTGAATCTTCATTCTATTTCTCCCGTTCTTATGCTATTCTTCGTTCATGCTGATCCCATGTTCTTCATAGTAAACGGCTGCCCCGTCATGAAATGGGATCGTGATTCCCTCTGTTGCCTGGCTCTCATCAAGTGAAATATCTGTTGGAAGAATGTACTGAAGTTCAGCCTTATTTTCAAATAAAATTTCTGTGATCTCTTTTACTTTCTTTTCTGATAATTTGTCGCTTGCGAGTAATACTGCCTTTACTCCTACTGTTCTGACAGCTTCAGTCTGCCCGACATATGTATTTTCAGGAATTTCACATTCTGTATAGAAGTCATAAGACTTCATCAGCTTGTCGATTCCCTTCTCGTCCAGATCTATGAATCGGATCTCACACTGCTTGGCAAGTTCTCCGATCACCGTTGTATAAGCACCGGCTGTACAGAACATGGCATCAATCTCTTTCTTTTTCAACTGTTCGACCGCGTCTGTATAATCCAGATTCACCTCGGTTACTAACCGTTCTGACAGACCGTACGCTGCCAGGATCTGCTCTGCATTTTTCTCTGTTCCTGACTCTTCTTCTCCAACACTGACTGTCTTTCCCTGCAGATCTTCTACTGACCGGATGTCCGAATCAGCACGTACTACAATCTGGCACGCCTCCGTATATAACCCTCCGACAGCGGAATATCCCTGATACTTCTTATCATTTTCAAACATTCCCACTCCGTAATATGCATCATTGATGATATCTGCCTGTGCGATGGCCATCTGAACATACCCGTCTGACAAAAGCCGTACATTCGCGGCAGACCCTGCTGTTGTCTTTACTTCTATCGAGCAGTCAGCACTCTCTGATTCTATAATTTCTGCAAAAGCATCACTGAACATATGGTAAGTTCCACCCAGTCCGGCTGCTCCGAACCGGATCGTGCCGGAACTGCTGCCACAACCGGTCAGCATCAGTACTGCCATTCCGAAAGCAAGTAATTTCTTTTTCATATGCATCTCCTCCTTGTTTCTCTCTTTTTCCTTTTATACATCTGCGATCTCATACATATACAGTTCATGCAAAGCTCTCGTCGCACAGATATACTCTGCCTGCTGTCTCAAAGGATTCTGCTCCTTGCCTCTCACCGCAAAGACCTGATCAAATTCGAGACCTTTTGCAAGATAAAAGGTCGTTACTGTCAGTCCCTTTTTAAAGGAGGAACTGTTCTTGTCAATATAGGCGACTTCCGCTCCCCGCAATTTCAGAAGACGGTTCAGCTCCAGGGCTTCTTCCTCCGTCATAGTAAGAAGTGCCGCCGTTTCAAACTCCTCATTCAGATTTTCCTGAACTGCATCCAGCAGGAAGTCCTCCGATGCAAACGTCTGCTCTGCAACTTCTTTTCCATGCCTGTCCAGAAGGATCAGATCCTCTATGCCACTGATCTTTGCTGCATACTCGGCAATCTCAACCGTATTCCGGTAACTTTTATTCATCTCAATCTTATGAAGATCCCGTCCAAGAATCCGTGGAAGAAATTTCAGGACATCCTGCTGCCGGACATCCATTGTCTGAGCCCGGTCTCCAAGAATCGTCATCTTACAGGAAAATAAATTGGCAAGGATCGTATATTGCAAATATGAGTAATCCTGCATCTCATCAATCACCAGATGCTTAATATTTTTATGCGAATGATTTCCACCTTCCAGTCTGTACTTCAGATACAACATCGGAAATACATCCTCATACGGGATTTTCCGTCTCTCATACTCTGCTCCGGACAGCGGATCAAGTCCACACTCTTCCAGCAACTGGCAATAAATCCTGTAAAGATCCTTCGTCACATACATTTTATCGAATTTTTGCTGTAAAAGCAATTTATCATCATCAGAAATATTCCGTCCTCTTAATGTCTCCCATTCATCGATAAAATAATCTCTTACTAAATCCATCCTCTTCAGAAGTGGTGTCTCGGTAAATTTATAATAGAACAGCTTCAGTATCTCTTCTTCTGTCATTACCGTTCCCCGATACTCAACCGGACGGAAATCCATCAGGGAATCCTCCAGCATTGCAAGAAATCCTTCGATTTCTCCGACAAATTCTGCTGACTGCTTCCAGTCAGCCCGCCGCAGTGCTTCCTGATCCGGAAATTTCATAATTCGTTCCAACTGGTCGTATTTATCTTCACAGTCTGCCGCAGTATTTTTCAGTTCTTTATAAGCAAACAAATCAAAACTCATCTCCCGGATATTTTCTTCACCCAGTTCAGGAAGAATATGCGAAATATAATCTGCAAAAACTCCGTTCGGTGACAGAATCAGAATATTGGAAGATTTCAGATTTTCCCGCTCATGATATAAAAGATATGCGATCCGATGGAGTGCAATGGAGGTTTTGCCACTCCCTGCCGCACCCTGGATCACCAAAATCCGGTCTCTGGTATTGCGGATGATTGCATTCTGCTCCTTCTGGATCGTACGGACGATATTCTTTAATTTTACATCACTGTTCGTGCCAAGCTCCTTTTTCAGAATATCATCGTCAATCTTTGTATCGCTTTCGAACTCATAGATCATTTTTCCATTTTTGATCTTATACTGCCATTTGGAAAGGATCTCACCCTGTATTTCACCGGCAGGAGCCTGATAAACCGCCGGTCCTTTATCGAAATCATAAAATAAGCCACTCACAGGAGCTCTCCAGTCATAAACCAGTGGCTGCATCCCGGCTTTCTCAGCGAAATTTCCAATGCCGATATAAAATGGCTCTGCCTCTTCTTCCCCGTCAAACACGAAATCAACTCTTCCAAAAAAGGGAGAGTCCAGCATTTTTTCAAACCGGTGCTTTAACTGCAATTTTTCCTGATTTGCATTGACCTGATGGAGCAGTGCCTGCTGATTATCATAATCTTCATAGCCATACTCATCCATCTCGGTATAATTTCCCCAATAATACTCCTGCATATTATCGATCTCTTTCTGTCCGTCAGAGAGAGACTTTCTGATCTCATCCAGTCTTTTCTTTAATTTCAATTCTACTTCTTCAAGAAAATAACTTCCGTTGAATCTTCTGTCGTTCTTATAATTTGTCATGTATTCCCCCAGAAATTTATTTACTGTATTTTTGATATGACATCAAAGATAAATGCCCTTTCTCTCTGATATCATATCCACTGGCTTTTTATTCTATCATAAATCCGACGAATTGTATCGTAAAAAAAGAAATCCCATGATCTTTCTTATTCCTTCAAAGGATAAGAAGAAAATCATGGGATTTTCTTTTTCACTGGTTCTATAACCTTATACCAGTCTCGTTAAAGATTATTTATTTTTCAGATATTCATCAATACCTTTCGCACCTGCTTTACCGGCTCCCATTGCAAGGATAACTGTAGCAGCACCGGTAACGGCATCTCCTCCGGCAAATACACCTTCTTTTGAAGTCTGGCCGTTCTCTTCCTCTGCAACGATACATTTTCTGCGGTTTGTCTCAAGACCTTTTGTTGTAGAAGAGATCAGTGGGTTCGGAGAAGTTCCAAGAGACATGATCACTGTATCAACTTCGATATCATACTCTGATCCTTCGATCTCAACCGGACGTCTTCTTCCTGAAGCATCTGGCTCACCAAGCTCCATCTTAACAACGGTCATGCTTGTGATATTTCCCTTTTCATCAACATTGATCTTCTTCGGGTTTGTCAGAAGGTCAAAAATGATGCCCTCTTCTTTTGCATGATGTACTTCTTCTGCTCTGGCCGGAAGTTCTGCCTCGCTTCTTCTGTATACAATATGTACTTCTGCACCAAGTCTGAGTGCTGTTCTTGCTGCATCCATTGCAACATTACCGCCACCGACAACGGCAACTTTCTTGCCTGCTGCGATCGGTGTATCATAATCTTCACGGAATGCTTTCATCAGGTTGCTTCTTGTCAGATACTCATTTGCAGAGAAGACTTCATTTGCATTCTCTCCCGGAATACCCATAAACATCGGAAGACCGGCTCCTGAACCGATAAATACTGCCTCAAATCCCTCTTCTTCCATCAACTGGTCGATCGTAGTGGATTTACCGATCACAACATTCGTCTCAAATTTGACACCAAGCTCTTTTACCTTCTCGATCTCTTTTGCAACAACTTTCTGCTTTGGAAGACGGAACTCAGGGATACCATATACAAGTACTCCTCCGAGTTCATGCAGAGCTTCAAATACAGTTACATCATAACCTAGCTTTGCCAGATCTCCTGCACAGGTAAGTCCGGACGGACCGGAACCGATGACTGCAACTTTATGACCATTCTTTGTCTCTGCACACTCCGGCTTAATATCATGCTCCAGAGCGTAATCCGCAACAAATCTCTCAAGCTTTCCGATAGAAACTGCTTCACCTTTAATACCACGGACACATTTTCCCTCACACTGGGACTCCTGTGGGCAGACACGTCCACAGATAGCCGGAAGGGCACTGGACTTACCGATCACCTTATAAGCCTCTTCGATATTTCCTGCTTTTACCTCCTGAATAAATGCAGGGATATTGATGGATACAGGACATCCCTGGATACATCTTGCATTCTTACAGTTCAGACATCTCGTTGCCTCTTCCATTGCCTCTTCTTTATTGTATCCAAGACATACTTCTTCAAAGTTGGTAGCACGTACCTTTGGTTCCTGTTCTCTTACAGGTACTTTTTTCATCATATCAGCCATTACTCGTCACCTCCACAATGTCCGCATCCGCCATGATGGGTATCGCCTTCCTGAAGTTTCAGCATTGCACGACCCTCTTCAGACTTATACATCTGGCTTCTCTTCATTGCCTGATCAAAATCAACAAGATGTCCGTCAAATTCAGGACCATCTACGCAGGCAAATTTAATCTCATCGCCAACCTGAAGACGACAGGCACCGCACATACCTGTTCCGTCTACCATGATCGGGTTCATGCTGACGATCGTCGGGATCTCAAGCTTCTTCGTAAGCAGACATACGAACTTCATCATGATCATCGGTCCGATTGCAACACAGACATCATACTTTTTGCCCTCACCGACCAGCTCTTCGATCATGGTCGTAACCATACCTGCGTGACCATAGGATCCATCATCCGTACACGGATAATAATTTCCTGCAACTGCTTTCATCTCATCTTCAAGGATCAGCATATCTTTCGTCTTGGAACCAACGATAACATCTGCTTCAATGCCATGCTCTCTGAGCCATTTTACCTGTGGATATACCGGAGCAGCTCCTACACCACCTGCTACAAAAAGCATTTTTTTCTTCTTCAGTGTCTCCAGATCTTCTTCTACAAATTCTGATGGACATCCCAGCGGACCTGTAAAGTCACGGAAATAGTCTCCTTCTTTCAGTTCTCCCATCTTCGTTGTGGAAGCTCCTACTTCCTGGACAACGATCGTGATCGTTCCTGCTTCTCTGTCATAATCACAGATTGTCAGAGGAATACGTTCTCCCTTTTCGTCCATCTTCACGATAATAAACTGACCCGGCTGACAGTGACTTGCAACACGCGGTGCATGAACATCCATCAGAAAGATCTTGTCGGCCAGTCTTCTAGCTTTTACAATCTTATACATGATTCTCCTCCTTGTAAATAATTACCCTTTTTTTATAATACGCTAACCCCTGTCGAAATTCAAGCATAACATAAAGGCAGACACCCGGAAAAAGTGTCTGCCCCTCTTTTCTTCGGAATCAGGTCCGGATCTCTGTCCGGTTTAGAAATCAACCTCTGTTCCGTAATATGTACATGTAAGAAGTTTTGCCATAGCGGCAGGATCAATGGCACGCGGATTTGATCCCGTACATGCATCGCCAACTGCCAGTTCTGCGATCTTGTCTACCTTCTCCTTGAATTCATCCTCATTAATACCGAAGTCTTTCAACGTCTTAGGAATGTTAAGTCTTACATTGAAATCATCAATCTTCTCAATAAGACTGTTGATCAGTGCCTTCTCAGATGTTCCCGGAAGACCCATTCTGCGGGCGATCTCAGCATAACGCTTTGCAGCTACAGGATCTTTTGCGTTATATTGGATAACATACGGCAGATAAATTGCATTTGCACAACCATGCGGAATATGACCTGTTGAGAAAGCTGCACCTGTCTTATGAGCCATGGAGTGGACGATTCCAAGCAATGCATTGGAGAATGCCATTCCTGCAAGGCACTGTGCATAGTGCATCTGCTCTCTTGCAACCATATCGCAATGATAAGATGCCGGCAGATAATCAAGAACCATCTCGATTGCCTGTAATGCAAGCGGATCCGTGAAAGGTCCGTTCAGCGTGGATACATATGCCTCAATCGCATGAGTCAGGGCATCCATACCTGTATATGCAACCTGCTTTACCGGAAGTCCTGATACAAGGTCAGGATCAACGATGGCTACATCCGGTGTGATATTGAAGTCAGCCAGCGGATATTTTACTCCTGTCTGATAATTCGTGATAACGGAGAATGCTGTAACCTCTGTAGCTGTTCCTGATGTAGAAGGAATTGCTGCAAATTTTGCTTTCTGTCTCAGTTCAGGGAAACTGAACGGAGTAATGATATCTTCAAAGGAGACCTCTGGATATTCGTAGAATACCCACATTGCTTTTGCAGCATCAATCGGTGATCCACCGCCCATGGCAACGATCCAGTCCGGCTCAAACTCACGCATCACCTCTGCACCCTTCATAACGGTCTCAACAGACGGATCCGGCTCAACACCCTCGATCAGCCTTACTTCCATGCCGCCCTCTTTCAGGTAGTTTACTGCCCGGTCAAGGAATCCCTGACGCTTCATAGATCCTCCACCGACAACAAGACAGGCTTTCTTTCCTTTCAGATTTTTCAGTTCTTCAAGACAGCCTTTTCCATGATAAATGTCCCTTGGTAAACAAAATCTACTCATAACAAATCTCTCCTTTTTATGTAGTATTGTTATTTTTTTAACATGTATATTATATCTCTCTGCACGCAAAAAAGCAACCCTGTTTTTGGAAATTTTGTATAAATTCCAGGTAAAACAGAGTTGCCTTATAGTAACTTTACACAGAACCTCTTTCTGCATAAAATTTATTCTGCCGAAGGCTTTGGAATATAGGTCTTGCTTGTCATGGCTGTCGCTTTTCCATTCTGATTATTGATCAGTACTACATTAAAAGTTACCTTTGCATCCAGCCGCAGGTCAACCGGTGCTGTATATTTCGTGGCACCTGCATCCGGTACAGAACCATCGGTTGTATAATAAGCCGTATACCCATCCGGAACTGTCACAGTCACCTGGATCGTTCCGCTGTATGCACCCGTAGATGGAGAAACCGCCGGTGCATCAGCCACCGGGAATGCAATCGTATATTTCGCACTTGCCACAACGCTTGGCACTCCTGCCTTGTTGACAGCAATCGCCCGAATCTCAGTCACGCCTTCTTCCTGCAGAAGGATTGCCTCAGAATATTTCTGACTGGCACTCGTCGGTTCTGACCCGTCTGTCGTATAATAAATATCTCCTCCTGTCTCGGAAGAAAGAGAAACCTGCTGAACCTCTGTATAACTGCCCTCTTTCAGACTGAATTCCGGTGCTGTGGAAACATATTTTTTTACTGCCTTAAGTACTTTACTGTCATCGCAGTCTTCCAGCAGTACGGAGATTTTATCCAGTTCATCATTTTTCACATAAAAATCAATGACTGCCTCATAAAGCTTTTCATTGGATGGCTGTGTCTCCAACGCAGTCAGATACACAGATTCTGCACTGTCCAGATCTCCCTGATCCACATAAATATCTGCAAGCCCCTTGTACGCTTCAGGCCTGGATTTGTCCTTGATCACAGCACGGTCAAAATACTTCTGTGCAACTTCGTAATTATCCTCCTGCAGTGCTGACATTCCCTTTTTCATGACTCCGGTATAAGAATTCTGATAAATCACATAAATTCCCACACCGATCAAACATACGATTAAAAAAAGAACGAGCAAAAGATTCCTTCTCTTTTTCTTTGCGGCTTCTCTCCGCTTCATTTGCTGAATCCTGCGGTATTCCGGTGAATCTTTTCTGAGATTTCCGGTCTGTTGCCTCTCCGCCTGTCTCCGGTTCTGCTGTTCTTTAGAACGACGGAGATTTTCTCTTCTTGCCTCCCTGAGCCGTTCCATCTCATTTTCATTCAGAACGCGGGTAGAACGGACACTCTGGGTCTGACTCATCTGACGCTGTCTCCGGACATCATCTGTCCGGATCTGACGGGTAGCCCCTTCTACCGAACCCTTTACTTCTCTTGCAAGAACATCATCCAGCGGGTTATAATCCGGGACCATCTGTACTTCAGCATTGCACCTGGGACAGATCAACTGACCATCCGGTATATTTGCTCCGCAATGTACACACTTCATGATCCGGTACCTCCTAGCTGCGTACAGTCTCTACACAGTTATTCATCAGCATGGCGATCGTCATCGGTCCTACTCCGCCCGGAACAGGAGTGATCGCTGATGCAACTGGTTCAACATCTGCAAAATCAACATCTCCACACAGATGATTTTCTGCATCCCGATGCATTCCGACATCAATAACAACCGCACCTTTTTTAACATAATCTGATGTTATGAAACGCTCTTTTCCGATTGCAACGATCAGAATATCTGCTCTTCTTGTCACATCTGCAAGACTCTTCGTTCTGGAGTGTGCAACCGTAACTGTTCCATTTTCCCGGAGAAGCAGTGCTGCCATTGGTTTCCCGACAATATTGCTTCTTCCGATGATCACACATTCCTTTCCGGCAATCTCTATTCCCGAACGCTTCAGCAACTGGATCACACCGGCCGGAGTGCAGGATAAAAATCCCTTTTCCCCGATCCACAGTCTTCCCACACTTTCAGGATGGAATCCATCCACGTCCTTATCAGCCGAAATCGTCCGGATGATCTTATCTTCATCAATCTGAGCAGGAAGTGGGAGCTGTACAAGGATTCCATTTACCGTATCATCCGCATTCAGTTCCTTTACAAGCTCTACAAGCTGCTCTTCTGTCGTATCCTCCGGCAGTTCATATGCCCTTGATTCTACTCCGATATATGCACAGGCTCTTTTTTTATTTCTTACATAAACGGAAGAAGCCGGATCATCCCCTACCTGAATGACGGCAAGACAAATGTCCGTTCCGTCATTCTTCAATGCTTCTACCTCAGCTTTTAATTCATCTTTAATCTGCTGTGAAATTGCCTTTCCATCAATTAATTGTGCCATTCTTTTCTCCTTCTTGTTCCGGTTACCCTATTATTTTATACACCCTTTATTTGATGTTGGGGTCAAAAGCCCCCAACAATGATGCCAACGGATTGTTTCGTGCTACGCACTCCCACAATCCTGACATCTTTATTTTCCTGTATGACAGAAGATCCTTAGAACAGACCTGTGATCTTTCCGTCGTCTGTTACATCAATTCCATTTGCTGCCGGTACTTTCGGCAGTCCAGGCATGGTCATTACTGCACCCGTCAGAGCGACAACGAATCCTGCACCGGCACTGACATAGACTTCTCTGATATGGATATCAAAATTCTCCGGTCTTCCAAGCTTCTTCGCATCATCTGACAGGGAATACTGATTCTTCGCCATACATACCGGGAAATCTGAGAATCCCATCTCTTCGATCTTTGCGATCTGCTTTGACGCAGCCGGTTCATACACCACATCTCTTGCACCATAGATTTCCTGTGCGATCGTACGGATTTTATCTTTCAGAGAAAGTTCTTCACTGTAAAGTGGATGGAAACGGCTTTCCTTTGTCTCCAGCGTCTCCAGTACTTTCTCAGCCAGTGCGATGCCGCCTTCTCCGCCTTTTTCCCATACTTCTGAAAGTGCAAATTCACAGTTATGGTCATGACAGAATTTTTCAATAAATGCATTCTCTGCATCCGTATCTGATACAAAAGAATTCAGCGTAACAACAACCGGCACACCATATTTCTGAATATTTTCAATATGCTTTTCAAGATTTACAATTCCTTTTGCAAGTGCATCTAAATTTTCTTCTGCAAGATCTGCCTTTGCAACACCGCCATTGTATTTCAATGCACGTACTGTTGCGACCAGGACAACTGCATCCGGCTTCAATCCTGCCATCCGGCACTTGATATCAAAAAACTTCTCGGCTCCAAGATCTGCACCGAACCCTGCCTCCGTCACTGCAATATCGCCAAGCTTCAGGGCCATCTTTGTGGCACGCACACTGTTGCATCCATGTGCGATATTGGCGAACGGTCCACCATGGACCAGTGCCGGTGTATGTTCCAGTGTCTGAATCAGATTTGGCTTGATTGCATCTTTCAAAAGTGCAGTCATGGCACCGGTTGCCTGCAGATCATCTGCTGTCACCGGATCTCCATTAAAATTATAAGCGACAATAATTCTTCCCAGACGCTTCTTAAGATCAGCAAGATCATCTGCAAGGCAGAGAATTGCCATAATCTCGGAGGCGACTGTAATAACAAAATGATCTTCTCTTACCATTCCGTCGGTCTTTCTTCCAAGACCAACTACAATATTCCGCAGGACACGGTCATTCATGTCCACGCAACGTTTCCACACGATCTGACGTGGATCGATCCCCAGGGCATTCCCCTGCTGGATATGATTATCAAGCATTGCTGCCAGCAAATTGTTGGCAGAAGTGATGGCATGAAAATCTCCCGTGAAATGAAGATTCAGATCCTCCATCGGAACCACCTGTGAATAACCGCCACCGGCTGCTCCTCCTTTGATTCCAAAGCATGGTCCAAGAGATGGTTCGCGTAATGCGATCACTGATTTTTTGCCAAGCTTTGCAAATGCCTGTCCAAGACCTACAGAAATTGTCGTCTTTCCCTCTCCCGCCGGGGTCGGATTAATGGCTGTAACAAGAACCAGCTTTCCGTCCTCGCGGTCCTTGATCCGTTCCCAGAGTTCATCAGAAAGCTTTGCTTTATACTTTCCATAAAATTCCAGTTCAGCCTCTGCGATCCCTGCACCCTCTGCCACCTCTCTGATGTGCTTCATTTCTGCTTCCTGAGCAATCTGAATATCCGTCTTCATTCCTGTTTCCTCCTTGTTCATCCCTCTTATTTTCAATAACATCCTCACACTTTCATGCAAGTTCTGTAAACTACGATTCCTACTTATTTTCCGCTATGTATGCGTCAAATTCTTCTTTTGACATAAGAACTTTTCTCGGCTTTGTCCCCTCTTCGGGACCGACAACTCCTGCTTCTGCAAGCTGATCCATGATCCTTGCAGCACGGTTGAACCCAATCTTGAACATTCTCTGGAGCATTCCGATCGAAGCCCTGTCTTTGTCAATGATCAGTTGTCCTGCTTCTGTAAAATAGACATCCCTGTCATCTGTATCCTCCGCAGATACTCCTGAAATGGATGTCGGAACATCTGCAGTCATCATATGTTCTTCCAGTTCATTACTGTAAGCCGTACTTCCATTTTTGTCAATCAGATAATCTACAACTTTCTGAACTTCTTTATCAGAGACAAAGGATCCCTGCACCCTCACCGGCTTTGGATAACCGGATGGATAGAACAGCATATCTCCTTTTCCCAGCAGCTTTTCTGCCCCGTTCATATCAATGATCGTACGCGAATCCACTCCCGATGAAACTGAAAATGCAATTCTTGACGGCATATTTGCCTTGATCAGTCCCGTGATGACATTCACTGACGGACGCTGGGTCGCAAGGATCAGATGAAGCCCCGCCGCACGTGCCAACTGTGCAAGACGACAGATCGCCCCCTCCACTTCTCCGGGAGCTACCATCATCAGATCTGCAAGCTCATCAATGATGATAATGATCTGTGGAAGTTTTTTCTCTGCATCTTCTCCGGTCTCACCTCTCAGGACTTTTTCATTGAATCCTTTCAGGTCCCTTACATTGTACTCAGCGAAAAGCTTATAACGCTTTTCCATCTCGGCAACTGCCCAGTTCAAAGCCCCGGCAGCCTTTTTCGGATCAGTTACAACCGGAATCATCAGATGCGGGATTCCGTTATATACACTCAGTTCTACAACTTTCGGATCTACCAGGATCAGCTTCACATCTTCCGGATCTGCTTTGTAGATAATGCTCATGATCAGGGTATTGATGCAGACAGATTTACCTGAACCTGTCGCTCCTGCGACAAGGAGATGCGGCATTTTTGCAATATCTGCCACAACAACTTTTCCTGCAATATCTTTTCCAACTGCAAAGGAGATCGGTGATCTGCTGTTCTTGAACTCATCGGACTCCAACAGATCTCTCAGCATAACGGCTGTATTTTCACTGTTCGGGACTTCAATCCCGACAGCAGCTTTTCCCGGTATAGGAGCTTCGATCCTCAGATCAGCAACAGCAAGATTCAGCTTGATATCATCTGCCAGCCCGACAATCTTGCTGACTTTTACTCCCTGTTCCGGCTGCAGCTCATACCGGGTCACAGACGGACCACAGCTTGCATTGGTGACATGAACCCCTACTCCAAAGTTCTGAAGTGTCTGCTCCAGCTTTAATGCTGTGGCACGCAGATGTGCATCGGAATCTCCACCGCCCTTTTTCCCTTTTACCAGAAGATTCATCGGTGGAATGCGGTAAATCTTCTGCGGCTGCTCTTCCATTGCTCTGACAGACTGCTCTACACTGGCTGTCTCGGCTGCAACTGCCTGTGCATTTTCTTTCGTATTTTTCCTGTTCCGTCTGGCCGGTATCTCCTGCGGATCAGATGGCATCTGCATTGCATCAGGTACTCCTTCTTCAGCAGATCTTTCTGTTCCGGTCATCTCTGTCTCTTCTGCTGTAAGCGGTTCTGCACGGTTAATAACAAACCGCCCCGGATCCGATTCTTCGCTATCCCCTCCGTCAGGGACTGCTCCTTCCGGGGTCAGTTCCTGGATCTCAGGAGATTTTCTCCGCCTTCTGCTTTTTCTCTCCTGCGGTACTTCCTCTTCTCCTTCCCCATGCAAAAGAGTCGTTGCAAAGGAAACTCCTCTTGCCTTTTTCTCTTTTCCACCAGGAACTCCTGCTCCGCTCTCTTCTGTCTCCTGAGCTGTCTGCCGCTCTCTTTCTTTCCTTTCCCGCTCTTTCGTACGGATCACTGCGGTTTCCTGTCTCTTTCTTTTTGCCTCTTCATACGCGACTTTGCTTTTCCGTCCGATGGGAGACAGAAGAGAACGCTCTGTGATCAGGATAATACTGATGATTCCCAGTACAACCAGGATCACACCGGCACCGATCTTTCCAAAAAGCGGACAAAATAACCGGATCAGACAGCCTCCTGCGAAACCTCCTGCATTCTTATGCTCACTGGATGCGACATAATAAGAAAATAATGTTGCATTTTTATCGTATGGATGGAACAAAAGCTCAATCATTCCGCACAGGATCAGAAATAATGCAGCAACTGCTCCTAATTTTATGTAAGCATGGGAATTTCCCTTATTGGAAATTCCAAATGCAACTGCTCCAAATAAGATAAACGGCAGAAAATATGCCATAAATCCGAAAATGCCAAAAACTACCGATGACACCGTCTTGCCTACAATTCCACCCAGTCCAAAATTACTGAGGACAAGAAGGATACACACTGCAAGCAGTCCCAGAATGATGATCTCCCCTCTGATCTCATCCCGGTTCTGACTTTGTCCGGATTTCTGCTGCGTCTTCTTTGCCGTACTTTTTGTATTCTTCTTTCCTTTTGTTGACTTCGCAGCCATATAATTCCCCCTTATTTTCACATACTTATTTTAGTATACCATCAATTTTTTTTAGTGTCATCAAAAAAATGATCCGGTTTTTCCTGCTTCTTTTTTCTTCTCTCCTCATCGATCAGTTCATGAAGTTTCTGAAACGCTTCATGAATCCCTCCCACTTCATCGATCATTCCCTCTCTGACAGCCTCCTCTCCCTCCAGCATTGTCCCCACATCTTTCACGAGCTGCGTTGAATCCAGCATCAGCTCCACGATCCGTTCCTGGGAGATATGAGAATGGGACGCAATGAAGCGGGTAATGCGGTCCTGGGTACGCTCCATATTTCGATAACTCTGGATCACTCCGATGAACATTCCAGAAGAACGAACCGGATGAATAATCATCGTGCCTGACGGGACAATAAAAGAATAGTCTGCAGATACAGCCAACGGTCCTCCGATAGAATGACTTCCTCCAAGGACCAGTGATACGGTCGGTTTTCCAAGGGATGCGATCATTTCTGCAATTCCAAGTCCGGCTTCTACATCCCCGCCCATTGTGTTTAAAAGGATCAGTACTCCTTCGATCTCATCATTTTCTTCTGCCTCCGCAAGCCGCGGGAGCAAATGTTCATACTTTGTAGCCTTTGTATTTCCGGATACATTCTCATGTCCTTCAATCTCACCGATGATCGTCAGAAGCTGAATCCCATACGGGTTTCCCTTTTTTCCAAGTTCCATCGTCCCCATTTCGCGGATCTCTTCATTTTCCTTATTTCTCTGCTCCTGTTTTGTATCCATTTTTTCTGTTCCCATAGATTCCACCTCCTACAAGTTCTGAACCATAGTATGAACAGATTTATAATAAATATGTAGGAATACATACAACAGTCCGGGGCGGAACATACGATCTGTATAGACACTCTGCCACTGTCAGTTTTTCCTTCATACCCCGGTATAAAAAAGAAGATACAAATGTATCCAATTTACACTTGTACCTTCTCATCGTTATTAATCTTCCAAAGCCTGCTTTACATCAGCGATCAGGTCTTCAATATTTTCAATTCCAAGACTGAAGCGGATCAGATCCGGCTGTACTCCTGCCTCCAGAAGTTCCTGCTCATTCATCTGTCTGTGTGTATGACTTGCCGGATGCAGGACACAGCTTCTTGCATCTGCCACATGCGTCACAATAGCAACCAGTTTCAGCTTATCCATCATTTTCACGGCAGCTTCTCTTCCACCCTTTAATCCAAAAGTGATGACACCACAGCTTCCATTCGGCATATATTTCTGCGTCAGATCATAATACTTATTGCCAGGTAACGACGGGCAGTTTACCCATGCTACTTTTTCATGTCCCTGCAGATATTCCGCCATCTTAATTGCATTTTCACAATGTCTTGGCATACGCAGATGCAGACTCTCCAGTCCAAGATTCAGGAGAAATGCATTCTGCGGTGACTGGATCGATCCTAAATCTCTCATCAACTGGGAAGTTGCTTTTGTGATATAAGCACCTTTTCCAAATTTTTCTGTATAGATGATTCCATGGTAAGTCTCATCCGGTGTTGTCAGTCCGGCAAATTTATCTCCGTAAGCAGCCCAGTCAAAATTACCGCTGTCAACAATCGCACCGCCTACACATGTTGCATGACCATCCATATACTTTGTTGTGGAATGCGTCACAACATCAGCCCCCCACTCAAACGGACGGCAGTTGATCGGTGTAGCAAATGTATTATCTACGATAAACGGAACCCCATGCTTATGTGCCGCCTTTGCAAATTTTTCAAAATCCAGAACGACCAGTGCCGGATTTGCAATCGTCTCTCCAAATACTGCCTTTGTATTATCCTGAAATGCTGCTTCCAGTTCTTCTTCCGTGCAATCAGGATCAACAAAAGTAGCCGTCACACCCATTTTACGGATTGTATGAGCAAAAAGGTTATATGTTCCGCCATACAGGGCAGATGCACATACAATATGATCTCCCTCTTCTGCAATATTCATAATGGCATAAAAATTAGCTGCCTGACCGGATGAAGTCAGCATTGCCGCTGCTCCGCCTTCCAGATCACAGATCTTTGCTGCTACTGCATCATTCGTCGGATTCTGCAGTCTTGTGTAAAAATAACCGGATTCTTCCAGGTCAAATAAACGTCCCATCTGCTCACTGCTAGTATAACGGAATGTAGTACTCTGATAGATTGGAAGAACTCTTGGCTCTCCATTTCCCGGTTCATATCCTGACTGCACACACTTTGTCTCAATTCTGTAATTGCTCATTTTCTCTTCCTCCTTGAAATTTTCTTAAAAAATGGAGCAGGCTGTCAATTTCAGCTTGCTCCATATCTTTTTAGTAGGTTATTTATTCATTCCAGTTATGATATACATCCTGCACATCATCATCTTCATCAAGCAGATCCAGTGTCTTCTGGATGTTCTTGATATCCTCTTCTTTTGTAAGGTCAACATAAGTCTGAGGAATCATCGTAACTTCCGCAGAAGCCATCGCAATTCCTTCCTCTTCCAGCTTCAGACGTACATCACTGAAATCCTCCGGTGAAGTAAGCACTTCGTAGCTGTCCTCTTCTTCATTAAAATCTTCAGCACCCGCATCCAGTGCAAGCATCATCAGATCATCTGAGTCCATATCACACTCTTCTTTATCGATAATAATCTGTCCCTTTTCATCAAACATAAAAGAGACACATCCTGGAGTTCCGACATTTCCAGCTCCCTTTGTAAACGCATTTCTTACATTTGATGCTGTACGGTTCTTATTATCCGTCAGAGTCTTTACGATGATGGCTGTTCCGTTCGGACCATATCCCTCATATGTAATACGCTCATAATTATCTGCGGAACCTTCCCCGGCTGCTTTCTTGATATTTCTTTCGATCGTATCATTCGGCATATTGTTCGCTTTTGCCTTTGCGATCACATCACGAAGTCTGCTATTATTCACCGGATCAGCACTTCCACCTTCTTTTACTGCAATCGCAAGCTCACGGCCGATCTTTGTAAATATCTTTCCCTTTGCTGCGTCATTCTTCTCTTTTTTGTGCTTAATATTCGCAAATTTAGAATGTCCTGACATACTTTCATTCTCCTTTTCTATCTGACTTAAATCAATTAAGACTTGTACTTCATCCTGCTCTCCGCAACCAGAGCATTATCTTAATAAGTTTACCACGCTTTTTCTCATCTGTAAAGTCCACGTTCCTGTCTTATGTAGGCAGATTCAGGCTGACACAGATCGCCTCGTCTACTTTTTTCATCATTGCAGAATCTATATGACATACATATTCTTTCAGTCGCTGCTTGTCGATTGTACGGATCTGCTCTAACAGGATCACAGAATTTTTTACTATATTATAATCCCTCGTACTGATCTCGATATGCGTCGGAAGTTTCGCTTTATTCATTTTTGAAGTGATCGCCGCACAGATGATCGTAGGGCTGTGCCGGTTTCCGATATTATTCTGGATAACCAGGACAGGTCGTATCCCTCCCTGCTCTGATCCGACCACGGGGCTTAGATCTGCGTAATAAATATCTCCTCGTCTGACCATTTGTTTTCACTCTCCGATATCTCCGTTATGTTAAGCTATACTTAAGTATCTCCGGATTCATCGGATGTATTCACAAATTCTTCAGATTCGTCCTTTAAAAATAATCTGTCTGCGAAATGATTTTTCCATTCTTCAGGTAAACACGTGGGATTCTCTTACTCAGGCAGCATACAAATTCATAATTGAATCTTCCACTTAATTCTGCAAGATCCTCCACCTGGATCTGTTCCTCCTGATCCCGTCCGATCAGAATCACCTCATCCATAAATGCCACATCGGGGATTTCCGTTACATCAACCATAAACTGATCCATACAGACTCTTCCAAGAATCCTTGCCTTTTTCCCATGGATCAGCACATACCCTTTATTTGACAGTGATCTGGGATACCCATCTCCATATCCCACCGGAATGGTTGCAATCTTCATCTTTTTCTCTGTAATATATGTGCCACCATAACTGATCGATGTACCTTTTCCTACTTCCTTTACGAAACTGACATGACTGACCAGACGCAGAGCCGGACGCAGACTCACTGCATTCTGATCCACGTCGTCTGATGGATACATTCCGTAAATGGAAATTCCCGCTCTCGCAATATCATGCTTGAGATCTGGAAAATCAATGATTCCGGCACTGTTGTCACAGTCAAAATACTGGATCGGAACATTTCGTTCCTCCATCAGTTCTTTCATCCATAAAAATTTCTCATGCTGCTTTAACGTATAAGATTTATCCAGCTCGTCGGCTTTTGCAAAATGCGTAAACATTGCCTCTGTCTGCACATTCGGAAGCCTGCTGATCCGTTCAATGGAAGATGCACTTTCTTCCGTTACCGGGAATCCGATCCTTCCCATTCCGGTATCAATCTTAATATGAAAATACGCAGTCTTTCCAAGTCTTTGTGCAGCCTCTGACATTCCCCGTGCCATTTCTTCAGTATAAACCGCAGCACGAATCTCTTTTTCTACCATCTCCTCGTATTCGTCCGGGAAGACACATCCCAGTACCAGAATCGGCTTTTTGATCCCCTGTTCACGCAGGACACCCGCCTCTCCCATACATGCAACAGCATAGCCCCAGATATATGGCATCTCTTCAAACATTTTCGCCAGCGGAACTGCCCCATGACCATATCCGTCGGTCTTGATGACTGCGATCAGTTTTCCGTCTTCGCCAATCCGCTTTTTCATCTGCTCCATATTATATGCAATGGCATCCAAATCGATATATGCACAAACTCTGCTGTATTTCTTCATTTAGTTACACTCCTTTGCTTTCTTCATCGCTACCTGTATTCCATGGATCAGATCCCTTGCGAGAACACTGTAACCACCTTTTTTATCCCTTGCCTCATCTCCACCACAGGCATGCAGAAAAACGCCTGTCACTGCACTTTGAAATCCATCCATTCCCTGTGCGAGAAGTCCGGTGATCACACCCGCAAGCACATCTCCCGAACCGCCTTTTGCCATGGCTGCATTGCCTGCCAGATTAAGGAAGTTCTGCCTGTCTTTCTGGGCAACTATCGTCCTGCTGTCTTTTAAGACACAGATACACGGGGATTCCTCGGTAAACCGGTGAAGTACTTCAAACCGCCGTTCTACAATTTCTGATACAGAGATTCCTGTCAGCCGGGACATTTCTTTCATATGAGGGGTGAGGATCATATTTTTCCCAAGTTTTTTATACAGATCTTTCCTTCCTGCAAGAAGGTTCAGTCCATCTGCATCAATCACGCAGGAACACTTTGCTTTCTCTATTGTACGCAGCAAAATCTTTTCTGATCTACTGCTTTGTCCTAATCCACAGCCGATACAGATGACATCTGCCCACCCGATCAGTTGATCCAGTTTCTCTTCATCATACTCTCTATAGCAGGAAATGATCGCCTCTGGAAGAAGTCCCTGAAGTACCTGCCTGTTCTCTTCTGCTGTATAGATCTGGACAAGTCCGGCACCAACCGTATACGCTGCTGTAGCTGAAAGATAAGCTGCTCCTGCCATTCCCGGACTGCCGGTGATCATAAGGACTCTGCCAAAACTGCCCTTATGCGAATCCTCTTTTCTTTCCGGCAGCAGATTTCCCAGCTCCTTTTTATCATAGGTCATGCAGACACTTTTCTGTTCAAAAAAGTACTCGGGATCAATCCCGATCGTTACCGGAACAACCTCTCCCGCACAGATCTGTCCCGGATACAAAGCACAGCCACGCTTCTGACATGCCATAGATACTGTCAGTTCCGCCTGAAATGCAATACCAAGCACCTTTCCTGTAGCAGAACAGATTCCTGATGGAATATCCACTGCAACCTTCTGTGCCGTCTGCCGGTTCATCCATCCGATCACATCTCTGTAGTGTCCTGCAACTTCTCTGCACAGACCAACGCCAAAAATTGCATCAATGATCACAGTATACTCTTTCTCGGGGATTTCTGTAAACAAATTAATCCCGAGATTTTTGTCGATCTGAGCCTGCAATCTGCATTCTTCCGTCATAGAGCTTTCTCTTCCCGTAAAAAGCACATCCACATGGCAGCCCTTTTCAGCCAGAAGTCTTGCCACAGCAAATCCATCTCCGCCATTATTTCCACTGCCGCATACGATCAGTGGTCGCCTTAAATCCTTTTTCTTTTCTTCCAGTACTTCAACAATTTTTAATGCTGCCCTCTCCATAAGAACCACAGAAGGTACACCGATCTGCTGGATCGTATACTGATCTGCTTTCTTCATCTGTTCTCCGTCCGGTAAATATCTCATGAGCAGTCCCCTTTCTTTTAAAGACAAACTGCTGCGGACCGGTCCAGCTATGACCATACCCGCAGCAGTCCTCTGCTATTTTTGAATTTCATTGTGCTGGCTGATATTATAAGACAATTTCATCAGACTGTCAGCAAGATGTACACTCTCCACAATGACATCCTTGGGAAGTGTAAGATCCGTATGTGCAAAATTCCAAATGGCCTTGATCCCATTCGCTACCAGGACATCCGCTACTTCCTCCGCTTTTGACTTGGGAAGTGTAAGAGCTGCAATCTCAATATCATTTTCCTGCAGGTATCCTTCCAGTTCATCCAGCATTCTGACAGGGATTCCCCGGATCGTCACTCCCTCAAGACGCGGATTCACATCAAATAAACTTTTTAAAATAAATCCATTCCGTTCAAATGATGCATAATTTGCCAGTGCCTGTCCAAGATTACCGGCACCGATAATAATAAAGTTATGATCCTTATCCAGTCCCAGTATCTTTCCAATCTCCGTATAAAGGTACTTTACATTATATCCATATCCCTGCTGTCCAAATCCACCGAAATTGTTCAGATCCTGCCGGATCTGGGATGCTGTTACCTGCATCTTTTTACTCAGGTCATTGGATGAGATCCTCTCTACACCCGCTTCAAGCAGGTCTCCCAAATATCTATAATATCTCGGAAGCCTGGAAATTACGGCACGTGATATTTTTCTTTGTTCCACTTCCATTGCCCTCCACATCATAATCTACCCAACATTATATAGAATAGTTAAACTTCTGTCAAACTTTACTTTCCTACTTCTTGTATTTTCGGCTATTTTCGATATAATAGATACTTGGAGTTTTATAATAATGAAGAGCCATTTTAAAATAAGAACTATGATATAAGGAGTTTATTGATTATGATTTTAGCCTGTCACAATCTGAATAAAGCATTCGGCGAACATACCATTGTCTGCGACGGTTCTTTTCATATTGAAGACCGGGAGAAGGCAGCTCTTGTCGGGATCAATGGTGCCGGGAAATCTACGATTCTGAAAATGATCATCGGGGAGGAACCCCTGGACGGTGGCGATGTTATTCTTGCCAAAGGGAAGACTCTCGGTTATCTTGCACAGCGTCAGGATCTGACATCCGGCAATACAATCTATGAGGAAGTAAAAAGTGCAAAAGCCGATATCTTTGCAATGGAAGCCCAGCTTCGTTCCATCGAGCAGGAACTGAAATCCTTAACCGGGGAAGATCTGAAAAACCGGCTGGATACATACAACCGGCTTCAGTCTGAATATGAGGCCAAAAATGGCTATGCCTGTGAAAGTGAAATCACTGGTGTCCTGAAGGGGCTTGGATTTACAGAGGATGATTTTTCCAAGCAGACCGATACCCTCTCAGGAGGTCAGAAGACACGAGTCTCTCTTGGAAAACTGCTTCTGACAAGCCCTGATATCCTCTTACTGGACGAGCCGACCAACCATCTGGATCTTAGTTCCATTGCATGGTTGGAAACGTATCTTTTAAATTATTCAGGAGCCGTATTGATTGTTTCCCATGATCGGTATTTTCTGAACCGTGTCGTAACAAAAGTCATTGAGGTCGATCAGGCTCATATTCGTATGTATATGGGAAACTACAAAGCCTATGCAGCGAAAAAGCAACAGATCCGTGATGCCCGCCTGAAAGAATACATGAACCAGCAGCGTGAAATAAAGCATCAGCAGGCAGTCATCGAGAAACTTCGTTCTTTCAACCGGGAGAAATCCATCAAGCGGGCTGAAAGCCGGGAAAAAATGCTGGACCGTATCACTCCTGTTGAAAAGCCCGTTGAAAGCGTCCGCGAAATGCACTTTTCTCTTGAGCCGTCCTGTATCAGCGGATCGGACGTCCTGACAGTTGAACATCTGTCCAAACGCTTTGACAGCCAGCAACTTTTTCAGGATATCAGCTTTGAGATCCATCGCGGGGAACACGTTGCCATCATTGGTGATAATGGTACAGGAAAAACTACCCTGTTAAAAATTATCAACCAAGTAGTCTCTGCAGACGAGGGATCTTTCACGCTTGGATCAAAAGTCAAAATCGGATATTACGATCAGGAACATCACGTCCTTCATGATGAAAAGACGATTTTCGATGAAATTTCCGATGACTACCCATCCCTGACTCATACGCAGATCCGCAATACACTTGCTGCATTTCAGTTTACCGGGGAGGAAGTCTTTAAACAAATCCGTACACTCAGCGGTGGCGAAAAAGGACGTGTATCCCTCGCAAAGCTGATGCTGTCCGAGGCAAATTTCCTGATTCTCGATGAACCTACCAACCATCTGGATATTACCTCCAAGGAAATCCTGGAAGAAGCCCTGAACAACTACAGCGGAACGGTTCTTTATGTCTCCCATGACCGGTATTTTATTAATCAGACCTGTTCCCGCATTTTGGAGCTTGTCAATCAGACTTTTGTAAATTATATCGGAAACTATGACTACTATCTTGAAAAGAAAGAAGAACTGACCCGGGCATACGCATCTGCCACTGCCGTATCTGCCGGTATTGCTCCCTCGGAATCTTCTTCCGACAATCAGACAGAATCCAAATTGAGCTGGCAGGAGCAGAAAGAACAGCAGGCAAAAGAGCGGAAACGCAAAAACGATCTGAAAAAGACAGAAGAAGAAATTGCAAAGCTGGAAGAACGAAATACCGTAATCGATGAAGAACTGACAAAAGAAGAAATTTACTCCAACTCCATCGAATGTCAGAAACTTTCTACCGAGCGGGCTGAAAATGAGGAAAAGCTGGAAGTCTTGTACGAGCGGTGGGAAGAGTTGGCGGAGGAAGTGTAATAAATTTGTATTTGTTGGGGTGAAAATGATTCGGTATCAGGAAGGCTTTTTGACAGAAGAGCGTCCATATCCGCCCTTGCTGTTGCATCGCAGTGCAGGACCCGCTTTACCTCAGCCC